>ENA-UOJG01000360-UOJG01000360.1-human-gut-metagenome-genome-assembly--contig:-C47-NODE-360-length-66776-cov-9.034382_pt1 | contig 66776 bp, 55 predicted proteins | sample MGYA00242340_ERZ723887 | MGnify/ENA metagenome assembly ERZ723887 | reverse complement strand
GAGAGGGATTTGAACCCCCGGAACCCTTGCGGGCACACCTGATTTCGAGTCAGGCACAATCGGCCACTCTGTCATCTCTCCTTTTTAAAGCCGTGCAATATACTATATGGTATCGCGGCGGGTCAACATATATTTCCGAATTTTTTGCGGACGCCTCTTGACAGTCCGAGGTTTTGCGCCTGTGCGGTTTTTTGTTTTGCGGGAAATGTCGAACGTTTAAAGGGAAAATATCCGTGCAAGACTTTGATTGCGATTTTGGCGAAATGTTTTTTCGGAAAAGAGGAGGATAAGAGAGGCAATATTTGGCGGGAAAAAATCGCCTATTTTGATTTTTTTGGATGGATAGATGTAGGCGCGCCTCAAATTTTGGGTTCCGTTCAAAAATCACGATGCGGCTGAATGTGCGCCATTTTTGCCAATATGAATGCTGCAACTGCCGCATGACGACGGAATGCGGCGAACGCGCATGGCGATTCAACGGAAGCGGCGGATTTATTGAAAATATGTGAAGAAAGGCATACAATAAAAAGCACACGGCAGAAGCGCGCGGCAAAAGGCATGCGCGCTGACTTGTAGGCTGCGGAGAAAGCGGCTGCCGCGTATGCGCAATGGGGAGACAGTTATAGGAAGAAGAAAAAAAGGCGGCTGACTTGCCGGTGCGCGGGATGTTCAAACGCCGGAAAATGAAACCGCAAAGAGGCTTTTATTTGACAAGCGCGCACTTCCGCGGTTTGATTGGAGATTATGAACAGCCGCCTGCTTAAAACCGCCATAGCAATAGTTTCAGCCTCATGCGTTCCGCTTTTCGCGGAGTGGAAAATCGACTTCGACGAACAGTCTTCCTCCCTGCGAGCCTCGGACGGCGCGGCGAAAATCGAGGGCGCGCTGAGTTTCTCGTCGGGCGGAAAAAATTGGAAAGTCGCGGCCTCGCGCGACGGGGTCAAAGACCGCCTCGCGATAGTAGACCACAAAGGCGATGTCCAAGGCTACATAGTCTTCCCCGAAAAATCAGGGCGACTCGAAATATTTTTCTACCACCGCACGGCGCAAGCCTACAAGGGAAGGCTGGCGTTCGACGGCAGGATAGCTTTCGAGCCCGACGCCTTCGCCTGCCGCACCGATGCGCAAAGGGGCGAAAGGGTGTTGCAGCTGGGCGCCAATTCTCCGGATTCCGAACTCAATGACTCCGTCTTTTCGCCCCAAACGGACTCCGCGCTCAAGCTGCGCGCCGCGGATCTCAAAATAAAATCGCTCGGAGGCGGAAAATTCGAGTTCGCAATGTCGGGCGAGATCTCGGAAGCCGCCGAAGCCGCATTTTCCTTCGACCTCCAAAAGGATTATTTGAAAAACAGATATGCGCCCTATTACAGGCCGCTCGACAGAAATCGCTGCCCCAAGACTCCCACCGGCTGGATGTCTTGGAATACGTATTTCGACAAGGCGACCGCCGAGGACAATCTCGCCGAAGCGCGGGTCGGGCAAAAATACCTGCAACCGTTCGGCTGCGAAATATGGTCGATAGAGTCCTGGCAGGGAAATTCCGACCAGCTCCCCGTCTCTAAATTTTACAACATGAATTTGGAGGTGAACGAAAGGCAATTTCCCAAAGGCATGAAGAAGCTCGCCGAGGACATACGCGCGCTCGGCTTCCGCCCCGGGATATGGATGGCGCCGTTCGGAACGGGCAATGAGGAGTTTTACCGCGAGCATAAAGACTGGTTTTTGCACGGCGCGGACGGCGTCCCCCTGCGCTGCTGGAACGGCAAATACACCCTCGACCCAACCGTGCCCGAAGCGCGCGAGCACCTGAAAAAAATCTTCAAAACCGCGCGCGAAGACTGGGGCTACGAATTTTTCAAAATCGACGGGATGTCCGGCAGAAGCTCGGGGTATTGCGCGCATATGTACGAGCGCCCCGAAGTTCGCGCGCGCTTCAAAGACCCCTCCTGCCCCAACCCGTTCGAGTTATGCGTCAAGGCGTTCAGGGAGGGAATAGGCGACGACGCCATATTTCTCGCCTGCCAGGGACACACCTCAGGGCCGGAGGCGGCGTACGCGGAAATGTCGCGCACCGGCGCGGACGTAGTGCACCCCAACCAGCCGGTGAAATGGGCGAACGTGCTCAACCAGGCGCGATGCACCGTCAACCAGATTTTCACGCACAACATTTCAATGATAGCCGACCCCGACACGGTTCTCGTAAAAGACCTCCCGCTCGAGACGGCGCGCGCGGAGGCGACGATAGTCGCGCTGCCCGGCCAGCTGACGTTCTTCGGCGACAGGCTCGCGGAGCTCGACGCCCAAAAGATGAAAATCCTGCAACAGACCCTGCCCGTCGCCGACGTGCGGCCCGCCGCGATTTACCCGCACTTTTCGATGCTGCCGGTCTGGAATCTCGCCGTCAGAAGTCCGGTTTTCGGGCAGTACAACGCCGTCGCGCTCTTCAACTGGGGCGACGAAGACGCCGACATTTCCGCTTCCGCCAAAGAGCTCGGACTGCCCGAGGGCGCGGAGTTTGACGCCTACGAATTTTGGACGAAAAAGCCTATGGGCAAAATCAGGCTTCCGCTATCCGTGCGCGTTCCGGCGCGCGGCGTCAGGGTGGCGGTTCTCCGCCCCGCCTCGGCGAATCCCCAAATTCTCGGGACGGACAGGCACGTCGCCCAGACCGGATTTGAATTCAAATCCGCAAACTGGAGTTCGGCGGAAAACTCCCTCGACGGAGAAATATCCCTCGTGCGCGGCTTCCCGATCGAAGTCGCCGTATCGATCCCGGACGGGTATGAATTCGAGAGGGCGGAAGCCGAGGGCGCGGAGTGTTCGGCAAAAGCCTCGGAGGGCTGCGCCGCCGTAACCTTCAAGGGCAAGGACTCCTCTAAGAATTCCGACTGCAAATTCAGGATATTCTTTAAAAAACGGCGGTAGCTGCGCGGAATCCCGCGCCCGGATTCTCCGCGCTCCGCAAACTGCCGGAAAATTTTCCGAAAGGCGAAAACGCCCCATATGAAAATTCTTAAAACCGCTATCGTTTTACTGTGGATTTCGGCGTCCTGCGCGCTCGCGGCGGGCGGCGGCGAAGATTCGCGCGATTTCAGGCGCATATACGTCACCCGCCACGGCCAGCGAATATCCGGCGGCGACCCCTCCCTGACGCCGCTCGGGAAAGAACAGGCCAAAATGCTTGCCGAACGCATACGCGAAATCGGCTTCGACGGCGAAATCTACGTGTCCCCCTACCTGCGCACGGTACAAACCGGCGCGGAAATCGCGAAGCTCTGCGGCGCAAAAATGATTCTGACGCCGGAAATCCAGGAGCGCACGCACAAAGATGGCGTCCCGGATATTAAGGGGCGATCGCAGGCGGAGCTCGAAAAACTCTTTCCGTCCATGATCGCCGAAAGCCCGAAGCTCCCGCAAAACTGGGTGTACTCCGACAACCGCGGCGAAAAGCTCGAAAGCCGCGTGAGAGCGGCGATAGACGCCATTCTGAAAAACGGCTCGCGCGACTTCGTCCTCGTGGGGCACAAGGCCACCGTTAAGGCCGCTCTCGAATACCTCTGCGAAAGGGCGGACTGCGAAGCGGAAATCGAAATATGGAACTGCGAGCTTGCGTACTTCGTCGCGCTTCCGGACGGCTCTGTAAAATACGTTTCGAGCGGCGTGGACTTCATTCCTCCCGAAAAGGTCAGCGACAATTTCAAGCGCGGACTGCTCGGGCGCGCCCCCTCCGGCGGCGGGAGACAATCTTCGCCCGAAAAAAAGTAATTGCTTGACAATCCTCCGAAGAGGGAAAAATTCGATTGCTTATTTGAAAGCGTTAATGACAGTCCTATTGTTTGCCGCGTCGCTCGCGTCGTCTTTTGCGGGCCTGCCGGCCGACTGCGGAACCGACGAATTTCCGGACGGTTCAAGGACATTCATGGGCGCGCAGACCGACTCTCCCAAAGTTTACGGGCTTCCGCAATCGGTGTCGTCGGCCTCGGTGGACAAGCACCGCGACAGGCGCGCCAAACAGCGCGAGAGGCTCAACTGCTTTGACTCCGCGTGCTCTCCCGAATGCGCGGCGGTTCAATTTTGCGATTTGTTTTGTTTTCACAAGGCGGCGCCCCGCTCCGAAACCGGATCTTGGCTTCCGGCGGCGGACGTGCGCGGCGCCTGCGCGGAATCGCCCGTAAAAATCCGCAACCTTCTGCTTTGAGGCTTTTGCGCGCCGCGCCCCGTTGCGGCGGGGCATACGGTTAGGCCGGCCCGCGTTTTTAACCGCGCACACTTTTTCGCGCACGACGGGATTTTTTGCGTTCTCGCGCTCGTCAACCTCTAAAAAATAGCAGAAATTATGGAATACATACACGCTTTTGCCCAATCCCATGCCGTAGAACTCTCGGCGGGAATTTTGATAATCGCCTACATATTCATAGCCGCCGAAAAGATAAGCAAGGTTACGGTGGCCCTGATAGGCGCGTGCGCCGCGATTTTCCTCGGGCTTGTCAGCGAGGACAAGCTCGCCGAAAACGGGGCGGCAAACCTCGCGTACTACGTAAACTACATCGACTTCAACGTCATATTCCTGCTGATTTCGATGATGATAATCGTGTCCATCGCGGCGGGAAGCGGCATATTCAACTACGCCGCGGCCAAGATGCTCGCCCTCACGCGCGGCAGGCCCATTCTGATCCTTCCGGCGCTCGCGTTCTTCACGGCTTTCGTGAGCGCGTTTCTCGACAACGTGACGACCGTCATTCTCGTAATGCCCATGACGTTCGCAATAGCCGAAAAGCTCGAAGTCAACCCCGTCCCATTCTTAATAACCGAAGTATTCGCCTCCAACATCGGCGGAACCGCAACCCTCATCGGCGACCCGCCGAACATCATAATAGGAAGCGCGGCGGGATTGTCGTTTATGGATTTCGTGCGCGAGCTCACTCCGATAGTCGCGCTCATAATGGTGGCGGTATGCGCGTTCCTGCTCTTTGCGTTCCGCAAAAGCCTCAAGGCTCCAAAGGAAAAAATGGACGATCTCATGCGCTCCGACGGCGGGGTAGGCGCAATCACCGACCGCGCTTGCGCGATAAGGTCGATAATCGTGCTGTCGCTCGTCATCCTCGGGTTTATGCTGCACGACGCGATAGGATTCCAGACCTCCACGATAGCCCTTGCTGGCGCCGCCGTGCTCCTGATCTTTGAAAAGCCCGAAAAGATTTTCAGGGATCTGGAATGGAACACCATATTCTTTTTCATAGGGCTATTTATAATAGTCGGCGCGCTCGAGGCGTCCGGCGGAATCAAGATGATGGCCGACGCAATCTTGAAGGCCACCCACGGCTCGCAGGCGGCGACCTCCATGATAATACTCTGGGGTTCGGGCTTCATCTCCGGAGTTATAGACAATATCCCCTACACGGCGACGATGACGCCTATGATTCTCGAAATCGAAAAGGCAATGGGCGCGGAATACGCCTATCCGCTCTGGTGGAGCCTCTCGCTCGGCGCTTGTCTTGGCGGCAATATGACGATAATCGGCGCGGCAGCCAACGTCATAGTGTCGGAAAATTCCGCAAAGCACGGGCATAAAATCACCTTTATGCAATTCTTCAAATACGGGTTTATCGTCATGCTCATATCGCTCGTCATCAGCGCGGCGTGCCTGTGGCTCAAATTCTTCATCTAAAAAAAAGGAGACAATATGATTATAGCCGAAATGCTCATACCAATGCACCCGAATCTCATGCAGATGGCGGGGTTTTGCGCGGCGGGTTTTTTGCTCGTGATGTTCGTGCTCGCGTTCCAGTCGGTGCTGACGTCGCTGATAGGCAAGATATTCACGTCTTTTGAAAACCAGAAAAAATAACTTCAACCTCCGTAAATTATGTTGCAAAGTTTAATCGATCTGGCCTGCGACACGGGTTTTCTGTACGTCGACTGGCGAATGATAGTAATGTGGGGCGTCGTCGCGGTGCTGATGTATTTGGCGGTGTTCAAGGAATTTGAGCCGCTGCTGCTCGTTCCGATAGCCTTCGGCGCATTGCTGGCAAACCTCCCGACCGAAGGCGTGCTCAACAAGCCCGCCGGAGCTCTGATCGCCCCCGCGCAGGGCACGGCGACAACCGTATTCGTCTCCGAGGGCGACAAAGTGTTCGTTCCGCGCGTGGTGAAGCACCTGCCCAAGTCGGTCTCGGAAATGATAAGAAACGCCGACGCCACCCAAGCCGAAGCGCAAAAGGACGTCGAAGGTTACTTCAAGTTCCTCGAAGACGTCACCAGCTCCGCGAGCCGCGAAGACACCCTCAAAAAGGCAAAGGGCATTCCGGATCTCGTGGCGATAGTCCGCCCCGACGCTGCCCAATCCGACACCGACAAGGAGGCGGCGGAAGCTTCCATGGCGTTTAAAGTCGCCTTTAAGGGAAAGCAGGTAGACCTGCGGGGCTCCGACCTTCTCGTGTTCGCGCAGGCCTCCGGAGACGTCACCGACGTAATGGTGAAAGCGGGCGAGCGCGTCGCAAACGGCCAGAAGCTCGTAGACGTGTACAGCGCGCGCACGGGCGGCCTGTATTACTATCTGCAAATGGGCGTACTGCTCGAAATCTTCCCGCCGCTCATTTTCCTCGGCGTCGGGGCCCTCACCGACTTCGGCCCGCTCATCGCGCGTCCTAAAACCCTCCTTCTGGGAGGCGCGGCGCAGTTCGGCGTGTTCGCGACTTTCATCGGGGCCGTTTGGCTCGGCTTCACCTCGCAGGAGGCCGCCTCAATAGGCATCATCGGCGGCGCGGACGGCCCGACTTCCATATTCATCACCAACAAGCTCGCCCCCCATCTGCTCGCGCCGATTGCGGTTGCGGCGTACAGCTACATGGCGCTCGTGCCGATAATCCAGCCGCCCATCATGCGCGCGCTCACGACGGAAGCCGAGCGCAAAATCCGCATGAAGAGCCTCCGCAAGGTATCGCGCCTCGAAAAGCTTATTTTTGCGATAATCGTCACGATATTCTGCATACTGCTCGTCCCGGACGTCTCCGCGCTCGTGGCGATGCTCATGCTCGGCAACTTCCTGCGCGAGTGCGGCGTCTGTGAACGCCTCAGCAAGGCGGCCCAGAACGAGCTCATCAACGTGGTGACGATCTTCCTCGGCACTTCGGTCGGCATAACGATGACGGGCGACAGGTTCCTGCGCGTCGACACCCTCTCCATTCTCGCGCTCGGGGTGGTCGCCTTCGGCTTCTCGACCGCGGCGGGAGTTGTGATGGCTAAAATCATGAACCTCTTCGGCGGCGACAAGGTGAACCCGCTCATCGGCTCCGCGGGCGTATCGGCCGTTCCCATGGCCGCGCGCGTCTCGCAGGTGGAAGGGCAAAAGGCCGACCCCACGAACTACCTGCTCATGCACGCAATGGGCCCGAATGTCGCCGGCGTCATAGGCACGGCGCTCGTGGCCGGATACTTTATCGCAACTATAGGAAATTAATAGTTCAAAAGGCAATCGAGGGCGCGCCCGCAACAGGCGCGCCCTTTTCTTTTGCAGGCCGCGGGCGCGGAAAACGAAAAAAGCGCAAAACGCACTGTCCGCGCGGCGGGCGGGCAAAAAATGCCGGCGGCAAAATCAATTCGGGCTTGCCCCGTTTTCCGCGCCGAAATTTCCGACAACCGGCCAAGCAAAAACGGCGGAAACAAAACCGGGATGCGCCGGCGATAAAAGACGCCGCAAACGGTCGCCGCCATAAACATCGCAAAGGCGAACTCTCCGCGCCTTTGACGAAACACTTTTGCGAAATCCTATTTTCCCATGCGGCGCCAAACGGCGGAAATTAAGACAAACGCCGCCATAATTGCGGCAATCTCCGCAGGTTCGGGAACCGATGAAAAAACATATCCTCCGCCCGGATTGTCCGCCAGAAAATACGTCCGCCCGCATATCAGCTCCTCCCCGTCGTGAAACCACCTGATCGCCCTTATAGCGTCTTCGGTCATGGATGAAATTATCAGGTTTCCCTCTCCCCAAAGTCCGTTCAAATTTACCTCCTCCAAATCGAATTCCGCGACATCGAGCAAAGCGGAGGAATCCGTAAATTCTATCGTCATGGACGAATCGGAGGCTACCGTCCCGTTCACGTCCATGCTTCCGCCGACCAATATCATTCCGCCGTTATTTATCAAAACGTCGCCCATTATAGCCGCATTTCCGCCCGCTTCCACGTCGAACATCGCGCCCGTACCGGACAAATTCAGGCGCGCGGACTGAAAATATCCGCGCACTGTGAACGAAGAACTGTCGCCGCCAAGCTCCGCCCAGCCGTTTGCGACGACGCTTCCCCCGCTTTCCACGACGACCCTGGCGCCGTCGCCCCACGCATTGAGAGTTTCTCCGACCGAAACCCGACCGCCGCCCTCCGCGGTCAAAAGCGAATTCTGATCCATCGAAAGATTTTGCGCGCAAGTCATTTCTCCGCGCACTTTCACCCCGACATTGGATCTCAAAACGTGCTGATAGGAAACCGCCTCGACCCTCTCGCCTATTGTAAAAACGCCTTTGCCCTCCGCGCCCCAACGGAAAAGGCTGTTTCCGGAAGAGCCTATGACCGCCGAATCTTTGGACGTTTCAATGGTGAAAGCGTCGGAATACCCCGCAGAACTTGCGCCGTTTATATATTCGATTGCGCAAGAGCCGGTCAAATCTATGTCGACCTGCAAAATATCCCCCGAAGACGAAAAATTGAAGGCATATCCCGACACATATCTGCCGTAATCCGACAAATCGGATATTACGATGGTTTCGGCAAAGGCGGAGGCTTGCAGAAAAATGGAAGCGGCGGCGAATATCTTAATTGTTTTCATATAATCTTTCGTAAATTGAAGGTTAAATATGTCAAGATTTTTCTCTCGGTTTTAAATCCAGTCCCCTCCCCCATCCTCCCAATCCAAACCGTTAAAAAATTGCGCTTGCCTGAAAAATCCCGCGCGTTTTGATATCGTTTAATGAAAAAACTTCCGCGGGTTGAAATCTTTATGGCGTGCGACGCCAATTACGCGCCGCACCTGTGCGCGGCGATGGCGTCTGTTATGGACAACACTCGGCGGGACCTGCGCTTCAACATTCTAAGCAACGCTCTGCCGGAGGAAATTCGCGCGAAAATCGCCGAATGCGCCGGTCCCCGCGCGGAAGTCGAATTTCTCGAAGTTGACAAATCGCTGTTCGCGGGCTTCGACGTAAAGCTGAAACACCTTTCGATAGAGGCGTGCTACCGCTACTGCGCGGCGAAAATCCGCCCCGAACTCTGCAAGGCACTCTATCTGGATTGCGACACGATAGTCCTCGGGGACGTAGGCGAACTTTTCGACTCCGACATCTCGGGCGCCTGTGCGGGGGTTGTGGACGACGTCATAAAAGAATCCTACGTGAAATCGCTCGGGCTCGGCAGGTATTTCAATTCGGGAGTAATGCTGCTAAACCTCGCAAAAATGCGCGAAACACGCGCGGACGAAAGGCTATTTAAAAAGACCGCCGAACTCTCAGGCAGGAGCAGATACCTCGACCAGGACGCCTTGAATATCGTCTTTGCGGGCGACGAGATTTTCCTGCCGCAAAAATGGAACGCCGTCGCCCCGCTTTTCAGAAGGTCTCCGAAATCGAAATTCGCGCCGTCCGGCGAGCTTGCGACGGCGGCGGAAAACCCCGCGATAGTGCATTTCACGGGTCCCGACAAGCCGTGGAAAATCCCGCGCTCAATGCTCTCGCACCCGTTCGCGCCCGCCTATTTTCACTACCTCTCAAAAACCCCGTTCGCCGCCGAAGCCCAAAAGTTCCGCGCCGCATTCCGCCCGCTGCTCGCCCTCGCGAACTATTTCAAACGCCACCTGTTCTTCTTTTTGCGCCCGCAATTTTGGAAAATGCGCCGCCTGCGCGCGCGCAACCTCGAACGCTTCCGCATCTGACGCCGCCGCGCGAAGTCGGGAGTTGACACGCGCGCCGTTTTGCGGGTATAACTTTTGGCTTATTTATCAAATCCATCTTTTCGACGGCGGCATATGTACACGGTTGTTTGCATGAAATGGGGCGACAAATACGGCCCCGAATACGTCAACAGGCTATTCAATATGGTCGCGCGCAACACGACGCTGCCGTTCAAATTCGTCTGCTTTACCGACGACTCAAAGGGGCTGCTTCCGGAAATCGACGCCCGCCCCCTCCCGCAAATGGATCTCCCTCCCGACAAGGAGCGCGGCTGGCGCAAGCTCTCCCTGTTCAGAAAGGACGTCGGGCTCGAAGGCCGCGTGCTCTTCCTCGACCTCGACACCGTGATAGTCGGCAACATCGACGGCTACTTCACGATGGACGGGAAATTCATCTTCATCAAGCACTGGAAGCCCTCCGAAAAGCACGGGATCGGCGAAACGGGCGTCTACCGCTTCGAGGCGGGCGAGCTGCAATTCCTCTACGACGACTTCATGGCGAACATGGAAAAAATAAAGGCCTCCTACCGCCACGAACAGGCGTATGTCGGCGACGTCCTCTCAAAGAGGGGGCTTGCGGGCTTCTGGCCGCCGGAGTGGATGCCGAGCTTCAAATATACCTGCATGAGGCCGTTTCCGCTGAACTTTTTCCTCGAACCCGTCCTTCCTAAAGGCGCGAAGATGGTGATATTCCACGGCAACCCCACGCCCGACCAGGCGCTCTCCGGCAAGGTCAAGGGCATAAAAAAATTCGTGAGGTTCGTCAAAACCCCCGAATGGCTCAAACGCAACTGGCGCTAAAATGAAAAAAACCGTACTCGTACTCGCCCCGCACAATGACGACGAAACCCTCGGATGCGGCGCGACCATCGCCAAGCACGCCGACACGGGCGACGACGTGTATGTCGCTACCCTCACCTCGATCGAGGACGGGCACCCCGTGATGAAGCCCAACAAGGACGTCATACGCGCCGAGACGATAGAGGCCATGCGGATTTTGGGGGTTCCGCGCCAAAACATAATTTTCAGGGATCTGCCCAACGTGCTGCTCAACGACATTCCGATGCACGAAGTCAACAAGGTGGTGCACGACGTAATCGAACAGGTCTCGCCCGACGTGCTGTACGTGCCGTTCATGTACGACCTGCACAAAGACCACCGCGAAATCCTCTATGCGGCGCAGGTTGCGGCGCGCACCTGCACGCCGACCGGCAGGAAAATCAAGGAAATTTACATGTACGAAACGCTCTCGGAAACCCACTGGAACATAGACCACACCGAGGGCGGATTCCTCCCCAATGTTTTCAACAACATAGAGGAGTACATCGACAAAAAAGTCGAGGCGGTAAAAGCCTACAAGAGCCAGCTGAAAACCTATCCCGACGTGCGCTGCGTAGAGGCGATAAAGGCGCTCGCCCTCTTCCGCGGCTCCGTAATGGGCATGGAGCACGCCGAGGCCTTCGTCCTGGTCCGCAAACTGATGTAATCCCTTCTCCCTGACAAGCTCCCATGCGCTTTAAGAGTTCGCTCTGAAAAGCCAAAGCTTCTCCGATTTGGAGCAACGTTTTTCGGATGCGGGACAAGGGCGGCGGCTCCGCTTCCATTAAAGCGAATGCACGCTTGCGCCTATCGCTTCGCGATGAGGCTATGCCTTTATGGATATAAATGAAAAGCCGCTTCCGAAGCGCACTCGATGTACGCGAGTAGGCGGCTTATTCAAAAGCGACGCTTTTTACTTTGGAGCGCGTCAAAAGCATTCTCCACAAAATGGGCGGCGTCAAAAGGGCATTCAAACGAGTATGGGAAAGCCGCCAAGGGCGCGCGTGGCGTATTGGAATACGCAAGCGGTCTTGGCGGCTTTCCCAACGGAGTCATTCGCCAAATCAGAAGTTGTCGGCGAGGATCTCAAAGAACGCCTGCGGGTGCGCGCACGCAGGGCACTTTTGGGGGGCTTCAGCGCCGGTGAATACGAATCCGCAGTTGCGGCACTTCCACGCTATGGGCGCGCCCTTTTTGAAGACTTGCCCGTCGGCGATGTTTTGGGCGAGCTTCAAATAGCGCTCTTCGTGGTGCTTTTCCACCGCGGCTATGTTTTTAAAGACCGCGGCGATTTCGGCGAATCCCTCCTCTTCGGCGTCTTTTGCGCCTTTGGCGTAAATTTCCGACCACTCCTCGTGCTCTCCGGCCGCCGCCATTTTGAGGCATGCGGCGGTGTCGCCGAGGCCGCTCGAATAGGTCGATTCCACCTGGACTTCCGCGTCCCCGAGGAACTTGTAGAAGCGCTTTGCGTGCTCCTTCTCATTGTCGGCGGTCTCTTGGAATATCGCGGATATCTGCTCGTACCCCTCCTTCTTTGCGACGCTGGCGAAGAAAGTGTACTTGTTGCGCGCGGCGGATTCGCCGACGAATGCCGCCATCAGGTTTTTTTCGGTTTTTGTTCCCTTTAACGATTTCATAGTCTGTTTTCCTTGGTGTTGGGTTGAAGTTTTTTTGAGCACTTCGGGCAATAGCCCGAAAACAGGACGCTCGCCGAATCCGCGGAAAAGCCGCCCCCGAGGGACGATAGCAGCCCGCGACGGGCGGAGGGGCGAATGCGGACGTCGAATATCGCGCCGCACTTTTTGCAGGCAAAGTGCGAATGCTCCGAAGTGTCGCAGTCGAAGCGCGAGACATCGCCGAGGTCGAGGCGCGAGATCTCCCCGTCCGAGGCGAGCGAGCCGAGATTGCGGTAGACGGTCCCGAGGCTTATGTTGGGGATTTCGCCCCTCACGGCGTCGTAGACTTCCGCGGCCGTCGGGTGACCGAGGCCGCCCGACCTCACCGTATCGAGAATCAGCCTGCGCTGCCTGGAGCCGCGCTTGCAGTTTTTTGACGCCGCATGGTTTTTCATAGCCCGTACCGCAGCGGCATTCCGAAAGCCTGAATGCCGCTCAAATAATAATCATTATCGTTATTGTTTATATCCTTGACTCGCCGCGTCAAGAAATTTTATAAAAAAAAATAAAAATGAACGACGGCGCACTGATTCCATTTCTGCTGACGCTGATCGCCGGAGGAGCGACGGCGATAGGCGCGGGACTTACATTCGTCATACGCAAAAACGACTTCCGCGTTCTCGCGCTCGGCATGAGCTTTTCCGCGGGGGTGATGATATACGTCTCGTTTATGGACATCATGCCTATGTCGGTCGAATTCATGGGCGGCGAGGCGAGCCCGATGGCGGGAAAGCTCGGCAGGGCCGCGGCATACGCGATGTTTTTCGCCGGAGTCGCCGCGGCCGCCGTAATAGACTATCTGGTGCCCGAACACGTGGAATCCGACAAAATCGGCGGCTGTCCGCAATGCGAAACAAAATCCAAAACGAAGCACGCCGCGCTGCTCACCGCCATCGCCATAAGCGTCCACAACTTTCCGGAGGGACTCTCGGTGTTTGTGACCAGCCTTGAAGACGTGAAGATGGGCATAGCCATCGCCTTCGCCATAACCCTGCACAACATACCGGAAGGCATCTCCGTGGCTCTTCCGATTTACAACGCCACGGGCGACAAAAAGCGCGCGTTCTGGACGGCGTCGCTCTCGGGGCTCGCCGAACCCGCGGGGGCGGTCGCCGCATACCTGATTTTCGCGCCGATATTGACGCCTGCCGCAGTGGGCGGGGCGCTTGCGCTCACCGCGGGCATAATGGTCTACATATCGCTCGACGAGCTCCTGCCTATGGCGAAGGAATACGGACAGGAGCACTACGGGATATTCGGGGTTTTCGCGGGAATGGCGTTTATAGCGATAGGCTCGCTCGCGTTCTGAGGCGGCGCATGGGGCGGAAAAAATAAAAAATATTGCGCAGGGAAAATCCGCGCTTACTTTCCGGTAAAAATATGTGGCAAATCTACGCTCTGCTCTCCGCATTCTTCGCCGCGCTCACCGCGATATTCGCAAAAATCGGCGTAAGCGACATAAATTCAAACCTCGCCACGGCGATAAGAACCGCGGCAATACTCGCGATCGCATGGGCGGCGGCGTTCGCGACATGCGACGTCTCGCAGATTCGCCGCATTTCGGGGCACGCTTTTTTGTTCCTGATTTTGAGCGGTTGCGCTACGGGATTGTCGTGGCTGTTTTATTTCAAGGCGCTGAAGCTTGCGGACGCCTCGAAAGTGGCGCCGGTGGACAAGCTGAGCGTGGTGTTTACAACGGTTCTCGCCTTTCTGATACTCGGCGAGCAGCCGTCGCTGAAAGTTGTAGCCGGATGCGCGCTGATATTCGCCGGAGCTCTCGCAATAATAATTTAACCGAGCCGATTCTCCGCTTGGAAAACGCCGCTTTAATTTTTCCCTTGCGCGCGGACAAAAAAAGCTTTTCCAAAACCGATTCAGCGCCGCACTGTACGCCACCCTCTCCAACGCCGCTTTAATCCATGTTCCGCCAATTCCGGAACACAATAAACTTCAACCGACGCCGCAACGGAGGAGCCGTTTATTTGATTTTGCGCCGCGCGCAAACAGATAAACGGTTAATGAAACTTGGGATTCGGTTTTTGCCCAATATCCGGCCAATCCCCAATTAAACATAATCGCTTCTCCTCCGCAATCGCAAGGGAGGACAGGCGCATTGCAAAGCAATCGCCGCAAGGGGGCTTTGTCCCCTTCAATGGCTGGCGCGCCTCGCGCCTGCGGGAGCGTTTGAGCGGGTCGCACAGACCCCCTCATATCCAAACCGCCTCTTACGGCGCCTCAGCGCGGCAAAGCCGAGAGCGAGCGCACCGAAAAAGGCGGCGACTGCGGCGGGTTCGGGAACTTGCGCGAAGCCCACTTGGAGGGAATATCCGTTGTCGAGGGATTCCACCCAGCGGAATATGGCAACTCCGTTTTCGACGCCTATGGCGTAAAAGTCGCCGTTTGCGCCGTAGACGTTTTCGCCGCAATCGGCAAGATTCAGGGCGCCGCCTTTGCCCGTAAAGTTTATGCCGATTTTGCCTGAGCCTGCGGACCTTGCGAGGGTTTCCGAAAACACGATTTATCGGTCATTAGAAGCTCGAGCGCGTGGCGGCCAGACTTTTGAGGGCGAATCCGCCGCCCACGATTTCGCCGCTTTTGAAGTAGGCGATTCCGATGCTTGTCGAATTGTAATGCGCCGCGCCTAATTCTCCGCCCTCCATCACGAGAGTCGCAACCTGTTGTCGGAAACGACTTGCGAATTGCCCGCAAAGAGGAGGCCGCGCTCGCGGCGCCGGCGCGCAATCTTCGCGCTATAAATTCCAAGTCAGCGTCGCAATCGAGCGCGGGGTGAGGACGAAAGAACCGCTCGCGCCGGAGGCGGTTTTGGCGAGATTTGAAGCGGAGTCGGTTTTAAAGGCATCGAAAGGCTTTTTGGCCAAGTCTCCGGAAAACGACACGGGAACGGCATCGAAAGACGAGTTGACGAATACGGCCACAAGCTTTTTCCCGTCGGGAGAGACAAAGGCGGAAGAGCAAACTCCGGACAAGTCGGCGGCTCCGGAAATCTCGACGCGCTTGTAGCCGGGGCGCACGAAGAAACTCCAGTTGCCCAGAGCCCAAAGCAATTTGTTGTCGCGCGCAACGCCTCCGTTTTCAAGCTTGCCGTCCTTGGGATAGACGCCCGTGAGCGCAAAGTCGCCCTTGACTTCCATTCCCTTCCAATAACCCCATCCCTGCGACTGGGCGATTGTCAAGTCCGCGGTTATCAGCCGCCCCATGCATAGGGCGGCCTCAATATCCGCGTTGTTGTCGCTAAACCTGCCCTTTGTGAAGCCGTCGCAAGTTTTCGGCCCGTAATTCGGCAGAAGGCACCATTCCGTTTGCAGAAACCCGAGCCCGTATTTCGAAATCTCGCCAATCAAGTCCTCCCTGATTTTCGGCATTTCCGCAAACCGCTTTCCCGAATGGTAAGCGTGCGCCGCCCACAGGCGTTCGAGGTGTTTCAAGCCGCCGATATAGTTGGGGGACGACTTGTCGAAAAACTGTTTCAGCTGGCCGAACGGCTGCTCCTCTTTTGGGCATTTTCTATTCTTCCCCCACCAGCTCTTGGCTCCGTCTACGGGAGCTTGCAGGCTGGCGGACTCTCCGAGCAGGATCTTCGTGCCTTCGAGCCCCGATTCTTCGATGGACTTGTCGAGCTCCCGCGCGAGTTTCGCCATTTCGGAATTCCTCCACATGCTGCCCTCCTGGCGCGGGGAATCCCACGGAACCTGAGGCTCGTTTATAGGGCTTATGTATTTTATGTCATACCCGAGACCCCTAAGATGCTTGGCGACATCGGCCATGTAGCCGGCAAATTTGCCGTAGCAGTCGGGCCTGAGATTGGAGCCGTAATTGTCTTTGTCGCAATAGCCCTTGCCGTTTTTAGTCCACTGCACGGGAGGGGTGTTGGAGAATATCAGAAATTTGTCGCAGCCGTACTCCTTGGCCTTTTTCATGAAGTACATCTGCCCGGCGCACTTCGACCAATCGTAGCCGGAGCCGTCTTTCGTCAGAAACGATTCCGCCCTGCGCTGGTACGGCTCTATATCCGCGCCGTCCTGTTCGAGGGTTCCGCCGCCGATGTTGAACCTCCACATTGAAAGCCCGATGCCCTCCGGATTGCCGTCCGCCCCGAATTTTTGGGAAAAGAGCCACTTTGCGATTTGCCCGCGCTGCTCTTCGGGAAAATATTTTCCGACGAAATTTCCGCTCCATGCGTCGGCCGCCGCAAAGTGGTCTATCGTTTGGAAAGTTTTTTCGGGATCTATCTCAATCCGCAAACCGTCCGCACAAGCAAGGGAAACCGCCGCGGAGGAAAGCCCAACCGTCAATGTATCGCGCATATTCATACGCAACAACAGATAACCGCTCGGCGGGGAACGGTCAACAATATTGCGCCGGAAAAAATGCTTAAACAGTTAAAAAGGCGCGCCGCAAAAGCCGAAATTCAATCCCCCGTCCAAATCCCGAGCGATACGGGGGGAAGGGTTATCGCGTCCCCCTCCGGAATAATTTGCAAACCGTCGAGGCCTTTCGGCGAAAAACCGTCTATGTCGGCAATCTGCCTGAATCCGCAAAGGCGTCCGGGAACGGGAATTTCCGCGCATTCGGAGGACGGGTTGAAAGCCGCAAAAATCTTCGGGGCGCAAAGGCTGCCGTCGGCGTTGAACAAAACCCCCGCAGCCGAATTGTCGCCGGAAAAAAAGCGGAAAAATCCGCCGGACGGATTGTCGGAAAGCCTCAGCGCGCGCGCGCAATCCGAGAGCCTGAACTTTGCCAGAGCCCGCAGCCAGCGGCATTCGCCGGGATAGCGCAGCGCGCGGGAATAGTCCAGCGCGTTGGCCGCGCCGTTTTTGTAAGTGTTGTTGAGCCCCCCCTTAGTGCGCACGAGGTCGAACCCCTCGGCCGCCATCGGAATGCCTACCGAGAGGAATACGAGGGCGTATGCGAGCTTGTAGCGGCGCAAATCCTCTCCCGAAGGGTTTTCGGGGGAGGCGGAAATCCTGTCGAGCAGGCATTTGTCGTCGTGGCTTTCGAGGTAGTTGACGGTCTGGGCGGGGAAGCTCGCATACCCCCCGCGCGAGCCGGAAATAAAATATTTGAATCCCTCGAAATTCCCGCGCCCGAGCGCGTAGGAGAGCATGAATTCCCTGAACCCGTCGTTCCAGGAGGCGTAGCCGGTCGAGCGCAGAGATTCCCCTATGTGCCCGCGAAAGCTCCACGGCTCGGCTATCAAAACCGCGGAGGGCTTTAACTTTTTGACGAAAGACTCGATTTCGCGCAGAGCTCCGAAGCCGAGGAGCTCGGCGAGGTCGAACCTGAACCCGTCCGCGCCGTACTTTTCGACCATCGCGCGGAGGCTGTCCTTTATCAGGCGAAGCGCCATCGGCGACTTCGCGCGCAGGTCGTTGCCGCATCCGCTGAAATTCATGAGCCCGCCGTCGGGGGAAGTTTCAAAATAATAGCCTTCGTCTATTAGGGAAAGGTAGTTCGGAACGCCGTAGTGGTTGTAAACCACGTCGAAGAGCACGGCGATTCCGGCGCGGTGAAAGGCTTCGACCAGCCCGGCAAGCTCCGAATTTTGCGTCGCGGCCGACGGGTCGGAAGCGTAGGAGCTCGCGGGCGCGAACCAGCCCACGGGCATGTAGCCCCACTCGTAATCCGAGCGGTTTTCGGCGGCGAACTCCTGCACGGGCTGCAATTCGACGCAGTTTACGCCGAGCTTGCGCAGATAGCAGTCGGGCGATTTCAGCCATTTTGCGAGCCCCGAGAAAGTCAGCCTTTCGTCCGGAGAAATGTCCGCCTTCGCCCGCGCGAGGACGTCGCGCACGTGGATTTCGAGAATCGAAAGGTCGTGCCAATGCGGAGGTTCAAAACCGCCCTTCGCGCACGGTATGGAATCGTAATACTTGACGATTCCGGGCCCCGAGGACTTTTCAAAAGCGTTTGCGTAAGGGTCTACCGCCGGGACGCGGACGTCGAAGGCGGCGGCAGGCAGGGCGTTGTCGCCGTCGATGTGCCAAACATAACGCCGGCCTTCGAGATCTTCGGAAGAGCGCGCCGTCCAGACCGCGCCGTCGGGAGACGACGCCTCCAAGAGTATGCCGTCCTCCTCTCCCGCCTTCCAGTGCCTTACGTACGCCGCGCGCGCGCGAGGCGCGAATATCGAGAACTCGGTGCCCTCCCCCGCCCTCCGCGCCCCGAGCGCCTTTGCCGAATATATGCAGTGCAAAAGCTCCGCGGCCTCGACTTGCATGTCGATTTTCATTCGGGGGATTTTAACCCTGATTTCTCCCGTGGGATCGCACGGCGACGCAAATTTCAAGATCAATACGTTGCGTCCCGTCCTGTCCAAACTAAAGCTCAAATTTCTATTCCCCTCCCTGTCTGAGACGACATTCGGGGCGTCGGGATTGGGCTCGAGCCACCTGCCCGCGCCCGAGGCGAACTTGAAAAATCCGCACCTGTGCGGCAATCCGAGCGGCTCAATCGGAACTTTCAGCTCGCGCCCGCGGCCGCCCGAGCGGGATTTCATTTTCCATGCCGGATTTTTTATGGCGTCCTGCCAGCCGTTGAAAGAGCCGCATACATAGTAGTCCAAATCGGAGAGCGCGCCGGCGTCAAAGGCGAGCGGGTCGAGCTCAAAGCAAATTTCCCCGTTTTCAATATAATAAGACGTATATTTGGAAAACTCTCCGGGGTCCGGGCGGACGACCTCGAACTCCGCGCCGCCCGCGCCGCTCACCTCAATGTCCGGCAGCGCGCGTGAGAGATCGCGCGGGAACGCCAATATTATCTCGTCGGCTTTTCGCCACCAGGCCCTTACCGTAGACATAGCTCAATCGTTTCTGAAAATTATCGGATTCGGCCCCTCGGGAATTTTTATTCCGCCGTCTCCGCCGGCATTTTCGCCGGAGGCGGACTCCGCCCGCGCGGGAGGAGGGGAAGCCGCAGGATATCCAGTTAAGGAGGTTTCCCCTCCGCCGCTCTCAAAGCCGCCGGCGGAATCGGGCACGGAAGAGAAAATTCTGTCCAAAATAGTCGCGCGCAAATATGGGGCGCCGTCGCGCTCCGCCCTGTCCGCCGCAGTCCGGACTTCAACTGCGCCGGAAGGCGAATCCGCGCCCTCGCGCCGCTCGGACGCCGGCGGCGAAGAATCCTCAAAGCGGAAAATTATCTCATCGGGCTCGGCGAACCCGAGCTTTTCGCGTATGACGCGCGCGGCGAACTCCTCGTCGTATATGAGGCGGCTAAAATACTCCTGCTTGTACGCCTTCTCGGCGGCGAGCGACGCCTTTTGCTCTTCAAGCCTTAGCCTGCCGAGCTCGAGTTCGGTATTTTCCTCGCGCATGTTCCGCCAGCCGACATACGACGCCGCAGCCGCAAACGCAAGCAGCGCCGCAAGCATTAGTATTATAAGTCTGTAAACGGCCTTTGCGCCCATCGTATGGCCGTATAGTCGCAACTTCCCCGCCCCCTGTAAAGCCAAAATGCGGAATGCCGCCAGACGCCTCTACGTTTTACGGGCGCGTCCGCCGCCGGAGCTCTCCGCATTTTACCGCATTTTGCCCCCAATTTTTCGAGCGCGCCCGCGGCGTATTCGCTTGCAACCGCGCGCGGAAAATAAAAAATGGGCGGGACTTTTTGATTAAACGCGCCGCAAAAAAATGGCAAAATCGTCGCGACAGCTTTGGACGGCACAGATACTGGAGGGCGGCGCGGGCAAAACCCGCGCCCGCGCAAGGGGCGCATGGACTTCCGAAAGCATTGACGCCGCCGCCGCGAGAAGCTCCGCATACATGCGCCGGAAAATCGACGACGCCGCGCGCGCAATCGGCGGGGAGCAGATCAAGGGCGTCGTGCTGGGCATAGACCCGAGCCTTCGCGGAACGGGGCTCGCGGCGATAGAGGCTCTCGGCGGCGGCAAGATGCGCTATGTCGATTCCGAAACCGTGCGCAACCACCCGTCGCTCTCAATGGCGGAGTGCATCGCGCGGATATTCGAGAGAACCCTGCGCATGATAGACGAATACTCTCCCGACTGGGTATCGATAGAGCAGAGCGTGTACGTGCAGAATTTCAAGACCGCGATGATTCTCGGGTCGGCGAGAGGGGCCGCGATAGCCGCCGCCGCCCACAGGCGGCGGGAAGTCTACGAGTACCCTCCGCTGAGAATCAAGCAGGCAGTCATCGGCTACGGCAGGGCGAGCAAGGAGCAGGTCGGCAGATCCGTTATGGCGCTTTTGCAAATGGGGGAAATCCTCCCGCCCGACGAGTCCGACGCGGGCGCGGCGGCGATAACCCACATATTTACCCACAAGATACGGATATGAAAAAATCTCTCATAGCGATGGCGGCCGGAATGGGAAGCCGTTTCGGAGGCCTGAAACAGGCCGCAAAATTCGGGAAATCGCAAAAGACGATGCTCGACTTCGCGGTCGAAGACGCCCTGGAAGCCGGATTTGAAGAGTTCGTTTTCGTGATTCGCCGCGGCATAGAGAAAATTTTCCGCGAAAGCGTCTCCGGCAAATACGAAAATCTGGCGGACGTGCGGTATGCGTTTCAGGACGAGTCCGGGCAGCCTCTGCCCGCCGGACGCTCGAAGCCGTGGGGCACGGGGCACGCGGTGCTCTCGTGCGCGGACGAAATTTCGGGGCCGTTTTTGGCGGTAAACGCCGACGACTACTACGGGAGAAGCGTCTACGCGCTCGCCGCGAATTTCATGGACTCTCCCGACCCGCGCCGATACGCGCTCGCGGGATACCGCCTCAAAAACGCGCTGTCCAAAAACGGCGGCGTCTCGCGGGGAATATGCCAAACCGACGAAAATCTGCGCTTAGTGTCGATACGCGAATGCGCGGGGCTCCGCGAAAGGACGGCTGGCGACGGGACTAAGTTTGTGGAGGCCGAGGACGGCGAAAAATTCAGCGGCGACGAATTTGCCTCCCTCAATTTCTGGGCTTTCCCGAAGGAATTCATGGAAAGGCTCGGAACGGACTTTGAAAAATTCCTGTCGGTCAACTCAAAGAGCGAAAAGGCCGAATTCTACCTGCCGAAGGCCGTGGATAACGCCGTCGCCGAAAAGTTCGCCGAAGCCGTAGTGATGCCCACCGGCGAGCGTTGGCAGGGCGTCACGTACAGGGCCGACGCCGAAGAGGTCGAAAAATTTCTTGAATCCGAAGGCAGAATCTGAACCGCGCGCCGGGCGCGCAAGCGAAAATTATGAAGACATACCTCATCGCAACGCTCGCGATGGCGGCTTCCGCCCTCGCTCAGCCGCAAAAGGCGGAAACGCCCTCATCCGAGCCCGCCAAGCCCCAAACGCCGGCGGAGACGCCCGCCGCGCCCAAGCCCGCGCGCGGCGCATTCGACGCCATGCTCTACGTCAGCGTCCAAGACCCGTCGATGGAGTGGTGGTTCAATGTGCCCGAAGGCTTCGCCCCGCACATCTCGGAGCTCAAAAAGATCTTCCACAACCAGGAGTTCTCCCTCTTCCCGTTCGCGGACAACGCAAAAGTCAAAGAGGGGAAATTTTCAATTTCGTACTCGATAAGCATGAAGTCCCCCGACGGCTCGCTCACGGAGCTCGTGCGCGGCGCCAAGTTTGAGGGGACGAAAGTCGCCGACGACATAATGGTCGCCTGCCCCGACGTGATAGACTTCAAGCTCGACGGGCGCTTCCCCGAGGGCCTCTACAAATTCTCCATTTCCGCGAAGGACGAGATTTCCGGCGAGACGTCCGAATACGAAAACCACATTCGGCTCACAGAGTGGTCGGCCCCCGTTCCCTTCACGGGCAAAAAGCTCGTCTCCGACTACGTGCGCGCGTTCTCCCTGCAACCCTCGCCCGAGGCGCTCTATTCGATAGTGTTTTCGGACGACTTCGACCTCGAGCAAAAGGGCGCGCCGAACTCTCTGAACTACACATATCTGGGGTTCATGAAGGCGGCGTTCAAAAAGAACATGTTTTTGATAAGCCGCATACGCGACTCCTTCAAGTCGCTCTCCGACCTCAACCGCGCAAAATTCATTCTCATTCTGGCGTTGCTCGGCGAAGAGGAAATGGACGCCTCCGCGCTTTCGGAATCCGAGAAGCTGTATCAGGAAAAAATCCGCGCCTTCAAGCTCCCAGACCCATACGGCAAGTGGGACCCGTTTCTGGGCGCGGCGCAGATAGACATGCTTTGGGGCGAATTTTTCGCCGACGGCACGTACAGGCCAATACGCAGGATACTGAACGTACTGTCGCACGCCAAGGAAGCCGCTTTCGCCGACGGGCTCGCCGAAAAGTCACGCGCGCCCAAGACGCAGGCGGAATGGGACAGGTACATGCTCGGCAGGCTCTACAAGGCCGCCCTGAAAACCGTAGCGATAAACGCCAGCAAATACCCGCTCGTAGAGCAATATTGCGCCTGGGCGCTCCGGCACGGCGACATTCCGGAAGTCTCCTACGAAGTGCTCAGCCCGATGCTCGAGCACATAAGGGAGATGAAGAGCCCCGCAAGCGGAGAAAACGGCGAAAACCCGAAAGTCAGAATGCCGCGCATCGACGTGGAAAGCCTCTGACGGGACGCGCCGCGTTTGAATTTGACTTTTGCGCGCGACGCGCCGACAATTAAAGGATAAGGAGAATACCATGAAACTCATAAAAGCGATTATCAAACCGTTCAAACTCGACGAGGTTAAGGAGGCGCTCGCCGACATAGGCGTGGAGGGCATGACGGTCACCGAAGTCAAGGGCTTCGGCCGCCAGAAGGGACACTCCGAAATATACAGGGGCAGCGAGTACACCGCCGAACTCCTGCCGAAAGTCGTATTGGACATCTGCGTGCCCTCGGACATGGCCGACAAAGTGGTCGAAACCGTAATGAAATCCGCGCACACCGGCAAAATCGGCGACGGCAAAATCTTCGTGATGCCCGTTGAGCAGGCGTACCGCATAAGGACGGGCGAAAAGGGAATGATCGCCCTCTGATTCCCGCGCTATGAAAGGATGAAAATGACGATAGAAGAAAGACTCGAAAAGCACCTCGGCAAAGACCCGCAAATCGATCCGACCGCGTACGTAAGCAGGCGCGCCACCCTCGTGGGCGACGTGAAAATCGGCAAAAACGCGAGCGTGTGGCCGGGCTGCGTGCTGAGGGCCGACATCAATTCGATAGAGCTCGGAGAGAACTCCAACATACAGGACGGCACTATGGTGCACCTCGCCGACGACGCCGGCGTAAAAATCGGCAAAAACACTACGATAGGGCACGGCGCGGTAATCCACGCCTGCACCATCGGCGACGGCTGCCTGATAGGCATGGGCTCCATAATCCTCGACAAGGCGGTCATAGGCGACAACTCCATCGTCGGCGCGGGGGCGCTCGTCACCAAGAACACGGTCGTGCCCGCGGGCTCGCTCGTGCTCGGCTCGCCCGCGAAAGTCGTGAAAACCCTCGACGCCGAAACGCAAAAAGGCCTCGAATACTGGGCAAAGAAATATACCAAGCTCGCCGCCGCAAACAAGGCCAAAGAGGAAAAGGAAGCGTAGTTCCATGAGCCTGCAAGAGGCGCTCGAAAGGCGCGCCGGCCGCGTCGCCGCGCTGAGAGAGGCGTGCGCGCCGATATTCGGCCGCTCAAAATCCGTCACCCTCGAAATCGGCTGCGGAAAGGGGCACTATTTGAGCTCCTACGCGGCGCGCTTTCCGGAAGAGACTTGCGTGGGAATCGACCTCATAAGCAAGAGAGTCGAGGACGGGAGGCGGCGCGCAAAAAACCGCAACGCGGGCAACGCGTTTTTCGTCAAGGCTGAGGCGATGGAATTTTTGGAGGCCATGCCCGCCGACGCGCGGCTGGAAAAAATCTTCATATTCTTTCCCGACCCGTGGCCGAAAGAAAAACACCGCAAAAGGCGGCTGATAAGGGGGGAATTTCTCGACTACATAAGGCAGTTCTGCTCCGTGGGGTGCAAAATGTATTTCAGAACCGACCACGCGGAATACTTTGAATGGGCGAAGGCGGAAATCGCCAAAAACTCGTCGTGGGAGCTCTCCGAAGAAACGGAGCTCCCGCACGAGGAAGTCTCGCAATTCCAGAGGATACTGCCAGTTTTCTCGACGCTGATAGCGGTTGCGTCGTAGCGGGAAACCGGCGGGCGTTCCGCCTTGCGCGCCGTTTGTACGAATGGAAATCAAAAAAGGAAGCAATCCGCTCTCCGCGGCAAACGCTCCCGCCCATCCGGAATGCCCCCAAAATGCGCGCAGGTTCCGCGTAGAGCTTCCGAAAGAAGCCTACATCTATTCCGAAGCGGAAAGCGGCGCGGAAATCCGCGCCGCGCGCCGCTTAACTTTAAAAGATTTTATCCTCCGGCAGGCCCGTTTTATTTGAAACGCCTGCGCCTCGCGGCAAATGCAATCGACGCCGCGCCGAGAATCGCGGCGGCAACCGACGGCTCCGGCACCTGAGTCATTCCGACTTGCAGAGAATATCCGGCGGAATCTTTCACCCATCTGAAAACGGCGACGGCGTTTTCAAGACCGGCTCCATAGAAATCCGCGGAGGCGTCGTAGACGTTTTCCGAAACTTCCGCGCCGAGGTCAAAACCGCTCAAATCCGCTGCGGTGAGTATCTCCGTCCAATTGCCTATCTCGGAGTAGTCCGCGCCGTACCGCGCGAGTTCTATCCCGTAGTCCGCTGGATTCAAACTGCCGTAGGAACCCGAAAAATTTACGGCTATTTTCGCCGTTCCGTCCTTTGAAAGCGTTTCGGAAACCGCTATCAGTCCGGGAATCCCCGCGGCGTACAACTCCGGAGTGTCTATCGCGATTCCGCCGCTCCTAAAAACAGCCTCTTTGAAATACGCAAATCCCTGTTCCGTTCCGGAATTGTACGCGCCGAAAATCCCCCCGTTCAAAACGAGCGCCGCATTGCGATATTCCTCCCTTATCTGCTCGTTGCCCATAAAAAACCTTCCGCTATTTATCGTAAATGTCCCGCTCTGCGACGTATATGCCATATCGCCTGCCCTGTAAATATGAATGCGCTGGGTTCCCTCGCCGTTCATCACGACATCCAGTTTCTGTTCGGCGCCAACATGCGGAGTCGCGAGATAGCCGAAGTCGGAAACATTCCCCTTGAATCTGTAATCCGTCCCCGCGGCGTTCGTGAATGCGAGCGTCGAGGAAACCCCGGCGTTAGGGGAATTGTATATGCCGCAATCTATATGCGCATCGTCGGTGAGCTGCAGGCCGCCGATTTCAAAAACCATTCCGTTCTGCGCATTTTTTATGTTTGTCCATCCGCTGCCGTCGCTCTGCATGTTGACGACCCCCGAAACCGACGCGCGGCTTACGGTCAGCACAAGCGACGTCTCGCTCGCGCCGGAATAGCCGTAGCCGCCCAGTTTCATGTCGCCGTCGACGATAAATTCGCTCCGTTCAATGGTACCGGATGCGAAATCTACGGCAAATACGTTGCGTAGCATCTCCGTGCCCGAATAGCCTCCGCCGTAGCCCTCTGCGCCGAGCTCAAACCCCTTCGCCCTCACGACGACGCTTGTCCTCTGCCCCGTAGTCGTCCAAAAACTCCCCCCAATAGAGAAATAGTTTTGGGAAGCCTGGCCGACGAGGGATTTTATGGAGCCGCCAACTTCAAACGTTGCGGCATTGTCCAACGCTGCGTTGCCGAAAACTATCATCGCGGCGTTCTGGGCGTTGCCGGCGACGACGAGCTCCCCCACATAGGCGTCCACAGTGTCAAGCTCCAGAGAAACCCTGTCGCCGGACTTATTCAAAATATAGGCGGCATCCGTGCTCAACGGCGCGGAAGAGGCGCGTTCGGCGCCGGCGGCGTCATAAGTCCACGCGCTTCCGGAAAAGAATTTTGTCTGGCCGGCTGATTCGGGGTTGAAATAATAATCCGCCTGTGAAAACGCGGCAAGGGGGGCAAACGCAAGAGCCGCGGAGAAAATCGAAAAATTTATTTTAACGTTTTTCATAATATTTTTTTGAGTACACGAGAATGCGATATATGTCAAGCTATTAAAAATTAAGAATCAATCTTTCCATTCAAAACCAAATTCCATATCTTCCTCCGCCACTCCAAAGAAATCCGCGCATCGGCGGTCGGCTTTCCATAACGCGCTCAAAGCGGCGGAAATTCCCTACTGAACCGCGCGCCGTCTCCGCAAAACGCCGTTCCGCCGCAAAAAAATTCGCGGACGGAACGGATGCCTTTCATCCAATCGAAGTCAATCCGCTTTTCGACAATCAGCGAAACCGCCGCAAAAAAAGCGCGCGACACATACGCCGCGCGCCGGCAAAACAAAACCGCACAACCCCTACTTGGAGTTTTCGGGATTTTCCGACTCTTCGGATTCCCCGCCATCCTGCGCCTCTTCGTCCTCTGAGTCTTCTTCCTCCACGTCGGGCATCGTATAGTAGTTCTGGTAGGATTTGTCGTAATAGTTGAGGCTGTATCCCGCAGCAGACCCCTGGCTGACCATATTCATTATGGCGCCGACGACCGGAACGTTCGAGACCATCAAACGGCGGACGTTCTTTTGAATCGCCTTGCGGGAGACCGAATTGAACTTCACGATGTAAATCACGCCGTCCACATAGGGCAGAAGCGCGATGGCGTCGCTTACGGCGCCAACCGGCGGGGAGTCGATAAAGACCTTGTCGTACTGTTCGCGGAATTTTGCTACCATCGAGACGAACTCCTCGCTGCTGAGAGCCTGCGTGGGATTCTGCGAGCGCTTTTCGCAGGGGAGGACGTCGAGATTCGGATAATAGTCTTTTATGACGCAGTCTTCGAGCGGCCTGCCGTCCTCGACATATCCGACTATGCCGTCGCGCGACTCGATTCCGAGCACCTTTGCCATTGCGGGCAGGCGGAGGTCGGCGTCGATTATTATGGTCTTTTCGCCGTGCATTGCGCACATCAGGGCAAGGTTGGTCACGACGAAAGACTTGCCCTCGGAGGGAGTCGTGGACGTAAACAGAAGAACTTTGGAATCTTTGGCGATGTTGTTTACTTTCAGCATCGAGTGCACGGAGCGGAACGCCTCGGTCGTCGCCCTGTCCGCATTCGACACCGCCACCTGCGCCTTCTGCGAGGAATTGAGCCTCCTGATTCTGGGAATGACGCCCAACAGCGGAAGCCCGACGACGGATTCGATGTCGTAGGCGCTCTTGGCCCTGTCGTCCATAAACGCAACTATGAAAGCCACCATGACGCCGCCGGCAAGCGCGCCCAATATGCCGAGGGCGATGTTCATCGGAATATTCGGGCGGACGGGGCGGATGCCGGGGGACGCCTTGTCGATTATGTTGGCGCCCTCGTTGATGAGGTTTACCTGCGCGAGGCGGACGTTCATCGAGGCGATAAACGCCGCGTGCATGCCCTCGGCAACCTGTTTTTCGCGCTCGATTGACTTGTAGACTATTGCCTTGCGGCCCAAATCGAGAATCTGCTCTTTCTTTTCAAGCAGCCTCTTTTGCGACTGCTCGTAATTTTGGCGCGCGGCCTCGTACGCCGCCTGAACCTTCTGCTCGGCGGACTCTATCGCCGAAGCGAGCTCTTTGTTTATCTGGTCGAGCGCCTTGCGGGCCTCTATCATGCGCGGGTGCTTTTCCTTGTAGCGCTTCTCGGCGGAGGCTACGAAAACCTGCTGGCTCGACTTGTCCGTGAGAAGTTTGCTTATCTGGGGGAGCTCCGCGATAAACGGAAGGTCGGCGAGGTCCTTGCCCTCGCGCTTGAACTCCTGCACGAGATTCCACTGGGTGGAGGCCGCGTCGTACGCGCGCTTGTCGGAGGTCAAAATAGTGTTGATGTCGCGCAGCTCGTTCCTGTCCACGTCGTCGAGGTTTTCGAGCGAGATGGCCTTGTACTGCTCTCGGTATTCGACGAGCCTCTTGTCGAGCTCCTTTACTTTCGCCTCCTGCTGGGAGACCTTTATGCGCAGCTCGTCTATGCTGTCGAGGATCTTCTGGACGCGCGTGTGGTGCGTATAGTTGAGATACTCCTGCGCGAAGAGATTTGCGATGGTAGCCGCCATGTCCGGGTCGGGGTGCTCGAATGCTATCCGGATTATCAGCGACATTCTCTCGGGAGCTATGGTGCGGTTTTCGGCGAGAAGCTCCTCTTCCGTCTTGCGCGGCCCGAGGGTGAACATGTCATTGAACGGCGCCATGAAGCGGACGATCTCATCCTCCTTCATTCGCGACTTAACCGCCCTTATGATTTCGTTGCTCTCGAGAATCTTGACCTGCGTGTTGAAGTCCTCGATGGTCAAAACCGTGTTGTTGCGGCTCCTGTCGGTTGAGCCGGGACCCTCGATTGCGACGTCGGAGTCGCGCAAAATCTGCACACGGGAAACCGACATGTAGATGGGGGTGACGCGCAAAGTGTAGAGTATGACGCCCGCGAGAATTATGAGGGCCGTGATGAGAATGTACGCCCATCTCTCGCGCAAAATCATCATGTAGTCGCGGAAAGTGCGGTTTGGCCTTTCGGGGGATCCCCCCTCGCCCTGTCCTCCGCCGTATCCGTAGCCATAGCCGTAGCCTCCGCCGCCGTATCCTCCGTACCCGCCGCCGTAGCCGTACCCGCCGTAGCCGCCCCCGTAGCCCGGGCCGTAGCCGTATGCGCCGTACGCGCCCGCGGCGTCGGATATTATCCTCTTCTTGATGACTCTCTTTACGGTCTTTTGTCCCGAATTGTCTTTGGGATCGGTGTTTTCCATAATCGAAAATTTTGCGTATGTGGATTGGTGTGTGCGGCGCGGGCGCGGCGGGGGCGCAGAGCCGCCGTCCCTCTGCGGGCGACGTTAGAACATCGCCTCGGGAACCTCTATCGTGTCGCCGTCGTAGACTTGGAAATCCTTGGCGTTCTTGTCGGACAGAATCGCCTTCAAGTCCACCTCAAAAACCTTTATTCCGCCGTCGGGCATTTTGCGCTTTATGTTGATTGACCTCTGGTTGGCTATGCGCGTGGTGCCCATTGCGCCGGCTATGGCGCGGGATAGCGTCATCTGCTCTTCGGGCGGGAAAATGACCTCCCCGGGCTTATTTACCTGCCCTATGACATATACGCGCTGCGGGGCGTACTCCCTTATGAAAAGGCTGACGTTGGCGCTCACGAGATAGTCCTTTTCGTAGAGCTCTTTGATTTTCGCCTGGGCGTCCTGAAGCGAAAGGCCGGCCACCTTCACGTTGTTTATGAGCGGAAGAACGATTTCGCCGTTGGCGCTTATCCTGCACAAAGTGTCCATGTCCTGTTCCTGGAACACGCGCATTTCCAGCACGTCCAGCGGCCTTAGCTTGTAGGATATCTCCTTTTGCGCGAAAGCCGCCGCAGGCAGCGCGCACGCAAGCGCAAGCGCGATTTTTCCCAAAATGTTAATCATATAAAATGCGAGTATTTTAAATCCTCCGACAATTTCAACAGTTTTTTAAGTTTATTTGGAGCCGCGGCGGAACCCGCCGCCCGCGCGAGGGTCGATACGGGCGCCCAAGATTCGGCGCGGCGTTGGAAAAAAACGTTGAAAATTGTCCGCGCCGGCCTACTCTGTTAAGGGAAAAATCAGATATGGAAAGAGACTCTATCCTGCAACAAGCCGCAAACGAGGCGAGGGGTTTGGCTATCGACGCGATAGCCGCCCGCGCGTCCGGACACCTCGGGCTGCCGTTGGGCTGCGCCGAAATAGGGGCGGCGCTCTTCGGGGAAATCCTAAAATGCGACCCCGCCCGCCCCCAATGGCCCGATCGCGACAGGTTCATACTCAGCGCCGGGCACGGCAGCATGTTTCTCTATTCCTGGCTGCATATCTCCGGCTACGGGATTTCCGCCGAAGACCTCGCGAATTTCAGAAAGAAGGGCTCCAAGACCCCCGGCCACCCCGAATACGGCGAGACCGAGGGCGTGGAGACGACGACCGGTCCGCTCGGTCAGGGCATAGGCAACGCCGTCGGCATGGCGATTTCCGAAAAGATGGCCGAAGCGCGCTTCAACACGCCCTCCCAAAAGATATTTTCGCACAAAATCTGGTGCCTTGCCGGCGACGGCTGCATGCAGGAGGGCATATCCGCAGAGGCCGCGGCGATCGCGGGCGTAATGAAGCTCGGCAACCTCGTGCTGATGTACGACTCCAACGGCGTCACCCTCGACGCCGACGCCTCCAAGACGATGTCCGAAGACACCGCAATGCGGTTCGAATCCTACGGTTGGGAAGTCTCGAAGTGCGACGGGCACGACATTCCCGCGGTGCGCAAAACGCTGCTTGCCGCCAGGGACTCGACGTCCGACAAGCCCAAGCTCGTGATTTTCAAGACGGTGATAGCAAAGGGCATACCGGAAGTGGAAAACTCGGCGAAAGGCCACGGCGAGGGCGGCGCCAAATTCGCGGACGAAGCCAAGAAAAACCTCGGGCTGCCGGCGGAAAAATTCCGCGTGTCGGAGCAAACCCGCGAGTTCTTTGACGGCGTAAAAGCCGAACGCGCAAAAATTTCCGCCAAATGGGACGAACTTTTCGCAAAGTGGAAGGCCGACAATCCCGAAAAGGCCGCCGAACTTCAAGCGTGCATAACAAAAAAGGGGTCGGAATCGGCCGAAAAGCTCCTCGAGCTCGTCCCCGAATTTCCCGCCGGCGGCAAGAGCGCGACCCGCGCCTCGGGAGGCGCCGTGATGAACGCGCTCGCCCAAAAGCTGCCGTATATGGTGACCGGCGCCGCCGACCTCTTCGGCTCGACGAAAAACTACCTCAAAGGCATGGGCGATTTCTCGCCGGAAAACCGCGGCGGGCGCAACATCTGGTATGGAATCCGCGAGCACGCCATGGGCGCGATAACCAACGGAATCGCCTACTACGGCCTATTCGAGCCCTCCTGCGCGACATTCCTGACATTCGCGGGCTATATGATGGGCTCCGTCCGCGTGGCCGCGCTCTCGCGCCTGCGCCTGCAATACGTATTTACGCACGATTCCGTCGGCGTGGGCTACGACGGCCCAACCCACCAGCCCGTCGAGCTCGTCTCGATGCTGCGCTGCATTCCGCGCCTCGACGTGATGAGGCCCGCGGACGCCGAGGAATGCGCCGCCGCGTGGGCGCATGCGCTCGCCCGAAAGGACGGGCCGACGGCGCTCGCCCTCTCGCGCCAAAACCTTCCGATATTGGACGAAATTCCCGTCAAAACCCGCAGGCTCGGCGCCCTGCGCGGAGCGTACATTGCAAAGCGCGAGGCGGGCGACCTCAAAAAGATAATCATAGCGACCGGCTCCGAGCTCCAATGCGCGCTTGAAGCGGGGAAAATCGAGCCGCACACCCGCGTCGTGTCGATGCCCTGCATGGAGCTCTTCGAGCGCCAGGACGCCGAATACAAAGACGAGGTTCTGCCGCCGGACTGCCAAAACAGAATCGCGATAGAGGCGGGGGTGACGGGGCTGTGGCACAAATACGCCAAAAAAGCCGTCGGCACCGACGACTTCGGATTTTCCGCCGACGGCCCCGAGCTATTTGAATCCTTCGGAATCAACGCGCAATCCCTGTTGGGTTAAAGTTTTTCGCAGACGGGACGGCTTTTTCCGGCCGCGATTTCCGCGCGGGCGGGCGGAATTTCTCCCCAAGCTCTGCAAACTGAAAGCTCCCCTATTTTTTTCGGGCGGCGTTCGCGCCGTTGGGAAATCCCGCAAAACGCGGAAATTCCCGGAAGCGTGAAAAGCGCGCCCCTAATTTTTCTCTTTGATAATATAGGACGGGCGGCGCTTGGATTCCAAGTAAAGCTTCGACATGTAGTGCCCGATAACCCCCAGGCAAAAGAGCTGCATTCCGCTAAGGAAGAATATCACGCATATCATGGACGTCCACCCGTAGGCGGAATTGCGGTATATGAGCTGGCGTATTGAAAGCAGGACGATTGCGACGCTCGATAACAGGCAGAAGAATATGCCTATGGCCGCCGCCACGACGAGCGGAATTGTCGAGAAGGAAGTCAGCGCGTCGAGCGAATACATCGCAAGCCCCGCGAAAGACCACTTGGTTTTGCCCGCGCACCGCTCCATATTGTCAAACTCAATCCATTTGGTCTTGAAGCCGACCCATTCGTACATGCCCTTTATGAAACGGTTGTACTCCGGCATTTCGAGAACGGCGTCTATCACCTTGCGGTTTATGAGGCGGAAGTCGCGCGCGCCCTCGACGAATTTCAGGCTGGAAAGCGAATTGAGAACCCTGTAAAACGCCCGCGCGCAGAACGAGCGCGCGGGGGATTCGCCCCTGCGCGTCCTGCGGCGGGTCGCGACGCTGTCGTATCCGCCCTCGCGCATTTCGCGGAACATCTGCGGAAGCAGGAAGGGGGGATCCTGCAAGTCGGCGTCCATTATCGCGGCAATGTCCCCGCGCGCGGCGCGCAGCCCTGCGTACATGGCGGCCTCCTTGCCGAAATTGCGCGAAAACGAAATGTACTTCACGCGGGAATCCTTTGCGGCGAGCTCGCGCAGGTATTCGAGCGTTTCGTCCTTCGAGCCGTCCTCAACGAAGATTATCTCGAAATTCTCCGCACCGGCGGACTCCATGGCGCGCAGAAACTCGGCGTAGAAAATCGGCAGAGCCTCGCGCTCGTCGCGGCACGGGACTATCGCGCTGAACATTCCCCCGTAGGGGGGCACGCGCGCGGAATCTGACGCTGCTTCTGCCATTGCCGTATTCTTTTGCGCAATATTATTCCGCATTGCGGGCGAATATCAAACCTATTTTTGCGGCGGCTTCCGACGCGGAGCCTAAAAAATGCGGAATGCGGCGCGCCTTCCGCGGGCTTGCCGCGCCAAAATCCGCAAATAAAAAAAATCCCGCGGCAAACCTCCGCGGGATTTTATATCGGCCGCCAATCCGCCGGAGCGCAAACTCCGGAGATTACAGCGCCGAAATCTTTTCGTCGATTCTCGCGGCGAACTCGTCGAGCGCGCGGAAAGTTTCTTCAACCGGCCTGCCCTTCACCTCCACGCCGGGAATCTTTTCGGGCCTGGCCAGTTTGAAGCACGCCTCTATCGGCGCCGACAGGCTGCCTCCCCACCCATAGGAGCCGATCACGCCGAAATATTTGAGCTTCGGGCGCAGTATGTTTATCAGGTACGCCGCGTAGACGCTCTTGGGGTGCGGCCCCGTCAGAACCATGGATGTCCCGAAGACGACGCACGGGGCGTCGATGAGCTGCATTGCAATCTCCCCCTCGTCGGCTTCGATGAGCTCCGCCCTGACGACCGTTATGCCGCGCGACTGCAAGGCGTTTTCGAGATAATCCACCATTATGCGGGTATTGTCGTACATTGATACGTACGGCATCACGACCTTCCGCGCGAACTTGTCGGAGACCCATTCGGCGTAAAGATTCATGATGAACTCCGGCTTGTCGTAGACGGGCCCGTGGCTGGGCAGAATCATCTTGGGATTCATCGCCCTGACGAGTTCGAGGTACTTTGCGCAAAAGCCCCTGAACGGCATCATTATTTCGGAGTAATACCGCTTTGCGGCCTCCGCGAGATTTTCGGAGCAGTCGGCGAAGAGCTCGTTGTCGGTGTAGTGCGCGCCGAAGCAGTCGCAGGAGAACAAAAAATTGTCCTCCGCCAGATGCGTAAACATCGTGTCGGGCCAGTGAACCCACGGAGCCATTATAAATTTGAGCGTCCTGCCCCCGAGGGAGACCTCCTCGCCGTCCGCAACCGCCCTTATGCGCGACGGATCTACCCCGAGCATGTTGACGAGGTTTTCCGCGCACTTAGGCGAGCATAAAACGACCGCCTCCGGATATGTTTTCAGGAGGGCTGGAATCGCCCCGCTGTGGTCGGGCTCGGCGTGGTTTGAGACGATGTAGTCTATCTTGGCGCCGCGCGCGGCGATCACGTCGCAATACGGCCCGAGCAGCTTTTCGTACATCGTGTCTATGAGAGCGCGCTTCTCCGACCCCTCGACGAGATAAGAGTTGTAGGTCGTCCCCTGGGGAAGCGGGACGAGCTGGTCGAAGAGCTTGCGGTTCCTGTCGTGCAGTCCGCAATAGAATACTCCGGGGGCTATCTCTTTCATAGGCCCGCTATTCGTCTGTTTCGACAAACTGGTCTTTGCCCACTCCGCAGAGGGGGCACACCCAGTCCTCGGGGACGTCCGCAAAAGCCGTTCCGGGCTGGACTCCGTTGTCGGGATCCCCCGCGGCGGGGTCGTAGATATAGCCGCAAACTTCGCATTTATACTTTTTCATTGCGATATGCCTTTCCGTTTAAGCGTTACACTTTCAAATTTCGACAGGCGGTTTTCCGAAAAGTTTTCAATCCGCCTATTCCCCGCCGACTTTTTTGACGGTTATGATTATGCGCGCGGTTCTGGCGAGCCCCGTCGGGAACTGCTTGCGTATTTCGGCGTAAGGGCCCTCCGCGTCGTATTTTGACGGAGCCGAGCCGCCATCCGACGCCTCCGGCGCCCCTCCACGCGAAACTCCGGATTTTGAGAACAGAGCCGTCTGTTCCATGGCGTCAGAAAGCGTCTTGTCGCTATTGATTTTCGGCCTCTCAAATTGTATGCAGTAAGGCCTGTTCACGTCGAGGACGAGATCGCGCATCTTGCGCTCGAAACGCTCGAACTGCCGCTGCTTCAAAATGGTGTTGCCGTTGCTGTTCCCGTCGGCGTAAAAGTAGGATACGGGATTGGAATAGATGTAATCCATGTTGACCATAACCTTTTTGCCGTTGGCTTTCAGCAACTTCACCGCGCAAAACGACCCCAAATCAAACTCCTCGACGTCGCCCCTGTGCTTCGGCCTGTTCCTTATCATCGCCTCGATTTTTTTGTCCTTTTCAATCTGGGCGGCGTCGGGCTCGTACTTGTCGAGATAGCTCTTGTACTCGCCCGCAAAGAGCGACGGGGTTTTCTCCCCCTTTTCAATCGCGCTTTCGAGAGCGTCCGCCTGCTCGGTGAGCTTGCCTATGCGCCCCTGCGCGCCGGCGAGCGAATTTTCGAGGCGCAAAATTTCGTTTTTAAGGCCCAGCAGCTTGCCGCGCGCCTCGTCAATGGGCGAAATTTTCTCCGCCTTCACGGGCGCGGGCTTCTCCTTTTCGGGGACTTCGTCGGAATATTCGTCCATATTCACGGAGGGCGCGGGATAGCCTTTTGCCATATATCTCTTGGCGAGCACCTTTCCGTCAAAGCCCTTGTGTTGGGACTCCCCCTCCGCGAGCACGAACGTAAACTTGTCGTCGGGCCTTCCGGCGATGTGGGTTTCCACGGTGACGGAGTACTTCTGGGCGGACAGAACGCCCGCGCACAGCAACGCCGCCGCAAAGGTCGCGAATTTCATCGTAATCATAAGTAAAAATTTAATGGATAAATCGGGGGGCGTGTCAATTAGTTTTCAAGCCTCGATATCTCGAAAACCACCAAGGTTTCCCCGCCCTGCGCGAGCGTTCCGCCCTCCGCCGCTTTCGCCGACTCCGGAAGGGAAAATCCGAACCTGTACAGAACCGTCCTCTTCCCGCCGCGGATTTCGACGACTGAACACACATACGCAACGCAATTCTCCCGCGCCGGCGGCTGCGGAACGCGCGCGGATTCGCCGTCAGCATCTTTGCCCGCGCCCGCGGACGGAGCTTCCGGCTTCGCCTCCGCTTCCGCACGCGGCTCGGAATGCCACGACGACGGGTGCGGAAGCCCGTATTTGCCGGAGCGCACAGGCCTGCGCTTCGGAGCCTCCGAAACGGCTCCATCGGGAAGCCTTATGAGGTTTCCGCCGGAGTCCTCCAAATAGTACTTGCCGTCGATCTTGACGGTCTCGGCCGAAAACGAGACGTGGGAAACCGCGAGAGCCGCCGCGAAAATCGCAAAAAATTTCATTTTGAAAGAGTCGCGGAGGGCGGGAAATTTTTCAAGCAAAATCCGGGATTGGGAAAAGGCGTCACAGGCTCAACATTTCGTTCATACGCTCCTTGGATATCAGCGTCTTCGGCTTGTACGAATCGCCGTCGAGCCTCTCCTTCAAATCGACGTGCAGAAATCCCCCCGCGTCGGAATTTGCGCGGCTCAATCCGGAGAGGTAAGCCGAAACGCTTTTGAATATTCCCAACTGCGCGGAAAGCGGAACCGCGTATCTGTAATACGGATTCTTCGGCGTCTTCTTGGCGATTCTGTCCGCCTCGAGCGACGCCGCGGAAAGGACATCCCGGAGATACTCGGAATATTTGCGGAAGAAAAGCGACTTGTGCATGCGCGGCCCGTCGAGAAAATCGTACTTGTACTTTTCCGCCGCCCTGCCGAAACGGTCGGAGCCGAGCGCGTCCACGAAAGTGTTCGTGCGGACGAACCGCACGGTCCAATAGTTGAGGGCGCAGAGTTCGGCAAGGACCTTTTCCTGCGCGGCGTATTCGCCCGCGTCAAACTTCCTCCACGACTTCAAGCTCCCGGGATCTATCGGAACCAGCTTCGCCCTGCCTGACAAATCCTGGCGGACTGCGCCCTCCAAAATTTTTATTATAGGCTCGCATCCGGGCATCTGGGAGGGCGACGTCGACGCGTATGTGGCGTCGAACCCGCCGAAGAACTCTATGCCGTTTGTCGGGGAGAGCTCTATCAGCCCGAGAAGCTTTCGCGAATCCGCGTCCACGACCATCGCGCCCCCCGATCCGAGATTTGCGACTTTCGAGTAGTCGGCGACGCCGAGCGCAAACGCCCCTTTCCCCATCACGGGGTATATCGAGCGGCGGGCGCCGTCCCTGTTGGCGCCGATAATGGCTATGCGCTTCCCCTCAAAGGATTCCGGAATTTCGGACGGCGGGCAAAATTCGACGGGAGAGGCGGGCACGTCCCCCGATACCGCGGCGCACGCGAACATCGAATCCGGAGAGACGCATATGTCGGAACTTTTAAATACCGCGTCGCCGTAGTCGAATTTAAGCTCCCCGTCCAGGTGTTCGAGCATCTCCGCCGGAAACAGGAACGCCTTCTTCCCCGCGACCTCCACAAAGTAGCAGCAAAACGACATTCCGCCAGCCTGCTTTATGAATGCGTTTTTGTAAAAGAAATCCTCCAACCGCTTTTTGCCGCCGTCGTAGGCCTCGGCGGGCTTGCCCTTCAAGAGCGCGGCGTCGAGGCGCGAGTCCAGCTCCGCAAGCTGCGCGCAAAAATCCGACGGGAACATATCCTGTATGCCCTCGCGCAAGTTCCCGAACTCGGGCGGGAACTTTTTCATCAAAAAGTTGTGGCGGGCAAGAAACTGCCTGTCGAAATACCGCACCGCAGCGTCGGGATCTTCCCCCATCTTTTCGAGGGTGTTTTTGAGAATCAGGCTGTAATCGCTCTTGGGAACGTCTTTCCACTTTTCCTTCACCGCCGAGAGCGCGTCGCCGAGCCTCATGACCGACGACGCCTGCGCCGCGTAGTCGCCCGCATATATTCTGGCGACCGCCTCTATGATTGCGGAAGACTCCTCGCGCGAGAGGCCGAAAGAGTTCACCGCGTCCTTTATCGCAAGAGCCGCGGTCTCCTGCGCCATAACGAAAGACTGCTGCCTGTCGTAGTCGCCGGGGAATTTTTTCTCCGCCAAAGCCCTTATCTCGTCGCCCATCGAGGCGGGCACGCCCCTGCGCCTCTGCGCGATCTTAGCCATCGCCGACTTCTGGTCGGCTATCCATCTCTCGCGCTGCTTCACTTTCGTTGGGAAGAGCTCCATTCCCCTCTTTTCTATCGCCTCAACGCGGGGATCGGCGGGGAATTCGGCATTGGACTTTCCCCCGAAAATATCGCCGCCGTATTTGTCGCAGCAATACCATCCGCCGAGGAGCGCGAAAGCGGCAGCCAAAAGAATCAGTTTCATCGGAAACGTCTTTAATGCAAAAGCGCGCGCGGTGTCAAAATAATTGCGCAAAAACATCAAAACCGCCCGCCGCGAAGAGGCGAAACAAGATTCCGGATATGCGAAATTCTTTTTTGAAAAAAAATACTCCGCGCCGAGCGGCAAAAAATCCCCCGGCTTTCCGTGCGGAGGGCAAAAAAATCCGCGCCGCGTTTCCGCAATGCGGCGGGTTCGCCGGCGCGGGCGGCGGAACCGAAGCGCGCGGGCGCGGATTTGCACGCCGAAAGCCGGCTACAAATTGGCGACAGCCTCTTCCGCGTTCTTGCGGATCTGAACCCAGTCCCGCGCCTCGATGAGCGCCGCGGGCGCTATCCATGAGCCCCCTATCGCCGTCACGAGCGGGGAATCCGCATACGGCTTCATATTCGAGAGCTTCAGCCCGCCGAGCGGAATAAAGCTTATGCCCAGATGCTTGTACGGCGCGGAAATGTTTTGCAGATGCTTCATGCCTCCGGAGCTTTCCGCGGGGAAGAACTTCATCAGCCTGCACCCGTGTTCGAGAGCCTGCTCGATGTCGCTGGGCGTCATGATTCCGGGGGCGAACGGCAGCCCCGCCTCCGCCGCCGCGTCTATAACTCGGACGTTGCAGCCCGGGCTGACGCCGAAATCCGCGCCGCGGCTCTTGGCCTCGCGAGCCTGATCGGGCGTGAGAATCGTGCCGATTCCGAGGGTGAGCGGCAGCCCCGCCGATGCTATTGCCGACGCGCACTCGAAAGCGCGCGGCGTGCGCAGCGTCATTTCTATGGCGGTCACGCCGCCGTCGCAGAGAGCCTTGGCAAGATCCGCGGAGTCCGCGGGTTCGTTCACGGCGAGCACCGCCACGATGCGCGCCTTTTTCAGTTTTTGTGCGAGATTTTCCATTGGGATATTTTTGGATATTGCGTTAAAGCGTTTCAGAATCTTCGCCGAGTCTGGGGAGCTTGAACTGCGAAACTTTCGCGCGCAGCTCCTCCGCGGTCTTTTCGAGCGAATCCGTGGCGGACTTGAACGCGCCGATTTTGTCGCGGGTCTGGGCGGCGGATTCGCTCAAAGCGTGCATTGTGCGGCTTATCCTCGCCGCCCTGTCGGCCTGCGTCCCGACCCCTCCGGCGAGCTCCTCGAACTTGGGGCCGAGGGCGGCGACCTGCTCGGAAACCGCCCTCATGTTGTCAGACACCCTGTCTATCACGCGCAGCGAGCGGCGCATGAGTATCACGAAAGAGCGCATTTCCACCACCCCCGACTCCACGGAGTCGCGCATGTCGGAGACCATTTTGGAGATGTTCATCGCCGAAACCGCCGTCATGTCGGCGAGCTTTCCGATTTCCGCGGAGACTATCGCGAACCCCTCTCCGAACTCCCCGGCCTTTTCCGCCTCTATGGCGGCGTTGAGCGAAAGCAGGTTGGTGCGCTGGCTGACGGTGTTGACGGTCGTCACCGCGGCGGATACGCCCTCGGCCTTTTCCCGTATTATCGCGAGCCTCGACGCCACAGACTCCGTGGCTGACAGCAGACCGGAGGCGTTCTCCGTCAGCCGCGAGAGGTATTCGCCGCCCTCGCGCATTCCCTCGACGCTCGCGCCGATGTCCGCGGCGGCCCTTCCAGCCTTGGACTTCAGAAGCTCCACCGAAGACGATATGGATTCCGTCGCCTTTGAGACCTCCCTGAGCGCGCCCGCCTTCTCGACCGCTATGGACTCTATTTCGGCGGCTCCCCCCGAGATCTTCACGGCGCCCGCCGCCAAGCTCACGCCCCCGCTCTGAACCCTCCACACGAGCTTCGATAGGTAACCCGTCATCTTCTCGAGGGCGACGCACAGGGCGAAGATTTCGCTGTTGCTGAGCCTGTCGGGGTTCGTGAGCTCGGAGAGGGCCTCTCTCGCGCCGCGCAGGTTGCCGTCGCGCATCATGTTCGCGGCGTCCACGAGCCCGCCCGTCATCTCCGCGCCCCTGGCGGCGGCCATGCGCGCCGCGAACGCCGCGAACCCGAGCATCAGCGCGCCGAGCGGCAAAAGGAAAAATATGAATCTCTCGCCCGAGCGTGAAATGCGCGACATTGCCTCGAACGAGTCCGCGCTGTACGAGTTCACGCCGACGACCATGTTCCACGGCCTGAAATACCCGTAGACGGAAGTCACCTCCCCTTCCCTTCCGGATTCGGATATGCGGAACCGCCTGACGCCTATCTTTCCGTCGCCGAGGCGCGCGGCGTCGGCGATAATCTCGAGCATGGCCGCGCGCCTTCCCTCCGCGCCGTCGGCCTCCACGGACATTCCGTCGAGCTTGCCGTCCCTGGACGCGCGCCACACCGCGTCCCCGCCGCCGGAGAGCTCCGCCGCCCACGCGAAGCCGCTCGCCCCGAACCTTATTCCCTCAAAATATTTAAAAACGTAATCGTATGAATTTTGCAGCGACCCGCAGCATATCGCGCCAATCACGTTTCCGTTGAGCCCTATCAGGGGCTCGTAATTGGCGATAAAATCCATGTTTCCGGAGCGGGAGGCGCCCGAATACGCCCGCTTTGAGAGCGCCGCCCTGACAATCTGCGAGCCCTCAGAGCCCGCCGCCGGAATGTAGGTGCCCACATGCCTTCCGCCATCGGGCCCCTCCACCGTGGAGGCTACGCGCAGCATGTCGCCCGCGTCGTTTATGCGCAGGAAAATCGCGAATTCAAAGCCGGTGTCGGATTTTAGGGAGTCGAGCATCTTAGATACCTTTCCGGCGGCGCCGACAATGCGCCTTTCGCCGTCGAGGACAAGCGAAATCTTTTCGTCGCCGAACGCGAGCTCCGGAATCTTCGCCGCGCGGCTTTCTCCGGGATCGTCCTCCGCGGAAATCTCCGCCTCTATGAAAGTGTCGAGCAGCCGCGCGTGGCCGACGCGCGCGAGTTCCGACAAGAGTATCCTGCGCGCATTCTCGGCGGCGGAGTCGCGCGCGCCCTGGATTATGGCGCACATCTCGAGCGCATCGGCGGCGAGCCTGCGCGCGTTGCGCTCGTCCATCCTGTCGAACTCCGCCTCCGCTATGGCGCGGATGTCGGAGTTCATCATCAGTATGAGGACGGCCATCGCCATTACCGGAAGCGCCGATATCCCGACCAGAAAGAGCGTCAAAAGCCTCGAAAGGGAAATTTTCACTTCGCGCCCTCCCCTCCGTCTATCTTAAACCTCGCCACGGCCTCGAGCACCGAGACCGAGACCGCGTCGAGCGACTTCACCGCCGCGCGGAATTCGGAAATTCTGTCGCGCGCGCGCACGGAAGAGTCGCTTAGCTCGAGCATGGTGGCGCTTATCCTGCGCGCGTTTTCGGAGAGTTCCCCTATGCCGGAGGCGATTCCCTCGAACTGCGGGCCGATCGCCTCTATGTCCGAAACCGTCCGAGCGAGCATGTCGGCCGTCTCCATTATGATCTTGGAACTCTGGCGCATCTTCGCCCCGAACCTGTCCATCTCCATGACGCCCGAGTTCACCGAACTCTGCATTTGTCGGACGACGTTTTCTATGTTGGCGGACGCCACGGAGGTCTTGTCGGCGAGCCTGCGTATCTGGCGCGCGACGACCGCGAACCCAAGCCCGAACTCCCCCGCCTTTTCCGCCTCTATCGAGGCGTTGAGCGAAAGCAGGTTCGTCTGCCTGCTGACCTCGTTTATGGCCGTGACGATTCCGGTGATCTTTTCCACGTTGCCGTTGATGACGGCGAGCTTTCCCGCCACGTTCTCCGAAGCCGCCGTGAGGGAGTCGTAGTTGTTTTTCAGCAGCCTCAGCGAATCGCCCGACTCGCGGGCGATGTCGAGCGTCCGCGAAACCTCGAAAGCCGAGGCGCGCGCGTTTTTGTTGAGAGCCTCTGACGCCCCGAGGATTTTCGAGCCCGTCGAGGCGGCGTTCTTCGTCGACGCCGCCTCCTCGGAGGCTATCACGTCGAGGGTGTCGGAGGTTTCGGATATGCGGCCAGCGCGCTCGGCCACATCTTCGCCGCTCAGTTTCAGCGCGCTTATGAGCCTCGTTAGGCTGCGAGCCATCAGCAAAACCGCCTTGAAGAGCTCGTCGAATTCGGCGACCACGCTGCTCTTGCCCGACAGTATCTTTTCCGCCGCGGCGATGTCGCCGCGCGACTGGCAGTTCGCCACCCTCGCGAGCGCGCGGATGGTGCGCGACATTCTGGACGCCATTATCCACGCGATGCCGATAGCCATCGCCGCGAAAATCGCGCCCGCCAAAACTATCTTGCGCGTGAGCGTGTCTATCTGCCCCGCAAGATCTGCGCGGCCCGCCTGGAATTCGCGCTCGTCCGTCATGGTGCCCACAAGCCAGCTCCACGGCTTGTAATAGGCGTAGGTCACGAGCCTCGCCGCCTCGCCCGCCTGTCCCATCGGCAGCGAGAGCGAATCCACCGCGACCTCCGAACCCCTAAGAGCCTTCGCCTTCGAGAGGGCCTTCAAAAAGAAATCCGAGCGCGCCCGGATGTTGTCGTCGGCAACGGGGACGCCCACGGCGGAGGAATCGCCCGAAATCCGTATGACGGGGTTGCGCTCGTCGGAGTCGTCGACGACCCACACTATGCCCGTTCCCCCGATTTTCAGGGACTTGAAGTAGTCCTCGAGCTCCGCGGCCGACGTGCGGCGCAGGCCGAAATATATCCCGCCGATTATCTCGCCGTCCGGAGAGGCGAGCGGAATGTAGTTGGCGTCCGTAGAGCGCGACGCGTCCGCGCCCGACCTGAAAATCGACACGCGCGCGGGAGAGTCGTCCGAAGCCGGAATGACCGCGCCCGCCGCCCTCTTTCCGTCCGATGCCGACCCCGTTCCGGCGAGCGCCACGAGGCCGTCGTCCGTCTTGACGTAAACGGCCATCTCGCAGCGCAGCCTGTCTTTCAGGCGATTAACCGCGCGTGCGACGGCGTTCTGCGGGTCGTCGTCGGGCATGTTGGGGTCGGCGGTAAATTTGCCGAATTTCAAAAGCCTTATGCGCTTTATGGACTCCGAATCCGGATTGCCCGGAACGCGCGTTGGAATGTCGGATGCGGACTCCGAAAGCGACGGCTCCCCCAGCTCGGCAAAAGCCGCGAGAATCGCGGCTCTGGCGGCGTCGGAGGCGTTCGTCTCTCCGGTTCTTACGATTTCGCACATGCGGCGCATGTCAAGCGTCGCGCGCTTGGCGTTTTCCACCGACGCCCCCCTGAACTCGGAAGTCGCCGCACGCACGACGTCGGCCCCCATGAGCTTTATGAACGCGAACATCACCGCGACCGGAATGACCGTCACGGCGAGCCCGAGCCCCAGCAGGGTCGTTTTCATGGAAGCCTTCATTTGAGCCGCCATTACAACCGAATCCGCCGGCCGCTTCAAGACTATTTTCCGGAGCGAAAATATGCTTGCCCGCCGTCCGAAACCCTTTCAAAATGGATTTTGAATAAATTTACTCCGCAAATGAGGATCTACCCGCTCATAACCGCCCTCCTGCCGCTGTGCGCGGCGGCAATGGAAATAGAATCGGTAAAATTCGACTCCGAAGGCGACCTCAACGGCTGGGCCGTCTCGCCCTCCAACGCCGCGATAATTTCAGACGGCGCGCTCAAAGTCGCCAATCCCGTGCGCTCAGAAAACTCCCGCGCTGAAATAGTCAAAAACCTGCCGCTCGAGAAAGTCGCGGGCAGAAGGGTTTGGGCGTCCGCAGAGTTCTCGCAGGACCTCACTCCCTCCGTCTCCAAGTGGGGCGGGAAAATCTTCCTAATTGAGGGCGGGATGAAGGGCCACTACGTCTACGCCGGCAAATATGTCGCCCCGGGCAAATCCGTCTGGAATACGATTTCGTTTTTCGCCGACGTTCCGCTGGAATCCGACGCGCTCAGAATACACCTCGGCGCGGAGTCGTCCTCCGGAAGCGCAATGTTCAGGAACCTGAAAATCGAGTCCTCCGACATATTCGCGGAATTCGCCAAAATCGCCAACGCCGGATACGCCGAAAAGGACTTTGAATTGAAGGCGTTCGGGGCGTTTTCGCCGGCGGGCGTGGGCTATGGGGCGTCGGAATTCGACGCCGGAAAGACCGAATACGCGAAAGTCCCGTTCAGCATGCGCGGATTCCACCGCAACGGCAAAAAATTCGCCGTCGCCATGAAATCCAAAAACTTCCCCTCGGGGCTCGAAAGGGCCGAGGCCGAATTTCCGAACATTTCCGCGGAGGGAAAATTCCTGTACGTTCTCCACTTCGTCTCGGGCTCGGCGGACGGGGAGAAAATCGGAACCGTCGAAATATTCGGCGAAAACGGCAAAAAGGCGGAATTCTCGATAGAAGCCGGCAAAAACGTGTTCGACTACTCCCGCCCGTCCGCAAACGCCGAATGCGCGTCCGCCGCCCCGTGGCAAAAGCGCGGCGCAATCTACGCCGCGTGCGTCTCTAAATTTCCGATACCGGAAAATTTCGGGCGCATAACAAAGATGGCATTCGCCCCCGACGGCGCGGCGGCGGGTACATGGATAGTGCTCGCAGCCAACATCTCGGAGCGCGACGTCGCCTTCCCGAAGGAGTGGAACTACACCGCGCGCGCCGGCGGCGCGTGGAAGCCCCTGCCGGAAAAGTACGCGCCGCCCGCGGCCGCCGGAAGCGTGCTCGACCTGTCCTCTCTCAACCCGAAAGAGACCGCCGGAGACAGGGGGCGGGTGATAATCAACAAAAACGGCAGGCTCGCATTTGAGAAAACCCCCGATGTCCCCGCGAAATTCCTGATACACATAGGCGGGGATTTCAGGGAAATGTCCAACCCGCAGGAGGCCGCCGCATACGCCGCCAAGCTGCGCCAAAACGGATACAACATGGTGCGCCTCTCGCCCGACCGCGACCTCATGAGCGGCGCGCCCGCCGACGGCGAATTCAACAGGGAAAGGCTTGACCTGCTCTTCCGCTACATCGCCGAGCTCAAAAAGAACGGCATATACATAGAGTTCGACGCCATGGGAAGCGGCATCGGATACAGCGTGGGGGACTCGTGGGATCCGCGCGAGAAGCGCAACTTCAAATACTCGATATACTGGGACGAAAACGTCAAAAAGAACTGGCTGCTCGGGACGCGCAAGATTCTCGCCGAGACGAACCCGTACACCGGAACCAAGCTCGCCGAAGACCCGCAGCTGGCGCTCGTAATCGGCTACAACGAGCTCGAATTCGGGCTCACCCACAACTCCGGATACGGCGAACTGCGCGACCAGTGGATAAAGTTTTTGAAGCGCAAATACCGCAACCGCTTTGAAAAGCTCGCCGAGGCATGGGGCAAGGAAGCCGTGGGCGGGGCGAAAGACTTCGGAGACCTGCCCGCGTTCACGCACGCCGACGCCTACGGCAGGCTCGACCAGCGCGCGCGCGACGCCAACGAATTCTGCATGAAGCTCGAGCGCGACATCCTCAAATGGTTCAGGCGGCAGTTCCGCGCCATGGGCTTTGAGGGCCCCGTGACAAACTTCAACATGGGCAAATCCCTGCGCAGCGCGCTCTCGCGCAAAAACGCCGACTATGTGGCGATGAACAACTACCACGCCCACCCGTCGAATTTCATAACGATGGGCTCGCGCATATCGCAGGAGAGCTCAGTCGGGGAGGCTATAAACATCTCCCGCGCGTTCTCCGCCGCCAAAATGCGCGGCAAGCCGTACGTCATAACTGAGCACGGGCACGTATTCTGGAACAAGTACAGGTATGAGCAGGGCTTCGCCACGGGCGCGCACTCAGCCCTCCAGGGTTTCGACGGCATCACGTGCTTCGCAAACCCCGTCACGATGAAGGACACTCCCCCCGCCGTCTATCCCTTCAACAACGCCCCCGACGCGACGATAAGGTCGCAGGAATTTCTCACCGCCCTGATGTACCTGCGCGGCGACGTGGCGGAATCGAAATCCGAGGCGGTCGTGCGCGTAAACGAAAAGGACGTGTACAAAACCTATTCGTACAACTACGGGCTCGACGCGCGGCAGTCGCGCCTGTGCCTGCTGACGAAGATGTCCATCGCCCTTTCGAAATTCGAGCCCGCCGAAAACGAAATCGCCTTCGACAGGCTCGGCGGCTCGTCGCTGATACTGCACACCGCGTACGGCAACATCGCCGACACCCAGCACTCGGACTTCGATCTGAAATCCGCAGTCGCCCAAATGCGCGAGCGCGGAATGCTCTCGAAATCCAACCGCACCGACGTCGACAGGGGAATCTTTGAAAGCTCGACGGACGAAATATACATAGACACCGGCCGCAAGCTGATGACGGTCGACACTCCGCGGCTTCAAGGGTCGAGCGCGCCCGCGGGCGCAGGGGCGAAGCTCTCGGACTTTGAGATAATCTCCGCGCAGCGCAACGCCAACATCACCGTCGCCGCGGTAGACGGGCTGAAGCCCATAAGGGAGGCGCGCAGGCTCGCGCTCGTAATCTCGACGAATTCCCTGAACTCCGGAATGATTTTCGACGACGCCGAAATGACGAGCCTCATAGACATAGGCAAACCCCCGCTTCTGGTCGAGACCGGAAAGTTCAAGGTCGCCCTCTCAACCCCCCACTGGAAGGCGATGCGCCTCTGGGCGCTCAACATGGACGGCACGCGGCTGAAAGAAATCCCCCTGAAAAAGTCAGAGGGCAAAATCGAGGCGGAAATCGACACCTCGTCCCTGCCGATACCGAGCGTATTCTTCGAGCTCTCCGCCATCAACTGATCGGCGGGGTACGCCCTCTCGCAGGAGCAAGGCCGGCAATAGAATATAACGGAGCATACTCCGGCATGAACGCCGAACGCGGGCGGGCTTCAATCTAAGCGGCTTCCTCCCGCCCCCCTGCGCCCGCAGACGGCGAACGCCGCATATAATCCGGCGGCCTCACGCGCCCGCGCAAAAATCATTCGCCAAATCGAGGGCAAAATAGGTTAGGATTATATCCGCTCCGGCCCTTTTTATGGAGAGCACGGACTCTTCGCGGGCGCGGGCGAGGTCTATCCAGCCCTTTTGCGCGGCGGCCTGAATCATGGCGTATTCGCCCGAAACCTGATAGGCGGCGACGGGGAGATTTGTGCGCGCCTTGATTTTCGCCACGATGTCGAGGTATGAACCCGCGGGCTTCACCATTATCACGTCGGCGCCCTCCTCCTCGTCGAGCGCGGCTTCGCGCAAGGCCTCGGAGGAGTTGGCGGGGTTGAGTTGGTAGCCCCGCTTGTCCAGATATTTTTTCTTGGCGCCGGCCGCGGATTTGGGGGCGGAGCCTATGGCGTCGCGGAACGGGCCGTAATAGGCGGAGGCGTATTTTGCGCTGTACGCCATTATTGCGGTTTCGGCAAAATCGCACTCGTCGAGGGTAGCGCGGATTGCGCCGATTCTCCCGTCCATCATGTCGGAAGGAGCGACGAAATCGGCGCCCGCCTGCGCCGCGAGCGCGGACATTCCCGCGAGAATTTCGACGGTTTCGTCGTTTAAAATCCACGAGCCGGAAGAGTCGAGAATCCCGTCGTGGCCGTGCGACGTGTAGGGGTCGAGGGCGATGTCGGCGACGACGAGCATTTCTGGAAAGCGCTTTTTTACCGCGGCTATTGCGCGGTTTGCGAGCGACTTGGGGTTGACAGCCTCGTCCGCGCGCGGCGACTTGCGCGAGGCCTCCACAAGCGGGAACGGGGCTATCGCCCGCACGCCGCATTTGAGGGACTTCTCGCAGAGTTTCAAAAGGGAGTCCACCGTATGGCGGAACACGCCGGGCATTGACGGGATTTTGGCGGAGCCGCTCTTGCCCTCCATTATAAATACGGGCAGTATCATGTCGGCGGGGTCTAGCCTGTTTTCGGCGCATAGGGAAAGCATTGACGCGCCCTTGCGAAGCCTTCTGGGGCGCTTGGCCATATCGAGCTTGAATTTTTCTTCCATTGTGGTTTGATATTGCGCCAGTCGTAAAAAAATCTCAATAAAAATGAAGCCGAGCATTCACAACACGCTGTCGAGAAGAAAAGAGGAGCTTGCTCCGTCCGGAGAGTTTTTCGGAATGTACTGCTGCGGCCCAACCGTATACGGCCCCGCGCACATCGGGAATTTCAGGACATTCCTCGCCCAAGACGTGCTGCGCCGCGTGCTTGAATGCTCCGGAATGAAGGTAAAACACGTCCGAAACATCACCGACGTGGACGACAAGACGATACGCGAAAGCCGCAGGCTCGGCGTCACTCTTTCCGAATTCACGAAAAAGTGGACGGACAAATTCCATGCGGACTGCGAAAAGCTCAATATGCTCCCGCCGTCCGTGGAGCCGCGCGCTACGGAGCACATCGCGGAGCAGCTGGAGATGGTATCGAAGCTCGTAGAAAACGGCCACGCCTACGCCGCGGGCGACGGGAGCGTGTATTTCAAAATATCCTCCGACCCCGATTACGGCAAGCTCTCGGGGCTCGACCGCCGCAGCCTCGCCACCCAGAGCGTGAACTCCGCCGGGGAGGCGAACCTCGCCGACGAATACGAGAGGGAAAGCGTATCCGACTTCGCGCTCTGGAAGGGCCGCAAGGCCGAGGACGGCGACAATTTCTGGAAATCCCCGTGGGGAGAAGGCCGCCCGGGATGGCACATAGAGTGCTCGGCGATGTCCACCAAATATCTGGGCCCCGCTTTCGACCTGCACGGCGGCGGCGTAGACTTGTGCTTTCCGCACCACGAAAATGAAATCGCCCAAAGCGAATGCTCGACGGGCCGCAAACCGTATGTCAAATACTGGTTCCACAGCGCGCACCTGATGGTCGAGGGGTCGAAGATGTCGAAGAGCCTCGGCAACCTCTATACTCTGGACGACCTCATCTCAAAGGGATATTCGGCGCAGCAGATACGCTACGCGCTGATTGCCGGGCACTACCGCCAGCAGCTCAATTTCACTTTCAAGGGGCTCGACGACGCGAAGAGCGCGCTTTCCAAGCTCGCAAAGGCATTGGCTTCCGCGCTCGAAAAAGCGGGCATGTCCGAAGGCGGCTTCAAGAAGCTCATTATGCCCGGGGCAAAACTTGAAGGGACGGTTTTCGAAGGCGCGTGGGAAGCCCTATGCGACGACGTCAACGTGCCGAAAGCGCTCGGCGAAATATTTGCGGCCCTCCCAAAGCTCGGGGATTCCGGAGAAAATCTGGCGTCATTCGGGGCGATCCTCTACGCGCTGGGATTGGATCCGCTCGCGTGCGGCGCGGCGGAGGCGGAAGAGGCTCCTGAGGAAATAGCGGAGCTCGCGCGCCAAAGATGGGAAGCGAAAAAGGCCAAAAATTTCGCGCTCGCCGACGAGCTGCGCGGAAAAATCTCGGCGCGGGGCTGGACGGTGCTCGACGCGAAAGACGGGTTTTCCCTCAAAAAGGCGTGACGCCGGAAAATCGGTTAATCCATCTGCAACACCGACATTCGCAAGATTTCATCCGATTCGGCCCAAGCCGATTCGGATTTTTTATATCTATGGGGAAATAAAACACCGACACCGCGTGCGCCGTTTCCCGCAAGGGGCAACGCCTGCGCATATTTCGGATTTCATTCCGACGCGGCAAGGCGGCGCGGGAAATATCGCCGCGTGCCGGTCGGAAACGCCTGCGCGCTCTAACCGGCCTATCCCGCCCCAAATAAAATTCGCCCGCATTCGGCGGGCCGAGCCGCCAGCGCGCCGGAAAGGGAATAAAACATCTCAAAATCTGAAAAGCGATAGGGTTCGCCAAATCTTCCGGCGAACCCCCAATTAGTCAGGCGAAATAAAACGAAAAGCCTTTTACGGCAAAGCGGCAACAAAATCGCCGCCCTTTCAAGCGCGTACAACTCCGCCAAATCCGCCGCGAGCGAAAGAAGCGCATCTCCCCGCCGTGAGGGGAAAGCGCACGCCCCGCCCGCCGGATCAATCGTACTCCGTGACGGGCTTCAAGCCCCTCAATACGCGGCTTCTGCCGCCATTGTTTGAGGATGTAAACTGCTTTATGACCCTGTTTTCCGCGGGCGTGAGATTTTCGTTTTTACCGCGGAACACTATCATGTTGAGCGTCGGGGGCTTCATCTGCTTGTCGCGGTAAACCTCCTTGAAGAGCTTGTCGTAGTATTTGAGAATGCCAGCCCTGCCGTAGGACTCAAATTTAACTTCCGGAGCCTTGACGCCGATCGACGGCGGCACTTCTTTCGGGCGAACGTAGAATTTGTTGTCGTACATTGCCTTGGTGACGTTTCCGGTATAGAGCGGCTGCCCCTTTTTGGCGCGGCGGTCGTTTTCCGCCTTGATCCACTCGCGGGCCTTTTTGATTCCGTCGCGGCGCGCGATCATGTCTTCGCGCTCGTACTCTATCTGCTTTTGGTCGTTCCAGCCCGCCGCGCGGCGTTGGCGTTCGACGTTTTCGGAGTACCTCGCCATATCCCTGACGTAGCGTTGGGTCTGGGCGTTGTTCCACGGCTTTTTTATGCGGTCGGGGTCAGTCCACGAAGTCGTTAGGATATATATCGTGTCCGCCCCCTGTTCGAGAGCCGCCTGATATATGCGGTAGATATTTGAAGTATGCTGCGAATAATGGTTTGAGTCCGGAGGCTGAGGCAGGAACGGATATTTGAGCTTGTAGTTGTTGCCGCCGGGTCCGAGGCGGTTGAGGCTAGCGTTGAGCGGCTCCACGAAGTCGCACGCCATCTTCTTGTTCGCGGATGTCGCCGCGACGAGAGACGGCTGGAACATATGAATGGACGTTCCGTATTCGGTGGAATACGCCATGAGGTTGAAGAGCACCGTAGGGGGCAGGTTGTTTATGAGCTTTTTGATGTCCTCGCGAATGGCTTTGTAAGTGTCGAGGCCGCCGCGCTCGTCGGTCATGAGGTATTTGCCCGTGTCGATGCAGATTAAGACCTTTTCCGTCTTGGACTTGATGCCGCCTATGTCCACCGTGGTGGTCACGATGTTGAATTTGGAGGTCATGTCGATGTTGGAAATGGCGCTTATGCCGGCGCCCATGGACATCGTAGGCGGCAGGGTGATGTTGACCTGCGGAAGGTTGGTGTTCTGGGGATTGGTGATGCTGATGCGCCTCGTGAGCTTTTGGGTCTTCTTCTGCTGCTGCTGGACGCGCACGCGCGTTTCCTTCCTCGCCTGGTCTACCTTCTCGATGGTGGGAGGCGCGTCAAATTTCTTTTCCTCGGTAATTATGGACTGCGTCACTATCACGCTGCCCATTGTGACGAGCAAAACTATCTGTATGATGGCGACGACGATAAACACCTGGTACAGGAGCCCGCGTTTTTCCTTTTTCGGCCTGAAATGATGAAGTTTCATAAAGTTTTACTATGTAAAATGTACGTGGAAATTTTCGATGAGGGCGGCTATTCTTCGCCGTCCTCTTCCCCGCCGCCGGAATTCTCGGCCTCTTTTTTGATTGCGACCGCTTCCTTTTTGCCGAGAGCCGTAAAGGGATTGTCGGGATAGAGAGTCTCGAGCTGGGCGAAAATTTCGTTGGAGGCTACAAAGTTCTTTATCTTTTTGTACGCCATTGCCGTCTTATAGAGGAGCTCCGGCATCCACGGGTCGGTCAGGGAGCCGAACACCACCCCCTCCGAATAGAGTTCAAGCGCGCCCTTTATATCGGGCTTGTCGCCCTTTTCCTTCAACATTCCGTTCACCATTTGCAGGAGGGAGAACTCGGGGACGGATCTGTCCATCTCGATAGTCGATAGCGTGCCGCGCGCGGAGAGTTCGTTGCCCATCGCCATGTCGCAGAACACGCCCCACAGGGCCGCCTGGTTTCTGGAAGGATTGTCTTTGAGCGCGGAAAGCTTGGAATAGAGCAGGACGCAGCGTTTGTAGTCGCCGGCGTTTCTCATCTGGTCGAGAACTTCCATTATCTGCGAAAGCGTTTCGGCAGAGGCGGAATTGAGCCTGATTCTCTCGACGATCTTCTCGGCCTCGCCGGTCTGCCGCTGGGCCGCCAGAGACCTCGCGATTCCCAAAGCCGCGCCGCGAATGGAATCGGAAGCGTCCTGAATCGGCAGAAGGCTCACGTAAGCGGCGGCCTCTTTCAGCCTTCCGGCATTGGAAAGGGAGGTGAGGAAAAATTCTATCATCGCATTGCCGTCTGGGAAAACCTCGTCGGACAGCACGGCGAGCGGGGCGAGCGGGTAAACCACGGGGCGCATGTAGTCGACCGCGGCGTCCCAGTCGGACTCGTTGGCGGCCTCGCGCGCGGCGTTGAGAAGCTTGTTGTCGGCCTTGACGCGGAACCTGTACGCCTTCGTGTTCTTGGCGACGGAAAGCTCCCCGCCGGTAGAATCGGAGAACACGAATTCCTTGCCTTCGGCGCTCTTGAGCGTCACGGGGTTTTCGCTGTTGTTGGTCTTATCCACGAGCGAAAGGGTCGCCTTTTGCCCCGCATAATCCGCCGAATAAGAGCGGTCCGGCTTGTCTTTGGGAAGAACCGGAGCCGGAGCCGCCGCGGGAGCCGGAGCCGCCGCGGGAGCCGGAGCCGCCGCGGGAGCCGGAGCCGCCTGCTGCGCCGCGGCAAACGACGCCGCAAACGCGGCCGATACGACAATTGCGCTGATTTTAAAATGTTTCATGTCAATCATTGAGGGAGATGGGTTATATGGTGAGCTCGAGCTGTTTTACTTCCTCGTAATCTGGGGACTTCTTGTTGCCTTCGTTATCCACAAACTCTTTGCAAATCGCCCTGCCCTCGTCGCTCTTGCCGGAGGCCGCGAGCACCTTTGCCGCCTGTATGACGGCCTTGCCCGTCCAATTCAGGCAGTTGGCGTAGCCGAGGAAGCAGCGCTCGTAGTACATTATCGCCTTGTTTGCGTCGTTGGCGTCGCGGGCGATATTGCCCAGCTTGAAAAGCGCCTCCGCGTAGGAATCGCCCCTCCAGCTCGGGGATTTGAGGATTTCCTCGTACTTTGCCTCGGCCTCCTTGCGCTTGCCGAGAGCCATGAAAGTATCCGCCTTTTTGAGGGCGGCCTCAGCCGCGCGCGGATCCGACGGGAAGTCCGTTTCAATCTGCTCGTAGAGCGCAAGCACCTTGTCCCAGTTCGTCTGGCGGGTTTCGAGGGCGGCGGACGCGAAAAGCACGTCGATGAGGTATTCGTACTCGTCGCGCGCGACGGCCTCCGCAAAAGCCTTGCGCGCCTGGTCGGGGCCGAATTTTTCGTTCTCCCTTCCCATCCATGCGAGAGTCCTCACCGAGGCGTTTTTGATGTCGTTTTCATCAAACATGCTCGCCACCTGGACGGGCTTGCCGACGAAATCCAACCCCATCATAAGCCTGTGCGCGAGAGTCTTTCTCTTTGCGGACTCGGCCTTTTTCAGAAGGTCGGAGAAAAAGTCCTCGGCCTTTTGCGGATACTTTGCAAGCTGCCCCTTGTACCTTTCGAGCAATGCCTTTATGTTGGACTTGTCGTTGTAGAGATTCGGGCCGAAAGACGCGTCGCGCTTGAATTTGTCGTATATGCGCTTGTCGATTTTGGGGTTTGCCACGAAATACCTGTACCTCTCGGCGGGAACTTCGACCATATTATACAAGAGCTCCCTGTCGCTCATGAGCTTTTCTATGAACGCGACGGTGGCGTTGAGCATGTCGAAGTTTTCCCTGTGCAGGCGGTCGTAGTCGAGAATCATCTTGTCCACGCCGTCATCGCGGGGGTTGTCGCCGTATTTGTCGATGGCGGCGCGGTAGATTTCGAGAGCGTCCGCGGGCAGGCCGAGCTTTTCGAGCGCGAGAGCCTTCTGGGAATTTATCGTCGAGGGAATGCCCTCCTTGCCAAATTCGGAAAGGTATTTGTCCATGAGCTTAACGACCTCCTCGTACTGCGAGTCCGCCATCAGAAGCTTGGCGGCCTGCGTGTAGGCGTTGTCGATGATGCTCTGGTTTTTGGTGAACTTCTCCACGCTCATGTAGTGCCCGATGGCCTCTTTCACCGCCATCGAGTTTGCGTATATGTCGCCGAGGAAAAATTCCACCTCGCCGCGCAGGGAGCTATTGGGGTAGGATTTAATGAAGCCTTCGAGAGCGTCGCGGGCTTTGGGGAATTCGCCTATGCCGAAGAGAGCCACGCCCTGCCTGTATCCGGCGTCTTCCGCATAGGGGCTGACGGGATAGTTCTCGGTGATCTGTCCGAAAGTCTTGCCGGCGTTCTTGAAATCGCCGTCGGCCATATAGCCCATTCCGAGCCAATAGAGGAGCCCGTCGGATATGCTGGAATCTTCAAAGTCCTCGACATATTTGGAATAGGTCTTGATGAGCTCCTTGGGTTTCTCGGTCTCGAGCCACGTGCGCCCCATCAGGAAGACGAGGTCGTTGGAATAGGGCGATTCGTCCGGATATTCCTCGACAAATTTCCGGGCCACCGAGAAAAATTCTGGATAGTTTTTCTTGCCGAGCCAATACTGGGCGATGCGCAGCTGGGCGTCGTTGTAGTACTGACCGTCGGGGAAATCTTTTAGGTACTCTTGGCAGAGCTTGTACATCTCCTCGTTCTTGCCGATTTTGTACGCGCCGATTATGGCCGCATAGAAAAAGTCCTCGCGCGCGGGGTGCTCTTTGAATTTGGGGTCGAGCAGCTGCATATACGACCAGAAGCTCTCGTAGTCGCGGTTTGTGAGCATGTAATTGCGCGAAGCGCGCAACATCAGGTCGGCGGTGTAGTCGTTTACGTCGTCGGTTATCTTGCCTATGGCGAACTCTATGGATTTTAGCTTGTTGTCGAGCTCCGTGATCTGCGGGTTGGTGGGATTTATGCGCTTCAAGAGCTCGACGCGCTTTTTTGTCTTTTCGACGTAGGAGGTCAGGTTTTTGAGGATTTTGTCGCGGCTGAACACCATTGAATAGAGAGCGGAAGCCTCGCTGTACCGCTTCTGTTCCACGAGCTTGTCGCCCGCCTGCAAGAGCGCCATGTTGAGCCCCAAGTCGCTGCGGGAAACCGTGTCTATCGACATGTATTTCAGATAGTTTTTGAGATCGTCGAACTTTTTGAGGTTGGTGGCCGCCTGTATGAGAGCCGAAGCTGCGGAAACCTTGTCTTCCGGATCCCTCGCGCCCTCGAGTTTGAGCTTAAACCACTTTTCGCCCTCTTTCCACTTGTTCGCCGAAAAGAGCGTATCGGCTATCTTTTTGACTATCTCATACCTCTTGGCGTTGCTGAGGCCGTTTGAGTACGGGGGCACCAAAAGGCGCTCGCGGCAGGTGGCCGCCTTCACGAGGTCGCCGAGGGCGACATAGCAGTTGGCCTCAACGTCTATGGCGGTATTTGCCATCTTCCCGCCCGGGAACTCCTTTATCACCCGGTCGAAATACTCCAACGCCTTTTTAAGTAGCTTGTTGTCCTTAGTGGCGTCATATTCCTGAACATAGCTGTACGCCATGAAGAAGTAGAGGTCTTCGAGCTGCTTCTTCAAATTCGCGTCGTCGGAATCGGAAATGCGGGTGATGAGCTCGGTCATGTACGGGCGCGCCTCGAGATACCTCTTGTCGTTGACGAGCGCCATGGCCTGGTCTTTCAATTCCGTCGTGCCGAGCTGCTTGACTTCGGCGTCCTGCGCATAGGCGGATGCGGCGAATACGGAGGCCGCGCACAGCGCCATCGCGGTTTTTATAAGTCGGGTTTTAAACGTCATTTTATGAAAATAGGGGGATTGCAAAACTCTCCCGAAAAGCGGAGCTTTCGGAACGTTTTGATTGGGATATTCTTCTTGTTGATATGCAAATCAAATAAAAAACCCGCCGCATTTTCCAGCTTTTTTTTAAGTTTTTCAAAAAATCGGGGCAAAAAAATGATTGAAGAAAGAGGCGGCAAGTATAAAGTGCCGTAGTTTTAATGGGGGCTATTGCCCGCTCTGCGGGAGGCCCCCGCGAGAAAAACAAACAGACTACATATATGAAAATAAAGACAAAGCCGCAGAAAAAATCCGTTCAACCCGCCCAGATGAAGGGCGCGGACGCCGTCGTCCGGTGCCTCGAAAACGAGGGGGTTGACACCGTCTTTGCCTATCCCGGCGGCTCGTCCATAGACCTGCACAACGCCTTCACCCGCTCAAAAAAAATCCGCGTGATTCTCCCCAGGCACGAACAGGGCGGCGGCTTCATGGCGCACGGGTACGCCCGTTCGACAGGCAAAGTCGGCGTCTGCATGGCCACCAGCGGCCCGGGAGCTATGAACCTGCTGACCACAATTTCCGACGCCTTCATGGACAGCGTCCCGATGGTGGCGATAACCGGCCAAGTGTTCCAGTCGCTCATCGGCAAGAGCGCCTTTCAGGAGACCGACGTCTTCGGCATGACCCTGCCGATAGTCAAGCACAGCTATTTAGTACTCAACGCCGAAGACCTTCCAAGAATAATAAAGGAAGCCTTTATAATAGCCAAAGGCGGAAGGCCCGGGCCCGTTGTGATAGACATTCCCAAGGATGTCCAGCAAAAGGTGTTCGCGCCCGATTTTGAAGCCGAGCCCGACCTCCCCGGAATCCGCCCGCCCGCCGATGCGTCCGACGCCGACATCGCCAAAATAATGTCGATGATAAGGGTCGCCAAAAGGCCCGTAATATATGCCGGCGGCGGTATAATATCCTCCGGCGCCTCCAAAAAGCTCGACGAATTTTCAAAAATCCTCAACATACCCGTGGCGACGACCCTCATGGGCCTCGGCTGCGTCGACCCGATGGAGCCCAAAAACCTCTACTGGTTCGGAATGCACGGCACATACGCGGGCAACATGGCGGTGTTCGAGTCGGATTTGCTCATAGCCCTCGGCACGCGCTTCGACGACAGAATCACGGGGGCGGTGTCGAAATTCGCGCCCGACGCGAAAATCATACATCTGGACATCGACCTCTCGGAGCACAACAAAAACGTCAAAGTGGATTTCAGCGTGTGCGCCGAAGTCGGCGGCGCGCTCTCAAAGCTGCTCGCCGCCGCCAAAAGCGAGGCAAAAAAGCCAGACTTCTCCAAGTGGATCGCCCGCATAGGAGAGCTGAAAAAACTCCACCCTTACCCGTTTGCGCGAAGGGAGCGCAAAAACATCACCTCCCAGGACGCAATCGCCGAGCTCTACAAAATTTCCAGAGGCGAAATTCTCGTGACCACCGGAGTCGGCCAACACCAAATGTGGACGCCGCAGAACTTCATATTCTCCAAACCGCGCCAGTTCATAAGCTCTCTCGGCGCGGGGACTATGGGCTTCGGGCTGCCTGCGGCAATCGGCGTGAAAGTCGCAAAACCGAAGGCGAACGTCGTGAACATCGAGGGCGACGGCTCATTCCAGATGAATATCCAGGAGATGGCGACCGCCGTCGCCGAAAAAGTCCCCGTAAAGACCATGCTGCTCAACAACCAGTTCCTCGGCATGGTAATGCAGTGGGAAGACATGCTCTACGGCGGCACGCGCGGAAACACGGTTTTGTCGCTCGACCCCGAGAACATGGGCGGGCCCGAAAACCTTGACGCAATATATCCCGACTATTGCAAAATCGCCGAGGGGTATTCGTGGGAGAGCGCGAGAGTATGGAAAAAGTCCGACCTTCCCGCGGCAATCGAAAAAATGCTGAAATCCGAAAAGCCCTATCTGCTGGAAGTCGTCGTGGAGCACGACGAACACGTGCTGCCTTTCATTCCGCCGGGCAAGTCCACCGAAGAAATCATCGTCGAGTGCTCGAACTGCCCCAATGTTCCAACCTGCGAAATAGCAAAAAAACAAATATGCCCGAAACAAAAGAAACGGTAATCCTGCACACCAACCGCGGGGACATCAAAATAAGGCTTTTCCCGAAAATAGCCCCCAAAGCCTGCGAGAACTTTGTGAAGCTCGCCGAAAAGGGGTATTACGACGGCGTGACATTCCACCGCGTGATAAAGGGCTTCATGATACAGGGCGGCGACCCTACGGGCACCGGCTGCGGCGGGCAGTCCGCATGGGGACGGCCCTTTGAGGACGAATGCGACCCGAATGTCGCCTTCGACCGCCCCGGGATTCTCGCAATGGCAAACGCCGGCCCCGGGACCAACGGCAGCCAGTTCTTCATAACGACGGTTCCGACCCCGTGGCTGCACATGCGCCACACGATTTTCGGCGAAGTCGCAGAGGGCATGGACGCCGTGGAAAAAATCGAAAATTCCCCCACGGGGCGCATGGACAAACCCGTGGAGGACCAAAGGATAAATTCGGTCACGGTCGAATAGGCGGAAAATTCTGCGGCCCGGGCGCAAGCGTTCGGGCCGTTTCGCGCGGCGGGGCGATTTTGCCCCAAAAATTTGTTGCACAGCCCCGCCGCGCAAAATTATATTCGTTGAAGATGACGAACAATTTGCAGGCATCGGAATATTCGGCGGCCCGCGGGGAAAAAGTGCGCGCGCTGCTCGTCGACGACCAGAAAATCATCGCCGAAGCGGTCAAGCGGATGTTCGCCGGCCAGCCCGACATATCGCTCTTTTACTGCCCCGATCCCGCCGGCGCCATAGACGCCGCAAAAAAATGCCGCCCCACCGTCATACTCCAAGACCTCGTAATGCCCGAGGTCGACGGGCTTACCCTCGTCAAATTTTTCCGCGCCTGCCCCGAAACGCGCGACATTCCGCTCGTCGTGCTATCCTCCAAGGAGGATCCCGACGTAAAATACCGCGCATTCGAGAACGGGGCGAACGACTATATGGTGAAATTCCCCGACAAGCTCGAGGTTCTCGCGCGCGTGCGCTACCATTCGAGGGCGTACACGACGCTCCGCGAGCTCAACGACGCCATGGCGCGCCTCCAACAGAGCCAAAACGCCCTCAAAAAGGAGCTCGACGAGGCGGGAAACTACGTCACGAGCCTCCTGCCGGAAAAAATCGACGGTCCCGCCCTGTCGTCGGACTGGGTTTTCAAGAGCTCTACGGAGCTGGGCGGAGACTGTTTCGGGTACGGGTGGCTCGACGAAAACCGCTTCGCCGTCTACCTGCTCGACGTGTGCGGGCATGGCGTGGGCGCCGCCCTGCTGTCGGTGTCGGCAATGAACGCGCTGAGATCCCGGACTCTGTCGGGGGTCGATTTCGGCGAGCCCGACCAGGTGCTGTGCGCGCTCAACAGCGCATTCGACATGGACTCGCAAAACGGAATGTTCTTCACCCTATGGTACGGCGTCTACGACAAATCTTCGCGCGAGCTCTCCTACGCCTCCGGCGGGCACCCGCCCGCGATTCTCGTGTCCGCCGACGGAACCTCCCGGCGCCTCACCACAAACGGCTTTATAATAGGGGGTATGAGCCCGATGTCCTTCAAGAAGGCGTCCGTGCAAATCGCGCCGGGCTCAAAGCTCTACGTTTTCAGCGACGGCGTGTACGAAGTCGAAAAGCCCGACGGCCATACGATGTCGCTCGACGAGTTCGCCGCCGAGCTGCCCGCGCCGCCGCTGCCGGGGCTCTCGAAAGTGGAGAGCATGATGCGCTTCTCCAAAGACGCCCAGGGGCGGGAATCTTTTGAGGACGACTTCTCGCTCTGCGAAATAATTTTCAAGTGACATGCGCAAAGCCTATCCCGCAACGCTCGAATCCCTCGAACAAATCGCGCTTGACGCCGACGCCTTCTGCGCGGAAATCGGCGCGGATTCGGCGGCCGCGTTCGCGCTGAACCTGTGCCTGGAGGAGGCGTTCGCCAACTGCGCGTCCTACGGCTGCGGGCTCGACCCGAAACAGAAAATCGAAATCTCCCTCTCGGCGCGCGGGGGCGAAATTTTCGCGGAAGTCTCGGACTCGGCCCGCGCGTTCAACCCGCTTACGCAGGCGCCTTCGCCCGACCTCTCCGCCGACGCCGATTCGCGTTCCGTGGGCGGATTGGGGGTTTTCCTCGTAAAAAAATACATGGACGAAGTTTCGTACAGGCGCGAGGGCGGCAAGAACGTGCTTTCCATGCGCCGCAAACTCGCGGGGGGCGGAGGTGGAAAATGAGCCTGCTCGAAGTCGAAAACCTGAAAATACGCTTCGACTCGCGGCGCGGGCGCACCGAGGCCGTAAAGGGGATAAGCTTTGAAATCCGCGAGGGCGAGAGCGTGGCGATAGTCGGCGAGAGCGGATCCGGCAAGAGCGTGACCGCCATGAGCCTCATGCGCCTCCTGCCCCCTCCCCCGCTGTGCTCGGTCTCCGGCTCAATAAAATGCTCCGGCCTCGACGTGGCGGCAATGGACGAAAAAACCCTGCGGAAATTCCGCGGGGGGGAAATCGCGTACATTTTCCAGGAGCCCTCCACCTCCTTCAACCCCCTATTTACCGTGGGCTCGCAGATCGCGGAAGCGGTAAAGCTCCACTCGCCGCGCGGGACGGACGCCGAAAAGGCGGCGGCGGACTCCCTCGCGGAAGTCGGGATACGCGACGCCGCGCTGCGCGCGCGCTCGTACCCCTACGAGATGTCCGGCGGAATGCTCCAGCGCGCGATGATAGCCATGGCGCTCGCCTGCCGCCCGAAGCTGCTCGTCGCGGACGAGCCCACCACCGCTCTCGACGTGACGATCCAAAAGCAGGTGATAGACCTGCTCGCGCGCGTGCGCAAAAGGCGCAATATGGCGCTGCTGCTCATCACGCACAATTTCGGGATAATATCGGAGCTCTGCGAGCGCGTGATGGTGATGTTCAGGGGCGAGATCGTCGAGACGGGCGAATCCGCGCGGGTGCTGCGCGACCCGAAGCACCCATACACAAGGGCCCTTATCAACTGCATTCCGCGGATAGGGCGCAAAGGGGAGAGGAAGCTCATGCCGATAGACTATGAAAAACTCGGATAAAACCCCGCTTTTGAAGGCGTCCGGACTGCGCGTATCCTACGGGATAGGCGGGGGAATTTTCTCGCGCGCGAAAAAGACTTTCAACGCCGTAGACGGCGTGAGCTTTGAGATAAACAGGGGGGAAATCGTCGGGCTCGTCGGAGAGAGCGGCTCCGGCAAGACGACAACGGGGCGCGCTATAATAAGGCTCGCCCCCCTCTCGGAGGGCGAAATATTCTACGGGGGCGAAAAAATATCCGGACTTTCCGACGCGGACTTCATGCCCTACCGAAAGAAGATCCAGATGATTTTCCAAGACCCGTTCAATTCGCTCAACCCCCGCATGAGCGTTTTGCAGATAATCTCGGAGCCGCTCGGAATACACTTTAAAAAAATGGGGCGCGCGGAGAGGAGGGAACGCGTCGCGCAGCTCCTCGAAACGGTCGGGCTGCCGCCCGACTGCATGGCCAGATACCCCCATGAATTTTCGGGCGGGCAGCGGCAGAGGATAGGGATAGCGCGGGCGCTTGCCGTCGAGCCCGAATTCGTAATATGCGACGAGCCCGTCAGCGCCCTCGACGTCTCGGTGCAGGCGCAGATAGTCAACCTGCTCGAAGGCCTGCGCGCAAAGCTCGGCATCGCAATGCTATTCATCGCCCACGACATCGCCGTGGTCGAATACCTGTGCGACAGAATCATGGTGATGACGCGCGGCAAAATAGTCGAGACGGGGGACGCCGAGGACGTGTGCCTGCGCCCCAGGCACCCGTACACGAAAGAGCTGATAGCCTCCGTCCCCAAATTCTGAAATGCCCCCGCGCCCGAGACATATTTTTTGCGCGGCGGCGGCCCTCGCGCTCTGCGCGTGCGGGCCGTCGAGAACTCCCGCCGACATCGCCGCCGAAAGAGGCATACTGCTGATAGGCAACGCCGCCGACCCCGCGACGCTCGACCCCGCGCTCGCAACGGGCTTCGGGGAGTTTAAAATACTCTCGGGGCTCTTTGAGGGGCTCGTGAGCGCGAATCCAAAGACGCTCGAGCCCGAGCCCGCCGCCGCGAGGTCGTGGGAAATTCTCGACGGCGGGAAAAAATACGTGTTCCATATCGACGAAAGGGCGAAGTGGTCGGACGGCTCCCGCGTGGAGGCCGGCGACTTCGTCTTCGCGTGGAGGCGCGCGCTGCTCCCGCAAATCGGCTGCGAGTACGCCTCGCTATTCGCCCCGATAAAAAACGCCGAAAAAATCCGCTCCGGAGAAGAAAAGGACGCTTCCAAGCTCGGGGCGCGCGCGGAGGGCGCAGGAACGCTCGTCGTGGAGCTCGAAAGGCCGGCGCCGCACTTCCTATCAATGCTCTGCCACAGCGCGTTTTTCCCCCTCCACCGAAAAACGCTCGAGAAGTTCGGGGCGCAGAGCGCGCGCAAATCCGAGTGGACGCGCCCCGGCAACATGGTCTCCAACGGCCCGTTCAGGCTCGCCGCGTGGAGCATAAACGACAGGGTCAGCCTGCGGCGCAACCCGTACTACCGCGCTCCCGAAAGGCTGTTTCTCAACGGCGCGGACTTCTTCCCCATATCGAACATCAACACGGAAGACCGCGCGTTCCGCACGGGAAGGCTGCACATCACCGAGTCCGTCTCGCCCGCGCGGATAGAGTACGCGCGGAAGAATTTTCCCCAATGCCTGCGCTCCCACCCGTGGCTCGGCGTCTACTACTACCTCGCCAACTCCGCGCGCCCGCCGCTCGACAACCCGCTCGTGAGAAAGGCGCTCGCCATGGCGATAGACCGCCGCGCGATAATAGACGGGATACTCAAAGGCGGACAGGCGCCCGCCCTCTCCTTCGTCCCGCCGGGGTGCGGCGGGTACTCGCTGCCGGAAAAGTCGAAAATACGCGAGGACGTCGCCCGGGCGCGCAGGCTGCTCTCCGAGGCCGGATACCCGGGCGGCAGGGGGCTTGGGAAAATTTCCATAACCTACAACACCTCCGAACAGCACAAGCCCATCGCCGAGGCCGTCGCCAACATGTGGCGCGAAAACCTCGGCGTCGACGCCGAGCTCTACAACCTGTCATGGCCGGCGTATCTGGCGGCCCGCAGGAGCGGCGACTTCGCCGTCGCGCGCTCGAGCTGGGTTGCCGACTTCGCAGCGCCCGAGAGCTTCCTCGGCATTTTCGCGTCGTCGAGCGGCCTCAACCACGGCAGATTCTCCGACGCCGAATACGACAAACTCCTCGAAGAGGCGGCTGAAACGCCCGACAAAAACGCGCGCAACGCCAAGCTCGCCGAGGCGGAGGCGCGCCTGCTCGGCGAGGCCGCGATGATGCCGATATACTTCTATTCGCGCGTCTACCTGATTTCCCCCCGCGTGCTCGGCTGGGAGGCAAACGCCCTCGACTTCCACAACTTTCTCGGCGTCAAATTCGCCCCTCCGGAAAAATGACGAAATACGTTTTAAAGAGGCTCTGCGAGGCCGTCCCCGTGTTTCTTGCGATAGTCACGGCGGTGTTTTTCATGGTGCGCTTCGTCCCTGGGGGGCCGTTCGACCGCGAGCGCCCCGTGTCGCAGGAGACGATAGAGGCGCTCAACGCATACTACGGACTCGACGAGCCCCTCGCCGCGCAGTACTTCAAATTTCTCGGAAACCTCGCGCGCGGGGAACTCGGGCCGAGCTACAAGTACGAGGGCTGGAAAGTCTCGGAAATACTGCGCGAAAAGGCGGCGGTGTCTCTGGAGCTCGGCTCGTACGCGCTGACGCTGGCAATCGCCGCCGGAATAGCCATCGGGCTCGCGGCGGCCGCGCGCGGGAAAATCGCCGCGTTCGCCTCGGGCGCGGGGCTGTTGGGGATATGCCTGCCCGCATTCGTGCTTGGGCCGCTGCTCATACTCGCGTTCTCCACGAAGCTGGGCGCGTTCAACTCCATGGGCTGGGATTCCCCCTCCGACGCCGTACTGCCGTCGGCGACCCTCGCGCTGTTTTACGCGGCGTGGATTGCGCGGCTCACGGGCAACTCCGTGCGCGCGCAGATGAAGATGCCCTACGTGCGCGCCGCGCGCGCCAAGGGTGCGGGAGAGGCGCGCATACTTTTCAAGCACGTCCTGCGCAACGCCCTCTCACCCGCGATAGCGTATCTCGGCCCCGCCGCCGCCGGGCTGATGACCGGCTCCTTCGTGGTGGAGACGATTTTCCAGATTCCGGGCCTCGGGCGGTTTTTCATATCCAGCGCGCTCGACAACGACTACACCATGATAATGGGCTGCGTAATGCTGTACGCGGCGTTCATAATAATTTTCAACCTGCTCTCGGACATTGCGCTCGCCGTCGTCAACCCGAGAATAGCGCGGGAGTTCGGCAAATGACGGCCCCCGAAGGAAAAAATATCCGCGCAATCCCCCCCGCCCCGCTCCGCGCGCGCCCCGCCCTGCGCGCGCTCGCCCCGCTGCTAGACGACAAGCTCTCCCTCGCATGCGCGGCGTTCGCCGTTTTCGCCGCCCTCGCGTGCGCGTTCGCCCCGCTGCTCGCGCCGTTCGGATACGACGCTCAAAACCTCTCCCTCGGCGCGTCGGCGCCGTCCGCCGAACACCCGTTCGGAACCGACATGCTCGGGCGCGACATACTCTCGAGAATCCTGTACGGCGGGAGGGTGTCGTTTGCGGTGGGAATGCTCGCCACCTTCGTAGCCGCGGCAATCGGGGTGGCTTACGGCACGGTGTCGGCGATGTGCGGCGGGCGGATAGACGCCTTCATGATGAGGGTTGTGGACATCGCGTATTCGCTGCCGTTCACGATTTTCGTCATACTGCTTACAGCGGCTTTCGGAAGGTCGGTGTGGCTGATTTTCGCGGCGATAGGGGCTGTGGAGTGGCTCACGATGGCGCGCATAGTCCGCGCCTGCGCGCTAGACATAAAAAATCGCGCCTATGTCGAGGCCGCGTTCGCCCTCGGAGAGGGCAAGGCGGGCGTCGTCCTGCGCCACATACTGCCAAACGCCGCGCCAGCGATTCTCGTATGCGCCGCGCTCACCGTGCCGAGCGTAATGCTGCTCGAATCGTTCCTGAGCTTTCTGGGGCTCGGGGTGCAGGCGCCGCTGCCGTCGTGGGGATCGCTGATAAAAGACGGGGCGGAGTACATGGAGGACGCCCCATGGATGCTCGCCTTCCCCGCCCTGTTTTTCAGCCTGACTCTATTTTCCCTGAACAGAATCGGCGAGGCTCTCTCGAGAGGGGGCGGAGAGTGAAAAGCCTCGCAATAATCGGCGCGGGGGCGGCGGGAATGTTTTGCGCAGCCGCCCTGCGGGGGGCGAAAAACCTGCGGATTTCGATTTTGGAGGCGTCCGGCGCCCCGCTAAAAAAAGTGCTGCTGTCGGGCGGAGGCAGGTGCAATTTCACGAACGCCGCAATCGACGGCGGAAACCCGAAAGACTTCTATCCGCGAGGGGCAAGACATATGCGCAAACCGCTGCGCGCGTTCGGCTGCGGGGCGGCGCGCGAGTTTTTCCGCTCAATAGGGGCGGAGTCCAAAATCGAGGCGGACGGGCGGGTTTTCCCCGTATCGGACGACTCGCGGACGATAGCCGCCGCGCTCGAAAAGTCCGCCGCAAAATGCGAAATGCGCTTCGGATTCCGCGCGGATTCCCTGCGCCCCGCCGGAGACGACTGGGAAATAGGCGGCGAAAGAAACGGAAGGCGCGAAACGCTGCGCGCGGATTTCGCATTGGTCGCGACTGGCGGGCGGTGGCAAAGGGGGCTCAAAAAATCTGTTGAGGCCCTCGGCGGAAAATTTTCCGACCCCGTGCCAACGCTGTTTCCGCTCGACCTCGACCGCGCGAAGGGCGGAGAATGGGAAAAGCTCTCCGGCGTCTCCGTCGCCGACGCGCGGGCGGACGCCTATGCAAACGGGCGGGAATTTTCCGCGCGCGGGGCGCTGCTCGTAACGCGCTCGGGCATAGGGGGGCCGGCTGCGCTGAAACTCTCGGCGTTCGGCGCGCGCGACTTCGCGGAGTGCGGATACGCCTTCGGGCTGCGCGTAAACTGGATCCCCCGGGTCTGCGACGAAGATTTCAAAAGGGAAATCCTCTCGGCGCGCCGCTCATTCCCCAAAAGGTCCCTGCGCAACTCGCCGCTCTTCGGGTTGCCGCGCTCGCTGTGGGAATATCTTTGCCGGAGCGCGGGCGTTTCCGAAAGGCTCTGGGCCGGCTTCTCAAAAGCGGACGGGACAGCGCTCAAAGCCGCCCTCTCCGCCGACGAAATGCGCGCCGTCGGGAAATCGGCGCACAAGGGGGAGTTTGCGACCTGCGGGGGCTTGGAATGCGGCTGCGTGGACTTCAAAACCTGCTCGCTGAAAGGGCGGCCGACGCTATTTTTCGCCGGAGAATGCCTCGACATCGACGGCATAACGGGCGGGTTCAACTTGCACGCGGCGTGGGCGACGGCAAAAATTTGCGCCGATTCGATAAAAAATTTTGCAGAAAACGAAGGGTAATCTCACAACAAACTGATAATCATTGTAAAAAAAATTAAAAAAATTCTTGCAATCCTCCGGAGAATATACGACTATAACGCCATAAAAATTTCCTCCCCCATCATATGTATAATAGCGCCGCCTTGAAAGATTTCTTTCAAGGCGGCGTCCTTTTATAAATATTATGCGCGCGCGGCCCGCGACGGACAAGCGAAATTCGGAGCTCCATATTCGCAAAACAAAAGCGCCAAACCTATTTGCCATTAATGCGCCGCAAAACCGGCGCAGTTTATATCATCCCACGCGTCCGCGCGCGGCGAGCCCGAGCGCCAACGCGCTGAGAATCGCGGCGGCAACG
>ENA-UOJG01000356-UOJG01000356.1-human-gut-metagenome-genome-assembly--contig:-C47-NODE-356-length-67306-cov-26.953577_pt1 | contig 67306 bp, 52 predicted proteins | sample MGYA00242340_ERZ723887 | MGnify/ENA metagenome assembly ERZ723887 | reverse complement strand
AAGTTACGTTTTGCGAAGAGATTGCATAAACATTTTGACCGTCCTCACCATCATCCCCTGCTTTATCAGTAGAAGTGCCATCAGCTCCATCTTTCCCTCTAAAACCAATGATGGTGCCATAGTTATTTGCATAAGATATCGAATTATCAGTTCCTTTATTCCACATAATGCCCATCATTCCGTAATTAAAAGTTATTGGTGTTCCATCTGAAGTTGTTGATGTTCCATCATAGGCATAGTTGAATGCTGAATATGAAACAAAGTTGTTTAAGTTTTGTGCTGATCCATTAATTTCATAAGCAATCCCGCCCGCTTCGATTGCGTTTGTTGTTGTATGTGAAATACTGCCATATGTTGAAATGTTTTTTATGCCTGTGTTGATTGTTTTTGCAAGCATTCCGTAATTAGTAGTTGTTGATGTTCCAGCTGAAGTTGTTGATGTCCCATCTGTAATTATTGAACCTGCAACACTCAAATCTTTTACAAAATTGTTGTTTGATGACACTTGATTAAACAAACTTGCATTTTTTGATGTGTAATTGATGATATATCCGTCTCCAGATATTTTCCCGTCGAAACCAGAATTTGAATATGAACTTGCTATATATCCAACATCAACATCTTTTTTCAACACTATATTCTTAACGCTATTTGCGCTGTTATTGGCTTCGGCATTAATATTAGGCTCTGCGGGTGTTATAGTATTAGACCCAGATAAATATATTAAGTTTACACTTCTTGCACCAGAAGCTCTGCCTTCGGGAACAGTAATTTTGTTGCCACTATATGAAATTTTTTGACCTTCTATTGTTTGATTTCCAACTTCTTCTTCGTTAAGAAAGTTTTGCTCTTGTTCAGTAAGCACTGCTTCTGGCTTTTGATTAACTAAATTAAATGTCTTGTAATCATCTGCCACTTTTATATCAACAGAATACACAATATATGAGAATGCGTTAATTCCACTATTAAAATATATTGTGGTTTGCCCATTGTTTTCTTCGGATTTAGGCTGTGTAGAAATCACTTTGTCACCCGGAGAAACTGTATATGTCTTTCCATCTATTTCAACTGTATATATTTCGTCAGTATCATCAATTATGTGTCCAACAATTTTTATCTCGCCATTTTCATCCAAACCATATTTAATGATATTTTCTCTTGAGAGCGTAAGTTTGCCTTTGTCTCCTATATACTGTTGATATAAAGACAATACATCTCCATCAACTGCATATAAATAAGTTGCTCCGCCAACGCTAATTTCCTCACCAGCAACTTCGGCTCCATTAAATTTTGCTAGTTGTCTATTTGCATCACCTGCATTTCCTGTAAGTTCATAGGTATAATTTGTGCTGCCAATTGTAATGGTAGAATCGGCGGAATTAGATGTTATGGCATTTTGAGATGTCAATTTCAACACCCGTTCATAAAGGACTGCGCAACTCTCGCTATTAGATATTTGACCTTTTGTTGCATTGACAGTATAACCTATCTGCGTATAAACATAGCTTGTTCGCGTCAATGTGTTTTGAGTGGTGTTGTCACTAATATTTCCAAAAGATATCGTTTTGTTGCTATCGTAAAAATTAACAGTTTTAACTTCATCATTGAAAGTATATGTTAATGTTTCTTCCGCTTTAACTGTAGCTGTAACTTTAGTAAGCTTGTATGATTGATAATAATAATAGTCTGTTGCATTTATTGATGTATTGCCATATGCACTAGTTGGATAGCTTGTAATACGCAGAACTTTGTCGCCATTTTTTTGATATTCTGATTCAATTTTTTCGTAACTGCTGTTAGCTGTTGTTTTTACATAACTATCTTTAAATTCGTCGGCACTATTGTAATTAGATCCATCCAGATTGAATGTTAAATTCGCATTTGCGAATTTTCCTTGCGCATTCGACCCTAAATTAGCGCTGCCTTTTACGTCACAATAAACTAGAGTATAGCCTTCGCTATCAACATCTTCCCACCAAACATCAACAAAAGGGTTACTATGAGCTTGTTGTGTTATGTACCAATGTTCCCCTGTCTTTGTTGTGAAAGTATGTGTTCCCCATTCAGAACTGATTGTCACAGATGTAATAACACCTTTTACTTTTCTAGTTGTTTTTAATCTGTTATTTGTATTATCTATCCAATATGCACGTTCCTTAATGACTTTAACGCCGTCCATTTCAACATCGCCTTCATCTCCATTTCTGACCCTAACAGACGTATACAATCTTCGAGTTTCAGTTTGAGCTGAATCTGATGTATCAAGATTTATGTCTTCATTTATCCCTTCAGGGTTAGAATAAGCATAGACAGTTCCTGCTCTATTAGTGGTCTTCCCTTCATTAAGGTTGATTGTTGCCGACTTACCTTTCAAATTGTCTACAATATTGCCACTGCAAGACAATGTTTTTGTTTCGCTTGCATATTTAAATTTATATGATTTCTCGTTAACTGTAAGCGTGTATTCTTGACCATTTGTAAGTCCACTTATATCAATATTGTTTCCATTAGTGTCTTTTTGACCTTCAAGATAAATAACGGTGTTGCCATTTTCTGCAAAGATGTTGCTTTGCACTAAATTAATAGTTATTGTGCCATTTGCCTTTTCAGCCGTAATCTTATATGAAAGTTTAGCTTGAGTTTTATCTGTAGGCGTACAATCATAAGCAACAGTGAACTTAAGCTTGTCGTCATTGGTGTCATAGTGTGCTTGTTGAACAACATTTGGATTGGAAGCGTTTGTCCCTCCTGAAGCAATATTAAGACCTGATGCCCTAAATGTATAGCCTGCTGCGTGAAGGACGCTTATCGTTTTATCGCCACCAACATTTAATTCTGTTTCGCCTGAAACAATAATTTCTTGTATTCTCGTAGTAGAATTTGCAACTTGTGCAAATCCACTTCCTAAACTTACAAACATATAAGTTGCACCACCGATAACAACTTTTTCATTGCCAGATCCAGCATTTTGGGCCTGAGTTGAGATTGTAGTTCTAATTTTCCCTATCTCCTGCGAAATAGTTGTATCGTTACCATTTATTTTAATTGTCTCTTGACCATTTGTAATAGACGCCTCATAGTATGTCGATGTAATTTTTTGTGTGTTTGTATAACGCTTTTGCGTTTTTGTTTTGTTTCCAGGATATTCAATTGTTCTAATTGAAGTAACAAAGAATGACTTTGGAACACCCATTTCGTCAATAGCCGCGATGTTAGGTGTTTGTGTAGAAGTAATTTTAAGTCCATTGATGTCGTCTTTAGAATCATTTTCTAACGCATCATTTTTAACTGTTACACTAAATTTCTCAAAGTTATTATCTTTATTAACCTTATGATATCCGTTTATGAATATCGTTCCGGCATTGTTGGCATTTTTGTTTACCCCGGTTGAAGTCATTGCCCCCGCTTGAACGTTTTCTTTATCTAGATTAAACGCAAATGTTACATTATATTTATTGTCCGTTCCGTTCGATAAACTATGGCCATTAAGTGCCGTTTTTAAACTTCCAAGAGCTTCAATGTACCCTGCATTGTAGCAAGTGGAAACCGTGACGTTTTCTTTTGTTAGCTTTGCAACAATTCCCGCTGCGTAGGCTGCTGCACTGCCATCTGCGTTAATGTCTTTATTGCCCGCTTTAATCATTGCTGTGTTGTAGCAACTGCTAATTTCTGCTGATGAAGACCCAACAATGCCCGCAGCATAATAATTGCCGTTGCCTCCTGCGGTATAACCATTAAACACTGTGTTTTCGTTTCCACAATTTTCTATTTTTTCTGTTTTTTCTGTGCCCTTACCAAAAATTCCGCCAACGTAGATTTCGTTTAAAATTTTATCGCCAGCTTTACCTGAAACATTGATTGGAGCATAGTTAACACATCCGGTTGCACCTTTGCCTTCGCCTGCAATACCACCAACTTTTGCATTTTCTTTGCCTCTTACATCAATTTTTACATAGTTTTTGCAGTTTTCTAATTTGCCAGTTGCTGTGGCGAATAATCCACCAACAGTAGTGCTATTCCCCTTCAGTAAACCGGTTGCAACAACGTTTTTTGCTGTGCCAACTTCATTTGCCACAACTGCACTGCCTTCAATGCCCTTCTCTCCATCTACAACTGTTGTTACACGCAAGTTGTTTAAGGTTGCCACATTACTAAATAGTGTTGCCGTAACATTTTTAATTGTGTGGTTGTCACCTTCAAATGTTTTTCCGCTGATAACTATTGCTGGTTGAGCGCTCTTGTTATTGTATGTCGTTTTTGACAAATCAATATCACGAATTAATTTGTAACTACTATCTACTGGTGACGCTGTAGTATCATTTGTCATTTGATAAAGTTTTGTTGCATTTGGAATAAGAAGATATGTTATATCGCCAATTTTCTCGCTAGATGATGACTCAAATGCTTTAAAGTTTCGACGCATATAGCCGTAGTTGTTATCAATATCCGCTGTCCAGCCATAGCCGTTAGAATATTTTGGTTGCCCTTCTGGCTTGGTAAATTTATGTTTATCTTTTGAATTATTGATTATGTCATTGTTATAATATGAAAAATTTGTTACTGTCGCTCCCACGTCATTAGAGTTTTTAGCAACATTGTTAGTGTTGTATTCTGTTCCGTTTTTATCATATGCGCAATCTGCAGTTTCTGCAGAACCAAATATTCCAAGTTTTCCCGCTGGGTCATTGCTTGTTGTGTGGTCCTTGGCGTTGATGTGAGATATTGTGTATGAGTTGTTTACCCATGCACTTGCGCCGTTTGTAAAGGCATAAAGATTTGCACTTATGTATGAAGCAACTTCACCCGTTGCATAAGTGTTTTCAATAAAGTTGATTTCATTGTTTTCGCCGCTTGTTACAGCAACCGCTGCAGCATTTCCAAGTGTATCGCCGTTTTTGCCTGCGCGATAAACGATGTCGACTGAAGAATAGCATTCTGCAATTCGACCTGTTTGCATTAAACCTACAATGCCACCAACGTTTAGTGTCGTTGTTCCACCAACAGAAAGTTTGCCTGTTGCTTTGCAAGCGAAGATAATTCCATCTTGAAGTTTCTTCGCAATTCCACCAACTGAATCAGTAAATTCAGTTGTATCCGTATCTTGTATGTTGCAGTCTATAACTACGCCCGAAACAAACGCTTTTTGTCCAACAACATCAATAGGTGAATAGCCATATTCTGTTCTAAAATCTTTAAAATCACCAATAAACGCTGCGCTTGTAAGTGTTGCATCTGTTACATTTGGATATTTTGTTGTGTAATAAGTAATTCCATTAAGTCCTATTTTAACATCTTTACCACCAGTTGCAACAGTTCCAGTAATAATAGGTTTAAATTTATGCCCTTCAGGCAATGAATTTTCTAAAGATGAATCAAAGGCTTTTGCCTTATCAATTATAGATTCGCTGTTGCTTATTGTCTTGTAACCGTTTGCGCTTGTTTTGTCAGCATATGCTAAATCGGTTGCATGGTCATTTGTTGCAAGCACAAGTTGTGAGCAATAAACATCAGATTGCGATCCAAGATTGTCTCTGTTTCCGCAAATTGCATTGACTGAAGTCGTGTTTTTCGCTTTTCTTGAATTGTTGTTTGTAAAGGCAATAATGTTGCCTCCTGTGGTGCAAGTATTATCCGAATACCCAATCAACCCACCGAAATAATAATTCATCAATTGATTGCTGTCTGTGTATGTATAAATCACATCACCATACACTAAGTTGTGTTTTAAATCAACTGATCTTAAGCTATTAATATTTCCAATTAGACCACCGACGTTATGCGTTCCATGTGAAACAGCTGTTACCCCTTCTGCTTTAGACACTGCAAGTTTAAACGCCCCACTGAAAACTATGTCATGGATATTTATTGCTGCATTTCCAACATGGCCTATTGCTCCGCCCAAATCAAATGATTCTGCCCCTCTATTATCAGTAATGTCAAAGGTTGAATCGATTTTTATTGACTGAGTGTTTTGACCGATTGTTACAGAACCGCTGGTTTGTCCAACTATTCCGCCATATGATCCCTTTCCAGTAGTGCCCGCTATTTTTATGTTGGCATTGGTGTTAAAATTGGTTAATGTTATAGATCCTGTATTATGGCCTACGAAATTTCCATAATACTTTGGCATTGACATGTTAATAATTTCCGATCCAACATTAAATGTTATAACACTATTATTATCAGTTATAACAGTGCCACTATTAGTTCCAATGATACCGCCGACAGAGTAATTTGCAAAATCAATTTTAGTATCTGTATTGCCAATGTTTAAACTAATCTTTAATTTTTTGATTGTTAAATTTGCTGAGTTGTTACCAATCAATCCGCCAACGCCGTTATCTGTTGTTGGGTCTTTGAATAAAACATTTTCAGCCCCTTCTGCTGTATTACGCATTATGTTTCCAACGATTCCACCAAAGGTGTTGTCGATTGTGAATGTTCCTGACACATGACCAAACATTGAACCAATGTTTGTGTCGCTTTGATCTTGCGAGAACTCTAGTTCTGTGTTTAAAACAACCTTCTCATCGTTTCCGGTTTGGTTTATGATTGTAAACGATTGCAATGCAGCATCACCAATCAATCCACCTTCGTTAAGTTGAGATGTTGCAACGGCATTTGAGAGCTTCAATTTTTGAACATAATCTTTCTCTTTATATAGTGTTAGCGTAGTTCCCGCTGCTTGAACGCTTCCATAATATCCACCAAAGTTGACTGCGCCCCCGTCACCAGTAACTTCTATCTTTGAGAGAACACCATTTTCGTTTGCCGGGGTTGTTCCGTCCCACACATCTGGAGCTTTGGCTGAAAGCACAACGGCTGCGACATTCCCTTCTGAAGCCGATGTAATTGATCCAACATACAAACCAACGTTGTTTTCGCCAGTTGAAATTCCATCTACTTTTAAAATCAAAATTTCTGAAGAATCTGAATTTTGTCTAATAGAAATATCTTGGATTTTAACAGCTTCGTATTTTGATGCTTGAACGACAGAACCTGCAAGCAAACCTGCATTGACTGCTTTGTCGCTGCGGGCATTAACTAATACTTTGTCGCCTGCAGTTGTATAGAAATTAAATATAATATTTCTAAATGAAGTGCTGTTTGCGCTTGGGACAAGCAAGCCCGCATAATCAGCCTTATTAACTTCAACAGGAGTGATATTTATTAACTCGCTGACATGAAGTTTGATATTTTCAAACTTGCCCCTAATTACTTCTGCTTTTGAAATAAGGCCACCAGTTATAGATAATCTACCATCACCACTTGTTTCACCATCATTATCCGCTGGTTTTTGAGGGTTTGCAACATTATCATTTCGAACAATGATGTTAAGGTTGCTGATTGAAACACCCGATCCAGTTGAATCAAACAGAGTGTTGTTGATTATGATTCCTGGGTATCCGCCTGGTTTGTTTGCAACAAGAGTGATAGGACCAAAGCCTGTTCCCCAAGTGCTGTCTGTTCCGCCGACAAGTTTTCCTGAGTAGTTTTGAATTCCGGCGCCGATAATGTCAGTAAGGTCAACGTTTTCATAAACGTTTTCGTTTACAGACTTTTTACCACGAACTCTTACTTCAATTGAAGAGTTTTGCATTTTTGCGACAACGCTTACTTTGTTGTAAACATCAAGATAGATGTAGTTGAGTTTGTTTATAAGGTTGATTCTTGGATAAAGATCGGTAATCTTGTGTGTCCAATTGTCAGAATCCCATGCGTTTGAGTTGATGAACGCGCCGTTTGTTTCGGTGTAGCCATCTTCTGACGAAGTGAACGATGTCACTGCTGTGATTTTGAAGAAGTAATCTGCGTCTACAAAATTTTCATAAGGAATAACTTTAACATTGTCGTTTGCATCTTTTGGCGAATAATCACTCATATACCCAAATGATTTAGCGCTTGCAATGTCGCCCTGTGCAAGTCCATCTGTTGCGACAACAGCCGGGAATACTTGAACGTTGGTTGCATTTGCATTTGGAGCAATTGCATAGATTCCGTTTTTATTTTTAGCACTATTGCCAACAATACCATAATGGTTTACAGCGTTGACTGACATCATGGTTAATTTTGTGTTTGTTGAAAGTTTACCAAACAATCCTGCAAAGCCTATGACAGTTTTCTCTTCAACTTTCTCGCCATTAGCATAGACATCGCCTGATGCGTAAACTTCGTTGAGTAAAAGTGAAGTTTTTGCAGTTTGTCCAAGAGATTCAACACTTACTGTGAATTGTGATGAGTCTTTTACGAGTCCGGCGATTCCGCCTGCATAACCTGTTGCAGAGTGATTTATAGCGTTAATCTTGCTGTAAGCAACAGTGATTGCTCCTGCATCCATAACGCCCATAAGGCCGCCGACATAGACAGGTTCATATTTATAAGCGCCAGTCGAAGCTTCTTTAAATTTAAACAGTGCAAGTTCACCGCGTTCGGTTTCGGCGTTGCCGTCTTTATAATAATTCTTAGTTGATGTTTCAATAAGGTCTTGAGTCTTTTCGTCGTGTTCAGCATAAACTTGATGGAATTGACCATTTGCATAACCTACGATTGAACCTGCAAAGCCGTTGTATGAAAGCAAGTTGTTTGAAAGTCCATCGCCTTTTGAAATTGTAAGGCTGATATCTTTTGCTTTTGTGTTGATTCCTGTAAAGCCAATCACGCCGCCGACTACTTCGCCGCGAACGTCAACTGAGCCATTTACAACGAGTTTTTTGATTGCATAGCGGCTGTCATTTAAGTTTTGGCCGTAAACAAACTCAAGCGAAGAGATTTCGTTTGTAAGATAAGTGTCTGAATATCCGATCACACCGCCCGCGAACGAAACAGATCCAATTCCGGCATCTGAGAAGAAGCGTGCGCGAAGTTGATTTTCGTTTTGTCTGATTGTTTTTGAGTTGAACGTGTTGTTTAAATATTTTGTATATCTATCTTTTTCATCATTGTAGAAAGATGATTGAACGATAACATCGGTTGAAGTAAGTCCCGTGATGTAGCAATCGCCAAACGCCGAACCGATAATTCCGCCGGTGATGTTTCTTCCAAGCACACCCTTGCCTGAGTTTGAGTCACCTGAAGTAACGGTTTTTTGAGTAAGAGCAACGTTTGATATGATTGAGTTTTTAGCAAGTCCCGTCAATGCACCGACTGTATAAGAGTTTGAAGCCGTGATGTTGTCAACTTCAAGGTTAACTCCCCTTACAATACCGCTGTTGATTTCTCCAAACAAACCTACGCTGTTGTTTGAGCTTTTGATTGAGATGTTTTTGATTGTAAAGCCATTTCCGTCAAGTTTACCAGCAAAGATTTTATCGATTGACTTAACTTCGGCGTTGCCAAGTTCGTTGTTTAAGTCTGAAAGCATAATGTCACTTACAAATCTGTAAGCCCCAAATACTTTGTCTTTGTTGTAGAATTTTTGAACATAAATCGATTTTGATTCGCCCATAGCCTCTTTAAACTCGTTGGCATTGCTAATCAAAATTGGGTTGCAGTCGTTGCCGAGTTCGGTGTTGTATTCAACGCCTGCAGTATTTTCTTGGTTTCTCAAAATTGAATATGGCAAAGCGTATTCATCTTCTGAGATTGAGAAGTAATATCTATGGCTGACTGTTACTTCATTTCTGCATATAAGTTTAACACCTTCTTCCGCATCTGCATCAATTTCCCAAAGTCCGTCTTGAAGCGATGTTGAACTGCTGAAAATGAAACCATAGTATGCGTTTTCGCTGTTTACTGCATCTTTATTGATGAGTGTCGCTTGATTTTCAATAGCGCCTTGAATGTCTTCAGAAGTGTCGTCGGCATAGTCTTGAATGTAGTAATAACTAAGTTCGATTTTTCCGAGGTTCAAACTGTTTCCGTTGCTGTCAACACCCGAGAAATTAGTTTGAAGAATGTTTGCCTTTTCGACTCTTGAAGCCGAATAACTGTAAGCGATTTTGCCTTCGTTTTTATAAACAAATCCGGCACTCGTTCTGCTTTGTGATTCATCGCTGTTTGAAATAAAGATGTTTGAGTAAGCGTTTGCAATAACACCATTTGCTGTGTTGTTTACAACAAAACCGGCAACTGTTCCCTTTGAGCTGATGCTGCTGCCTTTAAGGTGATATTGTGTAGCTTCGCTTGGGTCTTTTGATCCTTCAACATATGATGTGCGGATGTTTCCACCGTTTGCAACTGCAAAGCCTGCAGTCGAAGTTTTTGCCGCCGTTGAAAGGTTTGTAATTTGAATGTTTGATGCGCCAGATGCAACAATACTTCCCGAGTTGGTTAATACAAATCCGGCCATGTCTCCTTGTCCAGAAAGAACAAAGTGGTTGAGCGCGACATTTGAATAATAAGTATAGTTTGTATCGCCGATTTGATCGCCAATTACAACGATGCTTTCACCACCAACGCGAGAATTTGTGATTGAACCCGTGTTTGTCAAAACAAAGCCTGCAATTTGTGCTTTTACTGATGAGTTGTCGTCAATGTAATATGGTGTCGAGCCGCGCATTAAGTTTACTTGCAAGCCAACGCTGTTATTGTGAATTATTTGCGCGTCTGCGTTTTGATAAGCAATAACTTGAGTGTTTGTAACTATTCCGGCGTTTGTAATAGCAAGTCCAGCAACGTTGATTGATGTGTATCCGCTTGAAGTTGTGTCAACGTTGATCTTTCCACCGTTGTAATAGTTAACTTTAAGGTTTTTAATAGTGGTTGTTGCAGGAATGCTTGTAAATAATGCAAGATTGAGCGTTCCTGAGCCTTCCATATTAAAGCTTTCAATGTTGATTGAATATCCGTTTCCATCAAGCATCTTAAACATGTTTGCTGAAATTGGAGTGTAATTTTTTAATGTAATGTCATTAAGCAAGATGTAGTTTTGAGCTGTTCCTTCGTTTGCAACCTTCAAAAATTCTTCTTCATCTCTGATTAAAAGTGGAAGGTCCGCATCTGAATAAGTCACAACATCAATAGCAAAAGGAGTTTCGATTGTGTATTTGATTGCTTTTCCAGAGCTTGCCACATAGATTTCATCAATCAGTGTAACGGTTACTGGTGAAGCAGTTGACGAAAGCCCTAAAACTGTAAGCATGTTTGTTTTTGAGTTATAGTTTAATCTGAATTTTGTGTAATTAAATGTCCAAACGTTTTCGTCTTCACTAGACTGAACAAATCTAGCCATTTGATTTCCAACTTTGATTCTTTGAGTGATTGGAATAACTTGATTGCTTTCTTTGTCATAGTTGATATAGAATCCAGCATTTTCATTTGCATAGTATCTTTTTTGTTCAAACTCTTGTCTTGCTTGAATCAAATCGTTAACAAGTGTTATGTCGTCTTGGCTTGAATGATCATATCCATATTCTTCAGGATTAAATGTATAGTCAAAGTCGACAGCAACTGGAATGCCAATGTAAGAATCCAAAACAAGATTTGATGAGTTGTCTTTTTCGCGAGCATTTTTGATTGTCGCTTTTTCAGGCAAGAAGTCAACGATTGTAATGTATGCACTTGAACGTTTTTCTTCTCTTGCGCCGTTGAATATTCTTGAAACAACAGCTGTAAGTGCAAACTCGCCGTTTACATATTTAGTTTCGGTTGTGCCTTTAATGCCGGCGTTGAGTCCTGCATAAAGTTTGGCACGCATTGTTTTTGTTCCGTTGCCATTATCTTCGATTGTCCATGTGCTTTGTGGAGAAATTGTTATTCCTCTTACATTATTAGCAACAAGGCTTTCGATTTCTTGATCTGATTTTAACAGCATTACAAGGTCAAGGCTTCCACCCTTTGCAACAACTGCTGAGATGTCACCATTAACTGTAATTTCTGCTTCTGGAAGGTATGAAACGTAAAGTTCATATCTTTGAGCAGGAACAACTAAGTTGTTGTTTTTGTCAAGGAATGAAGCAACAACATAGAACACTGTGTCTGTTGTAATATTTGCCGCAGCATACAATCTGAAATTGTAATTGCCACTTGATCTTCTTGCAAGTCTTACTCCACCGTCAATTTGAACAGCCGAATAGTCTACTTTATAGCCATTCGTTCCCCCCTCGTCTAAGGCTGTGATTCCAAGTATAGCGCCGTCAGCGTTTTCAAATGTCAAAGTCATGTGGTCATAATAAGCAAATGTAGGGTCAATGGCAACTTGCATCATTGTGTTTCTGCCAGGTGAGATAACTGAGATTGTCTCTGTCCCATGACTATAATAAACAACGCCATTTGTTACACTAGTCGTCCCTGCTTTGTAGTTTGTCATGTCAATATTGTTGATCATCTGTGTTGAAAGAGTAATATTAACAATATAAGGTTCGTTATCGGCCGTTCCACTTTGTGATGTAAGGCTGAGTGTATAATTTTCGCTTTCGCTGATTTGACTTCTATATTCGTCACAAACAGTAATTGTAAGAGCATATTTTCTTAAAGCGTTTATTGAATCATACTCTTGAGCCACTGCAACTATTTGTATTCTTTTAGTTCCGTTTAATAAGAATGTGTAAATATTTCCTGTTTGTTCTTTTGATAAAACAGTGTCACCAAAAGCAAGTGAAAGATTAAGTTGATCATTATTATCGTCAGTTACTAAAACAACGTTTAAGTTTGACTGATAAGCAGGTTCGATGTTGATTTGATCAACAGGAACTCTGATTGTTTGAGCACCTTTGGTTGGATAAATTTGAAGAGTCTTCTTTGTAAATTCTTGAACTTTAGCTTTATATTCCCCGCCAACATTTTTTAAGTCAATTTGAACGTATGCTTCAAAGAATTCTTTGCTCTTTGTTGCTAAGAAGTCTTTAGTTCCTCTATTTGCCAAAATTGAAGCGGTCATCCCGTCAGTTTCAAATTCTACATACTGGTTGCCGTTATTAAATCCTTCAATTATTTCCAAAGCTGGAGTGATTTCAAAATCTTCAAGCTTTATTTCGAATTTGTTGCCTGAATTGCCTATATAAACAAAATCTTTGATTGTAAATGAAACTCCATCAGGTCTTCCTTCTTGAAGGGTAAAGCCTGATGTTTCAATGCCGTCGTGCCAAATTGTAAATTCGTCAACAGCATAAATAATTTTGAATGTAAATTGTTTTTTGATTGTAAAATCGTATTTAGACGAAACTGTAATTGCAACTTCGTCGCTTCTGTTTAACAGAATAATATTTTTTCCATCAATAGTTATGTCGTTGCTGTCAGAAGATATAACAATTTTATTTGCATTTTCATCACTAATTCCAAGCAAACGGGCAACTGAAATTGTGTTCAATGCACGAAGCGAACTTCTTTCGCCGTCGTCAAGCCCCGATGAATCTTTAAGCGATTTTATAAACAAAAGTCCTTGATTGTCAACGGTATTCCCACTAGCGTCTTTTGTGATTGCCAATGCTTTTGCACTGTTTGATTGGCTAACGTCCTTTACAACAAACTTACTAACATCATCTTCCCTAATCGCTTCTGCTTGATAGAAGGTAAGGTGAGGCGCCCCGCCTCTTACATATTCTTTAAAGCCGTCGGCGCCTACCTTAATCCAGTTTGCCGAATTCGGTTCATCATCTTTAGTTTGTTGTTCGTCGTTGTATCCCCAATATGCATATTCTGGTTTTAACCCAGCCGCATTTTCACCTGCCCAATTGATAGCGTCCGATGTCGATAAAATCGCAAATGAATTTGTAACACTTCCACCTATTGCTTTGCCGACAATTGCGCCCGACGCAGCGGTTTTAGAAACTTCTCCTTCTGTTATTGTTGGATAAACACTTGAAAGTGGATATTTGTTTGAATAGTTGTAAGCGTATGATTTTTCAATCATTGCACCTTCGGTAAGTTCGCCGACAATTCCACCAACATAAAATGCTTTAAAGGTGTTGACAATGTTTGTGCCGCCAACTTTGTCGATATTGTAAAATTCAACTTTGCTGTTTAAAATTGTTCCTGAGTTTTGCCCTGCAATTCCACCTGCAATATCTGAAAGTGATGCTTCACCAGAATCAGAAACGATGGTTGCACCCTCTACTGCTGAATCTTGAATTGTTCCTTTGTTGATTCCGACAATTCCGCCAACATATCCCTTACCTGTGATTGTTGAACTTTTGATTGTTGCCCCTTCGCTGTAAACAACAACATTTACATTTGAAATTGAACCTTCGTTGGTTTGAGCAAGCATTCCTGAACCCTTGACATTTCCGGCCAAGTTAAGATTGTAAACCTTTGCTTCCTTGCCAATATTTTCAAAAATGCTTCCGCCGCCATTAAATCGAATTGTTACGTTTGAATTGTGACCTCTTAAAGTTCCGTTTAATGTTCCAGCAAGCTTTGTCCAGTTTGAATCAAGTGAAATTGAATTCATAAGTTCGTAATGGCGATTCAAGTCGATGTTTTTAAGCGAATTAGCGTTGTAAATTCTTGTCGCCGTCTCTTCGCTTGCTCCGTCTGCCACTACAACTCTGATTTTAAGAATACTATCTTTGTAATAAATTTTTTCACGACTGTTGTCGCTCAATATTTTGCCTTTAAAATATCCTTTTGTGGTGATTTCATCGTATTTTGTTGCAATTTCTGTCAGCAAAACATTTTTCACATAGTCATCGCCCTCTACATAATAGTTAATCCCTTGAGCGCCGCCGATGTTTCGAATTGCGTCTTTTGGAAGAACATAAATATATCCTGTTCCGCCTACGCGAGTTCCCGCCTTAAATGAAACCGCGCCAAGTTCGTTTACTGATACAAGGTCAGATTGTGTGCCGCTGTCGGCAACGAAAATATATCTGAGTTCTTGGTTGTAAGCATTGCTTGGAGTAACAGATGTTAAAATCACTGCATTTCTTTCATTTGAAGTTGTGCCGTTTACGTCAAGATAAATAATTCCGTCGTCTGGATTTTGATTTGTGTAAACAACTTTTTCAACACGTTGTGCGTTTTTGATTGAAATGTTGATTTGAGCATAATAAACAGAGTTGAAAACTTTATACGATACAAGGATTTGATCTTCCCAAGCGCTGTAACCATTTGTAGTAAGCGCGGTTACGTCAAAACTGATTGTTTCATTTGTGTGATTTTCATTTGAAATTGAAATCGTGTTTCCTCGAGCAATGTTAACAGTTGCGCCGTTTCCATTTCCAAAATATGTAACAGGCAATCCGTCTGTTCTGTATCTTATCGTGATTCGTGAAGTAGAAAGTTGAGTGTCTTCAGATGAAATGGAATCCGCTGCAAAAAGTTCAACGCCTTTTTCGTCAACATTTGCTGTCAATCTTGTTGGCGAAGTATAACCTTCCAATGCGAAATATCTGTAGAATGTTATTTCCTGATGGTCTTCATCATATCCGGTGAAAGTCACAAGAGCATATCCTTTCACATCGACCGATGGCATTGTCATTCTGCCAGCATTTGCAAGTGGATTGTTGACTGAAGTGTCTTCAGTTGCATTGATCAGTTCTTGAAGTTTTGCGTTTTCATCTTCAATCGTATCAAGGTTTACACCTTTAACAAATTTAAACGCAACATTAGCATTGCAGTTGCTGTTGAAAGTCATGCTTACTGTGCTGCCGGTTTTTAACACCAATCTTGTTAATGTGTTATCCCCTTCGCCTTCAACATTTGTGCTGTTAAAGTTTTGTTTGCCGTATTCTGTTTTAGAAACAGCCGTTGTTGATTGTCCTTGATAATTCACATGCGCATTTTTAAGTGGAATAAATGCCGAAACTATTATTTCTTGTTTTGATACAAATCCGTTTTTGTGTTCGACTTTTATAGCAAGTTTTGCATCGTTTCCAGAAAGATTTAACGCCAAATTTTCGATTGTGAACGAAATTTTGCCGGTTTCAGAGTCAAATTGATAGTTTGAAACTTTAATTTTGTCATTTTCTTCATAACTAAGTTTCACTCCTGCCTTGTCGATTCCCATCAAAGATGAAGAGGAAATTTCGACTTTCTTTCTATCGTGTTTGTTGGTTGAAAGATAATATTCTAAATCTCCTCCGTCAATATCAAAGTTGTCTTTTGGAGAGTTGTAAAGTCTGATTTTAATTGGCAAGTTTACACTTTCAGATTGTTGCGACATAAACACGCAATCAATTTCATCGCCGTTTGTGAATGCATTTCCTGCAATTAAGTAAACAACCGTTTTGTTGTTGATTGGCTCGCTGCGATAAACATCGCCAAGTGCGGTGCTGTCAATTTTTTCTCCAAAACTGATTGGGTTGCCAAACTGATCGCTCAAAAGCACAGTGCCGTTGATTGATCTTCCGGCTGGGATTGTCACTTGAACAAAATATTTTGCTAAGCTGTTTGCAACAGTGTCTGGACCAAGCGCAACATAGAAAGGATGCCCAAATTGATATGACGAATCGTTGTTGTAATAATCGTAAACGTTGATTGATTCGTTTTTGGTTATTGACAAGTTGTTTGATTTAACGTCAATCCTGTCAATAACGTCAACAAGGTCAACAGCAAATTTTGTTGACTCTTTTGTATATGAATATTTTTCGTATGCAACATCAAAGCAAACAGTAAGTTTTTGAGGTTCTATAATTTGGCTTTTTGCTTTGATTAAATAAATAATTTCGTTTGTGTTGCTGATGATGCGAGAATTGAAAAGTGTGATGTCAAGCTTGTCTGTTATTGTTCTGCCTTCTGCATCATACACTTTTGGTGTAACATTCAATTTTGATGAAACAGGAACAACCAAACGTGCATACAACGAAGCTTCTTCGTTTAAGTCGTTGTTTTTTACTAGGTTGAATGCTTGGCCGGTTTCCGTAAGTTCGGTGCCTTGCGCATCGCTTGTTCTTGAAATGTAAGTGGCAAAGTCAGGTAAAGGTGAAATAACGTTAAGTTTTATTGTCGCACGTTTGTCAACGTAAACAGAATCCGCATAAACTTCTACACTTGCTTCTGTATTAAATTTTTGATAGTCCTCTCCAACTGTAAGCACATTGCCGTCGATTGAAAGGTTTTCATCTTGAGTTTTCAACGACCAAGTAACGTTTTTACGATTGCTTTCTCCATTGGGACGTGACGTGAATTTCAATAATTTGTCAGGATTTAAAATATTGCTTTGTCCACGAACAACATATTGTTCTGACAATTCGTCGCTTGGGTCAAGCGCTAAGATATCGCTGTAAACATAAACTCTGATAATTCGTTGCCCATTGCCGTGAGATTTTAAAATCAACTCGGCATTGCCTTCGCTTTTGCCGACTATAGTGATAACTGTTGATTCGGTTTTGCTGTCATAAACAGCTGAGGTTGCAATTTTATCTTGATAGTCGTTGTTAACCGACACTATGCCGGCACTTGCCCCTGTCACCTTAGCCGTGATGGTTGCAGTGTTGATTGACGAACCTAAATCAATTTCAATATAATCATCTCCTGCAAAATCTGAGGAAGAAACTTCGATTGTTGCTTGAGGTTGCTCTTTTCCGCAGGCAGAAAAAATTCCGCCACCGACGAGAAGAAATACACTAAATAACGCTAAGAAAATTTTACTGATTTTATTTTTCAAAATTTCCTCCTAAATTTATTATTTTAATTTCGAAAAAAAATATGTTTTTTGTCGGAAGAAAAATAATATTTTTCTAGATATATAAAATTATAAAACAAAAATAAGAATATTGTCAAATAAATTGCAAGTCAAAACTTGCCAACAAAATATTATTTTGTTATAATATTTTCGAGGTAATTTTATGCGAAAAATAATGTCACTAACGAGAAAGTTAATAGAAGAACAATCGCTCATAGAAAATGGTGATAAAATCGCCGTTGGATTATCCGGCGGAAAAGACAGTTTGGCACTGATGGTTGCACTGCGCGAGTTTCAAAAATTTTCGGACAAAAAGTTTGATCTTGTTGCTATAAGTGTAGACCTTTCAAACGGTGAAATGGATTACAGTGAGGTCGCTGAATTTTGCAAGCAACACGAAGTGGAGTTTTATATTGAAAATTCAAATGTTTTCGAAATTGTATTCGACATAAAAAAAGAGAAAAACCCATGTTCACTTTGCGCCAATATGCGCCGCGGAATCTTAAACACAGCCGCAAAGAAATTAGGTTGCAACAAAGTGGCTCTTGCCCACCACAGCGACGACCTTGTTGAGACGTTTTTGATGAGTATGTTTTTTGAAGGACGCCTTTATGTAATGCAGCCAAAATCATATCTTTCGCGCACCGAATTGACCGTGATTAGACCGTTTTTATTAGTCGAAGAAAATGACATAATAAATGCCACAAAAAATATGCCAATAATTCACAATATTTGTCCTAAAAATCATTTTTCAGAGCGTGAAAATGCTAAAAAAATAATGGAAAAATTAAATAATTTATATCCAAATTGCAAAAATAAGATATTAAATGCGCTTGTCCACCCCGAAAGATACAATTTATGGAAATAAAAAACAATTATTCGCCTTTAAATTAAAGGCGAATAATTTTATGCATATAAATATTTTTCTTTTGTTGCCTTGCCACCACGAATATGCTTTTCTGCAAAATTTATTTGCAGAATTTTTTCTATTTTTTTATATTTTTTCCCATTTATTTTTTTAAGTCTCTGTGACATGTCAACATGAACTGTGCTTTTGCTTACCCCAAAAAGTTTTGCGGTTTGTCTTAAAGTGCTGTGCGTTGATATGATATATTCTGCTTCAAGTGAAACTCGCTTGTCAATATCTTCCCTCACGGCAATCCTCCTTGACAATAACCTATTCACTTTCTTGTCGGTTTATGTCAAAATTTGCAAAATAAAAGCAGCCTCTTTCGTGGCTGCTTTGTCGTAAACTGAAAACTATTTTTTAATTATTTCGCAAATTGCATTAACTGAACGAATTTTATTTGCTTGATCGTCTGGAATTTTAACTCCGAATTCATCTTCAAGTGTCATAAGCATTTCAACAATATCCAAAGAATCTGCTCCTAAATCATTTACAATATCAGCATCATCAGCAATATCATCTGGAGAAATGCAAAGTTGATCGGCGATCAAATTTTTAATCTTTTCTTTCATGTTTTCCTCCACGTTTTGTATTATATCATAAAAACGTGAAAAAAGACAAATGTTTTTATTGGTTTTATCACTTTATTAAAAAAGACGCCATTTTGACGTCTTTTTTTGTTATTTATTTTGCAAAGCGATATAATTATTTGGATCTACTTCTTTGCCGTTTTGTTTAAGAGTAAAATCTAAGTGGGCGCCATAGGTCGATTCACCAGCAGCCGACGTTGACATTTGCCCAAGTATTTGTCCCTTGCTTACAGTGTCGCCCGCTTTTACTTGAACGTTTTCATCAAGCGAAGCATAAACACTTTCAAATCCGTCCGCGTGCGCGATGGTTACAGTATAACCAGACATGTATTTGTAATCTACACTACTGACTTTTCCATCTAAAACTGCAAGAACGTTTAAGTCATCACCTGCAAGGTCAACCGAATAGTGCGCTTCCCATTTATTTAAGGTTTCATTAAACTGCAACTTTGTGTCTGAAAAATCTTTAATGACACTCGCGCCGTTTGTAGGCAGACCAAACACCAAAGGATTTGTATCAACGTCAACAGCCGGAGTATGCTTGTTTGCAAACACGCCAACCAAAGTCGCTGTCAAAATTAACGCCAGAACAATGATGCCTCCCAAGATGTAGTAACCAAACCTTTTGATAAATGTGATAAATTTGTTTTCAGCTTTCAATTCCATTTTCCCCTCCCTAGATAAGTTATTGCCACAATTTTTGTGTTTATACATTAAAATCCCGTCATAATTATCGGAAATCCAACCAACACGCAATCATCTTTTTCAACAAGCATAACATTGATTTTTTTGCCGTCTATATATTTAGAATCTTTATAAAAAGAAGTGTAGCCATAAATAATTCGAATTCCGTCAATCTCCTGCTCGCTTGCAAGTGAAAGCTTCAAAAAATCGGTTATATATTGTGTTTTCCCTTTTTCAAACTCTAAAACAATGCTTTTAGGCGAATATTTTTGATATTTTTCCTTTAAGTCGGATTGTTTAATTTCAACAATCGCATCTGCTCCACTTTGAACAAAATCAAGCTCTTCGTTTTGCGCTGCCTCTGCTGTCATAACAAATTTTGCACTTTCTATTCCTTTTAAATCAAAAATATTGTCGCTCGGGATAATCCCCACAAGCGAAATCAGCACCCCCGCAATTAAAAATACCGCCAACTTTTTCATAACTGAATTATTGACGGTTTTAAAATTTTTAATATCCCCAAATTGCTGTTTTGTCGAGACTCGAATCCAGCGATTCGACAACAACTGATACAATATAATTTTTTGTTGAATCGTAGTATCTGTTTTCAAGCAGTTTTACATACGAAGCAAACGACACCTTGTTTGACACCAGCAAAACATTGTCAAAATAATATTTACCATCATTTTCGGTCCAGTGTTCGCTGACTCCCGCTTGCAGTTTTGCTTCTCCTGACGAATAGTCAAAAAGAGTGATTTTTGCTCTCACATAAAGGTTTTTACTGCTTGCATTTGTAATATTTATAAATTGATCTATTTTTTGCCCCGGCAAATATGCTCCCGGAAACGTAAATGCCACAGTCTGCGCCTCGTTTTCCTTTATGTCGATGTTTACAGTTTGTCCCAATACAATATCGGAATCAAGATTTGATGTGTTTGAATAAAACCAGCCAGACAGTGCTAAATAAAGCACAGTGCCCAGTGTTATCAGCAGCAAAACAATCGTAAAAATAAAACCATAAGATGTTTTTGACAATTTTCTCATGGTTTTAGGTTTTACAATTTAATTAAATATATTCTCTACGATTTTTTAAGTTGTCTTTTGCGGCGATATGCTCTTTCTTTTTTAAAGTTTGCAATTTGTTGATCTTTAAAGACCTTGCTTTCTTCTTGCAACTGTTTTTCAACTTTAAGCCAACGATATTTTCGGTTGCCGTAGGCAACATCATAAGTTATCATGCCAAGACCGATCAATAAGTATGCATAGTATGTGAAAAATCTCCACAAAAGCATAGCCCAGAAAAGTGGCCCCGCCTCAAAATACAAGCCAAACATAAGGCTGAACGAAACTTCGTTCATTCCGCTTCCACCAGGCAAAGGAATAAAGCTTGATGCCAAGTCGACAAGCACACCCATAACAAAGAACTTAAAATAAAGTCCAGTTGTAAAGCCGCTGAATACACAATAAATAAAGAAAGGAAGCGAATAAACAACAACTATTCTTAGCAGCGCTGAAAGAAATTCAATAAAGAAATCTTTTGGGTTTTTGACGTATTCTCTCATAATGTTTTGATAGTCTTCGACGTAGTTGATAACTTTTTGATATTGCTTTTCATAATTTTTGATGATTTTCATTTTTTGCAGCAATTTCAAAGTTTTTGCAACCAATTTCTTTCCTACATTTTTACTGATAGAAAGAAACAGCGTCAAAAACATAACTGCGAAACTAAGCACAAAACCGATAATTGACGCGATGTTTACAAAGGCGTTGAATGAAGTGTCAACAAACGAAACAATCAGACACACTGAAGAAACTACAAACCAAGAAAGTTGAAAAAAGAACAGTTTAGCAATAGGAATTGAAAGAGATGCGCTTGATGAAATGCCCCTGCTCATCAAGTATGTTACTTGAAATGGCTGTCCGCCTGTTGAGAGTGGTGTAACTGCGTCGTAATATCTTCCACAAACAGTCGTTTTAAATCCCAGCCCCCAACTTGGTTTTTTGCTTGCTTTTCGAACTAAATATTCGGTTGAATACGTGTCCAGTAAGAGAGCCAATCCAAACAAACCAAAACAAACAAACAAATATCCAACATTTATTGGCAGGTTTGAAAGTGGAACAAATTCGTTTTTAAGAAATTGGTATAAAAAAATACCCACAACGATTGCAACGTTAAGCAAAAACATTAAAATGTTCCATAATTTTTTATTTTTACCCTTACGTTTTGCAACAGCTTGCTGTGATGCGTCTAACTTTGCTTTTTCTTCTTCGCTTAGTTGAGGAAATTCAATTTTCATTTGAGAAAAATCAGAGACTTTCTTCTCTTCAACTTTTTGCTCTTCAGGTTGTTTAACTTCCTCGTTTTCTTCCATGTTTTAAAGTTTAGCAAATAAAAAAACTCTTGTCAATTAAAACAAGAGTTCATTTATTTAATTATATATATCTTAATATATCATAATCCTATTTTACAAGGTCTTTGTATCCGTCTGGGTAATATTTGATGCTGACTTCACTTCTAAGTTTTTCAAGATTCATATTTTCATAAACTGAATATCTGTCAGTGTTGATTTCATCAAATATTGCATCAAATATTGTTTTTGATTCACCCGCTTTAAGACGTGCCTGTTTTGAATCCAACATTTCAATGTCTTTTGTTGAAAGTTTAAAGTTTTTGTCAATTCCTGTGAAAAGGTTTTGAACTTTGCCTTCATAAACGATGATGTGAACGCCATAATTGCTTCTTACAAGCCCCATATCGTCTTCTGATGAATAAATATCCCCAATTTTTGCATTACCATTGTTGTAAACAGAAATCGCTGCGTTTGTAAAAGGTTCTACCATGTTTGAATGAGAGGTGTATGGCGTTCCCTTTTTGGTGTCGGGTGTTGTATAATCAACGCCGATAACATAGTTTCTTGCACTATTTTGAATTCCTGTGTCTTCGTTGTATTTATAAACGAATTCGTCAAAATATTCAGCTTTAAGATATTCGTCGTCACCTGCTGTGGCAAGTTTAAGTTTTACTTCTTGCAAAACAGCTTCAAGAGATTTTGTTTCGCCGGTTTCTTTCCATTTACCTGTTGTTTCGTTGTATTGTCTTACTGGGAAAGCAAGATTTGCATAAAGTTGTTCGATCTTTGCTTTTGCAACGCCAACAGTATATTTATCGCTTTCGCCTTTGATGCATTTTGTGCATTCGTCATATTCGTTTTGTTGTTCTGTGCTGAATTTTGCAAGAATGTGTGAAACATAGAAGTATTCAGTTCCAGCTGTTTTAAAATAGTTGAGTTTGCTTACATCTTTAAGAACAGCGTCGTCATAGCCTGATGCCTTTTCAGTGATGTATTTATTATAGTCTGATGCTACTTTGTTCTGATAGGTTTCTAAAATATGATTGATTGTTGTGACAGAATTTTGTGATTGATGAGATTCGGTGTATTTTGAAGTCATGAGTGAATCGTAAAGAATTTCATAAATTCTTTTGAATTCTCTTTGCATAACTGATTTGTTGTCAGTTGAAAGTTTCATACCGTCTTCTGCTTTTTTTGCTTGAGCAACATATTTGTTGTAGGCTTGTGTGTATTTAGCGTTTTCTCTAACAAAATTTGACACGTAAGTATACAAAGCTTCTTTATCGTTTTCTACATTAAAATCACGATCAATATTTTCACGACTGTTTAAATAAAGTGCAATTTCATCGGTTTTTGTTTGTTTGATTTTGATGCTGTAATTTCCGTTTTCCCCAACAAGTTCTGCTTTCGGAGTGTAAACTTCTCTTGAAATTCCTTCTGAAGAATCTTTGCTTGAAGAGTCATCTTTAATTCCATTGATGTCGTTGTAATAACTTACAATGTTATTTTGAATTGCATCATAAGTTTTGTTCCACAAATATGTCTTTTCTTTTGTAGTCAAAACTTCGCCACCATTTTTGGCTTTGGCATCTTTTTCTGCACTTTTTACAGTAAGTTTGCTGTCAATGATTCTTTCGATTGTCAACTTGTATGCTTCTGGCTTTTCCATTTTGTAGTTTTGAATATATTGATAACCATATGAACCAAATGCAGTGATAAGTTCTTTCTTTGTGATGTCAACTGTTGTGCCGTCTTCATAACTGAATGACGCAACAACGGTGTTGTAATATTTTGCCATATCTTTAGTGACCAACGTGCAGCCTGCAAGCAAAGAAACACCTAACATTAGGCATAAACAAACAGCTGCTATCACTTTTGTTACTTTAAAATTTTTCATAGCCTTCCTTTTCCTGATTGATTAACAAATATAAGTATATATTATTTATTTATCTTTTTCAAGCATTTTTAAGCGGATTTACCAAGTTTTTCGCTTTTTGCGCTTTCAAGAAATTCAATAAGCACGTCAAGCTCTTTGACCAAAGGCCTATCTTTTATAATCTTAATTATTGGCAAATTCTCAAATCTTAAACTTGCGCCAAATTTAGCAAGAACAGCCACCAAACGCGCATCGACCACATTTTCTTCTTTATAAAGTTCAATTTTAATATCTCTGTCGAATTTGACAGTTTTAATATTAAATTGCTCCGACAAGTTTTTGATGAGCGCAATTTTAGTCAAATTCACAACGCTTTGTGGAACATCTCCAAATCCTTCGCTAAGCGATTGAAGAACGCTTCGAACATCGTCCCTCGACGAACATTCGCTGATTTTAACATAATATGCAATGCGCTCTTCGCTTACAGGAACATAATTTTCAGGAATAAACGCGTCGACAGGAAGTTCAATCTTAACAGGCTTTGTTTCGCGTTTAACCTTGCCTTGTAACTGCCCGATTGTTTCGTTTAACAACTTGACATACATGTCGTATCCGACTTTTTCAATGTGGCCATGTTGTTCCTTGCCAAAAACATTTCCTGCCCCGCGAATCTCTAAATCGCGCATCGAAATTTTAAAGCCGCTGCCAAGTTCTCTAAATTCTTTTATCGCTTCTAGGCGCTTGTAAGACTCTTCGGTCAGCAGTTTTCCTTGTTTATAAAGCAAATATGCATAACTCAGTTTGTCACTTCGTCCAATTCTGCCACGCAACTGATATAGTTGACTAAGTCCCAACAAGTCTGCATCAAAAATAATCATGCTGTTTGCAGATGGCAAGTCAATTCCGTTTTCAATCAATGTTGTCGAGACAAAAACGTTGTATTGACCTTGGAAAAGTTTGTCAATAACATTTTGCAAAGCGCGCTCGTTCATCTGCCCGTGCGCAACTCCAATTTTCGCTTCTGGAACAAGCGAAGCAATATGCCCGGCAACCAAATCAATACTCTGCACGCGGTTGTAAATGACAAAACACTTGCCTTCTCGTGCAAGTTCTCTTCGAATGACAGAAGCAACTACATCGTCGTCCTCACTTGTGACATAGGTTTGAATTGGAAGCCTATCTTTAGGCGGAGTTGTAATAACAGAAATATCTCTTATACCAGCAAGTGACATATGCAGCGTTCTAGGAATAGGCGTAGCCGACAGCGCAAGAACATCAACATTCTTTTTCATCGCTTTAATTTTTTCTTTGTCGGCAACCCCAAATCTCTGTTCTTCATCAACAATTAAAAGCCCAAGGTCTTTAAACACAACGTTTTTTGATAAAATTTTGTGTGTTCCAATCAAAATATCAATTTCGCCCTTTTGCAGTCTTTCTAAAATTTCTTTGACTTCAGAAGGTTTTTTAAAGCGGTTCAGCACTTCAATTTTAACACCAAAATCTTTCATTCGCTTTTCGGCGTTTGCAAAATGCTGCTCGCTTAAAATCGTTGTTGGACACAAAAACGCAACTTGCTTGTTGTTGATAACTGCCTTAAATGCAGCACGATATGCAACTTCGGTCTTGCCGAATCCAACATCGCCGCAAAGCAGCCTGTCCATAACCTTGTCGCTTTCCATATCCGCAAGCACTTCGCTTATTGCCTGTGCTTGGTCGGCAGTTTCTTCAAATTCAAATGCATTTGCAAAGGCCGACTCTAAAAAAGGTTCTGATTTAAATTTGTATCCTTTTGACTCTTCGCGCTCTTTGTAAGCCTGCATAAGTTCCAAAGCAAAACCTTCAAGTTTTTCTTTGACTTTGGCTTTCATCTGTTCAAACTCGCGGCCACCAAGAGTGTTCATTTTAGGATTTTCTTCACCGATGTAAGCCGAAAGCGAACTTGCCTGCTCACTTGGCAAATATAACATTCCGCCGTTGCGATATTCAATTACAAAATAATCTTTTTCACAGCCTGCAAGCGACATTCTTTCAATTTTGATACATTTTCCTATGCCGTGAAAATCATGAACAACATATTCGCCAATTTTAGGTTGATAAAATGCATCTTTTTTCGCACGCGAAAGAACGCTGGCTTTTTGTTTTGTTAAATTATCCGAGCCTATTGCAAAGATGCCAAGTTCTGGAAAAGAAAATGAATTTGGAAAATAAAAACTTGAAACAAAAAAGCCGTGTTCATCAAAAGAAGAGTTTTCAAAATCGTAAAATGAAATCTCTTGTCCAAGCAAGAAATTTTTAATTCTGTTTTTAGAATTTTCATCGCCAGCAAACAAAATAACTTTTTGTTTTTCAGGGTCAAAAATTTTTAAGTCACTGGCAAGATCGGCAAAATTGTGCAGATAGCTCACTTCAGCTTCAGACCTAACATCTTCACCTCCCGAGAGTGAAAATGCAAGTGTATATTGCAATTTGTCAGAGTGCAAATATTCTTTTGCATCATATTCGTTCATCACGCTGTAACTTTTTAAAAGCAAATCAATTTGTGGTGCAAGCCTTTCAATTTTGTCGGCCACAACATTTTCGCACAAATCGCAAACGCTGTTTTCTCCGACCGATAAAGATGACGGAAAAATCAAATAATTATCAATTTTTTCTAGATTTTTCATGTCATTTTGGTTAAAAAACGTGATATTTTCGATATTTTCATCAAAAAAGTCACATCTTATTGGCGTTTCACTTCCCATAGGAAATATATCAAAAATGTCGCCGCGAAGAGCAAATTCGCCTTCTGACGAAACAAGCCCAACACGCTCATAGCCAATTTTAATAAGTTCCTCCGCCAGTTTTGTAGGCGCTATTTCTTGCCCAACAGCCACACGTATTGGATGCAAAAATGGTTGCAAATCAAACTTTGTTACAATCGAGCTTGGAAGAAAAATTAAGTGGCTCAGTTTGTGCGAAACAAAATTTGCCAAGCCGCTTGCAAATGCTGCAAGGTTGTCGTCGTTTTTAATTCCAACTTCTCTGCCCGCCGAAATAATTTCACACTTCTGTCCAAGGCTTGTTAGGTTTCTTTTTAATTTTACTGCTTCAACAAAGTCAGATGACAAAACAACGCTGCGTCCCTTTAATGCGACCAGCAGCGCCTTTTCTCCATCTTTAATTCCGCTTATGTGCTTAGCTTTTCCAAGGGGGCTTTGACTAAGCGCATTCAAAACGTCTTTTATCTCAGCCATTCTTCAACTCTTTGGCAAGCCTTTTCAACAAGTTCTGTCTGCAACGATGAGTCCATTTTGTGTAAAACAAAATCTTTTAAATCGCCGTCCGGTTTTCCTATGCCAAGTTTCAGTCTTTCAAATTCTTCCCCAATCAAGCTAACAATATCTCTAAGCCCGTTGTGCGTTCCGCCGCTGCCGCGGAGTTTGTATTTTATATTTCCCCTTTCGGTGTCAATATCGTCGACAATAACTAAAATCCTAGCATCTTTAAATTTGCTTTTAAGCATCAAAAGACATTCGCCAGAATTGTTCATATAAGTTTGTGGCTTGACAAGCATAATTTTTTCGCCGCCAATTTTCCCTTCGCCATAAACTGCTTTGTATCCTTTTTTAGAAAAAGGTATCGAAAAATCATCGGCAAGTTTGTCCACCGTTTTAAAGCCGATGTTGTGAGATGTATTTTCATATTCTTTTCCAGGATTTCCCAGACCTACAATAATTCTCAAACTATTTCTCCGTTTATAATTGTCTTTCTCGCCAAAACTAACCCCGCTGCGACAACCGAATCTTCGATGTAGTTTCCGCTTTTTAAAATCACGTTTTGTTCGATTGTGCTTTTGCCTTTAATGATATTGTTTGGCTCGATTATTGTTCCGCTTTCAATAACAACATCTGCATCAATAAAAATAGTGTTTTCGCCTTTTAAAACAACACCGTTGTCTTTATGGAATTGTCTTATTTCAGTCCAAAGTTTTTCACAAGCGCGACTTATCTGCTCAGGCGAATTGATGCTTTCAAATTGTTCGGGAGCAAAGTTTTTTCTGATTGGCGAACTTATCATGTTTCCATCAAGATATGCGGCTTTAAAAATAAAACCTCTTGGAAGAATAACCGCATTCAAATTTTTGCTTGAAACATAATCAAGCGCTTCTAAAATTGTGTTTTGCTTAAGAAGCGGTGTGTCTGAATAAAGAACAACAACATATTGTTTCCCAGCAGAAAGTTGTTTTAACAATCCAAAAAATTCGTCATCGTTTGGCTCGTCTGCCACTTTTGTAAGCATGTTTACACAGCTAAGTTCCACCCATTCAAGTTTGCTTTTTCCGCACAAGTCAAGATCGTCGCCAGGCGTGTGAAAAACAACTGCCATAGCCTCGTCTCTAACCCAGCCATAATCCTTTGGGGCGATGATTGGTTGTTCAAATATTATGCTTTTTTCTTCTTCTATTAAAGTTTCCATTAAAAACCTCACATTTATACAATTATTTTAGTTTAAAAACAGCATAAAGTCAACAAAATCTTATTGAACAAATTTTAAAAAATAGTCAAAAATATTTTTTAAATATTTATTCTTATGTTATACTTATCTAAATTTAGAGAGGTCAAAATGAAAAAAGCAATTTTAAAATCATTTGTTTTTATTGGCATGGCAATCATGATTGCCCTATCTTTAGTTTTCACATTTGGTGCATTTCAAACCAGTGTATTAAACGCTGCTGAAGGCGAAATGCCTATTGCCGCACTTGACACATCACTTATTACCGTTAAAGCTTACAATCACGACAATGCAATATTGCCAACTCTGGACATCGCAAACGACATTCAGTTAAAAAACGGCTCAAGCGCAGTTGACAACTGGAAGTCAGAAACCTATGCGTGGAAAGACATTCGCAATTTTAAAATTACATTAAACACTGATGCCCTAGCCGATGCCGAATTTTACAACTACAAATACACTCTTTCATGGACGCCAGAACTCATCAAAGACAAACAAGCACTTTTTGATACTGACCACACAATAACCGTTGATCTTCTTGCACCAGACGAAACCGTAACAAAAGACAAAATCGTAAAAGAATTGTATTTCACAATTGATTCAAACACGATCCCTGGTGAAAATGTATTCATCGGCTCAAGCACTTTGGGCGAAAAATACACAAAACGTGGCGGAATGGGACTTTATATCTTCTCGTATCAAGATCCAGTAACCGGAGCAAAACAAAGTCAAATTTTCCAATTAAAGCCAGACTCTGTTGAGAGTCTTTCAAAGCCTATCATCTCTGTCAAAGCAATTTCAAGTAAAGGAAGCGTAAAAGATGCCTTCCTTTTCAGCATCGACGCATCATACAAATTCGTTAACCGCGAACAAATTTACTGGTCTGTGACAGGAACAGGAAAAGACGGAAGATCATATGTGTTGACTCCTAAAGAAATCACAAATCCAAATACAATAAACGCAATCTTTCCACACGAATCAGTTGAAAGAACTGGACAGTCGTTCACATTCGACCCAGGCATTGAAGGAACTTGGATAGCAGAATGCCTCATCCGCGATGAAGCCTTAAACCCAACTAATATACGTGTAATAAGTCCAAAAGTTTCAACCGTTAAAGGACTTTCAACACAATCTATTATCTGGATTGTTGTTGGTGCCGCTGCCGCCGCAGGAATTGCAGTTGCCGTAGTGATTGTAATATCAATCAAAAAAGAAAAAGTTTATTAAAAATTAACCAAAAAACCGACTGAGATCTTCAGTCGTTTTTTTATGCTTTTTATCTTTTTTGATAGTTTATTTCTTCTTCTACTTTTACAATTTTATAAAACATTGTGCAAATTTGCTCCCATAAAATGCAAATATCCTTCGCTGTAAAGTTTAATCGATTCTAAACAAGCGCGAAATTCTTTTGTGTCGTTTTCTTTTTGATAGACTTTCATTTTGGATATTTCAAGACCGATTTCTTGAATGTTTTTGTGATTTACCAAATAGCACATATCCCCTTCATTTTTCTTCCAGTTGCTTTCCAAATCTCCCACAGCCAAAGCGATTGGCATTGTGCGCACGTCATCAAGTTCGTCTGAAAGTTTTTCTATGTAAAGGCAATCGTCCATAACTTGCCTAAGTCCTCCCGTCACGACAAGGTCTTCACTGACACTTATTACAATCAAAAACACAAAAATCAAGGCTAACATTATTTTTGAAAAAATTCTCATGCCGCCCTCACATTTTCATAAATTTGCTTGCCGCCCGTTTTGTATTGCAAATAAACCTGCCCGTTTTCATCCAGTGTCATAACAAGCACATCTTTAAGTTTTGCTTTCTTGTTTTTGTCTTTTAAAAACTTAAGCACAAATGCTTCGTCAACTTTTGCTACTGGCAGGTTTTCTTTCATAAGTTTGCCTTCACAAATCAAATTAACCGGAATTACAGATTTTTCGACCTTCGCTTTAACGCTTTCGTTGGTGGCTGGAGCATATTCGGCCTTAGGCAAAACACTCAGCTTTCCATTTGTCTCCATTATGGCAAACTCAACTTGATCAAGCGAAAAGTATCCCAGCCCGCGCATCGATTCTAAAATGTCGTCGACTGTCAGATTTAATTTTTTCATCGCTTTATAATCGATTCCCTGCGAGTTGATTACAATCACAGGCTTGCCACTTACAATTGCCGAAATAGCGGTGCTCGACCTTGTAAGCAACGTGAGTAAATAGTGCAATATAACAAGCGTGAAAAGTGGTATAATCCCATGCAGCACCGGAACGCCGACCTCCGCCATAGGAATGGTTGCCAAATCGGCAATGATCAAAGTCAGCACCAACTCGAAAGGCTGCATTTGCCCCAGTTGCCGCTTGCCCATAATTCTAAACATGAAAAGCACTATCAGATAGATTATGATTGAGCGAATGATTATTGTAAGCATATCGATAGTGTGAGCAAAATTTAAAAATTTTTCACTAGTTTTTTACTATTTTTAATTTTTTCGTCCGTTTTGGCTTAAATTTTGACGAAATGCTTACAAAATAGCCCTTCACGTCAACAATGTTAAACACCATGCAAAGCAGCAAATAGAAAATAACTCCCACCATGCACGAAATCACGATAGCAAAGAAAGGCGACATAACCATAACGCACAATTTATCAATAAAACTAACAAGCGCCGCACATGGCAAAGTAATCAAGCACAAAAGCGAAAGCGGCTTAAACAATTTAAGTGATATTTTTGTTTTTCTTTTAAGCATAAAGAAATTAAGTGCACTGGTTACACACATGCACAATCCCGTTCCCAAAAACAGTGCATTGATTCCACAAATGATTGGCAAAAACCACATCGCTAAAAACATTACAATCGCTCCAATGAAATAATTGATGCAAGAGCGAATTTCATAACCTAGCGAATTTAAAAGCGAACTTGTTATGTTGTTGAGTCCCATCGGGAGCATGATCCAAGCAGACGAGGCCAATATAAGCCCGCTGAGTGAATTACCATACAAAAATTGCCCGATTTCTTCACCCGCACCCGCAAACAAAGGCACGGTCATAGCGCTGATAAACAACGCAAATATAATACTGGTTCGAATGCGCGTTTCAATGTGCTTTGTGTCTTCTTTTGCCACGGCCATCGAAATGTCCGGAACAAGTGCCGTCGAAAGCGCTCCAATAAGTGCAGATGGAACAAACAGCAGCGGCATCGTCATGCCCACAGCCACGCCAAAAAGGCTCATCGCTTGCGAAGACGAATATCCAATGCTCATAAGCCTAGCAGGAATAATCAACGCCACAAGCGGCTGTGCCAAACTTCCACCAACTCTTACACCAGTGATTGGAGTCGAGCGACGCAAAAGTTGTTTAAAATCTTTTGGCTTAGACAGTCTTCCGCCATAAATGAAATATAAAAGAAGGACAAAAACCATCGACGCGGCGCAAGCAATCGTAAGCGACCACGCAGCGCTGACTGAGTTTGTCACAACACTTGCGACTGGCGAAAGCATCAGCACGCAAACAAAAATTCGGACAATCTGTTCAAAAAACTCACTCACACAAAGCGCAAAATAATTCCCTTGCCCCCACAACGCCCCGCGAACAACACTGTAAACTGAAGAAAACACCAACGCCGGCAACAGCACAATTAAAATCATCATACATGAAGCATCTGTAAACAACTTTGAAAAAATGCTCCTAAAAATCAACACGCACCCACACAGCAGAGCACTGACAACCAGTCCAATAATTATCGCAGACATAAGCAGCCCACTTTGTTTTTTGTGATTTTCACCCACCCGATAGCTTGCAGTCAACCTAGAAACGATAAACGGCAATCCACTTGAAACGATAGTAAGAAGGACTATGAAAACCGAAAACGCCACTTGATAAAGCCCCAGCGCCTCCGCGCCAATCGCTCTTGACAAATAAACACGAAACAAAAAACCTGCAATTCGTGTAAGAATCGAAAAACCTGTGATCAAAGCCACCGTTTTGACGAGTGATTTCATTTTTCCTCCAAAATAGCGCGCGAAGTTCTAACTAAAATTATTGTATTATTGGACTTGCACCTTTAATACAATAATTGTGGAGGTTTGAAATGCAGAAAGAATATGTGCCTTTCTATAAAATAAAAAATGGAGACACCTTGGCGTCGCTCGCGGAAAAGTTTGACGTGTCACAAACTCAAATTTTGGTGGAAAACTATCTGACTCCATCTTCTATTCAAGAGGGCATCATCATTTCAATAACGAAACAATAATTATTTTAAAAAATTATTAAATTTTGTTTTGATTTGCTTGCAAAAAAAACACCAAAAGTATTATTCTATATTTAGAGGAGGAAGTTAGAAATGGCAAAAGTATCAAATGATTATTTTGGACTTAGCAGAATCGTAAGCATTATTCTTGCAATCATCCCTGTTACAGCTTGGATCCTTGGCGCTATAACCAGATTCAGCGAAGGCAAAATTGTTGCAGGAATCATCAGACTCATCGGACTTGGATTCATTATCTGGGTTGTTGACCTTGTTCTTATGATTACTAACGGCCGCATCTGGCGTTTGCTGAACTGCTAAAATAAAAAATGGTGAGTTTCACCATTTTTTTGATTATCAAAATTTTTAACTACTATGAAAAATATATTCAAAATTGTATATCAAAACTTTTTAGAACTTTTATTCCCTTCAAATTATAAATGTATGTTTTGCGGTCGCGACATCGACAAAGATTCGCCTGTCCCATATTGCGAAGATTGCAAAAATCAAATGCCATTTAATCAGGGCAATCGTTGCAAAATTTGCGACTCACAAATAACGGACGAAAGCGAAGTGTGCGATCATTGCAAAAATCATCGCAAAGCGTTTGACAAAGCGCTGTCCGCTATGATTTATGAAGGCAAAGTTAAAAGTTTGGTTTTAAAATTTAAAAACGACAATGCAAAATACTTGGCTCCCAAGATGGCCAAGATAATTTTTAATTACATATGTGAGTTTGACATAAAATTTGACGTCATCATTCCTGTTCCACTTTCAGCAAAGTCTATGAAAAGACGCCACTACAATCAGTCAGCACTTATTGCGCACGAACTTTCAAAGTTGACCAGCATTCCTGAAACCGATACTGCTCTAGCTAAATGCAAAGAAACGCAACATCAAAAAGAACTTGGCTTTGCAGACAGACAACGCAATTTGCATGGTGCTTTTAAAGTTACTGACAAAGAAGCAATATTCAAGAAAAATGTGTTGCTTGTTGATGATGTGATAACAACTGGAGCAACTGCAAATGAATGTTGCAAGACATTAAAGAAATACTGCAACAAGGTTTATGTTGTCAGTTTTGCACGAAGTGAATTAAAAAATAAATAAATTTAGAAAAAATGCTTGACTTTATGTTGAATTTCCAATATAATCAAAGAGCATTTTAGTTTTGGCCTCGTGGTCAATCGGTTAAGACGCCGCCCTTTCACGGCGGAATGAGGGGTTCGACTCCCCTCGAGGCTACCACAAAACGCAGCACTCGCAAGGGTGTTTTTTTATGCCACAAAACGAAGAGTGTTATCGCGAACAAAAGGGAGTCGAACCCTCGGGTTCGTCGGGTTCCCTAAAAATGGCAGCCATTTTTAGGGTATGGCTCCCCTCGAGGCTACCAGATGCATCAGTAGTCGAACACCCAACAAAAACATAGACATATTGGAGATTGACAACTGCAAATTATTTTTCCAAGGTGAAGACTTTTGGATCAGAATAAAAAAAACCTAGCAAGCGCTAGGCTTTTTTTATTGTTTCTTCCAAAGTTTGATGATAAAGTCAAATGTAATAGTGTCAATGTTACACTCTTTAAGCGCGTTCAAGTTCTTCTCGCCGCCTTTATACCAATATGGGGTCATCATCACTAGTTGCATCAAGTCGTCATTTTCTTCTACCTTTGACTGATAAGTTAATCTTTGAAAATCAATCAGCGTTAATTCACTGAAAGAAGTTTTTTCTTGATTTTTGCGAGTTTGGTCACTGTAAATTGCTTTCTTTAGTTCTATCAAATGGTTTTTGCCGGGTGTTACTTCTATCACAACGCCACCATCTTTTAACACTCTTAAAAACTCTTTCTCCGGTTTTGGAGCAAAGATGTTTATCACAGCGTCAATCGTTTCATCTTGAAAAGGCAAATTAAAAATTGATGCCACCAAAAAGCTTGCCGCTCCCTTTTCTTTGGCTGCTTTTTTAATTGCGTGTTTGGAAATGTCTATGCCAATAACGTCAAGGTTTTGATACTCTGCTAGGTTGATGTAATAGCCAGTCCCGCAGCCGGCATCTAAAATTGTGTTGCAATTTAACTTTTTAACAATTTCTAAAATTTCTGTTTGAAGTTTTTCGTAATATCCCTTCTTTAAAAATGCTTCGCGTGACGAAACCATAACCGCATCATCGCCGGGATCTTTGGTTTTCTTCTCATTTGGCAACAACAAATTGACATAACCTTCTTTTGCAAAATCAAAACTGTGGTTATGTTGACATTTTAAAGAATTACCCACTTTGAAAAGTGGGCTTTTGCAGTTTGGGCATATTAAAATATTTTTATGTAACACTTTATCTATCATCGCTTTTTTCATTTTGTTGGGACTCTGCTGTCTCAGCACTAACTTCCTCAATGTTGATTTGCTCACAGTCTTGAGCCGTGCTTGCTGTGGCAACTTTTGCCGCGCGTTTTGCGACGATTTTATCTTTAACTAAATAAATCAATTTAATGGCAAAATACAATCCGACACACACAAGCGAGAATATAATATAAATTAAAATTTGCAGAACTGGATAGAATGTTCCATATCCAATTTTAAAGTTTATAGCAAACAACGCTTTCGTAAATGGCAGCAATTTTTCACCTGCAACGGCGTCAAACATAAACATATAGTTGGCCGACCAGAATCCATTTCCAGTTTTTAGAGCGATGGCATTAAACATTGTTCCAAGCGCCCAAACGCTTACAAAATAGATTGTAAATCCGACGATGCAATCGCGCAGAGCATATTTGTCGAGTCTAGGGAAAATTCCAAACATCAAAGCCAGAACTGGCACGACAAGAACATTTGTGTGTTCCAAAATAAAGTGCATATTGTAAAGATAGAAAAATCCTTTCCCGTCAAGATCTGGCATTGCGATTGCCATAAGCACACCCACGACGTTGATAATCACTGTAAAATTGAAAATCTTTTTATTTTTTGTAATCAGCGAAATAATTACGAGATATGCACCGATGTTGCATAGTTGCAAAGGTAGACGTTTAATATTTAAACTGATAATTCCAAAAAGCGAATTGTATTGCATCAGCAGCGAAAGCGCAAGCACGAAAAGCAAAATCATTTGATTTTCTTTACCTTTCTTTCTGAAAATGAAATAAATAGCAGCAATTTCGCCGATCATGCAGAAAAGCCATAAAAAGTGAATCCAAGAATAAGCCTCGAAAACAACATTTGAATATCCAAATAAATATTGTGGCACGTATGTAGGGATTACCGACAAGATAATCAGTGGCAAACACAAGAAAAAGTAGCCCCACTCCTTGCCGTTTTTGACGTCAAAAACGTGTTTTTCTTGAATTGCAAGCACAACAGGAATTGTCATTTGAAGCACCATAATTATGCCAAACCAAATACCTCTAAATGTTGGATTAAGCATAAATGCTTTAAATCCGTCTGAAACAGGAAGCGAATTAAGTCCCCTGCCTGCTTCGCCTGTAAACTCTGCCAAATATGATGAATAGCAAGCGATTTGCGCGATTGAAACTGCAAAGCAAAAATAAATTGCTATATTTCTGATTGTTCGATTTTTATAAAATACTGCGATTGGCAAAACGACGAACGCAACCGAAGCAAACCATCTGAGCACCGCCATGCCTTGACTCATACCAGAACCCAATTCTTCTTTTGAAAGACAAAGCGCAAACGAATCTGGAAGTAAAATGCTGAGCAGCATAAGTGCGCAATATGTGCAAACTGCAACTTTTAATATAATGTTTACGACTTTATCAAATTTTTCGTTGCCGTTAAATTTTAAATATTTAACTAAGCAAAACGTGCCCACAAGCACTGCAAATATAATTGGAACTAAAATGTAAAACAGCATTCTTTCCTCCTATGTTTAAGTTTAGTATATCAAAATGGGGTAATTCTAGCAAACAAATACCTTTAAAAATAAAAAACGAAGTTTTTAAACTTAACCTAATTTTTTGTCTTCATTTTCATTAACAAGTTTAATTTCAATTGCCAGCACGCCCTGGGCCATATCTTCTGGCGAATAATATTGCGACATATCTTCTGGCTTTGCTTCTTCGTCGGGTTGATAGCCCAGTTTAACTTTGTCATATGTGGCATAAAGTTGTGCAAAACTTTCAAATTTTTTAATCTTTTTAATCACAACTTCAATTTTCTGAGTTTCATCACTATAAAGTGAAAAAACTATGCGGTCGCCCTTTTTAAGCGCTTTGCGTTTTTCGTCATTGACGCGCATTTCAACCGTTTTTGTCCCCGCTTTTATGCTATCAAATGGCGATTGTTTAAGTTTCATTTGATAGGTCTTGCAGTTTGAGTCAATAGAATTTCTAAACACGAAAAACCTTTGCCAAGCAAATTCTGTAACGAAGTTGATCACCATCATCAACACTTCTACCAATGTGCCATGCCAACCGATTGATTCAAGCGCGTTTCCACCAAAAACAGAAATCGGAATAAATACAACATAATAAACCAATGTCCACGTCATTGCGATTGGAACGTTTTTTGCTGACTTAAATGTAAACTTGCGGTTAAAAGTGAAATTCCAAATTACTGACAATACAATCGAAATCAAATAACTTGGCCACCAATACCAATTTATGGCATGATAAAGCAGTTCAAACGAGCCAAGTTGGATTACGCCCGCAGAAATAGAAAAGCCCAAAAATTTCAGCGCTCTAATCGTTTCGGCTTTGCTCAGTTTTGATTTTTTTGTCTTAGCGGCGTTTTTGTCGTCCGTAACTTTTTCTTTGTCTTTCGCTTGGTCGCTGTTTGTTTTCATATAGCAATTATATCACATTTAAATTTTACACTCAAAATAAAATATGCCTTTGCTTGTCCTTTTTTGCCAAAACACCGCATAAAATAACTATGTGAAAAAAAACAGCAATTCTCTTCCCTTTAAAAACAAGTTGTTCTATGGCATCGGCGGACTTGGATACAGCTCGCTGGGACAAACCATAGGCTCTTTTTTAATGTTTTTTTGCACTTCGATTATGGGCTTGTCCGGGACACTGGTCGGCATTGCAATCGGAATTTCATCGTTGTGGGACGGCATCAGCGACCCTCTTATGGGGCACATTTCAGACCACACTAAAAACGGCTTTTTCGGCAAGCGCTTAAAATTCATGCTGCTTGCAATATTTTTGATTGGAATTTGCAACACTCTGCTATGGAGCATGCCGAAAGGCTCGCAAGCATTTATGTTTTTATGGCTGCTTGTATTCATGTTGCTGCTTGAAACCGCCAACACTCTTTGGTCTACGCCATTTTCTGCCCTTGCGCTTGACATGGCGCCAGATTACAACGAACAATCAAAAATTCAATCTTACAAAACAGCCTTCAATATTGTCGGAATGATTTTGCCAAGCATACTGGTATTTTTCATCATGCCGTCAGTTTCGCTTGGAACAAATGCAGCAGAAGCCAGCCAAGGCGGTTTTATCAAACTTGCGTTAATCAACTCTTTGCTTGTTTTTGCGTTTGGTCTTATCACGATTTTTGGAAGTCTGAGACGCGTGCAAACTCATGTGCATTACACACCTGCTCCGCGGCAAAAACACGCACTCAAAAATCTTATGGCCGGCTATTTTGAAGTGTTTAAACACAAAGGCTTTGCATGCATAATCTTAGGCTTTTCTATCGCACAAATCGCTTCGTCATTTTTGACTTCGGTGGGCATGCACCTGTTCACATATTGCTATCACTTTTCAACTGCCCAAATTTCTGTCTTGCTGGTTCTTCTTTTTGCAGGCGCAATATTTTCGCAGCCATTTTGGGTTGCACTTTCAAAACGTATAGACAAAAAAGGAGCACTGATAAGCGCACTTTCGCTGATTTTGTTGGGCATCGGTCTGACACTCATTTCATTCTTGTTTAGAATGTATGTTCCGATAAAATTTCTTTATTATTATGTTATGTTTACAATTTTTGTTTGCGGATTCGGGATCGGTGCAATGCAGTCACTGCCCATTTCAATGTATGCCGATCTCGTCACGCTGGAACAATACAAGACGGGCGAAAATCAATCGGGCGTCTATCTTGGATATTACTCATTCACTTACAATCTTTCAAACTCAATTTCGCTGCTGATAATCGGAATGTTGCTTGACATAATCAAATTTAACCCTGCCGACCCAATCCAAGCGATGAGCGTGCAAAACGGACTTGGCATAATCGTTTTCTGCGGCTGTTCGATAGCGCTTGCCGCCGCAATTTTGATATTTTCGCGATATAAAGTTAAGCGCGCAGACGTTTTAAAAGCGCAACTTAAAATAGCCGAAAAGCAAAAACAATCCGACCAGAATAATTAAACGCATTTATCACAAACTAAACTCGGAGGAAACATGAAAAAGAGTTTAGTTTGTTTATTTAGTATTTTATTAGTTTTTGTGTGTGCCGTGTCCGGCTGCGGCAAAGAGTTTTCTTATGGCAAAATTGAGCGCGACACGTCGCTGACCGGCGGCAATTTGAGTTTTATTTATGACGAAATGACGCACACTGCAACATTCGGCGGCGAAGGCGAAGTTGTCGCATACTATCCTGCTGATGCTGCACTCGGCAGAGAAAAAGGCAATCGCATAGGCTTTAAAATTTACGCCCCATGCCAGTGCAATGATTTTTCAAAAGCAAAACTTTCTTTCCAAGGAAGTGAATACACCGGCGGAACATTTATGCAAACAGTTTATGAAAACAACATGAACTACTTTGTTTTAACACCGCTTGTTGATGAAAACAATCGCGATTTAACAGTTTCTGTGACATGGGAGCAAAACAGCCAAACGCAGACTTATCACATTAAGGTTGCAGATGGCACACTTTTCGCACCTGAACCATAACAAAAACAACTATATAAACAAAATTTATTTTCGCAATTTATTCAGCTAATTTTGCTTAATTTATAAAAAAAATGAGAAAAAAAGACATTTTTTCTCATTTTTTTGTTGTTTTTTTGAAAATTATTTAAATAAGTCACTTACAACTTTTTGTTGCTCTTGTAAAAGCGAAGTAAGCAATGTAAACCGTTTGACTGTATAAGCATTTGAAACCATGCGTTTTAAATTCTTCTTTTCGCCAACCAATACAACCATTTTCTTAGCACGTGTAACAGCCGTGTAAATTAGGTTTCTAGTCAAAATCAAACTTGTGCCCGCGATGATTGGAATAACCACCACATCAAACTCAGAACCCTGACTTTTATGAATCGTGATTGCATATGCAAGTGACAACTCGCCAACATCAGTTCGCGGATAGAGACAACGTCTGCCATCTTCAAACAGCACTGTCGTTTCTCCCGTCTGAAAATCTATGCTTTCAATCTGACCTATGTCGCCGTTAAAAACGCCTTCACCCTCTTCTTCGATAAATCCATTTCGCTTGTGCCAAACAAGATTATAGTCGTTTGACATTTGCATAACCTTGTCTCCTTCTCTAAAAGTTGTAAATCCAACATTTATTTCCATTTTTCTTTGGCTTGGTGGATTTATTATTTCTTGCAGCGTTCTGTTTAAGTTGTCAATACCGCACACTCCCGCTTTAAGTGGCGCAAGCACTTGAATCTGCATTGGCTCAACATTTGCAAATGACGGTATGCGCTTTGTAACCATATCAATTATTGTTTTATGAATTTCATTTAAGTCAGATTTTTGTTCAAAGAAAAAGTCCTTTGAAGCGTTGTCAATAACCGGCATAACTCCATTGTTTATCATGTGCGCGTTTGAAATTATCAAACTGTCGTCTGACTGTCTATAAATTTTTGTAAGCATCGTCACTGGGAAAAGTTCGCTTTTTAATATGTCGCCAAGCACGTTTCCAGCTCCTACACTGGGCAGCTGATCCTTATCGCCCACAAGCACAACTCTTGCGTCGCGTGGAAGAGCTTTCAACAAGCATGACATAAGCATAACATCAACCATGCTGACTTCATCAACAATCACCGCACCAACTTTTAAAGGATTGTTTTCGCCGTGAACAAACCTGCTTCCTCCGCCCGCATACTCGCCGTTGACTTCCAAAGCACGATGAATCGTTTTCGCTTCTTCGCCAGTGCTGTCCGAAAGGCGTTTTGCCGCTCTGCCTGTTGGCGCAAGCAACAAAACTTCTTCTTTGTTTTGTTTCAAAATTTCGATGATACATTTAACAATCGTCGTCTTGCCAGTTCCAGGTCCACCAGTGATGATAGATATCCCATGATTGACCGCTTGCTCAATCGCGCGCTTTTGCTCTTCGTGAAAAGTCATGCCGTTTCGCTGTTCAAAATAAGCAATTTCTCTTGAAACATCAAGTTTGCCTTCTTCGACAGCGTTGTTTAACAAACAAAGTTTTTGCGCAATCGAATATTCATATCTAAAATATTTTGTAAGCATAACAATTTCGTCTTTGTCATGCCAAAAGCACATGCAACTTTTATCAAGCGTAAGGCTGTCAAGCGCAGCAGTAAAGATTTCTTCATTTTCGATTTCGTCAAGGTTCAGCAAATCGGCCGTAGCTGAAAGCAACATCTTTTTAGACAAGTATGTGTTGCCGTTTTTTTCTGTCGCGTTGTTTAAACAATGCACCATGCCTGCTCGCACACGAAATTCGCTGTTTTTAGGAATGCCAATGCTTTGCGCAATCTTGTCGGCCGTCAAAAATCCAATGCCGTCAACATCTTCGACAAGTTTATATGGGTTTCTTTTTATTATATCAATCGTTTTGGCACCATATATTTGAAATATTTTAAGTGACATATTAACAGTGATATTGTATTGTTGCAAAAACATAACCGTGTTTTGTATGTTTTTGAGTTCTGAAAACTTGGTTGCGATTTCAAAAGCTTTGTTTTTGCTGATTCCGCGAACTTCGCTCAGCCTTTCCGGCGCCATTTCGATTATTTCAAATGTATCTTCTTTAAACGCATTCACAATCGCCTTAGCCGTCACAGGCCCAATTCCGCGAATAAGCCCCGAAGAAAGGTATTTTTCGATGCCCGCCAAAGTTTTTGGCAGCACAACTTCATAGCTAGAAAATGCGAATTGATAACCAAACTTTTTGTTGTTGACAAACTCGCCTTCAAGCGACAAATTTTCGCCAATGTTGGCAGAAATAAGCTTTCCAACAATCGTCACTGGCGTTGTGTTATATGACAAAATTCCGACAGTGTAGCCATTGTCGTCGTTTCTGAATATTATTTCTTCAAGCGTGCCTTCGATTTGCATAACTAAATTTTATCATTTGAACAAAATAAATACAAGCAAAAATGTTGCAAGTATAAAATTTTTTGAGTATAATAATAGTTAGTTATGAAAACAGCACAAAGATTTTTAGAAATCGAGACCTTACTCGAAAATTTACTTAAGAAAAAAACAGAAGGCGGACTTTTGAAATACAAAGTTTTGTTTTTTGCATCACAATATGAAAACCTTTCAGTCAGCATGATTATCGAAAAACTAGGCATAAAAAAATCAAACTTCGCCCTGCTTGCTTCTGACCTTGAAAAACAAGGTTTACTTGAAATCAAACACGCCGAAGTTGACAGACGATGTCGTTATTTAAAACTCACTTCGCAAGGCCAGAGCGAACTTCAAAGTTTCCTTTCTGCCCTTGAAGAAGAATTTGGTCAAACAAGTTTAGAAGAAGATGATGCAATCTCATCTATCTGTAATTTCTTAAATAAAAGGATTTAAATAATGATAAAAATTTACAACACACTAAAAGGCAAAAAGGAAAATTTTGTTCCACTTAATGGCAACAAAGTCAATATCTACGCCTGCGGCATAACCGTTTCGGGCCCTGCGCATATCGGTCACCTTTTTCAAGCCTTGATTTATGATATTATAAGAAAATATCTTAAAAAACGCGGCTATGATGTGACATATGCCCGCAATTACACAGATATTGATGACAAAATAATTATAAATGCAAACAAACTTGGCGTTGATGCAAAATTGTTTGCAGAACAAAAAATAAAAGAAATCGACGACGATATGTCCTATTTTCAAATTGGCGAGCCTGATTTGTGGATGAAGGCAACCGAAAATGTTAACCACATCATAGACTTCATAAAAGTTTTAATTGAAAAAGATTATGCCTATGAAACTGAAAATGGCGATGTTTATTTTCGTGTCGAAAATTTTTATGACTATGGCAAACTTTCAAATCGCAACTTAAAAGACGCACTCAATGGTGTGCGCGTTGAAAACAGCGAAGAAAAAGAAAATCCTCTGGATTTCGCTCTTTGGAAATCAGCAAAGCCAGGCGAGCCATCATGGGATTCTCCATTCGGCAAAGGTCGCCCAGGCTGGCACATTGAATGCTCCGTTATGAATCACCAAGCATTTGGCGACCAAGTCGACATCCACGGCGGCGGAAGAGACCTTATCTTCCCTCACCACGAAAATGAAATCGCTCAGTCCGAAGCATATTCTGGCAAAGAGTTTGTAAAGTATTGGACTCACAACGGCCTTATTAAAATCAATGGTCAAAAAATGAGCAAATCACTCGGCAATACAATTTTACTTTGCGATTTAAGAAAAAGCCAGCATCCTGAAGTTGTCAAATTTGCAATGTTGCAAAATTCATATCACAACGACATCAACTTCACCGACGAATTGTTTAGAGAATCAGAAAAACACATATTAGATTTCCACAAAATTATAAACGCAGTTGAAGAAAAGTTTAACAGCACCTCAGCCGTAAACACTCAAATTGATGCCGAATTTAATGCTTGCATGGACGACGACTTCAACACAGCAAAAGCACTTGCCAACCTTTATGGTTACTTTAAAGAAATCAATAAAAAACTTGCAGCTGGCGACGATTCTGCACTTGCCGATGTAAAAGCAATAAAAGAAACATATTCTCTTCTTGGATTGTTTGTAAATCAATCACAAGATGTTATTGCGTTCATCGAAAACAAATTAAAATCGGCAATCCCTGCCGAAATTCAAGAGCTTGCCGCAAAACGCGCCGAAGCAAAAGCGCAAAAAAATTGGGTGGAAGCCGATGCTCTCAGAGCAAAGATTACAGAACTCGGTTTTATGATTAAAGACTCAAAAGATGGTTATGAAATCGTAAAAATGTAATAATTTAACAAAAAATTGATAAAAAACACGCGAAATTGCGTGTTTTTTTGTTAATTTTAATCTATTTTTAATATTTTCACAAAAGGGGTTTTTAACTATTTTTATTTTATCTTAGTAAATTTATTTTTTAATGAAAACAAATATGTGCAAAATCAAATAAACTTGACTTTTATTTTCAATATGTGATAATCTTTCTTTGTCCAAAAAACACATGCGGCTATGGAGGAACTGGCAGTGGGCCCCCAAAAATGCTTGCATTTTAGGGCGTGGCGCGCTGGATTTTAGACGCAAAAGTCGAAGACTTGCCGCGTCGCAAGACGAAGAGCCGCCAACACGTTGGCAATGCGCAGCATAATTTTGAACTTGTTTCAAAATTGGCTCTGCAGTCTTATGTTCCAGACTGGAACCGACCAATAACACACTTTCAACCTTTATTTTAATATGCGGCTATGGCGGAACTGGCAGACGCGCTGGATTTAGGTTCCAGTGGGAAACCGTGGAGGTTCAAATCCTCTTAGCCGCACCACAAGGGACACACGCAAAAGGAGCGTATAAAACTCCGCCGCGTGTGTCTTTTTCTATGCAAAACAGGGGTAAATTGCCGTTATTATGGCAGTTTACCCTTTTTGTTGTTTCTTCGCATATCGCCGTAGGGATTTGTTCTTCTCTCGGTTTGCGAAACGGGAAACCTTTAACGATTGCACAAAAAGGATTTTTGCTCGATAAGGAGCATATGACATTCACAGACTTAATCAACGATAAAAATGGCCGACTGCACTATTTCGAAAACAGTCGGTCGTTTGCTTATAAGGTTTCCCTTACCGGTATTCCGTACTCGAAATACTTTTTAATGGTATTGAACTTTTATTTACCCATTTTCAAATAAACGTTTTTAATTCCTTCAAGTCCTGCTTTTTCGCCGTTCTCTACCGCTTTGCCGTACATTTCAATTGCTTTTTTATAATCTTGTTTTACGCCAAAACCATTCTCATAACATATTCCAAGATTGTGATAAGCGACACCAGAATTACAATTTTTGACGGCAGTTTTGAAACATTTTACAGCTTCCTTTTTATTTTCTTTTACACCTTTGCCTTGCAAATAACAAAGTCCAATATTGATAATGGCTTCTTCTTCGCCAAAATTATATGCTTTAGTAAATAATTCAAAGGCTTTTTTACAAGCCGCTTCGGTTTTGACGGTGTAGTAGTAATAAAGTCCCACTTGCAGACACGCCATAGGATTTTCGCCCTTGACGCTCTTTTTCAGCCAATAAAGTGCCGTTTCCCTGTCGGCGGTCACACCGTAATACCCGCAAGCATACGCCATACCGAGATTATACTGTGCGGCGGCATTTCCGAATTTTGCGGCTCGTTTGAAAAGTTTAAGGGCGGTTTTCTCGTCCTTTTCAAGTCCAAGTTCGTCGCCGAGATACGCTTCTGCCATTCTTTCGATTGCGTCCGGATAATCATCTTCCATTGCCATACGATAATAGAAAAGCGCATTTTTGTAATCTTTCTTTTTTGCCTCATAAATTGTCGCCATTGCCCAATGTAATCCGACAACGTTCAAATCTGATGAGGCAAAGCAATCGAGCGCATCGTCGTATTTGCCTTTATCATAATAGTAGTACCCTAAATCGAGAAGAGCGTCGTCTTGTCCGAGTGCCGCCGCTTTTTTAAGATAATAAATATATGCCTTTTTGTCGGGTTCTACCTTATACATACCCGTTTCGCGAACTCTTGCGTACATATAAAGGCTTTCGGGATCGTTGTGGTGAACGCCGTCCAAAAGATATTTCAAACCTTTTTTGTAGTCGTGCGGAACAAACCTGTCATTGAGATAGACGTAAGCCAAATCGAAATTAAGCGAGTATTCGCCGAGGCTCAATCCTTTTTCGTACCACTCTATGGCTTTGGGAACGTCTTTCAGTTCCTCGTTGTTTAAGTATATGAAGCCTATCTTTTTTGCAACCTCTATATCTCCGAGGTAAAAAGCACGCTCGTAATATTTCAACGCATTTTTAACGTTTTCGATCTCGGAATCTTCAATCGGCGTATTGAAATAATACAAGTCGCCGAGAGATCTTGCCGCTGCCGCCACACCCAAATCGGAAGCTTTGGCGTAATACTCGATTGCTTTTTGAATATCGATTTTTACATAACCGTTTTCATAGCAAAATCCGAGACGGGCAAAACACTCCGCTTCGCCTTTGTTTGCGCCTTCCGTATAAGCGTCGAACGCTTTTTTGTATTGAGAGCGGTAGCCCCAAGTGTCGCCAAGAACAGTATATGCCAAAATGCCGTTGTCAACGGCTTTTTGATAGTACGTCGTTGCGGTTTTGAAATCGCCGTCACCGGAATATAAATCGCCGATAGAAACGTAGTACTTCGGCTTTTTTACGGCGAGCCTCTCGTATTTTTTTATTTTATCGCTATTTGTGCTCATATTGTCTCCTATTTTATAACGTTGCAAACGGTTTTGATTCTATCAATTTATAGTCGTCATCGTGCGTGTAAAACTGCTCCATAAGCCAATAAACACCGTTGGCTTTCTTCCTGAGTTTCTTTGTAAGTAACTCTCGCGTTATTGGCATTACTTGAAATATACTGATGTATTTATGCTCGGAAACATAGCACTTAACTGTACTCGGCGATTTTAATATTTCGGGCAACAACAGCACCGTGCCGCAGTATTTCCCGTCAATTCCCATATCGAGCGTGTCGGAAACGGTTATGTTATCTTTTTCGTTGAACGCATATTCCGCAGTTGCCCAAAGAAGCGAGTTTAACGATAGCCAGTCCGTCGGCGCGTCTTCGTCGTCCGAAGGATTACGAATATCGACGTCGGGCGAAATAAACATAATATACTCATTGCGGCGATTCGCCTTCCTGCCCCAACCAATTTCACGCTCGGGCATCAGATAATCGCTTGCGCCGATTGTACACAGTTTCCAAAACGGCATTTCGTCCGTCGGTTTAAAAACAAGCGTCGTTATCGGCTCCATATCCGTCGGCAGAACATTCTTTTTCAGTTTCAAACTAAAAATCGGTTCTTCGCCGAAAACAGTTTTATAATGCTCATATAATTTTTGATGTCGTTTACTTTCCATAAACCAATACCCGTTCTTTGTTTTTTATTATTATACCATATTCCTCCACTTTTTTCAATAGTTCTCCGCCGCCCATTCCAATGTTTTATATGTTTGAGGTTCAAATCCCCGTGGACGCCTACCCTGTTTTCGGCTTAAAAAGACGCTCCTTTTTGTTCGTCATTGACATAAAAGGCAATCGCAAAGCCCAGCGCTGGATTTTAGGCACAAACGCCAAAGAAAAAGCTGCTTGGCGGTTTATTTAATATTCTTAGTCGAAAAACTTTACTTTTTTCATATGGCTTTACCCTATTGATTTAAATGACGGAATGTGTTAGAATATAAGCAAGGAGTAAAAAATGACATATCAAGATTTTTTAAACGAAATCGCTGAAAATGACAAAAAAATTGCCGCCGAACACTTAACTGAAGAGCAAGAAGAAGCTGCATATGCTGATTTCATCATCAAAAACAAATGCAAAATAAAGAAGGCGAACAATGGCAAATAAATCATCTATAATTGTTCCGCAAGAGGACTTACCACAAGATTTAATAAATGAAATGAAACAAAAGAACGAAAGACATATTTACATCGCATTGGACAGCGATGTTTTGCGCAGTCTTACATGGGCTTCGAACATGATATACAAAGGCGTAGATATTTGCACTAACGAACAAGCGCAAAAAGATCCTTTCATTTCGAAGAATGCTGAGCAAATTAAAGAACTTTTAGAAATGGCAAACAAGGACGAAGTCAGATTTTTCATCTCGCGCACCGTTTTTAATGAAAACAGACACATTGACAGTGTTAAGGCATTTATGAAATACAACTGCCACTTCCCTGACCCAAAATCAAAAGAATATCAATCAAGCCGCGCAAGATCAAAAACTTTGGCGGAAGCATATTGCGACCCATATTACAGCAAAATTGACGGGGAATCCCGTCCAGCGCCAATGACAAAAGCATATTCAGAATACAATGGATGCTGCACTCCTGAAAATGACGCATATGTTATGGCTCAGGCAACAGTGGCCGGCTGCTATTGCGTGCTGACAAACAACGTTCAACACTTTATCATCAACAAACGTTGCGACAGCGAATATTACGAAAAAACACGTTTGGAAGGAATCATTGAAATCAACAAGTTGATGGGATATTCATACAAACTTTCTGGCAGTAATTTTGAATTGACAACCAAACCAGTTTCATTAAAATCGCTTATGAATACAATCAAAAAATATTCAGACAAATCAAATTATCTTACCGCCGAGGACAGAAAGTTTAAGCAAGGCAAAGAAATCGATCCAATGAAACTTTAATGCTTGTTATGGTTTTAAATGTCGCTAAACGCTCTTGCCGCGCAAGCGCACAACCTAAATAAATAATTTTAAGAAATTTTGAATAAAAAAAGCACCGCGTCATTGGTGCTTTTTTTTTAGTGACTATCTAGTCATTTCATAATGTGACCCTTCATGTTGAGTTGCTGGAAATCTTTGACCTTTTTCAAGGTGAACCTTTCCACCACATCTACATTTTGAGTCGAAGCATTGATAATCCCCTGTTTCTGGAGCTTGCTCGCCTGGTCTAAATTGGTTTTTCATAATTACCTCCCTTGTTTATTTTGCGCAATAGAATAAAAAATATTAAAATTACTAAATAATTTTATTAAAAAAAGCTTCATTTTGTTTTAAAAATCGACTTTTATTGCTATAATTGAGCTGAGATAAAAGATGAAAAAACTTTTTAGATTTTTCGCCGGCTATAAAAAGGATATGGTCACCGCGCCGCTTTTTAAACTTTTGGAATCGCTGACCGAACTTATTATTCCATATATAGTTGCCAATATGATTGACATCGGCGTTAAAAACCACGATGTAAAATATATTGCTATTTTTGGCGCAGTTGTAGTTGCCCTCAATATTGTGGGCATCGTTTGTGCTGTCTTTTGTCAAAAGTTTTCAGCACGCGCCTCCGCCGGCATTGCATATGAGATGCGAAAAAGCCTTTACGCTCATATCAACACATTCTCGCATCAAGAACTCGACAAGTTTGGAACAGCAACTTTAAACAACCGCATCACCCATGACGTTTCTCGCGTGCGCCAAGCAATCAGCGGATTTTTAAGACTTGTTATGCGCGCGCCTTTTATGTTGATTGGCTCAATCATTATGGCGATGATTATCGACCTTAAACTTTCACTTCTATTTTTGGTTGTTGCTCCACTTGTAACTTGCGTTGTTGTGCTTATTTTAAAAATCACCGAACCACTTTATGACAAGTCGCAAAAGAACCTCGATAAAGTTTCAGAAATCACACGCGAAAACTTGCAAGGAACAAGAGTTGTTCGCGCTTTCAACAAACAAAGCCATGAAGAAGAACGTTTTCAGGCTGCATCGCTTAAACTTCGCAAATCATCAACAAAAGTCACAAACATTTCAGCGCTTATGATGCCTTTAACAGGAACAATCATCAACTTTGCAATTATCGCTGTTATTTGGTTTGGCGGCTTGCAAGTAAACAGCGGAATTTTGACACAAGGTCAAATTATCGCTTTTGTAAATTATTTGACACAACTTTCAATGGCGCTTATTTCAATCGCAAATTATACAGTCGCTTTCATCAAGGCTTCAAACTGCGCAAAGCGTATAAATGAAGTTTTTGACACACACCCTAGTGTACCCGAAACAAATCACGACCCGTTAAACATAATTCAAGACAAAAAAGTTCCTAAAGTTGAATTTAGAAATGTTTCGTTTGCCTATTCAGGAGCAGCAAAAAATGCAGTAAACAATCTCAATTTAGTTGTTATGCCAGGGCAAACAATCGGAATCATCGGCGGGACAGGCAGCGGAAAAAGCAGCATAGTCAATCTCATTCCCCGCTTTTATGACGCTACCGAAGGCAGCGTTTATATTGATGGAGTTGATGTAAAGAATTATTCTTTTCACGAATTGCGTTCTAAAATGGGGATTGTCCCACAAAAGGCAGTTTTGTTTAAAGGCAGTCTTAGAGAAAACTTGAAATGGCGCAAGAGAGACGCAACCGCCGAAGAAATAACGAAAGCGATAAAAATTTCACAAAGCGATGAGTTTGTAAACGAACTCAGTGGCAAATATGATTACAGAATCCAAGCCGGTGGAAAAAATCTTTCTGGCGGACAGAGACAACGTCTAACCATAGCAAGAGCATTGGTAGGTGACCCTGAAATTCTGATTTTAGATGACAGCGCAAGCGCTCTAGATTTTGCGACAGATGCAAGTTTGCGCAAAGCAATTAAAAACGATATCGACTCAACTGTGTTTTTAGTTTCACAAAGGGCAAACACCGTTAAAAATGCCGACCAAATTGTCGTGCTTGAAAACGGCAACATCGTGGGCATTGGCAAACACAAAGAATTAATAGACTCTTGCCCTGTTTATAAAGAAATTTACGATTCTCAAACCAAATAAGAGGAAAAATGGCGGAAGAAAACAAAAACAAAACTCAAGAGCAAAAGGATTATCGAAAGCTTAAAAAAGCGATAGCATCGCTTCCAAAGCCTGCTTTCAACAACCCTGAAAAAGTGCAGCCAAAAGTAAATGTTCCAACGGCTGTGCCTGGCTCTTTAATGCAAGAGTCGACCAAACTCACCTCTGCAGAAGACATGCGCACAAAACCTACTGATTCTGGAATCATCTTGGACAGCGGTGGCAAAAAGATTGAACGCGTTGCAAATGTTAAGCTTCAAAAGAAACGACACATCACCACTCGCGTTCTTAAATACATTGGCAAAAATTGGTGGCTGCTTGCAATATCTATTTTCTGCGGACTTGCCAACTCAGTGTTCGAAATCGGCATTCCTCTTATCACTGGAAGTGCAATTGACCATATTGTCGGTCAAGGCAATGTCGATTTTGCTATGGTTGGTAAACATCTTATCGCTTTGATAGTCTGCATAATTGGTTATGTTGTTTTGAAATGGCTGACAACAAAAACGGCAAACGATCTTTCCTATCGCATTGAGCAACAGATGCACAATGACATCTTCAACAAATTCAATCGTGTTCCGCTAAAAATCATCGATGCGTCAAGCCATGGCGACTTGCAATCCAGAATGATTAACGACGTTGACGCAATCACAGACGGATTTATCGAAGGCCTTACAACTTTCTTTGACTGCATTTCATCAATCATATTTACACTGGCATTTATGTTCAAGCTTAACGTGCCAATATCTGTAGTGATTGTATGTGTGACTCCATTATCAGTTATCGTTTCATCAATAATCATCAAAAAAACACACGATTTATTTAAGATTCAGGCAAAAGAACTGGGCGAACTTTCTGGAACACTTGTCGAAATGATCGGAAATCAAAAAATCGTTAAGGCGTTTGAGTATGAAGACCGTTCTATCGAAAAATTTGATAAAATCAACTCAAAACTTAGAAACAGCAACGAAAAAGCATCTTATTATTCTTCACTAACTGGGCCTGTCTCACGTTTCGTAAATGGTATTTTGTATGCTATCGTAGCGATCATGGGCTGTTTATTTGCAATAAAAGGTCAACTATCAATCGGAAGTATTTCCGTTTTGCTTTCATATGCAAACAAATATTCACGCCCTTTCAACGACATCGCAGATGTGTTTGCAGACTTGCAAGCCGCGTATGCTTCGGCAGCGAGAGTATTCTCCGTTCTGGATATTCCAAATGAATCAAGTGATGCTTTTCTTCCTGAAATTAAACATTGCACGGGCAGAGTCAAATTCGATCATGTAGACTTTTCATACTTGCCTGATAAAAAACTTATAACAGATTTAAATCTTGCCGTAACCAAGGGTCAAAAAATTGCCATCGTCGGCCCTACCGGCTGCGGAAAATCAACCCTTATCAATTTGCTAATGCGTTTTTATGACGTCAACAAAGGCAAAATTGAAATCAGCGGTCACGACATTAGACAAATTACCCGTGCAAGCCTAAGAAGCCACTTTGGAATGGTTCTTCAAGAAACTTGGCTGTTCAGCGCAAGCATCCGCGACAATATCGCGTATGGAAAACCTGATGCAACCGACAAAGAAATACGAAATGCTGCTAAAAAGGCGGGCGCGGACTTCTTTATTCAAACCATGCCTGACGGCTACAACACAATCATAAATGAAAACGGAGACAACCTGTCTCAAGGGCAAAAACAACTACTTTGCATCGCCCGTTTAATGCTTGTAAGACCACCAATGCTAATCTTAGACGAGGCAACCAGCAACATCGACACGCGCACAGAACTTGAAATTCAAGCCGCATTCAACAAGATGATGAAAGGTAAAACAAGTTTCGTTGTCGCACACCGACTTTCAACTATTACCTCATCTGATGTGATTTTAGTTATGAACAAAGGCAACATCATCGAACAAGGCTCGCACGAAGAGCTTATGGCAAAAAAAGGATTCTATTTTAATCTCTATAATTCTCAATTCAGCAACTACTAATCGTTTGACATATGCCTCAAAAAAGAGTTATGATTGCTATACCATAAAGGAGGAATTATGAAAAAATCATTAAAAATCGCTTTGTCATCACTCGCATTAGTGCCATGCGCTTTCCTTTTCGTAGGATGCGGACAAGACCAACTTGCAACTGAGGCAAAAGTAAATACAACAGGAAACTATCAAGCAGCAAGCCAACAACAATTTGACACTTATGTGGCAAAAGACGACGTAAATGTTTCATTGAACGGCTATCGTTTTACAATGAAAGCAACAGCAACTTCTACTCTGCAAGGAAGCGTTGTAACAACTACCAACGGCATTATTAAAAAAACTTCCAACGGTGGAGTTGAAGCGGCATTTAAAGTTACCGCAGGCAGCCAGACTCAAATGTCAATGTATATTAAAGACGGATATGTTTACATGGAAGCAGAAGCCCATGGAAACACAATTAAAACAAAAATAAAAATGGATGTTGATAAAGATTTCTTAAAATACCTTGGTCAAACAGGCGTTGGCGATGTTCAAGAAATTATGGATTCTTTAAAAAAGATGGGAGAACTTGACATTAAATGCTCTGTTGAAGGAAATCTTGTAAAATATCATTTCTCAACTGACGAAGTCGATCTTTCACTACTTTTAGACGTTACAACAAAAGTGCTTGGAAGTAACTTTAACTGCTACTTTGTGTTTGACAACAATATGCTCACTGGTGCAAAACTTACTTTCAACTATAAAACGAGTAGCTTCGAACAACTTGGCGACGCATCAATCTCATCAGACATCACAATGGAAAAATTTGATGGCAAAATCAACTTCCCTAAGCTTGATGGATATACTGAAGCAAGCCTTTAATTAAACCAATCTTACCAAAAAAATTCAATATAAAATGTCAAAAAAACTTCATTCTGAATAGATAAAAAGGATGGAGTTTTTTTTACAGGCTTTTTCATACGCAACCCATAGCATTTGGAAGGACAAAACAAGCAATTGTGAAATTTTTGCCGCAGCAAAAAAGGCATATTCGTCCCTGCAACAAAATTGCACCAAAAGCAGGCACTTTTTTCGGCTGGCAGGGCAAAGCGGAAGCGGAAAAACATCGCAGCTGTTTGCAAGCCACAACGCCATTTTTGAAAAATCACGAATAAAACCTATGCACATCGCCGTTAGAAATTTTGCGCGCTTTCACCCCGATTTTGAAAAGCTTAAAAACTCTTCAAACTTTCGCGAAGCGACAAACGGCTTTGCTCTAAAAGTTTTGATTTGCGTGCTTGACAAAGCCATGCACGACGGCTGTGATATCATCTTAGAAATTGCGCTGCTTGACAAACGCTTTGAAAAATTTATAGTAGAAAATTTAATACAGCAGAACTATAAAGTTTGCTATCATATTTTATGCGTCAACAAACTTTTATCCGACTCGTTTATTTTAAAAAGAAAAGCTAACACAAAACGTCTGACTTTATCAAAATCTAGCGATTATTTTTATAAAATTATGCAAAAATCCATGAAATATTTGAAAAAATATGCAAATTTTCAATGTTTTTTGTGGTCACCATATGATTTATCGCCAATTTACAGTGGAAATCTAAATGGCTGTTATAGCGTGTTTTTAAAAAGGCAAAAACAAATCTCGCCACTGATTTATTCCGAACAACAAATGCTTGAGTTTAAGATTCTTTTTCTGGCAGAATTATATCGGGATGTTCTCGTTTGATATATTCTATATATCGCTGTTCGACATAATCCCAAACTCCGCAAATCTGCATAACCAATGCTTTGTCACTTGCGTCAAAGCCAATCTTTTCAAGCTGATAAAACATAAAATCTTTCAGCATTGGCATTCTGCCGACAAGTCTTGCGATATCGTCAAGCGGCGAAGAATATGAAACAAATGCAAAATCCAACACCCCACACATTTTCCCATGACGAATCAAAATATTACCAGGGTTAAAATCCCCATGCGACAAAACAAGGCCGCGCCTTTCGGCATAAACGAGTGGCGCGTGTTTTTTTAGGTCATAACCTGTGCCGCTGACCAACGAAAGTTGCCTTAAAAATTCCGAAGTTGTAGGCAAAGGCACGCTGGTGTGAATGCTGCTAAGCTCCATTAAAAACTTCGCCGCGCTCCACGCTAATTTTTGTTTTTGCCAAAAATGAAGTTTGCACTTTGAAAGCGGCTTTCCTTTAAGAGCTTTATGCACAGAAAAGGGCCGCCCAATAAAGGAGCAAAGTTTCATTTTAGGAATTTTGACAGAAAGCAAAGTGTGGTCAAAACTCGCCAAAAAAGCGCACTCCTTTTCTAGTTGTTTGGAAAAAAAGTCGTTGCGCGGAAATCGAAAGATATATGTTCCGTCTCTCGCCTTTACCCTAAAAACAAAGTTAGTCCAGCCGGTGGAAATCTGTGAGATGCTTTTAACAGATTTGACCTGTGAATTGATGATATAAAAAAAGTCATCAGAATCTTTAAAAAATTTTCTCATGACTTTTTATATGATAATTTTAAAATTTAATTGATCAATATGACCAGATTGTATCTACTTTTTTTTCTTTTCTTCTTTTTGCTGTGTTTTGCGCAGCACAATAATAATTCAATGCTTTTTCTTCTTCTTCAAAAATTTCTTTATTTTCAAATCTTTCTTTATTTTTTCTGATGCGAATACGCTTTGCTCTCTCTTTTTCGTTTAATGTTTTAACAACATTTTCTCGTCTGTCTCTTTTATTCATCTCTACTGGGACATATTCATATTCAGTTTTACACTCAGCAAACTCTAAATCTTCTACGTCAAATTTAACTCCCTTAAAAATACTTGTGTCTACTGGTTTAACAACCTTGCGCGTTTTCATTTTTCCTCCTTAGTATACAGTTCCATTGTATCCCAGTTTATGCTACAAGTCAATATCTTTTGGCAAAATAAATCTATGATTATCGCATTATTCAACGGTAACAGACTTGGCAAGATTGCGCGGTTTGTCAGGGTTTAAATTTTTAAAAATGCACACCCAATAACTCAGCAGTTGAAGTGGCACAACTGCCATAATGTTTTCAAGCGATTTGCCGCATTTTGGCAGCAAAATAATATCTTCAAAATTGTCGACTTCGCTTTGTTTAGGGCTAAGCGACGAAACCAAATACAGCTTCGCGCCTCGGCTTTTCGCTTCAAATGCGCTGTTCATAGTTTTTTCAAAAACTTTTTCGTCATTAGCAATCACGAATACGGGAGTCCCGTCTTCCACAAGTGCAAGCGAGCCGTGTTTAAGTTCGCCCGCGGCAAACGCGCTGCAATTTATGTAAGATATTTCTTTAAGTTTAAGTGCGCCCTCTTGCGCCGTAACATAATCTTCGCCCCTGCCTATAAAAAATATCTTATCAAGCCCGCAAATCTTTTGAGCAACGCCCTTCATGTCGACATCAAATTTTTGTAATTTTTTGGAAAGTTCCACAACGTTTCTTATCGCGCCCCAAAAGTCTTGTTTCGATTTTAAAGCCTTTGTTAGCACAAACAGTGCTGCAACTTGATTTGAATATGCTTTCGTTGACGCCACTGCTATTTCAGGTCCCGCGCAAATTGGCAAACAAACTCTGCTCATGCTTGCCAGCGTGCTGTGTGGCACGTTTGTCAATGATATTAAATTTTTTGTTTTTTGTTCGGCCCTTTTATAAGCGGCAATAGTGTCCGCCGTCTCTCCACTTTGGCTAATAAAAATACACAGCGTTTGCGCATCAATTATATAGTTGCCATATCTAAACTCGCTGGCTTGCAAGGCTTCGGCATCTGCTTTCAAAAACGTTCGCATAAAACTTGCCCCCATAAGGCATGAGTGATAAGCCGTTCCGCAGCCAATGAGTTTTATTTTGTTGAATTTAAGTTTGCCCAATATCGACAAATCCAGTTTTTGATATTGCCTTGCAAGGTTTAGCAAGGTTTGTGGCGTTTCATAAATCTCTTTAATCATGAAATGTGAATAATCACCTTTTTCGGCTGAAAATTGAATGTTTTCATTAAAAACTTCGCTTTTTTTAAGTTTTTTGCCACTAAAAGCATAAAAATCTATACTTCGTTGAGTCAACTTGCAAATTTCGCCGTCTTCAAATTTATAATATCTGTCACCAAAAAAACAAATTGGATCGCTGGCTATCATTGCTTTCCCATTCCTTAAATAAGCATACAGTGGGCTTCCTTGACGCGCTGCATAAATTGCATTTTCGGTGTCTTTTTTGACAGCACAAAAAGCAAAACTCCCTTTAAGTTTTTTGACAACCCACATTATATTTTTTATCGGATCGGAAAATGTTTCTAGTGCAAGCAGCGCACAAATCACTTCACTATCGGTTTGAGTTGAAAATTTTACACCTTTTGCCAAAAGCATGCTTTTAAGTTCATCAAAATTTTCTATTATGCCATTATGAACAATCGTCCATACTCCATCTTCACTTGAAATCGGATGCGCGTTTTCTTTGCTCACTTTACCATGAGTAGCCCACCTTGTGTGAGAAATCGCGACTGGCGCCAGCGATGACGGCACGATGCCATCGAGTTTTTCTATGTAACCTTCGGTTTTATAAATATGCATTTGACATTTGTTTTTCAAACATATACCTGCCGAATCATAGCCGCGATATTCAATTTTCTTTAAACCATCAAGTGTAAGTCTTTCGCAATGCGATCGGCAAATTGCACCCACTATACCACACATAATCCCTCCACATTGCATTTTATGAAAAATCGTGTTTAAGGGTTAATTTGCTTTGCAAAATAGCAACAACTTGTTATAATATAAATATGAGAGGGATAAAATATTTACCTATTAAAACAGTAAATGAAGTCAAAGAAACATTCGACTTCTTTAAGAAGTGTGCTTTTCACACCTGTGAAACTGAATGTAGCGTTTCTCTTCCTATGCATGAAATCTATCAAGCCATGATGGAAAATGTTGAAACCAAAACTAACATTCAATTTTATGCTGTTTATGAAAAAGAAATCATTGGCTCAATTATAGCCGTAAAACTAAATGACAAAGAACTTTTCTTATCCATTGTCGCTGTTTCTTCAAAATTTAGAGGAAAAGGCATCGCAAAAAGATTTATGACGATTTTAGCCAAGTCTGCAAAAAAAGAAGGTTTTAAAAATCTTCAAATCAATGCTGACGCAAACAATTCTGGCTTTTTTCTCAAAGAAGATTTCGTCCCTTACCTTTATGTAAAAGCATCGTCTCCTACGACAATCGAAGAAGTTGAAGACGCCAACCATGACGGTCTTGAAAAAGTAGCGCTCTTCCCATTTGACAATATGATAAAATTTGCTGTTCCTGACACAAACAAAAAATGGCTAAAACCATTTATATCATGCTTAAGTGATTTTCAAGCAAAATTCACTTATGAAAAACAAATATAAATTCACTTTAATTAGCAAATAAATATAAACCCAAATAAAAAACACGCGAAAGCGTGTTTTTTTGTTTTCAATTAAAATAAATAAAACCATCTTTTTCTTTATTCGACTTAATTTATTAAAAGTTCGATATGATTTAAAATTTCTTCGCGCCCTTGAGAAGTTTGGCTGCTGTGCAAAACAATCATTTCAGGGATTATTTTTAATTGTGCCGCGATTCTTTGTTTCATGATTGATTGTTGCGCTTTTGAAAGTTTGTCGGCTTTTGTTGCAATCACAACAAAGTTTCGACCCGTCTCTATCAAAAATCTAATCATCATTTTGTCAAGTTCGCTTGGATCATGTCTTATGTCAACAAGTATAAACACCAATTTTAAGCACTGGCTATTAAGCAAGTATTTTTCAATCAAACTCGACCACATTCTTTCATTCCCCTTCCCGGCCTTGTGATATCCATATCCAGGTAAATCTACAAAACGGAACTGCCCGCCATTGATGTTGAAATAATTTATCATACGAGTATGTCCAGGGTTTGACGAAGTTTTTGCCAAACCTTTTTTATTTGTCAAATTGTTTATTATGCTTGATTTCCCGACATTACTTCTGCCGACAAAAGCAAACTCACTGATATCATCGTCAATAAGTTTATTCTTGTCAACCACACTTGTTAGGTATTGAGCATCGATAATCTTCATACAATATATTCTAGCAGTTTTAACAAAAAACAGCAAGCGCCTTTTAAATATTTTTTTAAGGACAAAATTCGACAAAAAGTCACGGACGATTTGTTTTGTTTAAAATCAAAACAGCGTTACAATAAACCAATGATTTAAAAACATTAGCAAGTCAAAATTTTGACACTACTATTTGTCTAACCATTGCTGAGCATAATAAAAACATGAATATCATAAATTTAAATTGAGGAGGCTGCCAAATTGTTTAGCCCGTACACAAGCGATTCGCTTGAGATGCAGTGCTTAGGGCGCATTGCATCAGATTTACGAAAGTTGAATATCAGTCCAAATTGCAGAGGTTATTTATACTTATGTCACGCAATACTTCTTGCCGCTTTAAGCGGAAAACCGCCTCGGTCGATCAAGGCCGAACTCTTCCCAAAAATAGCGAATCTTTATGAGACTAAGGTTGAAAACGTTGAGCGTTCATGTAGACATGCTCTTGACACAACTTATTATCAAGGTGGTTTTAAGATTTTAAACAAAGTTCTCGGTTGTCAATATCTTTCTCCATATGAAAAGCCGTCACTTACAAATTTTATTTCTACCTTTGCAGAAAAATATATTATTAAAATGAACAAAATCAAACTTAACCAAGCCGCAAAAAAGAATGAGAAAACAAAAAAGGGCTCATCGCTTAAAAGCAACAAGCTCTTTAGCCCTGCATTAAATTTTTTTAGTTTGTTAAAACGTAATATTTCTATTTGTCACGATATTTCCTTGTAAGTTTTTGTTGCTTGCACCAAATTTTCATAACCATTTTGTGTGGCAACATCTTTACAAGACGAACTTGACTTCTTGCAATAAACCCAGGAATACACATCTCTTTGCGTTTATCAGCTGATTTGATTGCTTTCTTAACAATCATAATCGGGTCATACATTACAACATATTTGCTTACAACCTCAATTCCAGTTTTGGAGTTGATTTTTTTTGCTCTGTCAAAGAACGCAGTCTTTGTCCAGAATGGGCACAAACATGTTACAGAAATATTGCGTGATTTAAGTTCGACATTTAGCGCTCTTGAATAACTGATGACAAAAGCCTTTGTTGCTGCATAAACGTTGATGCAAGGAATGGGTTGAAAACCTGCGACTGAAGCAATTTCAATAATTCTTCCGCCTTTAACCATATATGGAAGAACATATTCGGTCATTCTAACAAGAGCCACACAGTTAAGTTCAATCATGTTTACGCTTGTTTCGGTTTCAATTTCGTCATATCTGCCAAATTTGCCAAACCCGCTTGCGTTTACAAGCCACTCAACTGCTGGCTTGTATTTTTCCAGTTCAGATTTAAAATATTCAATATTTTCAAGTTTAGTGAGGTCTCGATCAAAATATCTAAGTGGCGTTTTGAGTTCTGCTTCAAGCGCTTTAAAATTCTCTTCACCAAGGCCAAGCCCCCAAATCTCATCAAAGCCACGATCATCAAGTTGTCTGCAAAATTCTCTCCCCATTCCTGATGACGCACCAGTAATTACAGCAATTTTCATTTTTTGAACCTCCATATTTGATCTAATAGTATCAAATTTGTGTTTTTTTTCAAAATATTATAAGCAAATATTTGTTTTTATTTAAAATTTTTGATAAAATTTAGTATAGGAGGATTAGTTATGCAGAATGAAACACAAAATGAAAATCAATTGTCTTCAATAACTGCCGACCAAATTCTTACTACTGAAAAACCAGTAGATTCAAATAGCAAACGCAAAACTCTTATTGCATCAATTGTCTGCACGGCAATTTCGGTGGTGTGCGCAATCGCTTTTGGCATCTTTATAGGAATCTTCTTTTGGTTTATAAATTCATCAGAAGGCTCTGAGAGCGCGCTCGACAGTGCTATATCGTTTGTGCTCACATATATGATTTTAGGAATAATTATGGCTATTATAATTACAGGGTTAAGCATTGCATCAATCGTAACGTCTTCAATCACATTAAAATCAACTCAAAAAAAATATCGCACAATTGCAGCGGTTACACTTGCTATTTCTATAGCGATGATAATCTTAGTAGCTGTGTGTCTCTCTGTCGCAACAGCCGACGCTAACTTTTAGAATAACTAGACCGGAGGAAAAATGAAAAAATTTTTTAGCGACTTTAAAAAGTTTATTAGTCGTGGAAACGTAATCGACATGGCCGTCGGCGTTATCATAGGTGGTGCGTTCTCGGCAATCGTGACCGCTCTGACCAACAAAATCATAATGCCACTTATCAATTGGCTCCTTTCTCTTGGAGGGACTGGCCTTGAATCTGCATACACCTTTCTGAGAAAAGCCTATCTTGAAAACGGAACAATTGACCTTAACAAAAGTATCTACATCGACTGGGGTGCATTCATCACAGCCGTAATCAACTTCTTCCTTATCGCTTTTACATTGTTTATAATCTTGAAAATTGCAATGAAATCTAGTGAGATGTTCCGCACAACAACCGACAAGCTTTTACATGCTGGCCCATCAAAAGCAGAAAGAAAAGAACTTAAAGAACAAGGCGTAAACATGAAAGACCGCAAAGCCGTTCATGAAGCAACAAAAGCACTTCGAGCAAAGAAAGAACAAGAAGCAGCCGAAGAAGCAGCGCGCAAGGCAGCTGAAGAAGCGGCAAAACCAACCACAGAAAAACTTCTTGCTGAAATTTTAGCTGAACTTAAAAAGAACAACAACACAGCGCTTGTAGCGCAAGTTGAAGCAGCCGCCGAAACCCAACCAACCGAAACAGAAAAAACAGAGTAATATCTGTTTTTTTTATTTAGCCACAGAAATAATCAAGGCAATAAAAAAGTCTCCCTAACGAGAGACTTTTTTGTTCGAGATTAAACAATATCTTAGTTAAAAATTTCTTTAAAGCTGTTGCCGAACTTGAAGTTAGGAGCTTTTGATGCTTTGATTTTAACCTGTTGCTTTGTCATAGGATTGATTCCCATTCTAGCAGGTTTGTTTTTGATTTCATATGTTCCGAAACCAGCAATAGCAATTTTTTCTCCTTTCTTGAGTGTGTCAACAATTGTTGCCACCATTGCTTCAAAAGCGATTCCAGCATCTTTTTGTGTGAAGTTAGCTTTTTCAGCAAATGCCTTAATAAATTCAGACTTATTCATATTATTTCTCCCTTTTTATGAATTTGCATATCTCTATGCTATAAAAACTATATCATAAAAATACTTTAAAACAAAGCGATTTTGCCCATTTTTAGGCAATTTAAACACTTAAAAAAGAAAAACGACCAATTTTTAGCCGTTTTTCTTTATCTAGCAAAAAATCTTGTAAGTTCTTTCCATAAAAATGAAAAGATTGATTTAAATTTGATTCCAAAAACGTTGGCATTTGTTTTTGCTGCGTCTGAAAGGATGATTTCAGCAACTCCTTCAACATTTTTTATTTCGCCCGTTCCCCTTGCACGTGAGTCAGATGAGCGTGCACGGTTGTCACCTAAGTAAAAAATGTTGTTGTCAGGAACTTCAAAAAATGTCGTCCCGTCGATTTCGTAAGTTTTATATTTACCGCTTGCTATGAAGTTTGTATGGAATTCGTCTTCATATTCAATATCCCCAGCGGTGGAAATTTTTGAGTTTGTCCAGTCACTATAACTTTTTATATATGTTTCATCAAGTTTTTCAATTTCTTGGGTTTCAATGTTTCCGTAATATACGTGGTAAAATCCGTCGCCGTCTTCACTGATGTCTTTTTTAATCGTAATCAAATCACCAGGCATGCCAATGGCTCGTTTGATAAGTTTGATTTCTTTGTCCGAAGAATCTTTGTCTTTAATAACAATGATGTCAAACTTTTCAGGTTTTTTCTTGATGTTGACATACACAAGGTCGTCTCCCTCATTTTGCGAATAGATGTTTGGGTTAAGCGTGTTTTGCATACTTGCACCAAACACTTCTGAAAGTTCGTAAGTGTTTCTAAAATAGATATAACCGCCGATGTAGATTGAAAACAAGATGAAATAAACTAGAAAGATATAAAAAAGCACTTTAGGAAATTTCTTTGCTTGCTTTTCTAAATATTCTTCCTGCCTTATCGTATTTTGTTTTTTAAATCTAAATCCGAGCACAAATCCTTCCTTATTGAAAATCTGCATCCGCAGTAATTTTGTCTGTAAAGATTGTATTGTTTTGAAATTTGGATACTATCAAGATATCCGTTTTGTTTTTTGAAGTTTTCAGGCAAAAACTCAATTTCCTCCGCCTGTGCAACTTCTTCCCCAACCTTGTTTATAAGCATTGTGTTTTTGTGTGGGCTGACCGAAAGCGTTGTGGCAAAAAGGTCAAAACCATTTTCTTTTGCAACTTGCGCCGTCTTTTGCAAACGCATTTTAAAGCAGATTTCGCAACGCGCGCCGCCTTCCTTGTCGAGTTCATGTCCTTTGGCAAGTTCTAAAAACTCTTTTTCGTTCCACTCGCCTTCTAAAACATCAATTCTCATAATCATAGCATATCGTTTTTGTTCTGCCAAACGCTTTTGATACTCTTCGGCGGGAAAAATGTTGGGATTATAATAAAAGATTGTCAAGTCGTATCTGTCTTTTAAAACGTTAATTACGTGAGTCGAGCACGGTCCGCAACAACTGTGAAGCAACAACTTTTTCATTTTGCCACCCTTAAAAGTGAAACGATTTCATTTAAAACGGGATTGTTTTGGGCATATTCTTTAAAATTTTTTCCCGCCGTTTCAAGACACGTAAGCAAACTAAACACATCTTTGTTTTCGGTGTCAAAAAATGCTTGTGCAAAAATCGTTCCGTCAGCGCCTTCTATAATATATATAGGAAAGGTCTTTTCTTTCATCTTAATATTAAACTTCTTTTTGAGTTTAAGTAGCGCAGTTATTTCACCATAATCATTTATCATCTTATCAAAACTTGGAAGCCCCAAAAGTGGTTGTGCCTTAAACACTGTGACAACCCTTCCGCTTGGCGAAAGTATGTTTGTCACAAAATCCAAACCTTGATCGTTTTTCAACTGATATGTTTCGTTTATTCTTTTCCAGCCGTGTGGCAAATCGAACATTTTAACTTCGTTTTTCATGCCATAATTTTATCATTATGCCATAAAAAAGTCAATCACAAATACTCCACCGCATACATCATAACGTCACTGACCGATTTATCTAAAAGCGTGTAAAGCAAAATTTTGCCATCTCTTTTATAACTCACAAGCCCTTGATCCTTCAAGATTTTAAGTTGATGCGAAACAGTTGTTTGATTGATATCCAACAAGTTTGAAATATCTCCAACGCACATGTCGCAAACAGATAAACATGAAATAATTTTAAGCCGTGTAAAGTCCGAAAAGTTTTGAAAATAGTCCGCAAGCTTGTTAATCTGCGGGTCTGTTGGCAAAAATCCAAGTATTTCACTTTTCCGTCTTTCGGAAAGAACTAAATAATCCCCCAATTTTATCTCCTTTTTTGTATCACACTTTGCCGCAAAATCATATAAATTGATATGCTAAATGCTGTCAAACTCACTCGACAAACATTTAGAGATATTTTATCGCACTAAAGAAGAAAGGCAAATTAGTAATTTGGATTTGTTCCACTTTTTTTGCTGATTTTTTTATTTTATTGTTGAAAAGGAGGTTATATGAATTCTCAAGATATTTTGCTGGTGCTGTTGCTTTCAATTTTTTCAAATGCAACCGACACAAACTTGAACACAAACACCAATTTCCTGCTTCTTTTGCTGCTTGCTCTCTCAAACAATAGCGGTTTTTCAAGTTGTGCAAACACTTGCTCCGGCTGTTCCGGCAGACTTTTTTAACTCTTCCTTTTAATAATCAATTTAAATTTTCATTGCGCTCAAAACCTGCGCCCTTGCGCCCCGCTTCGCGGAAGCGGGGCTTTTCGCCCGCGCTCGCGCGCCCACGCGCGCCCTGCCTGCGCCGGCGAAAAAAACCTCGACGTTTTTTTCACGTCGAGGTTTGGCAAGGGCGCAGTTTATTTATTCTCTTCGTTTTGTGCTTCTTCTTCAAGCATCTCTTTGCGTTTTCTCTCCTTTTCTTCGGCAGCCTTACGCTCTCCCTTGGTCATAGGAGTTCTAACTCTCAAAATACGTTGTGCAATTTCAAATCGGCTTTCATTATATCTCAAAAGCTCTTTGCAGCTTTTCTCAATCGCGTTTTGCACTTCTTCAACTTCGCGCTTGTAAGCAGGGTCACCAGGCAAAGTAACTGTTACGCTTTGATTCTTAACTTTTCTTCCGTTGATGCAATCTCTGTAAACAACTTTTTCAAAAACAATCTGCCCTTTCATTCCAAGTCCACTTGTCAATGAATACAAGTTGCCTTTAAGTTTTATTTCATATCTTGGCATAGTCTGCTTAACAACTTCAACAAGGTCAATAGTGAAAACATTTGAAAACGCATTGTTGATTGCAGTAGCGATTTGCAAAGGAAAATCCTTTGGAGTTTCGCGATTGTTTGTTTGTGAAAGGTAAAATTTTTGACTTGGCTTTCTGAATTCGGTAGGAAGATATGAGATACGTCTAACCTTAAAAAATGCCTTTCCGTCATCGTATTGTTTGCTAAGAACAATCCCCGCTCCAGAAAGCAAGCAGTTTGGAGTATCGTAAATAATTTCCAAACCCTTTATTTTTTTCTGAAAAAGAATGCGATAAAACTTGAGTTCACGGTCGAGTTTGTCCACAACCTGAGCTTCATTGTCGCGAATCATATCATAGTGAATTTTAATAGGCGTATATTCGTTTGCCATAACAACTCCTTATATATAAGAATATTTTACATTTTTTAAAACAAAAATGCAAATGTTTAAATAGTTAATTTATGTCAATATATTTTCTGGAGGAAAAAACCATGGATTTTTCAGAAAGTAAAACAAAAGAAAATTTAGCCCGCGCCTTCGCCGCAGAGTGTCAAGACGGAGCCCGCTATCAGTTTATCGCAAAAGATGCAAAGCAAAACCAAATGAATTACATTTCTACAATTTTAAAAATGCTTGCTAAAAACGAAATGGCACACGCCAAAATGTTCTATCAACATCTTGTCGACAATTTGCAAACTAAAAACGGAAATGTAAACATCGAAGCCGGCTATCCGTTCAAGCAGTCCGAACTTAAAACATCTCTCGCCTCTGCCGCCGTAATCGAAGACTATGAAGCCCAAAACATCTATCCCGCATTTGCCAAAGTCGCAAAAGACGAAGGCTTCCCCGAAATTGCCAAAACATTTACTCTTGTCGCCGAAGTAGAAAAGGTTCACGCGCAAAAACTTGCCGATCTCGGCGAAATGTTTAATCATCACAAATTATACAAATCGCAAACACCTCGTTTGTATGAATGTTCCAACTGCGGTCACCGTGAAACCAAAAAAGAAGCCTGGGAAACCTGTCCCCTGTGCAACTATCCCCAAGGCTATGTAATAATCAACTTTGAAAATCAATAAAAAATTAAGCGGCAAAAATTGTCGCTTTTTTTGTGCGGAAAAAATTGGTAAAAAAAGAAAAATAAAATTTTTTAAAAATTTTTAAAAAAATATGTAAAATCATTTTACATAAAAATTTTTTTATGCTACTATTATCTTGTAAATAAATAGTTCGCATAGAAAATTGTTTTTTACAAATATTATTTAAAAGTTTTAATTTAATTAAAACAAAAAACCTTCCAACCTTTTTTATAAAAAGCGGAGAGAGAATCGCTTAGAGAAACATAAGGGGGTGGGAAGAAACAGGGCGAGGGCCCGAAAAACGGAGGTTTCTTATGTTAAATTTTATTTCTTCAATGTTAGGATATAATTGGGAAGAAAATTTCCCAGCCGAGTCTGATTTACACTGGGTTGCACAAGTATATCAATATCTTGGACCTATCCTTTACGCTATCATGGCTGTAGTTGGAGCCGCTGGTGTGATTTACTCAATCGTTCTGGGTGTTAACCTTGCAAAAGCGGAAGACCAATCAAAACGTGATGAAGCAAAGAAAAGATTGATTACAACAATTATTGCCGTTGCTGTTACTGTTGTTTTGATTATTTTCTTCAATGAATTATTTCCTATGATCATCAAAGCTGTCGGCGGTAACAATAATGGTAATTTACCAAATCATAAAAATACCGGCTTCATCCATATGTAATAATTTAACATATTAAAAATAGACGACCCGAACGGGTCGTTTTTTTGCGCGCGCAACTTATTATATATAGTTCGTTTTTCCTATCAATTCTTAGGAAAGACGTTTCTCAAATTTCGACATTTAATAAAATAAATCTCTAAAAAATTTTAATTTATTTATTAATTTTTTAGAGATTTATTTTGTTTTTATTTTAATTAGCTCCAGGTATATTGTCAGGTTTAGCAACCGCACCTACAATAAGAGGAAGCAGTTCGTTAAAGAATATGATCAGCACTACTGTAACAGCTACGGCAATAATTGTGGTGATCAATCTTTTCTTTGCTTCGTCACGTTTTGATTGATCTTCAGCCTTTGCAAGATTTACACCCAGAACGATTGAATAAATCACACCTGCGGCACCGACAACTGCTAAGATTGCGTATAAAATTGGGCTGAGATATTTAAAAAGTTCAACAACCCATTCGTAACCCTTATATGCTTCTTTAGTATTCGGGTCGACCAATGCTTTTTCCCATGCGTTACCCATCATAGAAATAAAATTTAACATAAGAAACCTCCGTTTTTCGGGCCCTCGCCCTGTTTCTTCCCACCCCCTTATGTTTTTCAGCGTTTCTCTCTTCGCTTTATGTTACGTTGTAACGCAAGCTTTGCTTTTTCTTCTTGTTTTCGCTTCGCTTTATGTTGCGTAGCTATACAAGCTTTGCTTTTTCTTCTTGTAACCGCTCCGCTTATATTGCGTAGCTATACAAGCTTTGCTTTTTCTTCTTGTATCCACTCCGCTTATGTTTTCACAAGCTTTGATTGGGCTCCCTGTAACCGCTCCGCTTAT
>ENA-UOJG01000352-UOJG01000352.1-human-gut-metagenome-genome-assembly--contig:-C47-NODE-352-length-67499-cov-6.328154_pt1 | contig 67499 bp, 58 predicted proteins | sample MGYA00242340_ERZ723887 | MGnify/ENA metagenome assembly ERZ723887 | reverse complement strand
ATGATTGTTTACAATCAAGGACGGGATAGCTAGGCGGAAGTTGCGGTCACGGCGAGCACGTTTCGGCTTGGTCGCCTAGGACATTAGCTCTAGCAAGTTCCTGGCGAGCACATTTCTGCTATGTTGCCTAGGAAGAAGATTGCTAGCCCAGCTACCAAAAATAACAACCACTCACATTCTTTGTTGTATTTGCAACAAAATATCATATACTAGGATAGTAAATATTTTGGGGAGGAATCTTAATGTCAAAACGTAAGGCTAATTTACTCTTACTAACCGTAGCCATTCTCTGGGGCGCAAGCTATATCTTCGTCCGAATGGCAATCAATGCTGGAATGCAGTCAGGAATGATTAATGCTGTCCGAGGGACGATGTGTGTGGTCGGCTGTCTGATTGTCTTTAATAAAAGTATCCGGCAAATGACTTGGTTTGATTTCAAGGCAGGTCTATTAATGGGGATTACTAACTTTGTCGCCTATTACTTACAAACTGACGGTCTCCGTTTTACCACGCCAGCCAAAAACGCCTTTATCACTACCATGTACGTTGCTCTGTCACCACTTCTCTTATGGATTTTTTGGCACGAACGGCCACGACGGAAAACCTACTTTGTTATTCCGTTAGCGTTAATTGGGATGGGCATTTTAACTAATGTTACAGCTACTGGATTAGCCTTAAACTACGGTGATCTTCTAACCCTTATTTCTTCAATCTTCTGGGCCCTCCAGTTAATCTTCTTTGGCAAAATTGCTTCGAAGGCTTCAAGTCCTTGGGTGATTATCTTTATGATCGGGTTAATCCAGGGTGCTGCCGGATGGAGTGTTTCCTTTGCAACTGAAACCCAAACTTTCTCCCACATCCACTGGCTCCAAGCGCTCATTCCTGTTGCCCTGCTTGCCATTCTCGTTACTTTCATTGCTCAGGGAATGCAAATTACCGCCCAAAAATATACCGATGCTACATCAGCTGGCTTGCTGTTAATGCTTGAATCGTTCTTTGCCAGTGTTCTGTCAGTAATTTTAGGCTACGATTCATTAACCCATTCGCTGATCATCGGTGGAGCAATCTTACTTCTCGCAAATGCGATTATGCAAACTGATCTTCACCGTCTCCCGTTCTTAAAACGGACTAATTAATTGCATTTAGCATCAACAATTGGTACTCTGCAATTATCTTTTAACCAGGAATTTCCTGGAAGCTGAAAGGAGCACGCCGATGAAGCTTTCCAAAACAGCCGCTAACCTCCTTCTCGTTTTTGTAACCATCCTTTGGGGGAGCACCTATATTTTCAATAAAATGGTGGTCAATGCCGGAATGCAATCAGGAACCATCAATGCGGTTCGTGGTGCTATGTGCGTGGCTGGCGGAATCATTCTCTTTCACCGCCAGCTAAAACAAGCTACCCGGTTTGACATCAAAGTAGGGTTAATCGTTGGCCTGGTTAACTTTTGCGGTTATTATCTAAGAACGCTCGGTCTTCGTTCCACAACACCGGCCAAGAGTTCCTTTATCACCGTGACTTACGTTATCTTGACGCCGCTAATTTTATGGATTTTCTGGCACGAACGGCCACAACTCAAGATCATTTTTGCGATCCCGCTGTCGCTTGCTGGAATGGCAATTCTAACGGGTATTACTGGAAGCACCTGGTCTCTTCGGTCAGGCGACCTAATTACTTTCTTCTCCGCCTTCTTCTGGGCATTGCAAATTATCATTTTCGGTAAATACGCTAGTCGGGCATCTAGTCCGTGGATTATCATTACATTGATCGGAGTTGTCCAAGTAATTTGTGGTACCCCATTAGCACTAACAACAGAACGAGCATCCCTTACCCACATTCATTGGCTCCAAGCACTTCTTCCACTAGCAATCATCGCTGTGGTAATTACCTTTGTCGCTCGGGGAATCCAAATTAGGGCACAAAAGTACACCGATGCCACTTCTGCCAGTTTGATTCTAATGAGCGAATCATTTTTTGCAACCGTCATTTCCGTTCTTCTCGGCTACGACCAGCTTTCACTACGGTTAGTTATCGGTGGTCTACTGATTATTATGGCTAACGTGATTATGCAGTTTAACTTCCGCAAGTCAAAGCTAAGAGTGCAAGATTAAACTATCTTTAAGACAAAGACCTAAGTTCCCGTCAAACGGAGACTTAGGTCTTTGTTTTAATTATTCTTATCGCACTTCACAAATGAATAAAGTTCATCTGGTACATCTTTAAGTAACGGCGTCACCTTACCTACGGAAATCATCGTTAGCGCATGCATTGCCCGAGAAGCAATCGTGTAAAGCAACTGGCGTTCACTGTCATCAGGGTATTCTTGCTCGTTAGTGTTCCAAGCTAGCACTGCATCAAATTCTAGCCCCTTAGCTAAGAAAGATGGCACAATAATAACCCCATCAACTAAGCGCTGGTTTTCTGTCCGAATAAGCGTTGTCTTGACATTCCGCCGTTTTAATTCGTCATAAAGCTTTTCACAATCATCAAGCGTCTTGCCGATAATTGCCACTGCATCATGATCATGCTGGTACTTCTTTAGCGTTTCAACGACACTATCAACACCGGCAGAATAATTATCAGCTTCAATCACGGTTGGTAAATCGCCATTCCGATCAAAAGCCTCAATCGCCTCGCCATTCGTTAAGAAGTGCTTCGTAAAGTCCGTGATTTGTTTAGTTGACCGGTAAGATTTAGTTAGTTGAACAACCTTTGTTTTTTCCGGATCAAACATTGTTCCCAATTGGCGTAAGAGTGAACGGCTATTCTCATGGGTAAAGATTGCCTGATTCAAATCACCAAGAAGAGTAAACCGAGCATTAGGAAAACGGAACTTTAAGTATGCTAACTGATAGGCATCATAATCCTGAACTTCGTCAATGAAGACATATCGAATATCCCGTTGGCCCTTCTTCCCGGTCATTAAATCGTAGAGGTAGAGATAAATGGTAATCCCGTTGGCGTTAATGTTTCCTTGACGGAGATCATCCTTTGTTTTTTCAACGTACGCTTCCCATTCAGCAGTGCTAATGCCAAATTTATTCAGGTCCATGAGCTTAGGGGTTACTCGGAGGAGGTGGATAAATTGGGCGTTAATGTTTAGCCATAAATTATGATCAATCGCCCGTTTTACTGGTGTGAGCGCCTTCATTACAATCTGGCGGGCGAGGAACTTGAACTGTTGATTTTCATCCGCAAATTCTCGTGGCTGGTTGTCCATCAAGTCATCAATTTGTTCCTTGCTCAGGTTTTGCACGGCTTCTTCAGCCCACTTACTGCGCATTTCAACACTAATCCGGTGATTGAGGTACTTAATTAATGCTTCCTTAGTTCCATCAAGCCGGTTGCCAAGATTGTAGTTATTATTGAATGAGTAGTAAATTTCTTTAATTTTCTCTTTGCTAATGAAGACTTTTCCGCGGAACATCAGATTGCGAAAACGCATATTGGCCTTTCCAAGATGCTTAGCATAACGCCCAGTTGCCTTAAAGTAAGCTAAACTCGTTGTTAGTTGAACCGCCTTCTTGGTTGTCGGATCCTGGCTGCTGGTAAATCGTTGGGCGAGCGTTTCTACGTGTAATCGTGGAACCCGCCGATTAGCAAATTGGTAATAAGTCATCTGGACCATGTTATGTTCCCCTAACTCTGGAAGCACCTGGTCAATGTAATCATTAAATAATTGATTGGGCGAGAAGAGAACCACTTGCGACGAACTCAGGTTTCCCCGGTAGCGGTACAAAAGCCATGCAACCCGTTGAAGAACCGCAGCTGTTTTACCGGAACCCGCAGCTCCCTGAACGAAGAGAAGATCATCCTTCGTGTCCCGAATAATTTCATTTTGGGTTCGCTGAATTGTTGTAACGATACTCTTCATCTTAGTGCTGGAATGAGTCCCCAAAGCTTCCAAAAGCATTTGATCACCGACCTGCTCGTCAGTATCAAAAATCGTTACAATTGTCCCATCATCAATCTGAAATTGACGTTTAAGGGTCATGTTAACTTCCTGAGTTCCAACCGGCGTCTCGTAACTAACCTTTCCTAGCTTTCCCTCATAGTAGATCGAAGAAATCGGTGCCCGCCAATCGTATACCAGAAAATGATCTGGCTGATCACTAAATGATGCTAAGCCAATATAAACGGTTTCGGGCTTTTCGGCCCCCTTTTCTTGGAAATCAATTCGGGCAAAGTAAGGTTTCTTTTCTAAGCGTTTCAAGGTTGAAAGGCGATCCGCAGCGTGTTGCCAGCTATTTTGTCGTTCATCCAGCATCTGCTGCTGGGCACGAAATGACATTGCCGTATCCATCATCCCCGAATAGGTCGTCGTGTTTAGGTGAATATCATCAATCTGTTTATTAATTCCCTTAATATCATGTCGGGCGGTATGGATCTTTTCTTCGGCCTTTTCCTTAGCCTGCTTGATCTCATCAATAACGTGATCTAAATGCTGCTGTTCAAATTCTTGTACTGACTGTTCGGTCACTCTTTCTACCTCCATTCGTGAAATTGTCTTACTATTATATCATTGATGAAGCGGTGACCGAAACAATATCGCCCTGCTATCGTGAATGCTAAATTATCTTTAAATATTACTGCTACCCTAACTTTTAAGTCCAGAATAACGGTAAAATAGTATAATAACTCGATTCAGAAAGGAGCCTTGTCGATTGGCCAACTTATTTTATATCTTGACTCACATTGCTGAAGTGATCATTCCAATGTTTGAATGGTTGGGACCCTGGAGTTACGTTCTATTGTTTACAATCATTTTTATGGAAACCGGACTGGTCATCTTTCCGTGGCTCCCGGGAGAATCATTGATTTTCCTTACCGCCTCGTTTATTGCATTCCACCCTGTTCTGAAAATGGAAATTGTAATTCCCGTCTTCTTTTTAGCAGCTTTTATTGGTGATACGGTCAATTACTTTATTGGTCGCTCCCTTTCGCGCTGGCAATGGCTTTCAAAACGAGTTAATGGCCCCGGAATGGTTAAAGCTCATCAGCTACTAGAACAGCACGGGAGTAAAACCGTTGCGTTTGGTCGTGTTGTTCCGCTGATCCGGACATTCGTGCCATTAATTGCTGGAACAATGCACTTTGACTTTCGCCGGTTCATGATTGGAAACCTCCTTGGTGTTATAATATGGGTTCTCCTCGCTAGTGTCGTCGGTTACTACTTTGGCAGTATTCCCTTCGTTAAGGAACACTTCTCGCTAATTATCTTGATTTTTGCTGCTGGTGCTTTGCTAGTTATCGCCACCCTTGCCCTCATCCGCCATATTCGGCGAAAGATCCTTAAGCGGAATAACATGCTCTAACATTAAGCCACCACGGTTCCCACTTACCATTAAAGCATGGTAAAATAGTAGATAATTGTTATTACGTAATAAAGGAGCTGATCAAGTTGGCAATTACTGTCTACTTTGTTCGTCATGGTCAAACCTACCTTAACCGCTATAATCGGATGCAGGGCTGGTCTGACGCTCCCCTGACCGAAAAGGGGATTGAAGATGCTAAGCGTGTAGGAAGAGCACTATCGAAGGTTAAATTTGATTACATTTTCAGCAGTGATCTTTCACGGGCAGTGAATACCGCACGGTTGCTCCTTGCCGCTGACCCAAATACTGACCTTAAGGAGCCAATTCAAGAACCAGCATTTCGCGAAATCTTCTTTGGCTTTTTTGAAGGAGCAAATGGCGGTGCCGTTGCTGATATTGTTGGTGGCAAATATGGCTACCATACATTTTCACAAATGGCTGCCGGCTGGGGAACAGATGAACTTAAGGATCGAATTGCAAAGGCGGATCAATATGGAGACGCTGAAGATGCCGAACGTTTTTGGCAACGAATGGATAAGGGATTTGATCGGTTGCGTAGCTTACCAGATAACTCTGTTGCGGTTGTCGTTTCACACGGTGCTGCGATCCGTTCAATCGCTGACCGCTACCTTGAAGGGGTCGACCAAAACGTTTCGCCACGAAACGGCAGCATTATGAAAATGACACTAACTGATACTGATACTCATGTGGACTTTTATAACCAGCTCCACATTCCTGATAAATAAAAATAATTGAACTAAAAGGGGGAACACTATCTTTCAATGGATAACATACAAACTGAAGAGCCAGTATTAATCACTGGGTTAAATACCGAACAAGAAGACTTTGATTATTCCATGACCGAACTTGCTGAATTAGCCCAGGCAAATCACATGAAAGTAATCGACCGGATTGATCAGTCAATTGACCGGCCTAATCCAGCTACTTACTTTGGGAGTGGTAAGGTTGATGAAATTAAAGAAGCAGTTTTAGCCGAAAATATTTCAACCGTGATCACTAATGATGAGTTAACTCCTAGCCAGTTACGAAATCTTGAGGACGAACTTGGCTGTCGTGTGCTTGACCGAACTGCATTGATTCTTGAAATCTTCGCTGAACGGGCACAGTCTAAGGAAGCCAAACTCCAGGTTCAAATTGCAGAATTACAATACCGGTTGCCACGATTACAGACGAGTGCTAACCAACGACTTGATCAGCAAACCGGTGGCGGTAGCGGCTTCACTAACCGGGGATCCGGTGAAACCAAGCTAGAAATGAACCGGCGGACAATTCAGAATTCAATCAGCCACCTGCGAAAGGAACTCCGGGTAATTGATCGTTCTGAAGAAGTCAAACGGAAGCAACGGGACAAGAGTGCCATTCCAACAGCCGCCCTCGTTGGTTATACTAACGCTGGTAAATCTACAATCATGAATGGCCTCGTTGAAAAATATGGTGCTGGTGAAGATAAGACCGTTTTTGAAAAAGATATGTTATTCGCCACTCTGGATACCAGCGTTCGTCAATTAACACTACCTGATCAAAAGCGGTTCCTGCTTAGTGATACAGTTGGTTTTGTCAGCAAGTTGCCAACCCACCTGGTTGAATCATTCAAGTCAACGTTAGCAGAAGCAGCTAATGCTGACCTGTTAATTCAGGTAATTGATGCTTCAGATCCACATTACGAAGACATGATGAAAACTACCCAAAAGACACTCAAGCAGATTGGAATTGAAAACATCCCAATGTTGTATGTCTTTAACAAGGCTGATAAGACTGACATGGAATATCCAGTGCTTGAGGGTGACGATCAAATCGTAATTTCTGCTAAGGATGATGAATCACTCGATCTCCTCGTTTCAACCATTCGGAAGCACCTGTTCCAAGACTATGTTGAAGCAAAAATGTTGATCCCATTTGCGGACGGCAATGTTGTTTCGTACCTTAACGAAAACACCAATATCTTGAATACTGAATATCAAAATAGTGGGACAGTTCTGACCGTTGAACTTTTGCAAAAAGATTACGATAAGTATCAAAAATACGTTATTCAATAAATAGAAGAAGAGGTAGGAAAAAATTTCCCCTACCTCTTCTTCTATTTATTTATATAAGTGGTACTACGCTGCCCGACGATTAATCATCCCCATAATCCAGGAAACAATTAATACCAGAATTACTGCACCGATAATCGAAGGGACGATTGCCATTCCGGCAACTTGTGGTCCCCAGGCACCGAGGACTGCTTCACCTAGTGATGAACCTACTAGGCCGGCAATGATATTACTGATAACTCCCATGGAACCACCACGACGAGTAATCGCTCCGGCAATCAATCCAATGACACCACCAACGATTAATACCCAAATCCAATGTAACATTTACATCCCCTCCTTTTATTCGCCTAATTCTTCTTTTTTCTTAGCTGCTTTCTTCTTCAACTCATCTGCTTTTGCTTGCGCCTTACCGTGAGTTTCTTGTGCTTTACCTTCTGCCTCACGAACTTTATCCTTAGTTATTTTTCCTTCAACCTGTTTCAGCTTACCGACAACCTTGTTCTTGATACTCTTTTTGCTAGTCATAGTCTGCTCCTTTCTCTATCTGAGTGACTGTGTGCTAGTAACTTTCTTTGATGATTTGATCATAACAATAAGCGGTTCCATTAGCGATGGTTTACTAGTTTGCTTACGAAAGTATTAATATTAATTATCTTTTTCTTAAATTAACAAAAGGCGTGAAGAGCCCAATCTACCAGTATCTTCACGTCTTTTAACGGCTGCTCACTTATTAACTATGAATTAAAAACGAACTTCATTCTTAACATTTTTACCTTCAACAATCGCTGCGATATCATTCAAACTAACTTGAACCATGTTACGAACAGCGGTAGTCGTCATGAAGGCCACATGCGGCGTCACTACCACGTTTGGCATTTCAACTAATTCCTTGAAGTCAGCCGGAACGTCCGCTGGCGAAACTTTCTTACTAAAGTAGGTTGTTTCATCACCAAGGGTATCAAGTCCCGCTCCAGCAATTTCGTGATCCTTTAATGCCGCAATCAGGTCATTCGTATTAACAACTTTCCCCCGTGCCATATTAATCAAGATTGCATTATTCTTCATTTGCTTAAATTGCGGAGCAGCAAACATGTTTTCTGTACTAGAAGTCAATGGAACGTGAAGGGTAATAATGTCAGCTTCCGTTAACGCGGTTTCTAGATCAACAAAGGCATCAACATACGGTGCATAAACAACGCTTGTTTCCCGCGTAACCGCAATTACCCGTGCCCCCAGCGCTTTATAGATCTGCGCGGTTGCTCCGCCAATGTGACCGAGACCGATAACTGCAACGGTTTGGTTATAGATTTCATTGCTAACAAGATCCTTGCTCCAGCGGAAGTCAGCGTCGTTTACCATCCGTTCCTTAAATTCGCCAATCCGGCGCAAAAGGTACATTGCGTGAGTCAGTCCCATTTCCGCAATTGCCCGTGGAGAGTAGATAGAAACATTCGTGATCTTCAAGCCATTTTTCTTTGCTAACTCAAGATCGAACATGTCAAATCCTGCTGTCCGGGTTGATAGTTGTTTAATCCCAAATTGCTTTAACTTAGTATAGATGGCTGGATCATCAATCTTACTGGTTTGAAGAACTGAAATTCCATCAAAGCCCTCTACTAAATCAATGGTTGAAGAATTTAATTGTTCCCCAACTAACTTAACCTCATTGCCGGTTTTAGCCGCCCACTCCTTAGCGTATGGTACTTCCTTATCATCTACGCCAAACATAATTAGCTTCATTTGAAACCCCATCCTTTTCATATTTGTGTGTAAAAAATCGCTTACATTTCTTATTATACTAAATTATTAGGACAAACAAAAAGCTGGAGACCAGTTTAACTAGCCTTCAGCCTTTAAATTAGAAAGTTATTTTTTAAGTTAAGCAGCCTTAGTTTCCCGACGAGTGACAAAATCACGCTGAATCCAAACGGAAACAATCATTGCTAAGGCATCAATAATAACAAAGACAATCAAAGTTACATAGTAATTGTGGAGTACTTGGTGAGTGTAGGAAAGAAGGATTGGTCCAACCATCCCCGCTGCAGCCCAGGCAGTCAAGATGTAGCCATGAATTGCTCCTAATTCCTTTGTTCCAAAGACATCGCCGAGGTATGCTGGAATTACTGAGAATCCGGCACCGTAGCATGACATTAACAAGCAGAGCGCTAACGCAAAGATAAATGGTGTCTTGAAGAAGAGGAGAACGAAGAGCATTAAAATATCTAATACAAAGATCAAACTATATGTGAGTGGCCGACCGATAAAGTCAGATAATGTTGCCCAGGCAAGTCGACCAAAGCCGTTGAATAAACCAATGATCCCGACCATTACCGCAGCGGCACTGGCAGTCATTGTCGTCATGTTCTGAGCCATTGGTGATGCAGCTGAAACAAGTCCAATTCCAGTTGTGATATTGATAAAGAACATGAACCATAAGAAGGCAAAAGTCCGGGTCTTTAATGCTTGGTTGGCAGTTAATTCTTGGTTGGTTAAACTTACCCGTTGAGCGTTCTCAGCGATTGCTTGTGGTAATTCATGAGGACGAGGCTTTTTAATAAATTGAGCAGCCACAATCATTACAACAAAGTAAAATGCTCCTAAAACATAAAAGGTATTCGCAATCCCAACAAGTGCCATCAGGTGTTGAGCAACTGGGCCAGTAAGCATTGCCGCAAAACCGAATCCCATAATTGCTAACCCAGTAGCCAATCCCCGCTTGTCAGGAAACCAGCGAACAATCGTTGATACTGGTGTAACATAGCCAGAGCCTAACCCTAATCCGCCGATAACACCATAGGCCAAGTAAAGCAACCATAAGTGATGTGATTGGATAGCTAATCCAGTTAATGCGATTCCGCTTCCGTAACAAATACTTGAGATTGTTCCAGTAACGGTTGGACCAAACTTTTCAACTAGCCGTCCCATAAATGCAGCTGACATTCCTAAAAAGAAGATTGCCAAACTAAACGCAAATGATACTGATGTTTCCTTCCAACCAGTATAGGCAGAAATTGGCTTGGTAAATACACTCCAAGCATATACCCCACCAATCATTAAGTGGAGAATTACCCCCGCAATTGCGACTCCATACCGGTTTCTCGTCTTTGCCATTCTTAATACTTCCTTTATCATTATTTCCGAACATTATTTTTAAATAAGTTCTATTAGTTCGGTGTTTAAAAAATAACACAGGCTTTTTAATTAAACAATAAGTAAAACACGAACTTTAATGTTGTAAGCGATTAAATAATAAATTATTAAAAGAGCCGGAAAAGTTAATGCTTTTCCAGCTCTTATTAATCATAATTAAATTCTATTTATTATCTTGACCGTTTGATGTAAAGCCATCGCCCTTACCCATTGGACCGTGTTCGTTAGCTTTTAAGCTTTCGACAGTTGGCGCACGGAAATCGTGTGATGCAATTCCCTTCATCGTTAACAAGAGTAACAAGTTGAAGACAACCGCGATTCCGAGAAGGACCAGGTTACAGAACAATGTGTAGTGAGTACCAAGACCACCACTAATTGAATCACGAAGGCCAAGAATTGAGTAGGTCATTGGTAGGTACCAGTGAATAACATTGTAGAACTTCATGGTAACTTCCATTGGGAATGTCCCACCGGAACCACCAAGTTGTAACATCAGAAGAACCATGGCAACAAACCGTCCAGGGTTATCAAAGGTCATCGATAAGAACATTACGACGGCCATTGAAGCGAGCCCGAAGAGAATTGTTGTTGCAAAGAATGACGGAACATGATCGACTGTTAAGCCACACATCATCATGATTCCACATTCAACAACGGCCATGGCAATTGCGGCTACCGCACCAACGACAACCTTACTGAACCACCAAGCAGTTGCAGAAGCATCTGGATCCGCAACCCGACGAATTGGGTAAACAAAGTTGAAGACCAGCATCCCAACATAGAGGGCAACTGACAGAACATAAGGTGCCAGTGCGTGACCATAGTTTGGTACGTAACTGTAATTAGAGTGCTTTTCAACTGAAGGTTCAGCAATCATCTTAGCAGTCCGTGGTGAAGTCTTAATACCATTAATTGTCTTCGCACCCTTGCCAAGAGCAGTTGAGAGCTTAGTAGCACCAACATTCAGTTTGATAATTCCTTGGACAAGTGCAGGTGAATTATCAACTAATTGCTGAGTACCAGCAGCCAATTGGTTAACCCCAGCAGTCAATGCAGGAACCTGCCCATTCAGTTGACCAAGAGCACCAGCAAGTTGACCAGCACCAGCATTCAATTGACCAGAGTTAGCTGTTAATTGACCAACACCAGCACCTGCTTGAGCAACTCCAGCGGTGTATTGACCAATCCCAGAAGTTAACGTTCCGGCGCCAGCGGCAGCAGTATCTACTCCGTTAGTGTATTGGTTAACACCGGCATTCAATGTGTTTGCACCGGCAGCAATTTGACTTGTAGCAGATTGTAATTCTTTAATTTTATCTTTTGAACCAGACAAGTTGGATAAAGTACCCTTGTAACCGTTCAAAGTATCAAGCAGCGTATTAGCCTGCTTAATCGTACCATCAGCATTATCAAGGATTGTTGACATTTGGGAAAGCTGACCAAGTTGGGATTGCATATCATTCAAAGAGCTTCCTAAGCTGTTTAAGCTATTTAAGGTTGTACCAACATTAGCAATAGTTTTAGCACTATCTTCAGCAGTTTTCGCATTTGCTCCAGCTTGCGCAGCTAATGCGCCTAATTGACTCTTAATATTATTATCACTGGTTGAGCCTGCAAGTTCTTGTAATTTACCAGCGATCTCGGCATCACTTTTGGCAACACTACCCGCACCACTTGCAGCACTGGTTAATTGTCCCTTAACCTGACTGACACCAGCTAAAGCACCTGAAGCCTGTTGAAGCTTACCCGCACTTTCTTGGACACCAGCTAAAGCAGCCTTAGCAGTCGTTAAACCAGTTTGTAACTGAGTTAATCCCTTTTGAAGATCCTGTGCCTGATTCATTGCGCCCATAATACCTTCAAAGTCCATGTTACCTAACTGACTTAGCTGACTGCCGTTACCGTTTACTTCGTTGTTTAACTCACCAGTATACTTTGCTAAATCATTAGTTCCATTTTGAAGATCAGTTGACTTACCCCTCAGTGTATTCAACCCGCCTTGTAACTGACTTGCACCAGAGTTCAGCGCACCAGAATTAGCGTTCAGTTGGCCTAATCCAGCAGCAAGCTGACCAACGCCACCAGTGTATTGGCGAATACCGTTAGCAAGCGTTTGACTACCAGATGCCAATTGTTGGGCACCAGCAGCTAATGGGGCAACGCTCACCCGCAACGTTTGAACACCGTTGTTTACTTGGGAAACCCCGGCAACATACTGGTTCATCCCACTTTGAAGGGTAACCATTCCAGTGCTTAATTGCTTTGCCCCGTTAGCAGCAGTACTCATTCCTTTACCAACGGTGTGCAAGGCTTTAAACATTGCCGTAGCATATGCCCGGGTAACTTGCGCCCGAATTTTTTCGTTCAGCTTGGTCATCCCGAGTTGACTAATTACTTCACCAATATAGTTAAGGGAACCATTAGTCTCATACTTCAACTGCATTTGTTTAGGATGCTTATCCAATACAGTTGTGGCATTTTTCGAGAAGTCCTTTGGAATTGTCACTACTGTGTAATATTTCCGGTGGGTTAAACCATAATGCGCCTTTTCTGGTGAAACGATTTCCCACTTTAATTGCTTATTCTTCTTTAATTCTTTGACCATCCGGTGTCCAATATCCATCGTTTGTCCACGATATTCAACTGGAACATCCTTATTAACAACCGCTACTGGTAAGTTTTCTGTACTCCCGTATGGATCCCAAACAGACTTCAGGAAAAAGATACTGTAAAGGAATGGGATGATACAAATAACAGTAGTGGAAATTAATAATAGTCGATTGTGCAGGATATTCTTAAATTCTGCTTTAATCGCATTCCACATTTCTATTCTCCTCTTATCCCCTAAATATTTTTATTAATAATTTCACTGTTTTTGTTCCAATTGACGGCCAATCGATAACGACTGCATCGTTCGTTTGGCAAACTCAATCACATGTTCAATTGAAACATCATAATTTTTCTCCTGCCACCAATAAAACGTGCCGATTAGTGCGCCACTCAAAACATAAGCCAGCATCTCTGGATCATCGGTTTGCTGTAATAATTGAATAACAGAATCATTGCTCTTTTCACGCCGTCGTTCCAACATGATCTGGCTTAAGATATGCATCATTTCAGCATATAGCGAACTATGAGCACTTTCAGATGCTAAGTGCCGAAAAACGTTCTTGTGATCATTGACGTAATAAATTAATTGCTTAATTAAATCATCCTCGGAATCACTACTATCAACCAGCCGGTTTATTTGTGTTCCCAAAGTTTGTTCAAGGAGGTCATATTTATCACGGAAATAACGGTAAAAACTACTCCGGTGTAATAACGCTTCTTGACAAATCTGGTCAACGGTTAGGCGCTCAAAGGAATACTCTTCAAGCAACGTCAACAATGCATTTTGAAAATCACGCACGGTTCTCGTGACTCGCACAACTTTCCCCTCCTTTTCGCCAATTTTGCAATGAATATTGTAAACCGTGTCAAAAATAGACAACAGAGTTAATTTGGCACATCTGAGCTAAAATGAGACAAAAATAAACTATTGTCTTATTAGATTAGGACAATAGTTTTACTATACAATATTTTGTTTAATTGTAGTTCTTTAATTTGAAGTTCGTTGACGATATGCAACCTGAGCCTTCAGACCATAATCAGCAGTTGTCATGATTGTGGTCCCGCTTCGACCAGGAATCTTATTTGGTCCATCAACCACGACCAAGTTAGCTAAATAAATTCGGTATTTCTGGTGGGCCTCCCGAACATCGGTCAAGCCAATCTTAGAAATATGGCCAACTGGTCGCCGCTCTATTTGATTCATCCCCATGTAAATTTCAAGGCGGTGACGAATCGGATCATGAACTAATTCAAAAAATGGCGGAATTGATTCCACATTCAGTGCTTGAACTGGTTTATGGGTCTCTTGGTACTGGCGAATAATCTCCCGTTCACTCATCCCGTTAAAATCATTAACAAAGATCTTTTCCGTTAAAAGCCGATCAACCACTTTTTGGAGATTTTCTTGTTCCGAATGGTCAATCTCAACAGTTGCGGGGATCGTATCCGCCCCATCAAAAAGGCCGTTTGACTGGTTAGCAAGCCCTGTTGAGTACCGACTAGCAGTTCTCCGTCTCATCTGCGATTGACTATTGTCCGCAAACTTCTGCCCCGTAATTTTGGCAATTCGTGGTGACAAGAAGTCAAATTGCGACGTCTTGCCTAAAAAGTAGAAAACAAAGTTAACGTAAATAAAGTACGTGATTGCAATCATCGCTAAACAGTACAAGAACCCACGCAACCAGGCTTGATTAACAAATAAGCGGAAGGTTACGTATACCAAGTAAATATCACCTAGAGTCGCTAGAACAATATAAATCCGGTTCTTCAATTTAACGTCCAGGTTAAAGTAACTTAGCGATGAATTAATCATATCGAGAAAACTAAACATTAGTTAGGTTCACCCCGCTTATTGATTATCAGTTGTGGCCTGAGTATTAGTATTTTGACCACTATTTGATTGACCTGTCTGGTTTTCATTGCCAGTTGAAGTATTACCACCGTTATTTTGCTTATTCTGGGTAGTAGTCGAGGATGAGCGTTCAGTATCGTTCCCAGTATTATTTTGATTTTCCTGAGTAGTTGAATTGTTATTACTACGAGTACTGGAAGATTGCTGTTCGCTTTCATCCTGTTGTGAAGATGAACGGCTAACTGAGCTACTGTCATCAGAGTCCATTCGCCGACTAACTGACGAGGTAGAACTTACTCGTGCACCTTCAGATGTATGCGTTGCGTGGTTAACCACAACGTTAGTAGCCCCCAGTGCTAATACAATTGAAAACAACGCAAAGGGAGTTACGAAAGGTGGGATTTTATTTGCCATAAATAAATGCTCCTTTTCTACAACCTATCATACTCGCTTTTTCCCTCCATAAATATTAAGGAAAGTTGAAGTTATTTTGCCTTTTCCTTTTTTGCTCGACAATTAGCGCAAATACCATGCAGCTCAAACGTATGACCATTAATTTTAGCCCCCGGCAACTGCTTGGCAAAAAAGGCATAATCAATTGGCGGCATTTGGATCTCTTGCACCCTGCCACAAACATCACAAATAAAATGATGGTGATGATTGGAATCACAGCAAACCTTAACCTGCATCCGTTCACCAGCTTGCCTAGTTTCAACAATCCCCAAGCTTTCAAAATCCTTGAGGTTCCGATATACGGTACCATGACTAAGTCCCGGATTATCCTTCCGCAAGCGTTGATCGACATCCGTAAAATCAATGTAATGATCCGGATGTTCGGCTAGAATCTCAATCATTTGCTGACGCTGCTTAGTCCACCGTGAACCATTATCCTTTAATACCTTACGAGCTTGTTCTACAAGGTCACTCATCTAATGCCACCTCCCCAATGAGAAAAATATTCTACCATAAATCAGTCATTTTCTGAACTGATTTGTCTTACTATTCGGTCAATTTGAGTAGTCGTTTGCGACCAGGAATCATTAACAACAACATTTGCAATTCCTTTAAGCTCATCCGGTAAATGAAGGTCACGGTGATACTCAGGGCTCTTCAGCCTTGAATGAACTGCCCGTAATTCATCTCCCCGTTTAATCATCCGGTGAGCTAGCGAGGCAATATGACCCACCGTCAGGAAGATAATTATCGCGCGATCACCAAGCTTCTGGTAATAAGTGAACGCTCCCTTGGTATCCAGCACAATCACATCATCGTGTCCTGTTTGCCATCCTGTAATCAAACTTTCTAATGAAGAGCCGTAAAGGTGATGATCATATTCGACGGATTCCAGCAAATGAAGTCTATTCATTGAAGCCAGCGTCTCAAAATGGTAATCAACCCCATCCAGTTCATTTGGACGCGATGCCCGCGTTGTATGAGTAATGATCCGCTCCATTTTGTAACGATCATGAAGATACTTAGCAACCGTTGTTTTCCCTGAACCAGCTGCACCGACAATTACAAATACCTTTCCAGAATTCATGTTACTTTGTTAAGTGGTCGTTAACCTGATCGAGCAATTGCTTAAGGTTGTCATAAGTTAACCGTTCTCGAGCATCAGCATAGTTAAACCAACCACAGTTTTTGATTTCTTCTGCTTGTAAATGAATATCTTCGCTCTGCGTTAAGTCAGCAGTATACAGCGTCATCTGCTTCCGGTTACCATTTGGCAAGTCATATTCGGTATATACGTGAAAACTAGTGTCGATTGGCAATACTAACTGCGTTTCTTCTTTGATTTCTCGTTTAGCAGTTTCTTCTAAGGTTTCGTTCCCTTCAACGTGACCTTTAGGAAATCCCCAAAAATGGCCCTTATTCTGACTTTCTAACAGTAAGTATTCAATTTCACCATTATTCTTTCGGTAAACAACAGCACCACTAGTAATTTCAATTGCCATAGTTATTGACTCCCTTTAAAATAATCTAATGTTTCTAATTGACTTTTAATATTAATCAAATGTATTATATTTAGTATCCGCGACAGGAATTGCTCCCTGCCGCTAAATTTATTATAGCAAAGGTGGGTTAAAGATGGGCTTAAACATTTTCCGAAAAGAAAGTCTCGATCGTTATCTCGGAGCTGATAAACTCTTCGTTAAAACGATGAACGCTCGCGATCTGATGGCTATCGGAATCGGAACCGTTATTGGTACCGGGATCTTCATTCTTCCTGGTACTATTGCTGCTAAGCAAGCTGGACCGGGGGTTTCTCTCTCCTTCTTACTTTCCGCAATCGTTTGTGCATTTGCCGCAATGTGTTATGCCGAATTTGCTTCAGCATTACCCGTTGCCGGTAGTGCTTATTCTTATGGTAACGTGGTGTTCGGCGAATTCTTTGGTTGGCTCCTTGGATGGGCGTTGATCCTGGAATACATGCTTGCCGTGGCATCAGTCTCAACGGGGTGGGCAGCCTACTTTAATTCATTTATCGAAAGTTTTGGGCTAAAGATCCCCCATGCCTTATCAGGGCCGTTTGATCCCGCACACGGTACATATATCAATATCGTCGCGGTCGTCATTGTCCTCTTAATCACCGTAATGTTATCTCGTGGTTTACAATCTTCCGTTCGGGTTAACAACATTGCGGTAGTCATTAAAGTTGCTATTATTTTAATTTTTATTATTGCTGGGCTGTTCTTCATCAAGCCGAAGAATTACCATCCATTCTTGCCTTACCACATGAGCGGGGTTATTCATGGGGCAACGATCGGTTTCTTTGCTTACTTAGGTTTTGACTGTGTTTCTAGTTCAGCCGCTGAAGTAAAGAACCCAAAGCGCAACATGCCTCTTGGAATCATCGGTACTTTAGGAATCGTTACCTTGCTCTACATGGGGGTTGCAGTTGTCCTTACAGGAATGGTGAAGTATACCCGGCTAGACGTTGCTAACCCTGTATCATACGCGCTTCAGCTAGTTCACCAAGACTGGTTGGCAGAACTGCTTTCAATTGGGGCACTAGTTGGAATGTTTACCATGATGGTCGCCATGATTTACTCAAGTTCACGGTTAATTTACGCGATTGGCCGTGACGGATTATTGCCAGCATTCTTAGGAAAGTTGGACAAGAAGAGCCACTCTCCACAAGTTGCTCTCTGGATTGTTGCCGTGATTATCGCTACTATGGGTGGCTTAGTTTCACTTGATCAATTAACTAGTTTAGTTAACATTGGGACCTTATTTGCCTTTACATTGGTTTCATTTGGAATTATCCCTCTTCGTCATCGAAAGGATATTGGTAACCGTGGTGGTTTCAAGGTTCCTCTCTATCCAGTTATTCCGATTCTCTCTGGACTGCTTTGTCTAGCAATGATGACCCAATTACAACTTGAGACCTACATTGGTGCTGGAATTTGGTTCACACTGGGGATTATTATCTACTTCACTTATGGCTACTGGCACAGTAAGCTAAATGACAAACAAAATTAAATTTTAAATTCCGCGGATTGGCTTCATTTCAAAAGCTAATCCGCTTTTTATTTAATTGTGAATTTTCATTGAACTATTGTCTAAAAATCCTTTAATAACGCCTTCTCACCATAATTAGAATGGTATAATATTCTTACGAAAAATAAGAAAAGGACTGATTAAAGCAACTTAACTCAAAGCAAACAACCGACTGTTAATCATGGGGACGGGATCCCATGAGATTGTTGCTTTATAGTAAATATTTGAGGAGCAAAATGAAAGAACAATATCAATTAACTACTGACGAATTAAAGAAAGAATTTAACTTAACGGACTTTACTCAAGGACTAACTAGCAAAGAAGTGCAACAAAAACTAGCTAGCGACGGTCAAAACGTTCTCGAAGTAAAGCCGACACCTAAGTGGAAGATCTTTCTTCGCCAATTTAACAACATCGTGATCTACATTCTGTTAGTCGCAACGTTGTTAACAATTATTATTGGACACTATACTGATGCGATCGTTATTGGGGCCGTGGTTGTCTTAAATTCCTTAATCGGCTACTTTCAGGAAACAAGTGCTGCCAATGCTCTTGCTAAGATTAAGGAAATGATGGCAAACCAGGCAACGGTCTATCGCGACGGCAAACGTCAAGATATTGACGCTGCAGACTTGGTTGTTGGGGACGTGGTCTTTCTCGAAGCTGGTGACAATGTTCCAGCCGACTTGAGGATTGTTTCTGCAGATAATTTACGGATTGAAGAATCTGCATTAACTGGTGAAACGAACTCCGTCATTAAAACGGACCAAGCATTAACTGATGATGATATTCCGTTAGCTGACCGTGTTAATATGGCGTACGCTTCCACTTCCGTAACAAGCGGAAGCGGCCTGGGAGTTGTGGTTGCAACTGCTGAACAAACTGAAATCGGGAAAATTTCTCAAGAAGTTGCCCACATCAAGCCAAAGAAGACTCCGCTTACGCGAGAAATTGATCATGTTGGGACTGTGGTTTCATACATCACGATCACAACTTCAATCATCGTCTTCATCGTTGGTTTTATGCTGAAGATTTACTCTCTTCCTGCATTAGCCCTTGCGGTTGTTGCGATGCTTGTGGGTGCGATTCCTGAAGGATTACCGGCAATTACTTCCGTGATCCTAGCCTTTGGAATCAGTAAAATGGCCAAATTGTATAAGACAATTATTAAATCAATGCCTGCCGTAGAAACTCTCGGTTCGGTTGACGTGATTGCAACCGATAAAACTGGGACGCTGACTAAAAATGAAATGACAGCGACTGAATTGTGGGTTGATGATCAACTCTACCAGGTTTCAGGAACTGGATACGCACCAAATGGCGAGATCAAACTTAATGGTAAAAAGGCGCCGCTCACTGACCAGCTCAAGCTCTTTGTCGAAGCTGGTTATCAAGCCAATGACACCGTCTTAAGTGAAAATGATGGTGCATGGCACATTAATGGTGAACCTACTGACGGTGCTTTCCTAACGCTTTACCATAAAGCATATGGTCCTAAGCACCAATCACAGTATGCCGAAATTGACCTATTGCCATTTGACTCTGATTACCGGTACATTGCCGAACTGACAGAGAACCAAGAAAACCATGAAAAAGTTATCTTCATCAAGGGCTCTCCTGATAAGTTATTTGAAATGGCCCAAAAAGAGGATCCTAACTTTGACCTTGCCAAGTGGCAACAACGGGTTAACGACTGGTCAAGTGCTGGTAAGCGGGTAATTGCTGTTGGGTATCAACCAGTACCAAGCAACGAAAACTTAACTGAGGTGGAACACGAGCACCTTTACCGGGGTATTAAATTCCTTGGTTTAGCCGCATTGCTTGATGCGCCACGAGAAGAAGTCATCGTTGCTCTAAAGAAGATGAATACCGCCGGGGTTCACGTTAAGATGATTACTGGTGATGATCCGCAAACCGCTCGAGCAATCGGTAAGGAACTAGGATTGACTAACGGTCCGATCAACGCCATTACCGGTGCCGAATGGGATAAGTTATCCGCAAAAGAGCGAGAAAGTGCCGCGATGAATAACCAGGTCTTTGCCCGAACGACCCCGCAAAACAAGCTTGAAATTGTTGAAGCCCTTCAAAATCAACAACAGGTCACTGCCATGGTTGGTGACGGGGTAAACGATGCTCCGGCATTGAAGAAGGCTGACATTGGAGTTGCCATGGGAATCAAGGGAACGGACGTGGCGAAGGACGCCGCTGACATGATCTTGGGTGATGACAACTTTGCTACCATGGCAGCGGTAATTAAAGAAGGTCGTCGAATCTACGACAACATTAAGAAGAGTATTCTCTTCCTCCTGCCGACATCTTTTGCGGAAGGACTTGTTGTTGCTTTCTCCATTTTGACTGGTCAACAGGTTCCGCTTCAACCGGCCCAATTATTATGGATTAACTTAATTGCTGCGATTACAATCCAGTTTGCCTTTGTCTTTGAAAAGGCTGAGGATGGGATTATGGAACGTTCACCACGACCAATTACTCAGCGATTGATGAATCGTCATGATCTCTTCCAAATGGGTTATGTATCTGCATTAATGGCAATTTTCGCCTTAATTGGATACGAATGGTTCATCCGAGGTGGTGCAAGCGAAATAAACGCCACGACAATGATGGTAAACACAATTGTTATCAGTAAGGTCTTCTACTTCTTCAGTATTAGAACTGAACAGTACGGATTAACTCAAATTAACGACATTGGCAAAAATGCCTGGGGCGTAATTGGGTTGATGATCATCTTCCAACTTATCTTAACTTACGTACCATTTATGCAGACTGCTTTCCACGTTACTGGAATCAGTCTCGCTGAATGGGGTGCCGTAATCCTCTTCTCCTGCTTGATTATGATTTTCACTGAAGGAGATAAGTGGATTCGGTCGAGGATGAAGAAGGCTTAATATACAAAGATAAATAAGGTATCGAAACAATATTGATTCGATGCCTTATTTTTTATAATTATTGATTTTAATCATTACTACTGGATTTGATCGAATTATACATTTGACCCCATTTTTCCATTTCAATAATAATTGGTGTTAATGTTTTTCCAAAACTAGTTAATCTGTATTCTGTTCTAGGAGGGACAACCGGATATACCTTTTTCTCTATAATCTTATCCTTCTCTAATCCGTTAAGCTGCAATGATAACATTCTCCGGGAACAATTTGGCATTTTCTTTTGCAGTTCACTAAACCTACACACGTCATTTTTTATAAGGTGGTACAAAATAACACTTTTCCATTTACCAGAAATTATCTGTAAAGTACTTTCAACAGGGCAACCTTTACTACAGTCAAAAATATGCCTTTGCAAGATGAGCACTCCTTTCAAAGGATATACTTACTCCATAATACATTGATTCTATTTACGTTACTATTAGGGAAATAATTGTTACATAGGAAATTTAAATTCTCCTCTTTTTTAATTTTTCGGTCGAGTTACTATTTGTAAGTGCAAAGTAGAAAAGAGGACTTATTATGAAAGCTATTGGTTTTACACAACATTTAGATATTAATGATCCTGAAAGTCTGTTTGAGTTTGAAAAACCTGTTCCTTCTCCTAAGGGACATGATCTATTAGTAAAAGTTAATGCTGTTTCTGTTAATCCTGTTGATATTGGTGTACGACGCAGTGGGCGTGGAAAATTAATGACACCTAAAATTATCGGTTGGGACGCTTGTGGTGTTGTCGAAAAAGTTGGCACTCACGTATCACTCTTTAAGCCTGGTGACAGAGTATTTTACGCTGGCTCCTTTAAGCGTCCCGGAAGTAACAGTGAATATCAATTAGTTGATGAACGAATTGTCGGCCACGCACCAAAGACATTAAGTGATGACGAAGCAGCTGCAATGCCTCTTACATCATTAACTGCATATGAAGCATTATTTGAACAGTTATCATTACCAACCACTAGTTCAGAAAATAAAGGTAAAACTCTCCTTATTATCAACGGCGCTGGAGGAGTAGGCTCAGTCGCAACTCAATTAGCAGCTAATGCCGGTTTAACTGTTATCGCTTCGGCCTCCCGTCCTGAAAGTATTAAGTGGGTTAAAGAGCATGGCGCTAAGCATACCGTAAACCACAGGAATAACTTAGTTGATGAAGTACGAAAGCTTGGCTACAAATATGTAGATTATATCTTAGAACTTAAAGACATTGATAGTCACTGGAAAGAAATGTGTGAGTTAATCAAACCTGAAGGAACGATTGCCTCAATCACCGAAAATAGACGGCCAATCAACTTGCGCCTCTTAACTCCGAAAAAAGCCACTTTTGCCTGGGAATGGATGTACACAAAATCTTATTACCATACAGACAATATGCAGACTCAACATATTATTTTGGACAAAATTGCACAGCTCCTTGATGAGGGTAAGTTAAAAGGAACATTAACGCAATCACTTTCTCCTCTAAATGCGGATAATCTCCGAAAGGCACATAGTTTAGTAGAAAGTGGTCACATGATTGGGAAAGTAGTTGTTTCTGGATGGGAAAATTAGGTTTGCAATTAAAATAATAGGACTTAATAACGCGTGTTTTAAAATTAAGCCTTGCCAAATTAAATTTCTAATGGTATTCTAAGAAACATCAAGTACACGAAAGGAGAAAGATCAATGTTAGTATTCAATAACCAATTACAACAATCTTCCTCCTCAGCCTCTAGCTCTATTCGAGGCTGAGTGATTTTAGTGTACCTATAGAACGGTTTAATGAATTACCGGGTTCACTTAATCATTTGGCACTTTCCAGATGATTAAGCGTGGACCCGGTTTTTATTATGCCGATTTTGAATTGGAGGAATGGCGATGAATAATCAACCAAAAGAAGAATTAAAACGGTCGTTAGGTTTTTGGTCGGCAATCTCGATTGTCGTGGGGACAATTATTGGTTCAGGGATCTTCTTTAAGCAGGGTTCCGTGCTTGATAGTGCCGGTTCATCAACTTTAGCCATTGCTGCCTGGGTATTTGGTGGGATTATTACCCTAACTGGTGGTTTAACTGTTGCCGAAATTGGGGCCCAAATGCCATACACTGGTGGCCTTTACGTCTACATTGAAAATCTTTATGGCCGGATTCTTGGCTTCCTTGCCGGATGGATGCAAGTAATCGTCTATGGTCCCGCAATCATCGCTTCGGTTGCCGGCTTTATGAGTATCTTAATGGCCAATTTCTTTGGTCTTGGTACTGAATGGCGAATCCCACTGGCTGTTATCACCGTTCTGGCAATCGGTGTAATGAACCTCTTTGAAAACAAGGTTGGAGCGATCTTTGCCATTATTACAACGGCCGGGAAAATGATTCCAATCGCAGCAATTATTATCTTCGGTCTTCTCTTCGGTAATCAGCATGCATTTGGTCAAACCGTTACCGAAGTCCAACACGCTACTGGCGGTTTTGGTGTCGCGGTTTTAGCCACCCTCTTCGGTTATGATGGCTGGATCCTAATTGCTAACCTTGGTGGTGAAATGAAGAACCCACAAAAGCTGCTACCAAAAGCAATCATCCTTGGTATCACCGCCGTTCTCGTAATCTATACTTTAATTACAATCGGAATTCTTAAATTCTTGCCGGCTAACTTAATCCACCGCCTTGGTGAAAATGCCACCGCCTACTTAGCAACCAAAGCATTTGGTGCTATTGGCGGGAAACTTCTCTCGGCCGGAATTATTATCTCGATGATGGGAACCCTTAACGGAAAGATGATTACTTTCCCCCGGATCGTTTACGCAATGGCGCGTCGTGGTGATCTCCCATTCTCACGTTTTCTTTCGTTCGTTACACCAAAGGGAAAGTCGCCAGTCGTTGCCACATTATTTATCGTGGCTCTTGCAACTGTGATGATGTTCTTCTTTGATCCAGACCACCTCTCGGATCTTTGTGTCTTTACAGTTTACTGCTTCTACCTTTTAGCATTTTTCGGCATTTTCATTCTAAGAAAGAAAAATAATGGTCCCCGTCCTTTCAGTACCCCGCTCTACCCGCTCGTGCCAATTATTGCAATTGCCGGTGGAATCTTCGTTCTTGTCAGTGAAGTCTTCAACGACCCTGCCGGTGTTCTTCTCTTCATCGGAATCGTCATCGTTGGTCTTCCAATCTTCTATGCCGTTAAAAGAATGGATGCAAAGAGAATGTAGTAGAGTGAGTAGAGTGCGAAGCCGTAAAAAGCTCCCGGATGATAACGATTTCTCTCGACGAAGGCGACTCGCGCCTAGGAGAGAGTTCGTTATCTTGAGGGAGCTTAGGCTGAGCACATTTTGGCTCTGTTGCCTGGGAGGGAGTTTGTTGTCTATAGGGGCTTCCCTGCGAACACGTTTTGACTCTGTTACAGTAGAACGTCATCTAGGCGGAAGTTGCGGTCACGGCGAAGGAGTGAACCAGAAAACTTGTTTTCGTCTGTGAACCCTCGCAAGGCTGATTAGGCTTCTTGCTACCAACTCGTTGGTGAAAGAAGTCAATCAGCTACTGCACACGTTTCGGCTCGGTCGCCTAAAACATTATCTTTAGCAAGTTCCTGGCGAGCAGTTCTTGACTCTGTCGCATAGAACCTTTCAAACAAACCTACAAGTCTAATAAAGGCCGAGAAAAGCAAATTGCTTTTCTCGGCCTTTATAGATCTTAAATTTACTTAGTCTAATCGCGGTAAAGATCCATCTTTACTTCTTAAACATCTTAAACTCCAAGAACAAATCATTATACTCACCCAGAACACGTCGAGGAAGATCCTTATACGTTTGCAGGTGTTCCATTGTTGATTCTGGCGGGTAGAATTGCTGATCATCAGTTACAGACCGTGGCAATAGTTTCTTTGCGGCACGGTTAGGAGTCGCGTAACCAACGTATTCAGCATTCTTGGCTGCATTTTCTGGTTGAAGCATAAAGTTAATGAACTGGTAGGCAGCCTGCTTATTTTTTGCTGACTTAGGAATTACCATATTATCAAACCAAATATTGCTTCCCTCACTAGGGACAACATAGTGTAAGTGATGGTTAACGCTCATCATTTCCCGAGCATCCCCAGAATAAGTTACCCCAACGGCTGCTTCATCCTGCTCCATATACATTTTCATCTCGTCCGCGATAATCGCCTTTACATTAGGTGTTAAAGCTTGAAGATGGTGTTGGGCTTGCGTTAATTGTGAATAGTTTGTCGTATTAACTGACTTTCCTTGAGTAATCAAGGCCATCGCAAAAACATCCCGTGCACTATCAATCAATAATAAATTATTCTTTAGTCGTGGATTCCAAAGCTGTTCCCAGTGTTGTACCTCTTGTCCAGCAATTTTCTGATCATTATAGATGATTCCTAACGTTCCCCAAAAATACGGAACTGAATATCGGTTCCCTGGATCAAAATTCTGATTAAGGAAGCGAGCGTCAATATAACGTAAATTGCTTAATTTCCGGTGATCCAACGGTGCCAAAAGGTGTTCTTTCTTCATTCGTTGAACCGTATACTCACTCGGAACTACAACATCATAGTTTGTCCCGCCTTGCCTGATCTTCGTTAGCATCGATTCATTACTGTCAAAGGTTTCGTAGTCAACATGGTAGCCCGTTTGCCGCTCAAACTTTTTGATCAGCGCTGGATCAATATAATCTCCCCAGTTATAAACGGTCACGGTTCTTCCACTACTACCATTATTCTGCCGGTTCATGAAGTAATCGCCTAATGCCAGCAAACAGCATAGGGCGACAATTCCCAAGAGGGCGCCCCAAAGTTTTTTCATTGAGCATCCCCCTCTTTAACCGTAACAACTCGTTGACGACGACCTGCATGCTTACTAACAAAGTAATAACCAATTACTAATGCTAGGGATACAATGAACATCAAGGTTGATAAAGCGTTAATTTCAAGGTTAACTCCCTGACGTGCCCGAGAATAAATCTCTACTGATAGCGTCGAAAAACCATTCCCAGTAACAAAGAAGGTAACCGCAAAGTCGTCAAGCGAATAGGTCAAAGCCATAAAGTAGCCCGCCATAATTCCTGGTGAAATCGCTGGTAAGATTACTCGGGATAATGCCTGCCACCGTGATGCACCAAGGTCATAGGCAGCATCGACCAAGGTTGGCGACAATTCATTAATCTTTGGCAGCACCATCAAAACCACAATCGGAATTGAAAACGCAATGTGACTTAAAAGTACTGAAACAAAGCCCAGGCGAATGCCAAGAACAGTGAAAAAGATCAAAAAACTTGCCCCAATAATGACATCAGGAGAAACCATTAAGACATTATTTAATGACAACAAACTATTTCGCCAGGTCCCATGCGTTTCTTTAATTGCCAATGCCCCAAGCGTGCCGATAATTGTCGCAATTAAAGACGATAATACCGCAACCAGCACTGTGTTGATCACGATCGTAATCATCCGGGAATCCGCAAATAAGTCGGCATAGTGTTGAAGGGAAAAGCCGTGGTAATGTTCCATTGTTTTTCCAGAACTAAAGGAGAAGATCATTAAATACAGGATCGGCGCGTACAGAACAATAAACACTAACCCTAAATATAGCTTGCCCCACGCAACTTTCTGTTTCATCTTAATGCCGACCTCCTTTCTCACGCGTATCACCAGTAACAAACATTACAATAAACATTGCGAGGATTAAAACAACTCCAATCGTTGACCCCATCCCCCAGTTTTGGGTCGTTAAGAAGTGCTCTTCAATCGCGGTCCCTAAAGTAATTACCCGGTTACCCCCGATTAACCGTGTAATCATGAAGAGGGAGAGCGAAGGGATGAAAACTGCTTGAATTCCTGCTTTTACCCCGGGCATTGATAATGGAAAAACAATTCGCCGAAAAGTCTGCCAGGAAGTTGCCCCGAGATCCTTGCTAGCATTTAGTAATGAAGGATTAATTTCGATCAGTGCATTATAGATTGGTAAAACCATAAACGGAATTTCAATGTAGGCCGCAACGAACATAAAACTAGCGTCAGTGAAAAGGAGCTGGTGACTTCCCAAACCAACAAACCGTAAAAATTGGTTAATCGACCCGGTTCGTGAAAAAAGGCCAATAAATGCATAAGTTTTCAGCAAAAGGTTTATCCATGTCGGTAAAATAACAATCAACAACCAGAATTGGCGATTCTGCAATTGGGTAAGCACATAAGCGGTCGGGTAGCTAATTGCGAGAGTCACTACTGTAATTAAGGTCGCGTACCAAACAGAATTCAGGGTCATCTTTAAGTACGTTGGCGATGTTAGGTAATCTTGATAATTAGCCAATGTGAAATGGCTGTTAATATCAAAAAATGATTGATAAAAAATCAGTGCTAATGGGGCAACCACAAAGAGGATGATCCATAAAGCATAGGGAACAATGAACATTACTTTTTGCCGCATTAATCCTCATCCTCCTCGTAGCTATCAAGACGAGCATCAAAATCTTCTTCTGATTCGTTATACCGCATTACGTGAATATCTTCAGGATCAAACGTTAAGCCTACTTGGGCCCCGACCCTTGTTTTATGGATTGAATTAATCTTCCACTCATGGTTTCTCTGATCGTGAGCGGTAATTTGGTAGTCAACTCCCCTAAAGAGCTGCGTATCAACCGTTGCCTTTAATTTTCCCTGATCAACCGTGGTGATGTCCAAGTCTTCTGGACGAATTACAACTTCAACCTTTTCATTAGGCTTCATTCCGGCATCTACACACTCAAAGTCCTGACCATTAATATTTACAACATAGTCCTTCTTCATTACTCCAGGAACAATATTGCTTTCACCAATGAAATCAGCAACAAAATGGTTTAACGGTTCATCATAAATATCCACCGGGGTTCCCGTTTGCTGGATCTTGCCATCATTAATAATCATGATTTGGTCACTCATCGCTAATGCTTCTTCCTGATCATGGGTGACAAAGATAAAGGTAATTCCCAATTGTCGCTGCAACTGACGCAATTCTCGCTGCATGTCGACCCGCAATTTATGATCAAGGGCTGATAAGGCCTCATCAAGAAGGAGAACTTTCGGGCGGTTAACAATTGCGCGGGCGATTGCTACCCGTTGACGCTGGCCACCAGACATTGCGGTAATTTCCCGGTTACCATAGCCATCCAACCGAACAAGGTGCAGGGCTTCTTTTACCCGTTGGCGGATCGCCGTCTTTTTTACTCCTTTAATTTGGAGCCCAAATGCCACGTTTTCAGCGACATTCATGTGCGGAAATAGGGCATAATCTTGAAATACGGTATTTACTTGTCGTTTGTTGGCGGGCACGTTATTGATCGGTTGCCCATCGAAAAGGATTTCACCACTGCTAGCTTGATCAAATCCGGCAATGATTCGCAGAATTGTCGTTTTCCCAGAGCCAGATGGTCCAAGCAGAGTATAAAATTTTCCCGCTTCAACCTCAAAATCAATGTCACGAAGAACAACATTATCATCGTAACGCTTACCAACATGTTTAAATTCCAAGATATTTTTTGCCATAATCTTCCCTCACGATTTATTTACTTCATCGTCCATAGTTAGCCAATTAATTATACTCTTTATTTATTTTCTCGGTAGTTACAATGCAATGACAATTTGGATTTATAATGGAGAGTGTAAGCCAGGAACTATCTTTAGTTGTTCTAGGCAACAAAGCCAAAACGTGTTCCCTCGGAACTCGCTAGAGCTAACGACCTCCGAGAAGTGGTGCAAGACACCACTCCCCGGAGAAATCGTTAGCTTTCCGCGAGTTCTTTGCGAGGTCACACTCTATCATAACGAGGTGCTCTTTATGAAAATTAACCAATTTAGTATTACTAAGACAAGTTCTGAACAAAAATTACGTGAATTAAAGAAACTCCATTTACTAAGAGCAAATGAAGTAACGGAGCTAGATCCAACCCAAATGTGGCTCACTCTCCTTGCCCGTACTCACATGGCAAGTGAGCAGCCAATTGCGGTTCGCCAATGGCTCCACGATCTCCTTGCTACACCAACCCTTGCAATTGATGAATGGCTTGAACATGATCAGCCATTAACAACTGATATTTTTTACTTAGTTGCTCTTCAGCTTCTTCATTTCGAGCCAGAAGTTGACTTTAATCCTAACCATCCCCTTGAAGACTGGGCACATATTGGTCTGCCGTTTGTTCAGCACACAAGCTGGTCAACGTTAGATGTCCTAGAAGCCTTTTACCTGCTTCTTAATACTCGCAATAAGGATGGTCAGTCATTTATTGATCAGCTAACGAGCGAAGGCTTTCTCACCTGGTCGTACCAATTGCCGGCATATAAAAAGCCACTGTACTTTAATGGCAAGCCGCTTGCTTCCTTTGATCCAGCCAAGTTTATTCGTGAGGTAGTTTACGTTGAGACTGATATGGATACCGATTACGATGGCAAGGCTGACCTTGTTAAGGTTGAAATTCTCAGACCCGTCGATAGTAACAACGGCTTAAAGGTCCCGGCCATTTTTACTGCTAGTCCATACAATCAGGGAACTAATGATGAATGGGGAGAAAAAGTAACCCACCATGTTAATCATCCGTTAACCCATAAGGTTGCCGGGGAAAATTCTCCTACCGAACCAACCTTTCCAAAGCAATTCACCCATCGCGAGATTAAAGGAGAAAGTAAACGCGCCACAGAAAGTTTTGCGGAAACACCAGCTTATACCCTGAATAATTATCTGGCAGTACGCGGTTATGCAATTATCTACTCTGCGGGAATTGGGACTAAGGATTCTGACGGCCTGCAAACATGTGGTTCGCCTGAACAAACTGACTCAATGAAGGCAGTTGTCGAATGGCTCCATGGTGACCGGATTGCGTTTACCGATCGGCATAGCGGGATTAAAATCAAGGCATGGTGGTGTAACGGCAATGTTGCAATGACTGGACGATCCTATCTTGGAACCCTGGCCACCGCCGTTGCAACAACTGGTGTTCCCGGATTAAGAGCAATCATTAGCGAAGCGGCAATCTCATCATGGTATGACTACTACCGTGAAAACGGCCTTGTTCGTGCGCCAGGCGGCTTTCAGGGTGAAGATGCCGACGTTCTGGCTGATGAAACATTCAGTCGAACAAAGCGGCCAGCTGACTACCAACGAATTAAGGAAACAAATGACAAATATATTGACGGGCTTGCACAGGCAATGGACCGGAAAACCGGAAACTATAACCAATTCTGGGCTAACCGTAATTACCGACCAGCAATCAAAAATATTAAAGCAGCCGTCATGATGGTTCATGGGCTAAATGATACCAACGTCAAGCCAAGCAATGTTAAGGCGCTCTATGACGAATTACAAAAGCTTCCCGTAACCAGCAAGCTAGTCTTACACCAAGGTCAGCACATCTACATCAACGCCTTTCAATCCCTTGACTTTTCTGAAATGGTTAACTTGTGGCTAGCTAATAAACTGTGGGAAAAGGATAACCATGCCGATGAAACTCTGCCAAAAGTGTTAGTTCAAGATAATACGCAACCTGAAACCTGGTGGAAGTATAATGAATGGACTGCTGGGAACACAAGAAGGCTCTCCTTTAATAAGACGGAATTAATCACTAATGATCCGCAACTTTCTTCGGAATATCGGTTTAATGATCACCAAACTCCTGAAACCTTTGAAAAATGGTGCCGAAATATTAATGACTGGCAAGATTCATTAATTAAGGATCACGGCAAGTTCTCTTATAAATTAATGACGGCACCCGCTGGAGAAGATCTTTTACTTCGGGGAACACCTGAAGTTTCCGTTACCGTTGCTTCTTCGGCTGATCACGGGATGCTTAGTGCTCAATTAGTTGATTTTGGTACTGCTAAACGATTAACGAGTTCGCCTGTTTTATTGAACCGCAACGGTCTCCAGTTAGGTTTTCATTGGGCAAGTGATGATCTCCGTGAATTTCGTTTACAAGCAAAGGCTAGTGATTACAAGGTAATTGCTGACGGCCATATCAACCTGCAAAACCGTCACAGTGCCAGTCAGATTGATGATTTAGCAGCAAATCAGTTTGTGAAAGTCCATTTTGAGCTTCAGCCAATTTTTCATCACCTGCTTAAAGGTCATCGCCTCGGTCTGATTATTTATAGCACTGACTATGGCGCTACTCTTCGTGGTAATGAAGAGATTACCTATACTGTTAAAACAGCCGATAGTTCCTTATTGATTCCGGGAGTAATGGCACTCTAATCTCCTGCACCAACTGCTTATTTTTCACAAGTAAACTTATCCTGTGCTAGAATGGTTTGTATACTGTATTAATATACAGACGAAGGAGAGATTGAGAATGCAAACAGGAACAAAGATTATTACCCTAGATAACGGTTATCACCTTTGGACAAACACTCAGGGCGAGGGTGACATTCACTTGTTAGCTCTTCATGGTGGTCCTGGTGGTAATCATGAGTACTGGGAAGATGCCGCAGAACAGCTGAAAAAGCAAGGACTAAACGTTCAAGTTACAATGTATGACCAATTGGGCTCACTCTATTCTGATCAGCCCGACTACTCAGATCCTGAAATTGCCAAGAAATACTTAACCTATGAATATTTCTTGGATGAAGTTGATGAAGTTCGTGAAAAGCTGGGACTCGATAACTTCTACCTCATTGGTCAAAGTTGGGGTGGCCTTCTCGTTCAAGAATATGCTGTCAAGTATGGTCAACACTTAAAGGGTGCCATCATTTCATCTATGGTCGATGAAATTGATGATTACGTTAAGCACGTCAACGCACTCCGGGAAAAGACGCTCTCTAAGGAAGCCGTTGACTTTATGAAGGATTGTGAAGCGAAAAATGATTACAGCAATCCAAAGTATCAAGAGTATGTTCAGGTAATGAACGAAAACTATATTGACCGGAAACAACCTTCTAAGCTTTACCACCTTAAAGATCTTGGTGGCGATGCGGTCTACAACGCCTTCCAAGGTGATAACGAATTTGTAATCACCGGGAAATTAAAGGATTGGCATTTCCGTAACCAACTTAAGAACATCAAGGTTCCAACACTGATTACTTTTGGTGAACACGAATCAATGCCACTTGCTACCGGGAAAAAGATGGCCGAATTAATTCCAAACGCTAAGTTCGTTACCACGCCAAACGGTGGTCACCACCACATGGTTGATAATCCAGACGTTTATTACAAGCATCTCGCTGATTTCATTCGGAATTGCGAACAAAACTAAAGATAATCAAAAAGCTGAGAAAATTCGAATTGGTTTTCTCGGCTTTTCTTATTCTTTGCGTTACAGATATTGATATTAGTTAATTCCTAACCATAATTGGTATACAATAAGAATGGAAAACTTAAGATTGCGAGGTTTACTTTATGGCACACCAAATTACAAATTTCATTTTTGATATTGATGGAACCCTCATTAATACTTATGAGAAATACATGCCACCAATGATTGATGTAATGGAAAAGCATGGCTACCATGTTCCTGCAGACCAAGTTGATTCTCTCAAAAGAAAACTCTTTGGTATCACCGGTGCTGATTCTTTACGTCAGGGCGGTGTCAAAGAGGAGGACATCCCCGAAATGGTCGATGAATGGCGCGCGTTATCTTTCCAACGTGAAGATTTAGTAACGGTTTTCCCTGGAATTGAGGAAATGGTTACGGGATTAGCTGCTCGTCCTGACACGAAATTAGCAATTGCAACATCTAAGGTTCGCGAAGATTATCAGGAACACTTTGTCAATGACTACGACTGGACGAAATATTTTGATGTTGCCGTAACTGAGGAGTTAACTAGCAAGCACAAACCGGATCCTGACCCAATCTTGCTGGCAATGGACAAGCTTGGTGCCCGTCCCGAAAATTCAGTTTACGTTGGTGATACGATCAACGATCTGAAAGCCGCTCATAATGCTGGCATTAAATTTGCTGGTGCATTATATGGCTCATCTCAGCCGCAGAATATTCAAGACGCTGATTACCCGCTCCATGAACCACAAGACTTATTGAAGATTGATTAAAAATAATTGAAGCTGAGAATCAGTAAGTTTCAAAACTAACAATTATAGAAAGGTGACATAACGGAGGTTATAAATAGCTTCTGTTATGTCACCCTTCTTTACTCTATTAAATTAGTAGCTCTCTTGCTTACTTCTTAAATAATTGCGCCATCTTGGCTGCAACCTCAGGATCAAGGTTGTCTGCCAAAGTACCGGTGTTATTTGACGTGGCTGTTTGCTGGCTATTCTTAATTATTTCGGCTAAATTATCAGCAACTGCCTGTTCACCAATTTCAATCGGGTTGATGGTAAGTCGTCCACCAGCAGCATCAGCATGACCACCGCCATTAAAGTATTTCTCAGCGAACTTAGCAACATCAAGTTTACCGTTACTTCGCAGGGAAACACTAACTGGGCTAATTACTAACGCTGCATCGACATCAGGATGCTGGATCAGTAATTCATGAGCAATTTCGGACTTATAATCGTCAGCATAAACAAGCCCCAATTGATGGCCAGCAATTTTTGTAATTAGGGTATCCTTCAAATGGCTCTTTAGGTACTTTGCCCGACGTTCATTAAGCGTCTTAATCAGAAGCTGATTTTGCTTTGCATATTCTTCCCAGCCAACACTAAAGACGTTCGCGACGAATGATGCCGAGTCTTGTAGAGGATAGAACCAGAATAACTGGTCAAAGTTATCAGCAGCAACCCGTTCTTCTTCACTAATATTCGGATCATTTTGCCAATCCCATGTGTCGTAAGCTCGAATAAGTTCCACAAGATACTCAAGCTGTTGTCGGCGGTCTTCACTTAGCTCCATGAAATGCGGCTGACTTGTTAACCAATCCCAAACAAGACTCGTTGCACTTGGGTTTACTTTTGGGTTTGCTGGCCGAATACTGTTAGCTGAATATTGTTCTCGTAATTCAGCTTCAGTTTCATGATGATCAAATACCAACCAGTGGTTAGCAAAATTAGTGTTTAACTGCTTAAACGTGTAGTCGCTATCTGGCGTCATATCCATAATGTAAACATCGGTAGTACGACTTGCTTCTGGGGTCTGCAACCACTTAGCGAATTCTTCATCAATTCGACCTGCACCGCAATTGGTAAGATCAAATTCACTATGAGGAAACATCGTCTCTTTAACCGTCTCTAATAATAGCGGTGCCCCAAAGCCATCTAAGTCGTTGTGTGAGAAAATTTTAATTACCTGATTTGCCATGATTAATACCATTTCCTTTGTCTAATACTAACCAATTATACCAAGAAGCTTATTCATATGTCCTGACACTTTCCAAACTTCTTGGTATGATTATCATTAGTAAGCATTTAGAAAGGATAAAGTACCTATGCAAATATACGATTATCGTCATGAGCTGATCGAATTACTAGAAAACACTAGTAGCGACCAGCAAAGTTTACGGCAAACACTCCAAAGTTTAAACACAGTGATTAATATTTTAAATCACTACGAAGATCCTCAACCATCAACATCGCTTCAAAAGCCAAAGCAATTCAGCCAGCCTGAAAATAAGGCAATTCGACCAGCTCCACGGATTCGACAGGCAAGCCATTCCTCCCTTCTTACCGGTCCAGCACACGAGGTGACACCTAATTCTCTTAAACGGCCAGTCACTCCAGAACCAGTCACGGTCGAAAAAGTTTCTCAAGAAGAGCGACTAGCGGCAGATGATCTTTACCTTGTTCACCGAAAATTAAGTGGTGCTGAAATTAATCACCATTATTACAACGAAGCGGTGATTCATTCACTTCACTTTCCACTGGAAGACGGTGATATTGTTCAACTCGATCCCCAACAAACGGTTCGTGGCCTGCCAACAATTCGCCGAGTGACCGCTGACCACTTGGATGATTACGAGCCAAAAAAGATTGAAGTAATTGAGTACGCCGAATTAAGTAGCGTTCCTGGCTCAGACGTCTTGCAAATTAGTGGTACGCTAAAGGGTAACTCAATCTTGGATGAAAATTCAGCTAATACGATTGTTATTGATCCATTTAAGTTCCCTGGGCGGAGTCTCAAGGCTGGAATGGTGGTCGATTACGCCTATTTCGATCATGGAAATGGTCTTGAAGATGCTAAGAATGGGTCAATTCGCTGGATTCACGAAAAGCAAGACTTCGACACAACCAAACAGCCTGCTAAACCAAAGCAGGTTAAGAAGCCTGTTCATCCGCGACACGATTACGAGAAAAAACTGGATTACGATCTGAAACAACGAATCGTTCTCCTGATTACTGGTGATCGGGAACGTTCACAAGAATTAAAGGCAGTTGTTGATAAGCACCATGGAATTTACCATGCCCTTGACGCTTCCATGGAAGATAAAATCTCCAGCAGTAAAATGAAACGGGAAATTCGTGAGGCTGACTTCGTTGTGGTCTGCATTGATAAAATTCATCATCGAATTAGCCAGTTAGCAAATCATCATGCCAAGCGTTACGAAAAACCGCTAGCAATCGCGAATACAACAACAAATACTGCTGTTGAACGAGCAATTGCACGGGCTTTGAATGGTGACCCTGCCTATGCACAAACAAGCGAAGATATGGCTAATTACCAGAAAAAATAAAAAAATTCTAAAAAACTTGTTGACTTTTATTAAAAACTAGTTAGAATAATAAACAACAATTTAATTATTCGATCGCAATGAGAAAGAAGAGTAAATTAACGATATCCATTAGCGAGTCTCGTTAGGTGGAAGGAGACAGGTTCAACGTTAATCGAAAATCACTTTCGAGCTTAAGTCTTAATTCATAGTAAGACTTAATGGTAGCACCCATTAACGTGCCAGCGTATCGCCCAGTCCCGGGCCGTACGTGTAAGGTATTATCAGCAATGATGATACGAAGATAGGGTGGTACCACGCTCGAGCGTCCCTTAACCAAAGTAATTTTGGTTAAGGGACTTTTTTGTTGGGATCAAAGCAATTATTTAACGTTTTTCCTAGGAGGGAATTGATTATGCAGGATTTAACAACAAAAAAGTTAACATTTAAGCAATACTTAGTTGTTGCTTCGTTACTATTCGGGCTATTCTTTGGTGCCGGGAACTTGATTTTCCCGCTTCACCTTGGCCAGTTAGCTGGTGCGAATTGGGGCCCAGCTGCTCTTGGTTTCTTAGTTACTGGGGTTTTACTCCCATTACTTTCTGTTCTTGCCATCGCTGTTACCCGTGCTGAAGGGGTTTACGATGTTGGTCGACCACTTGGTGCAGCATTTGCCCTAGTCTTCATGGTCTTGATTCACGCTACCATCGGTCCTTTATTCGGGACTCCGCGGACAGCAACCGTTTCATTTACCGTTGGGGTTGCGCCATTCGTTCCAAAAGCTGCTCAAGGCTGGTCACTATTGCTTTTCTCAGCAGTATTCTTCGTCTTAGCATTTGCATTTTCTTACAAGGAAAACAGCATTCTTTCAAACGTTGGTAAAGTTTTGAACCCTGTCTTCTTGGCACTTCTATTCTTAGTCTTCGTAGTTGCGTTCGCTAATCCGTTGGGGAATCCAGCTACTGCACCAGTAACTAGCGCTTACGTTCACAGTGCCGTTACTAATGGTTTCCTTGAAGGATACAACACAATGGATGCTCTAGCAGGTCTTGCCTTTGGGGTTACTGTTGTTACCGCAATTAAAGGGATGGGCGTTCGTCGTCCAGGTGCTGTTTCAAAGGTTGTTACAAAATCTGGTGTTCTCGCAGTTGGTGCTATCGGTTTCATCTACCTTCTTCTAATCGTCCTTGGTGCAATGTCACTTGGTCGCTTTAAGGTTTCACCTGATGGTGGTGTTGCTTTCAACCAATTAGTTAACGCTTATGCAGGTGCATTTGGTCAAGTTGTTCTAGCATTCTTATTAACTGTTACTTGTTTAACTACTGCTGTTGGTTTGGTTGCTGCCTTTGCTCAAGACTTCCACAAGCACTTCCCAAAGGTTAGCTACCACACTTGGTTAGCACTTAGTTGCCTTGCTTCATTCTTAACTGCTAACTTCGGTTTGGATCAAATCATCGCTTGGTCAACACCAATGCTAATGTTCCTTTACCCACTATCAATGGTCTTAATCGTTCTTTCAGTTGCTTCACCACTCTTCCATCGTGATGGCGTTGTTTACTTCTTCGTTGTCCTTTTGACTGTGGTTCCAGCACTTGGTGATATGGTTGTTGCTTTCCCAGCCGTTGTAAGTCAAAGTTCATTTGGTCTCTGGGTAGCCGGTGTCCGGAAGATGATGCCACTCGCCTCAATGGGTCTCTCATGGGTTGTTCCGGCACTTGTTGGTTTAGTTGTCGGGCTCGCATTCCACTTCTTCCGTCGCAACCAAGTTAACGTTAAGCAGACAGAAGTTGATTAGTCTAATCTAGTAATCGCCATTAATTAAAAACTCCAATCTAAAAAACTCAGTTCAGGATGTCACCATTCTGGGCTGAGTTTTTTTACATGGTAAATGTGGTTATTCTAACGTTCTAGGCTGCATAGGCGAAATATGCGCGCCGTGACCGCAACTTCTGCCTAGCGATCTAGGCAAAATAGTCAAGATCTGCTCGCCAGGAACTTGCTAGAGCCAGCAACCTCCTTCCCCAGTAGCTAACTGAATTCTGTCACCAACAAGTTGGTATCCAGAACTCTAGTCAGCCTTGCGAGGGTTCACAGACGAAAACAAGTTTTCTGGTTCACTGCTTAGGCGCGAGTCGCCTTCGTCAGGAGAAATCGCTAGTTTCTACTGCAACAAAGCCGAAACGTGTTCGCAGGGAAGCCCCTATAGACAACAAACTCCCTCCCAGATGCTTTCAGCATCCAGTCGGGAGAAATTGCTAACTTCTACTGCATCAAAGCCGAAAACGCGTTCAGCCTAAACTCCCTCAAGATAACGATCTCTCTCCTAGGCGCTAGTCGCCTTCGTCGAGAGAAATCGTTATCATCCGGGAGCTTTTTACGGCTTCACGCTCTATTTGTCATACCTCTCCAATCCAAATTTTTGGATGGCGTAGATGAGTTTGTTGGCGTAGTTCGGGTCGGTGGCATAGCCGTTCTTTTGGAGTTCTTGAGCGGCTTTTCGATAATTGGTATTGGTGCGGACACCATCGAAACGGTGATGGTTATCTCTGGTTCCATTAACAATAATATTGGTATGAGCCTTAATTGAATCATCCCATGTTTGGTAAACAGCAAAGTATTGAGGAATGTACCGTTGCTTACCATTAATGTTTTCAATGGTATACATCCGCACCTTATCTTCACCCTTACTTGCCTTCATGCCGAACAAGTTGTTGTATTTATTACCGAGCCGACTATTTCCCCACTGGGACTCTAATCCAGCTTGCGCAATTGTGATACTTGCTGGGATGCCATACTTCTTCTGTTCACGCTGAGCTGCTGGCGCCACCTGAGAGACAAACTGTTGAACAGTCATGTTTTGGTCGTGAATTTGTCGGGGATACCCTGACAATGGACTATTCTTAATGGTTAGTCCACAAATCGTAAAGACGACAACAAGAAAAACGATTGTAATTGCAGAAATAATTTTAGTTTCTTTTTTCATATTTATTCCTCTTTAACTAAGTATTCGCGCTTATTATAAACAATCATTTATTATAAAGCGAGATGTTTTAAGACTTCTTTAATAAGTCCTTTTTAACATCATTAAAGTGTTTTGCATCAGTAACCTTCATCTTTGGGAAGCTCCTAATCAGCCGCCGTTGGTTCCAGGAAAGGTGCTGGTTAAACCGTCGCGTATCTTCACTATTAATGATCTCTGCTCGCCAATTAGCCAGCCGCTGCTTTAAGCGATGTTCTTCCGCAGGCTTGGCTTCTTGGATTAGTTCATGCAAGTGCTCAAACCGTTGATTGATCCGGTTATCCCATTGTTTAGTAGATGTATGAAGCCGGTGGACACTGAACATCGTCAAAATCGTATCAGTACCCATTACAAGAACAATTATAACAGCCAGCCAACCGTGCGTCCGTGCTTCTTCCCAATTAATTATTCGCTGGATAAAAGGTTGGATGTACTTGACTAAGAAAACCACACCGATCCCCCAGAACAATGATATTTCTGGAGCAACTCTTCCTTGAATGTTCCCTTTCAGTTTAGAATAATCCCAGAGCTTCATATGAAAGACTTTCTCCAAAAAGAGACTCGCAAAATATTCAAAGATGCTAGCAACGATAAAGCCAACAATAAATAGGAGAATTAAATTATTTTTAACGGGCTCCGCTGTAATTAAGATCGTGGTAACAGCAAATCCATAAACTGGGCAATATGGGCCAAAAAGGAATCCACGGTAAGCATAGTGATGATCCTTAATCGAACAATAAAAGGTTTCCCATAACCAGCCAACTACCGAATAGGTAAAAAATAAGACAATAATTTCTGAAATTGAGTAATGCATGGTCCGACACCCTCCCTTCATCAATTATTGTCTCATATTTTCTACTTTAAGCTAAGTTTTTCAACATTAAGGATCTTATCAAGCCAGCCTTCATAGAAACTTTGTTCGTGACTAACTAAAATTAAATTTCCCGGGAAATTTTGTAATGCCGTTTTCAACCCTTCCTTGGTTTCATCATCAAGGTGGTTTGTTGGTTCATCCATGATCAAAAAGTTAGACGGGGTTAACTCTAAAATTGCCAGCTTAACCTTCGTTTGCTCACCACCTGAAAGCAAGTGTAACGGCTTCATTGTATTTGCCGCATTAATTCCTGCCCGAGCTAGCTTTTGCCGAATAGTTTTGGGCTGCATCGTTGGGAACATATTTTGAATTGTCTGTAATGGGGTTAATGACGGGTCATCCCATTCAAGATCCTGATCAAAGTAGTTAACCTTAGCGGATGGTGAAAAAGTTGCCGTTCCGCCAAGCGCAGGAATTTTCTTTAAAATTGACTTAATCAACGTTGACTTCCCAACACCGTTAAATCCTGTGAAAAGCAGCTTTTCTCCCATCGTCATTGAAAATGTCACCGGTGCTAACAATGGGTGACCATAACCAACGGAAAGGTTTTCGACCCGAAGCGCGTTCGCGGAGCCGGTATTTTCATACGGAAACTTAAAAGTTGCTTTTAAATTATCTGTCGGTGGATCAATCCGCTTCATCCGGGCCAGCATCTTTTCCCGCGACTTAGCCATCGTTGATTTTGACCCCGCCTTATTTTTTCGAATAAACCGTTCAGCCTTTTCAATAACAACCTGTTGTTTTTCGTATTCCCGCTCTTGGGTTTCCTTATGCTCTTCCTTTTGTCGCATTGCCTGTTCAAAGCTCCCCCGGTATTTGGTAATTTTCCCGAAGGCAACATCACAAATCGTATTCGTTACCTGTTCCAAAAAATCATAATCGTGAGAGATGATCATCGCTGCCCCATCGAAGTCGTTTAAGTAGTCAATCAACCACTCAATGTGGGCCGTATCAAGGTAGTTAGTCGGTTCATCAAGCAGGATTACATCCGGTTGCTCAAGTAACATCTTCGCTAAGATAATCTTAGAACGTTGGCCACCACTCATTTCAGAAACGACGTGGTCCTTCCCGATTTCGGTCAATCCTAACCCATTCATTACTCGCTCAACTTCGGTTTCAATATCATAGAAATTATGGGTATCTAATTGTTCTTGGAGCCGACCTGCTTTAGTTAACAGCTCATCATCCATCTTTTGAGCATATTCTTCGTACAGCTTATTCATCCGGTCATTGATTTCATAAAGATCAGCAAAGGCGGTATGAAGAAACTTGATCAGAGTCATCCCCTTAGGAATATCAACGTACTGGTCCAAGTAACCGATCTTAACGTTCTTAGCCCAAGTTACCGTTCCCGACACCGGAAGGACTTTCCCAATCAAAATCTTAATTAAGGTACTTTTACCAGCACCATTTTGACCAACAATTCCCATATGTTCATGTTTTTCAAGTTGAAAGCTAGCGTCATCGTAGAGTTGCTTATCCGCATAACTCATTGTCAATCCCTTGACATCTAATACTGCCATGTCTTCTCTCCTCATTTTTCCGTTTAAACTGCTTAATATGGTAACACAAATCAAATTCCTCTCCAAACTGATCATTAAAGGAATCTCATTTTCACCTTGACATCCAGATCATCCTTCGCTAAACTATAAGCAATCTTAAGTGAACGGAGAATGTTAAATGATTAAGTCTCACACCAGCAAGTTAAATACTTGGCAAAGCCGGTAATTCGGGTTGAGTTCGTCATGGATGCAACCTGAGATGACAGATTGCATCTGTGCCGGCTGAGAAGCGATCATTTATTCAGTCTGCATGGATCCTACATGCAGGCTTTTCTTTTTTTCAAAAGCGGAGAGCCCTTTGCATGTGGTTCCCCGTTTTTTCTTTAGGGAAGGAGTTTTATCTTTATGAAAAGAATGTCCGCAGTCATTATTCTGCTGCTTGGCTTTCTCGGGATTGCCTTTTTCACCGAAAACGGCGGTGTTGTTAAGCAGCGGGTTCCAAAAGTCGGGGTATTGACCTTGATGCACCACCCTGCCTTAGATCAAATCTACAAGGGGTATGTCGATGAGCTGGCTAAGGAAGGTTACCACAACGGGAAGAACATTAAAATTGAATACGAGAATGCCAACGGTGACCAGAGTAATCTTAAAACAATGGCCAATACATTGACTAATAATAATCCAACGGTTCTCTTTGGAATTACTACCCCCGCTGCTCAGGCGCTCGCCAATTCTACCACTAAGACACCAATCATCCTCGGTGGGGTTTCTAACCCTCAAGGAGCCGGCCTAGTGAAGAATAACCAGCATCCTGGTGGCAACATTAGCGGTGTCTCCGATTTAGCACCAGTTCACCAGCAACTAACCTTAATCAAGCAATTCGTTCCTAACCTCAAAACTCTCGGGGTAATTTACACTTCCAATGACAGCTCTGGTGTTACTGGCTACCACCAAATTGCCCGTGAATGCAAGAAGATGAACATTAAACTAAAAGCGTACTCGATCTCGAACAGTAACGATTTAAACCAGGTTTCCCAACAAATGGTAAGTCAGGTCGACGCGGTGATTGTTCCAACCGATAACACGGTTGCTGGTGCAATGCAGACACTGGTTAAGAACGCGGATGCCGCTAATAAGCCCGTCTTCCCTGCTACTGACACTATGGTTAAGCAGGGCGGGGTTGCTACATACAGCGTTAACCAATACAAGCTTGGTGTAATGGGAGCAAAAATGACCGTAAAAGTCCTTAAAGGAAAGAAAGTTGGTAACCTCCCAGTCGAATACGTTCGTCGCGGTGAACCAGTCCTTAACCTTAAGCAGGCACAAAAACTCCACTTACAAATTCCTGCCCAGTTCGAACACGAAGCACAAACAAAGGGGGAAGTATACAAATGAATCTAATCGTCTCATCTATCGGTCAAGGGTTATTGTGGGCATTACTCGGTCTTGGCCTCTACCTCACATTCCGGATCCTTGATTTTTGTGATATGACAGTTGAAGGAACTTTCCCTCTTGGTGCCGCCACTGCAGTTACCGCCATTGCAAACGGCATCAACCCATTTTTGGCAACACTATTAGCGATCGGTGCGGGAATGATTGCTGGCCTAATTACCGGTCTCCTTTATACTAAGGGAAAGATCCCAAGCCTCTTAGCTGGAATTCTGACCATGACCGCAATTTACTCCGTTGATTTACGGATCATGGGGAAATCTAACATCTCACTATTAGGAAAGCCCACACTTTTTAATGGTAATTTTCTTCGTCAACTTCCCCAATTCTTTGATAGCGTGACAGTCGGCTTAATTGTGATCATCATTGTAACTATTCTGATGATGATCTTTCTTGCCACCGATTATGGGCAAGCGTTCATTGCAACCGGGGATAACCCCACAATGGCAAAGTCATTAGGAATTCACACTGACAAAATGATTAATGTTGGCTTAATGGTTTCTAACGGGATGGTTGCTCTCTGTGGTGCCCTCGTTGCCCAAAGTAATGGCTATGCTGACGTTAACATGGGGATTGGGACCATCGTTATTGCCTTAGCTTCAATTATTATTGGTGAAGTAGCCTTTGGTGACCTCACTCTTAACCAGCGGCTCGTTGCTGTGACTCTTGGTTCAATCATCTATCGCTTAATTCTATTAGCAGTATTACAACTCGGCTTCTCCGCTAACGACCTCAACTTAATTTCTTCGATTGTTCTTGCAATCTGCATGATGCTACCGCAATTGGAAAAGGTTGTTAATTTAAAAAAGCCAATCTTGAAGGGAGTGCAACCACATGAGTAAGCCCATTTTAGAATTGAAAAATGTCAAGACAGTTGTTAATAAGGGAACTGCAAACGAAACCACGATCCTCAAAGGGATTAATTTAAAAATTAACGAAGGTGACTTTATTACCATTGTTGGAACTAACGGGGCCGGTAAATCAACCCTCTTCAATGTTATTGGCGGGAACCTCCATGCTGACAGCGGGCAGATTCTTCATAACGGCAAGGACATCACTCGTTCAACTGAAGAACAACGGACGTCTTTTCTTGCCCGCGTCTTTCAGGATCCCAAGCTTGGGACAGCTCCCCGGATGACCGTTGCTGAAAACATGCTGCTTGCAACAAAGCGTGGTGAAAAGCGTCACTTGGTTTTGCGAAAACTAAAGCAAAACATGGAACGGTTCACCAAATTAGCTGCCACAATGAACAATGGGTTAGAAAACCGAATGACCACCGCAACCGGAGCGCTTTCTGGCGGTCAAAGGCAAGCACTTAGCTTTTTAATGGCTACTCTTAAGCGTCCTGATATTCTTTTATTGGATGAACATACCGCTGCTCTTGATCCGCATACGAGTTTAAACCTCCTCCATGCCACTGACGAGCGGATCAATCAGGATCACCTGACGGCTCTGATGATTACTCATCACCTTGAAGATGCCTTAACATACGGTAATCGGTTAATTGTCCTAAAAGACGGCCAAATTAAAGCCGACTTTAAAGGTGAAGCAAAACAACAGCTCACCACTGACAAACTCTACACCTATTTTGAAGATTAGCCTTGTTAATATTCCAAAAATGATATATATTAATAATGAAATATATCGTTTTTGGAATATTGGGGGGGTTAAATCATGAATTACTGGCTTCTTTTCGTTACCTTTATTGCTGTTAACCTAGACTTTTTCTTTATCTTACTCTGTCTAGTTAATAAATATCCTTTGCGCGACGTTATCATTGGCTATGTGATTGGTGTCGCAATCCTGGTTACCGCTAGTTTTACTGCTGGAAAGGTTCTTGCACTCTTCCTTCCTGAATGGCTCCTTGGCTTCCTCGGAATTTTACCAATTTACATGGCACTCCATGATAACGATGAAGATCCCAACCATCAATCGACCACTCGATCACCAATGCTGATTGTTCTCATAACATACCTTGCAGTTTGCTCTGGTTGTAATCTCTCGATCTTTTTACCAATCCTAACAGAAATTCCCCTCGGTCACTTTGGCTTAGTATTGAGTTTCATTCTTATTCTCACCATTCTCGTTGTAATTTTGATTAAGGAAATTGGTAAATTATCACCAGTCGCCCGGTTCATGGATAAATATAGCGAACTGTTAATGAAAATCATCTACATTGGAGTCGGAATATATGTCTTCTTCGATAGCGGGCTGATCCGTCACTTGGCACAGTGGGTCGGTCTGGTATAATATTCATCAAAAAGTGATGGAGGCTTTCACCCGTGGAACAACCAGATGTCTTAATTAACGAAGCGGCAAAGATTTACAAAGTATTAAGCAATAGCACGAGAATCAAAATTCTCTACTATCTCCGTCATCAAACTGATGAGGTTGATGTAAAAACAATTGTTAATGATCTTGGCCTTGCCCAACCAGTGGTTTCTAAACAACTCGGAATCCTCCGGCGTTACCAACTGGTTTGTTCCCGTCGCTCTGGCACCCGTGTCTTCTACATCCTTGACGATCCTCACATTATGGAATTAACGGATGACATGATTGCCCACGTTAAACACGAAATTAAAGGCGAACCCCATCCAAAGAATTTATATTAGGGAGAGAGTGCGAACCTCGACGGACTAGCCACCTAGTACTAAGGAATCCCGGACGATGATTGTCTTGCAATCAAGGACGGGATAGTTAGACGGAGGTGGCCGGTCGCGGTGAGCAGTTCTTTGCTATATTGCAGTAGAAACGATTAGCTCGAGGAAGGTTAATCTGAGCACGTTTGAGAGAAAGTACGGTCTCCTTGCACTACAATATCAATATCCTTTAAGATAATAAGAGGCTAAGAGCATTCTTGGTCTCTTTAATAATTTAAACAATTTTTAACGGGAGGATTATTTGTGAATAACCTATTTGAGCGTACTTCGATTAAAAAGGCCTATTTTACTCTTGCACTACCAGTAGTGTTAAGCATGGCGGTAACGCTTATTTATAATCTGGTTGATACCTTCTTTGTTTCTAAGACTGGTAACCCTGATCTAGTTGCTGGAGTATCTCAGGGAGCCCCAATTTTCACCTTGATGATTGCGATTGGTGATATTTTCGGTCTTGGTGGTAGTTCATTAATTTCACGGCTTTTCGGTGAGCACAAAGACCGATTAGCACGAAACGTTTCTGGCTATGCTTTCTATTACTCAATAGCCTGTGGAATTGTTGTTACAATCATCTTATTAGTCTTTCAAAATCCAATTCTTCATCTGCTTGGCGCCTCAACTAATACTTGGAAGTACGCCCGTGAATATTACCTGGTAATCGCCTGGGGAGCGGCATTTATCATCTTCGGGTTATCACCAACCAATATTCTCCGAACGGAAGGCCTAGCGATCCAGTCAATGATTGCCTCAATGGCAGGGACGATCATTAATATCTTCCTTAATCCGATCTTTATTTTTACCTGTGGATTAGGAGCTGCCGGATCAGCCCTGGCAACGGTCACTTCGAGTGTAATTGCAGACATCATTATGGTTTACTATCTCAGAACGAAAAGTAAAAAGCTGACAACTTCAATTCATGAGACTAAAATCAGCTGGCATCATCAAATTCAGATCTATGCCATCGGGATTCCCGCTTCGATTACCAATATTATGGTTTCCTTTGCAACAGCCATGACTAATCGCTACTTAATTTCATATGGAGCTAATAGCGTTGCTGCGATGGGAATTGCGATGAAAGCTAACTCAATCATTATTATGATCATGGTTGGCTTTGCTTTCGGTGCCCAACCATTAATTGGGTATGCTTATGGTGCCCGAAACGAAAAACGCTTTTACGAAATTATCCATTTTGATTTATTCGTTATTTCTACAATTAACATTGTCTTAACAATACTCCTCCTTATTTTTGCTCCTGAAGTAATTCGCATCTTTATGAATGATCCGGTAATCGTTAAAGAAGGGGCCTTGATGCTCCGCTGGTTATCTATAACAACTACTTTAGCTGGGATAATCCTAGTATTTACCACCGCTTTCCAGTCAATGGGAAAGGCTGCCCCAGCATTTTGGCTATCATTCAGTCGTCAAGGGTTAATCTTTGGCCTAGCTATCGTAATCCTGGCTCATTTCTTTGGTTATACGGGAATCTTAGCTGCTCAAGCATGTTCAGACGTGCTAACTTTGATTTTGGGGCTAATCTTCTACAAAGCCTATGAACCACACTTTAATAGAAAGAGCACTGAATAATAAAGCTTTTGGAAACCTAATTGATTCGTCATAAAAGAAAACTAAAAAGGGATTGTGACATAAGTACTTTTACCAAGTTCAAATACGAACAGCGCGGTACGCAAATGGGTTCCAGTGTCCGGTATAACCGAACTCTGGAACCCTATTTGCGCTCGCGGGGACGTGAAAACGAAGTCATAAATGACTTCTGTCACGCTCTCTTTTTAGATTTTCCTTGAAAAGTAATGATCCAACTTTGCCTCAGGGTAGAAGCCCGTTACCTTTTCTTTAGCAACGCCATCGCGAAAAAGGATCAGGGTTGGGATGCTCATTACTTTGTACTTGGCAGCCATTTCTTTATTATCATCAACATTTAATTTCAAAAATTTAATTTTACCGGCATACTTTTTTTCAAGATTTTCCAATGCCGGAGCCATCATCTTGCAGGGCCCACACCACGGAGCCCAGAAGTCAACCACCACTACTGGAGCAGAGCTAGTTAACTCAGCAAAAGTCTGGTCAGTCACAACTGTTGCCATTGCTATTTTTCCTTTCGTTTTGGTTGACGGAGATAGTGAATGATCATCGTAGCGACAAAGACAATGAGGACAAACGCCCCAAAGTAGCCAGATGGTATTTCGATGTCGATTGCCGGAATGGTTAAGAAGAGCTTAATTGCAATAATGAAAATTAAGACATACGCCATTGGTTCCAGTTCTGGAATCTTGCGCATTAACTTCATAATAACTTCAGCAACACCACGCATACATGCAATCCCAATAATACCACCGATTAAGACGATTACTGGATTATTTGAAATTGCCAAAGATGCTAATACGGAGTCAATTGAGAAAATAATATCCATCATTTCAATCTGGGCAACTACCGACCAAAATAGTTTTCTTCCCGTCAATTTTCCGCCTAAACGATGAATTAACGGCTTTTTCTCTTTCTTTTGCTTATGAGAAAACTTGGCACTAAAGAATCGGTACACTAAGTACATTAGGTAAACAGAACCAAGAACCTTAATTTCCCAAAAGTGGATCAAGTAGGTTCCTAACCCAATAACCAGGAACCGGAAAATGTACGAACCCCAAATTCCGTAGAAAAGCGATTCTTCCTGTTCCTTTAGCGTTGGCAAGACTCGTGTTTGGGCCGCCAACACAATTGCGTTATCGACCGAAAGCAAACACTCAATTAATACTAAGGAAAGGATAATCAACCAATCCTGTCCCGAAGTAATTACCATTGCCCAATTATGACCATCAAAGAATGGACCATAAAGCTTTTCTAAAAGTGACAATCAATGTCCTCCTTTAAATTCTCTATTCTAAATGGTATTTTACCAGATCTTGACTAAAATAGTCAGGAAGAGGAGCGGTAATTGTAATTTTCTGATTACTAAACGGTACCACTAACCGTTGTTTGTACCCGTGTAAGTGCATTTTAGCTAACGAGGAAGGATTATAAATCGGGTCTCCCACAATCGGATGACCGCTATATTCAAGGTGAACTCTTAATTGATGTGTTCTTCCCGTTCCCAATTTCAAATCAACCAGCGAGTACTTTGAGTTACTCTTAACCGTTTGATAAAAAGTTTGTGCCCGCTGTGAACGCTCGCCATTAACCTTTCTTTTCCGAATATCACTCGGGTCCTTTCCAATTGGCCAGTCCCACTCGCCACTACCTTTGATTTGCCCTTCAACTAATGCTAGATACTCCCGATGAATTTTTCCTTGACTAATTAATCGGTCTAAGATTGGCACCACAACTGGATTTTTCGCCACAATTACTGCTCCGCTAGTTTGCAGATCAATTCGGTGAACCATGTATGCTTGATGGTGTAAATATCCAGCAACATCGTTCATTAGTGTTCCAGTTTCTCCCGTTTCATTAGGGTGGCTCTTTTGTCCCCGTGGTTTATTAGCAACTAGTAAATCACGATTTTCATACAAGACAGCCAACTTAGGATTGCTTGTTGGAATGTACTGATTATTACCCGGATGACGGAACTCATCACCTCTAAATTGCAACATTACCTGATCTCCAGGGTGAACTTCTGTATTCATTGGATGGTACTTGCCATTTACCAACACTTGACGACGACTACGCAAATAGTGAACAAACCGGTTTGGAAGAAACCATTGTCGCTGTAACAGTTCACGAATGGAAATTGCTGGCTGATCAGCGGTTAACTGTTCCCGGATTTGCCATTGATAGTTAGCCATTACTTAACCTCCCGAACAGTTAATTGGTCAGGAACGTGGTAAACTTTGGGTTTATCCCAACTGAGCATTTCCGGAGTTAGTTGCAATTTTGTAATATCGCCGCGATGGTATGGTTGAAAGTAATAACTGCGACTCTCAGCGACTGTCACTGCGCGGTACACGGAATAGGTGCTCTGGTGACGAGTATTTTGTGGCACCGTTACACTATCTAAGAGGTGCCATTCACTGATCACTCCATGCTTTTCATCTTGTGGGACATCTGATCGTTCCTTTAAGTAAGCAGCCCGAACGAACCTCGCACTTGGCGAATAATAACCTGGCGGATTGGTCTTTCCTGAAAGACGGCCAGTCGTTACGCGCGGTGTATTAAGTGGAACACGATGTTCGTTAAACTCAGGAGTAAACTCAACATACTTTTCCATTTGGTGAAGCTGCTTTTCAAAATCAGGACTGTTAGTTACTACGCCTAAGGGATTTTCAATTACTCTTAATGGGTTCTGGGTTGGCTCAATCACAACAATTCTTCCCGTTCGATCAGCAACCGCAAAATGAAGTTCTGGATTGCCATACTTGGTATCACTATTCTTTTCACTCATTAATTCAACTTCATCGAGGTGCTCCTCAATTTCAGCAACGGTCCGAAAGTTACCGAGAAGCCAAAAGATAAATTCATACGCTGCAAGCTGAACTTTTCCCTGATTACGCTCATCTACATAATGTGCCCCGTTAGCAAATGTCAGCTTCTGTGCCATTAGTCCATGCTCATTAACCCCATCTGATACATCGATCCGGGTTGCAGAAAGACTTCCTCCGCCAACCATTGCATATTTATTTGTATAAATCCGGTGATCGAATGCGGTAGCCCACTTAAATTGTCGAGGAACAAATAATGGCGAAACTGCCAAGATCGGCCAATCCATTGTTCGCGCCAACAAGTGAGTGTGATCCAATGTTACCTGGTAAATACTGGTACACATGATCGTTTACCTCCCATTTTTTATCTTAAGTTTATCTGATTTCCCGGGAAATAGTTATCATTTTGTCCTCAGACTGCTTTACTTTTCTCTGCTAAAATAGTTGAATAGGATTATAAGCGATTTACGCAAGGGGGATGAACGGCAATGTTAAGTACGGAGAGAATCAACGCTCATAGCTGGTGGATCAGTGTGTTTGAACCACTCCCCCACGAGCGGCAGGATCTTATCCAAAAGTATGAGGTTACTAAGGAGCTACTTGACTATGCCATTGACCCCTATGAAAAAGCCCGGGTTGAAGTCGATCCAGATGCTGGAGTTACTTTACTGATCTTTGATGTCTACGTTCCAACTCACGAAGTAACTGCCCCACAGACCGCACCGATCGGTATTATGTTAACGAATAACAATCTGATCACATTTACAAATGCCAAGACTAACTTTGTTAACGGGATTATCGCTAACCAACTTAAACGTTTACAGAACCGCGATACCGTTGTTGAAAAATTAAATCTAGTTCTCGCTGTCCTGTACCGCTTATCAACCGATTACTTTGGCCCGTTACGTCGGGTTGACCAAAAGCGGCAACAAATCCAACGCTCGCTTCAAGGACGTACCGGACGAAAAGCCATTACTGAATTTATGGAAATTGAAACTGGGTTGGTTTACATGCTTACCTCATTAAAGGGAAACGTTTCATTACTGGAAGAATTCGAACGCCGAATGAACCCGATCATGTCAACCCGGCAGAGAAATGACCTTGATGATGTCATTGTCGAAGCTCAGCAAGGATTGGAAATGGCACAGATGACTTCTGACGTTTCTGCTCGGGTTTCCAATGCATACAGCAAGGTCCTGGATAGTGATCTAAACCAGACAATGAAGTTTCTAACAATCTATTCAATCCTCCTTTCCATCCCCACCATCGTCGCCGGCTTTTATGGTGAAAACGTTGCCCTACCACTAGCTAACAAGAGCTATTCCTGGATCATTACCATCGTAATTGCAATTCTCCTAATGGTCCTCTGCGCCGTCTTCCTGATTAGAAAGGATTGGTGGAAATAATAGAGCGTAAGCAGGCTAAGAAGGCCCGTAAGACAACAATTTCTCCCGACTGGATGCTGAAAGCATCTGGGAGGGAGGTTGTTGTCTATAGGGGCTTCCCTGCGAACGCATTTTGACTCGGTTGAAGTAGAAGGCTAGGAAGCGCGGACGAAGCACGTTATCACTATGGTTGTTGTCTATAGGGTCTTCCCTGCGAACGCGTTTTGGCTCGGTTGCATTAGAAAAGCCTAAGTACATAAGCTTGAATGGCTGTGTACTTAGGCTTTGTTTTTTGTGTGGTTAGAGCTAGCGTTCTATGCAACAAAGTAGAGATCTGCTCGCCAGGAACTTGCTAGAAATAGCGTTCTAGGCAGCTGAGTCAAAACGTGCTCAGCCTAACCTTCCTCGAGCTAACGACCTCCACCTCCGACGACGAGACGTCGTTCGGTGGAGAAATCGTTAGCCACCGGAAGGTTTTAACAGCTTCACACTCTCCTAATAATTATCCCCTCTCTCGAACTGGAACTTGGAGTTTAAGAGGGATTGGTGGATGAGGCTGTTGAGGAGATCTTTGGTAGCGTCCATGGCGTGGGTAGCGGTCTTTTCATTCCGCTTGGTAAGGAAGTCGGTAACGGCATCTCCCTGTTTGGTCTTGGCAATCGCGGTAATCATATCAATTCGCTTAACGGCATAGCTTTGTGAAGCATCACGGAAAGCATTTACCTCGTTAATAAATTCATGGTAACGGGGTTCAACGATTACCTCAAGCTGCTTTTGTAGCCAATATGCACTGTCATCAATCTTATTGCCAGCATGATCGTATGATGCCGGTGTTACATTAATGTTGGTAAAGAATGGAACGTACGGACTGTATGCAAAGAAGCCAAAGTTAATCCATTGAATTGCGGCACATTCTGCTGGAACATTATTCCGAATTTGTAAAATGCATGAGCTTTGATTCCGGTCTAAAGCAATTGAACGGAACTTCTTTTGATCTTTTTCATCACCAGAAGCGTATGAACCGGTTGGATCATATGGCGTGCCATTATAGTGTGATGACAAGAAGTATTCAACATCTTCAACAGCCAGCTTCTTCTCTGCCCGCTGGATGAACGGAATGTCCAAACTGGTTGGTTCTTGTTCAACTGATGGGGTAAATAGTTTTTGACCGTACCATGAACGTGGGGTGTTGTAGTATTGGTCAGCTTCATCATTAGTTCCGAAAATTTTCCGGAAGTTGAAGTTGCCAGGATATGGATTTAGGTTATTATCTTGAACAAATTGTTGGATTGTTGGGGCAAACATGAAGTTGTCTGGATCTTCAAAGTTAACCTCTTCAATACACATAATGTTAGGACAAATTGCATAAGCATCATCCGGAATCCGTTGAGCAACCCACTGGTGACCACCAGCAGTTTCAAAGTACCAAACTTCATTGTTATCACTAAATGCAATTCCGTTACTTTCACCGGTCCCGTAAGTTTCGATTAAGTGACCAAGGCGTTGGACACCTTCACGGGCACTCTTGATAAATGGCAGAACAAGGTAAACCATTGAGTCTTCGTCGACACCCTTCTCAACAAGCGGGTCGTGACCTAGTACTCGCGGATTAGTCATTTCGGTTTCGGATGCACTCATCGCAACATTATATTCATTAATCCCTTGTTCATCCCACCGGCCGTTATTAATATCGCCATTTGTTGTGGCGGTAAAACGACAACCTTGACCATCCAAGTCAACTTCCAAGCCATTGTAGGTTGACTTAAAGTGTTCACCAGTATAGTCCTTAGCAGGGTATACCTGGAAAGTCTTTGGGTTAACACCGTCGTAATAATCTTCATTCCGTGCAATCATGGTTGAACCATCAATTGACGCGTTTTTACCAACTAACATTGCAGTACAACTGCTCATTTTCTTGACGCTCATTTTGTCCCGTCCTTTCGGTTGCGTTTACTAATATAATAACACTTTTAACTTAATCGACTTGCTTGCTTTTTCAAGTCGTGGTAGGATAACAACACTATATGCCTATATAATACCGTAATATGGTCGGTGAGTCTCTACCCAAAGCCTTAAACTTTGGACTATAAGCAATAATACTAGTTTTGTAGGGACTGCGACAGTTGTTAGCAGTCTCTTTTTTATTGGAGGATTAATCGTGGACGAAACAGGTTCAGTAAATAACACTCACCAACAAAAAGTTTTATTTTCGCCTAAAGATCTGGTACTTGGTTTTCAACACTTATTAGCAATGTATTCGGGAGATGTCCTTGTCCCGTTGCTAATTGGTAGTTACTTGCACTTTTCAACCATCCAGATGACTTACTTAGTCTCAATCGACATTTTCATGTGTGGTATTGCAACGCTCCTTCAATTAAAGCGGACGCCGCTAACCGGGATTGGTCTTCCAGTTGTTCTGGGCTGTGCTGTTCAATCAGTAACCCCGCTGGAATCAATTGGGAGTAAGCTGGGAATCACTTATATGTACGGAGCAATCATTGCTGCCGGAATCTTTGTTTTTCTGATTGCTGGAGTCTTTTCCAGATTAAAGAAGCTTTTTCCACCAGTCGTTACTGGTTCGTTAATCACCATCATTGGTTTTACCCTGGTTCCGGTCGGTTTCCAGGATCTTGGTGGAGGAACACCAACTGCCCACTCATTTGGTGATCCCAAAAACCTCTTTATCGGTTTCGTCACGATTGCGGTAATCCTGCTTCTTAATGCCTGGGCAAAGGGCTTCTTAAAGTCCATCGCCATCCTGCTAGGGATCTTAATCGGGTCATTTGTTGCTGGCGCAATGGGGATGGTTTCATTAAAACCGGTTTCTGAAGCTGCCTGGCTGCACACCCCGCAACTATTTTTCTTTGGTGTCCCCCACTTTAACGGGAGCGCCATGATTACAATGATCCTGGTCTCTTTGACAACGATGATTGAGTCTACCGGGGTTTTCTTTGCCCTAAGCGAAGTTACCGGACAAAAGCTTACAAGCGATGATATCAAGCGGGGTTACCGTGCTGAAGGAATTGCCGCAATTCTTGGTGGCCTCTTTAATACCTTCCCCTACTCAACCTTCTCCGAAAACGTTGGTGTTATTCGGATGTCTGGGGTTAAAACCCGTCGGCCAGTGTACTACGCCGCCTTTATGCTGTTGCTTCTTGGATTGCTTCCCAAGGCCGGTGCACTTGCGACCGTTATTCCTGATCCGGTTCTTGGTGGTGCCATGATTGTTATGTTCGGGATCGTTGGGGTTCAAGGAATTCAAATCTTACATAAAGTCGACTTTACCGATAACGGAAATATCCTCGTTGCCTCGGTTTCTGTTGGTTTGGGGCTAGGTGTCACTATGTATCCACATATTTTCCAGTTCTTACCAACCGAATTTCAAATTATGATGGGAAACGGTGTGGTTGTCGGTAGTGTTGCTGCCGTTGTTCTTAACCTACTCTTTAACGGTTACGGTAAGGAAAAGTCAGCCAAAGATTAATCTCATTAAATTTTAATAATAGTATTGACAATTTAATTTGGTCACGCTAGAATAATTTCAACAATTATCGTTTCAGTAGTTGCTTCGTTCGGTGTCAGAGAGCCGGTGGGGATGTGCGAACCGGTCAGGCGGAGTTAATGAATTATCGCGAGTTTAAGATTGCTCGGCCATAGTCAGTGCCGTTACCACCTGATACGAGAGCGTATTAGATCAATACGTATGTGGGTGGTACCGCGGTTAATAAATCGTCCCGTTGATGAATTTTCATCAGCGGGATTTTTTATGCAAGCAGTTCATTAAGGAGGAGCAAAAAAATGAAAAATTGTGGTGGCATTATCCGTTATCAACTTCATTTCAAATAATAACCAATAAATAAATTTTATAAGGGAGATTTGAATTATGAAGTCAATTAAGTTTAGTGAAGCAGTTAGTATCCTACTAATTATGTTAGTTATTTTAGGGACAGCCGTTATTAAGTTTGGGCTCTCTCCACAAATTCCAGTCCTCTTCGTCATCGCCTTAATCATGCTTTGGGCAAAACTGCGGGGAGCTTCTTGGGACGACCTTCATAAGGGGATCCAAGACGGAATTGGTACAGCAATTATTCCGATCTTCATCTTTATCCTGATTGGGGCATTAATTGCCGTTTGGATTAAAGCCGGAATCATTCCCTCAATCATGGTAATCGGCTTTAAGATTATCAGCGCCCGGTGGTTCGTTCCTTCTACTTTCCTCGTCTGCTCACTAGTTGGGGTTTCAATCGGGAGTGGTTTTACCACCATTTCAACAATTGGGTTAGCACTTTTCGCTGTTGGTCACGCAATGGGAATTAACCCGGCTTTAGTTGCCGGTTCAATTATTTCTGGTGCGGTTTTCGGTGATAAGATGTCGCCACTATCTGATTCTACCAACCTGGCCTCCGCAATTGCTGGTAGTGACTTATTTGCCCATATTAAGAACATGATGTGGTCCACCATCCCATCTTTCATCGTTTCATTTATCCTCTTCTGGATTATCGGTCAAAGCGGTAGCGGGATGAACTCCAGTAAGATCGTTCACACTACTCAAGCATTGATGAACAACTTCAGTATTAGCTGGTGGGCCTTGCTACCAATCGCATTACTCTTTATCTGTGCTTGGCGTCACATTCCTGCTATTCCAACCTTGTTTATCAACATCATTGTGACCGTAATCATGATTTTTGTTCAGGATCCACATACATCCCTTAAATCATTAACTAACTTGATTAGTGAAGGATTCGTTGCTCATACTAATGATGCTTCAGTTAACGCCCTTCTTTCTCGTGGTGGAATTACCAGTATGATGGGAACAGTCTCCTTGATTATTGTGACCCTTTCTCTTGGGGGGATCTTAATGCAATTTAACGTTATCCAATCTGCAATGGATCCCCTTGTTAAGCACCTTAAGACTCCAGGAAGCTTAATTCTGACTACAATTCTTTCTGGAATTGGGGTGAACCTCTTCGTTGGTGAACAATACCTTTCAGTAATTCTTCCGGGACGAGCTTTTAAGACCGCCTTTAAGGATATGAAGCTTTCTCCATTAGCCCTTAGTCGGGTCCTTGAAGATGGTGGTAGTGTTATTAACTACCTGATCCCGTGGGGAGTTGCCGGAATGTTTGCCGCTTCCACTCTTGGCGTACCGGTTCTCCACTTCTTGCCATTTGCATTCTTCAGTCTTTTTTCACCAGTCTTCTCCGTTATTAGCGGGTTTACTGGGATTGGATTGAAGCGTGCTAAAAATTAAATTACAAAAGAAAAGACCGGAAAGACAAAATGTTTTTCCGGTCTCTTACTATTACCGTTAATTCCCAGCTTCTCCTTAGCAGCAAACTTGGAAAAGCGATCCAATGTTTTGCTTAACCTGGCGGGCAGTATCCGAGTGATTCATTGTGTAAAGGTGGATTCCGGACACGTCATTGGTCACTAAATCAACAATTTGATCAATTGCATAGGTGATTCCAGCTTGTTTCAATGCTTGGGGATGGTTATGATATTTTGCCAGAATATCCTTAAACTTCTCTGGAACTGTCACCGCGCTAGTTTGCAAAATTCGGTTAGCTTGTCGTTCATTAACGACTGGCATAATCCCCGCAATAATTGGTACGTCAATCCCGCCAATAGCACACAGTTCACGGAACCGATAATAACTGTGATTATCCAAGAAAAGCTGGGTAATTATTTGGTCACACCCCGCTTCAACCTTTAGTTTTAAATGCTGAATTTCATCTACCATACTCAGCGACTCGGGATGCTTCTCCGGGTAGCAAGCTCCGGTAATTTGGAAGTCAGGATAGTTTTGTTTGATATAAGCAATCAGATCACTAGCATGAGCAAAGTCAGTTTTCTTTTCCAGATTTGGTCGTTCATCGCCTCGCAACACCAGTACCCGATCGACATGGCATACTCGCAATTGCTCCAAGATCCGATCAACGTCTTCACGGCCGAGATACCAAGCAGGAAGATGGGCCATTGCTGGTACCTGACAATCGTTCTCAACGTAATCAGCTACCCTAACCGTTTCATGAGCAAGCTGTTTTGTATTGCTGTTACAAGTGACACTGATGAAATCCGGGGAAAGATCACGCAAAGATGTTAGTACCTGGTTAAGATGATTGATCCCCACCGTCGAATTAGGCGGAAAAACTTCGTATGATAAAGTTGTCATTTAATCACCCTCTCCTAACTGACGACGAACTTCACGAGTTGCTTCAATTACATTGGCTAAACTAGCCCTTGTTTCCTCAACACCACGGGTTTTTAGACCACAGTCTGGATTAATCCAGACCTTTGGAGCAGCAATCTTAGCAAGGATCCGGTTGATCGTTGCCTTCACCTCGTCAACGGATGGAATTCGTGGTGAGTGAATATCATAAACTCCAGGCCCCACTTCCGTTTCAAAATGTTGTTTCTTCAGTGTATCCAGGATTTCCAAATTAGAACGTGAAGCTTCAAAGGAAATAACGTCGGCATCCATCGCATCAATTGCCGGAACAATATCGGAAAACTCGCTGTAACACATATGGGTATGGATCTGGGTTTCTGGTTTGACCTTGCTATGGACTAAGCGGAAAGCTGGAATGGCCCAATTCAAGTATTCAGAATACCAATCAGATTTCCTCAGCGGCAGTTTTTCTCTCAAGGCCGCCTCATCAATCTGAATAATCTTAATCCCGTTAGCTTCTAGGTCAAGAACTTCCTTTTGGATAGCCAAAGCTAACTGAAGAGTTGATTCCTTTAAGCTAATATCTTCACGGGGGAATGACCAGTTCAGGATGGTTACCGGTCCTGTCAGCATCCCCTTAACCAGCTTTTTGGTTTGGCTTTGAGCGTACTTGGACCACTTAATGGTAATTGGCTGTTGTCGTTTAACATCACCCCAAATAATTGGCGGCTTAACACAGCGAGTTCCGTATGATTGAACCCATGCATTCTTGGAGAAGATATATCCCGAAAGGTGCTGGCCGAAGTATTCAACCATATCATTCCGTTCAAATTCCCCATGTACCAAAACATCTAGTCCGATCTTTTCTTGCCACTTTAACCAATCGTCAATCTTTCCCTTAATAAAGTCGTCGTATTGTTTTTGATCAATTTCATGGCGACGGAACTGACGACGAGTCTGCCGAACTTCCTTAGTTTGTGGGAAGGAGCCGATCGTTGTGGTTGGTAAAAGTGGTAGGTGAAATTCTGCTTTCTGGATCTTTTCTCGTACCTGACGAGCTGGTTGACGAACAAAGTCTTCATCCTTCAGGTTTGCAATTTGCTCATGTAATTCAGCATCCTCCTGAACTCGCTGCTTCGCAAACAATTCCTGATTAGCACGAAGCTTTTCTTTAGCAGAACCTTCGTAGATTGCTGCAAGTTCTTTAAGCTCAGCTAACTTTTCTACAGCAAACGCAAAGTGCTCTTTAACAGCTGGTTCAAAGTTTTCGTTTTCAACTGTAATTGGCACATGGAGTAACGAACAAGAGGTGCTAACTACAAGATTTTTCACTCCAGCTTTCTTGAGTTGCGTCAAACTCTTATCATAATGGTTCCGCCAAATATTTTTTCCGTTAACAATTCCGGCAAAAAGAATCTTGTCTTCCGGAAAATGATGACGAACTAATTGAAGCGTCTGTTTTCCCTCAACAAAGTCAAGGCCAAGACCATCAAACGGTAATTCGATCAGGTCGTCATAAATATCCCGAACGTCACCAAAGTAAGTCTGCAAAAGAACTTTTAACTTTCCTTTCACGTCCAGTAATGGTTGGTAGAGATCATTAAATAATTGACGATCTTCAGCAGTTAAATCCTTAACGAGGGCCGGCTCATCAAGCTGAATCCATTGCGCCCCACTGTCTGCAAGTCGATCAAAAACTGCTTTATAGGCAGTTACAGCGTCATTAATAAAGTCATGAGCAGTCACATTTTGATATTCACTTAGCTTCAGTAATGTAAAGGGACCAATCAATACAGGGCGGGTAATGATCCCTAATTCTTTTGCTTCTTCAAACTCTGCAAAAATTTTATTTCCAGTTAGCTTAAATTGGGTGTCCTGATTAAGCTGCGGAACGAGGTAGTGATAATTGGTATTAAACCACTTCTTCATTGGCCAAGCCAGGATATTTCCTTCTTCACCCTGGTAACCACGCGCTAGGGCAAAGTACTTATCTAACTCAGAAAACGGTAAGTCTTGAACATCCTGTGGAACCAGGTTAAATAGGAAGGCAGCGTCTAAAGTTTGATCGTAGTATGAAAAGTCATTGCTCGGAATTGCATCGATCCCTGCCTGTTGAAGAAGTTTCCAGTTGTTTTTCCTCAGTTTCTTTGCCGTTGTCCGTAACTCTTCTTGACTAATCTTATTCTTAAAGTATTTTTCAGTAGCAAATTTCAATTCCCGCTTCTCACCTATCCGGGGGAAGCCAATAATCGTAGTTGTTGTCATCATTTATTCATCTCTTTCGCCTTTTTATTTGTCTAATAATCTACCATGGATTCTTGCTATTGAATAACTGTTAAATATTTGAACTGGATATAGGCAAAGGCTATAATGCAAATAAAAAAGGATCAGACCAATGAGAATTAAACAATTAGAATATTTAGAAGCCGTGATTGAAACCGGCTCAATTAACGAAGCGGCTAAACGACTCTACCTCACTCAACCCAGTCTCTCAAGTGCGATCAAGGATTTAGAAAAAGAAATGGGAATCACGATCTTTCAAAGAAGTAACTCGGGAGCCCGTTTAACTGCTGACGGGCGCGAATTCATGAATTATGCCAAACAAATTCTGGATCAGGTTCGTCTGCTCGATGACCGTTTCAAACATCATCAAGCACTTCACCAGTCCTTCGCTGTTTCTGCACAACACTATGCTTTCGTTGTTAATGCCTTTGTAGAATTAATCAAGGAAATCAATTCACCAACTTATAAGTTCACTCTCCGTGAGACGGAAACCGAAAATATTTTTAATGATCTGCGAGCTTTTAAGAGTGAGTTAGGTATACTCTATATCAATAATTTTAACCGGCGAATTATCAATAAATTGTTAACGGAAAACGGCCTCAAATTCACGCCACTCTTTGTTGCTAAGCCACACGTCTTTTTGAGCCGTTATAATCCCCTTGCAAAAAGACACTCAATCAGCCTTGATGATCTGACTGAGCTTCCCTACCTCTCTTTTGAACAAGGTGAAAATAATTCCTTTTACTTTTCCGAGGAAATTCAGTCAACTCTGAGTCATAAAAAGGAGATTAAGGTTAGTGACCGGGCAACCATTTTCAACTTAATGGTCGGTCTGAATGGCTATACCATCAGTTCAGGAATCATTAGCAGCAAGCTTAATGATGACAAGATTGTCGCTATTCCTTTGGAGCTTGACGATCCCATAACAATCGGGATTGCTCAACATCAGCATACTGTGCCAAGCCAGTTAAGTCTGAAATTTATTCAGTTGCTTAAAAATCATATTCGTGATTACGGGTTCAAGATTATTGGGGAGAATGACGACAAGGCGTGAACCGTTTAATTACGGTCCACGCCTCTTTTATGTTTAAATAATGTTTCTCGGCGGTAGCGCCAAAACGCGTTTAGCATAAGATCCCTCAAGATAACGACCTCTCTCCGCAGTAGCTGACTGAACTTTATATTCATAAAGTTCTAGTCATCTTTGCTGGCTCGCACTCTTGCCCATTTTATAATAGAATAAAGGTGAGCGCTTCCTTTATAAGGAGGAATTTTCTATGCCTAAAGCTAAGACACTTCAGCTAAAATGGTTAGCTTTAGCAAGTTTATTAAATAGTACAGGTGCAGCATTTCTTTGGCCGTTAACAACAGTCTTTATCAATAAGCACCTCGGAGAATCATTAACCGTTGCCGGAATTGTTCTTTTCATCATGTCCATCACTATGATAGTGGGAAACTATATCGGTGGTTATTTATTTGATCGGTGGAATGCGTATTTTACCAGCGTTTGGGGCGCTATTATCGCTACTGTTGCAATTATTTTAATGATCTTTTGTCATAATTGGCCTGCTTTCCCAATTTTAATCTGTTTTGTTAGTTTTGGAGACGGGATCTGTGCCTCCGTTATTAATTCATATGGCAACTTTATTCCAAGCAAAGATGCTCGCTTTGTTTATAACATGGTATATCTCGCATTTAATGTTGGGGTTGTTTTAGGAACATTACTGGTAGGAATCTTATATCCGATCAGTATTAAGCTAACATTTGTTGTTGCTTCCTGTTTTTACATTATCTTCCTATTAACTGTCCTCTTTTGCTTTAATGTCCCTCTTCATAGACAAATAAAGAAAAAGCAGAATGCAGATTCCCAAGAAAATAGTAGTCACCGATCCCTTAGAGAAGTTATTATCTATGCAATTTTCATTCATCTAATCATGATCTACTTAGCGTATGCACTTTGGGAAAGTATCATGTCCGTTCATATAACCAATCTAGGGATTCCATTTGTAGCATATAGTCTGCTTTGGACTTTGAATGGAGCAATTATCATTGTAGGTCAACCAATCATTAGTTATTTTGCTCCCTACATTAAATTACATATCCAAATTTATATTGGTTTACTTCTTTTCACTTTTTCTTTCCTTTTTCTACCGTTTATTCATACATTACTGGGCTTTACCCTTGATTTTATCGTTTTAACTATTGGCGATATGCTTAGTATCCCAGGAATTCCAGCATGGATCTCTGAGATAACGCCGATTAGTAAATCTGGCAAATATCAAAGTCTCATTAGTAGTACCGTTTCTATCGGTCGGGCAATTGGGCCTCTTCTTGGTGGAATCATCATTGAGGCCTATTCATATAACGTCCTATTTATTACTGCCTTCCTATTAATGTTAGTCACTTTTATACCGATTGTGATTACTAATCATCTCTACCTCAAATTTAAATAACCCTATTAATATATAAGAAGAGCAATGACCAAGTGTCCGTCTTGATCATTGCTCTCCTTATTGTCCATTTATTTCATTGCTATTGTGCAGTAATTTGATATTACTTCAAATACTTTTCTGGATCACTCAAAAGTTCATCAATAGATACTTTCCGTGCTTTCTCACTGCTGTCCGCTTCAGTGAGATTTAACTCGATCTCCTTTGACGAAACTTCATTGTCACCAATAACAGCAAAGTACTTACTGTTTCGTCGACTTGCTTCCTTAATTTGAGTACCAACTTTCAAACCTTGGTAATCCTTATCGACTTTGATTCCCATATTACGAAGCGGTTCCATTAATTCAAAGGCAAATTCATCTGCCTCCTCGCCAACAGTGGCAAAGAATAAATCCAGTCCCGGCTGTGGAACAAAACTCTTATTTTCTTGTCTCAATAAAAGAAGTAATCGTTCAACTCCAATACCATAACCAATACCGCCCTCGTCAGGACCACCAATTTGCGAAATCAATCCATTGTAGCGACCACCACCACAAATTGTCGTGTAACCACCGCCAAATACTGGCGAGTTAGACATAATTTCAAAAATGGTGTGAGTATAATAATCCAATCCCCGAACCATTTCATTATCAACTACATAGTCAACATTAAATTTATCAAGGATCCTCTTTACTGAATCAAAGTACTTGGCAGAGTAATCACTCAATGAATCCAGGATTGAAGGGGCATTCGCAACAATCTTTTTATCGGTCTCATCCTTACTATCAAGGACACGTAATGGGTTCTTATATAAACGTTCCTTAGAATCATCACTAAGTTCATCATAATGTGGCTTTAAGTAGTCAATCAAAGCTTGGCGGTAGTTATCACGGGTTTCTTTATCGCCAAGTGTATTGATGGCAACCCGTAACCCTGAAATTCCAAGCCGCTTAAAGAACATTAATGCTTCAAGAATAACTTCCGCATCAATTTGTGGGGACTCGCTATTTAAGGCTTCACAACCAATTTGGGTAAATTGACGTTGGCGTCCTGACTCTGGTCGTTCATAACGGAACATTGGTCCCATGTAATAAACCTTGTATGGCTTAGCATATTCAGGGCCAAATAACTTGTTCTGTACATAAGCCCGAACAACTCCAGCAGTTCCTTCTGGTCGTAAAGCAATGTGACGATCACCCTTATCGTGAAAGTCATACATTTGCTTTTCAACAATATCAGAGGTGTCACCGACATTCCGCGCAAAGACGTTATAGTCTTCAAACATCGGTGTTCGAATTTCTGAATAACCAAATTCCGCGAATGTATTCCGTGCAATATTTTCAACTTTTTGCCATAGTTCACTTTCACCAGGCAAAATATCAACAGTACCACGTGGCCGTTGATAATTAACTTTAGCTTTTGCCATATTATAGAACCCACCTTTTCAAACAAAAAGGCTCCTCAGTAAGTCTACCGACTTATGAAGAGCCTTTATATACTACCTTAATTCACACTTACCATCAAGGTAAAGTGTTCCACCGGGTAAATGGTATAACCACCCGCCGGGGTAATAACGCTCCCCATCACGAAATATTTTTAGTATTCACATAAGCAAAATGTGAATTAAAGATGTTTCTCAAATCAATAAAAAGAATTAGTCGACTAATCTTTTTGAAGAACAAGTATTAAATTAAATACTGCTCTTGAATTAAATGATAAACGATCATATGAATTTGTCAATATGCATTTATCACGTTTTACTTCCCAGCTTTTGGGTAAACTGGGTTAGCATCATCATATTCGTAATGACTAATATGTCCATCTTGCATCCAGCGTCGTAACCGATCAATTTCTTCAGCATGATCAGGATCAAGTAATTGAGGAAACTCACCGCGGATCGTATTATCATATCCTGCATGGTTAATTTCTCGTGGCTTAATATCCTGAATAAAATCAAATGCTCGACCACTAGTAATATCGTCTAATTGAAGGCAACTGGAATCAAGAAAATTAATCACTACTTTCCCGTGTGGAGTTCCTTTAATAAATTCCACACTCTTAACTTCATCCTTTTTAAATGAAGTAATCTTACCATTAACATACCGATAAAAATTATGGATTGATGTCATCAATATTTCTTTACTGCCATGATTATCATTCACAATTACTTGTGACATCCGATCGTTTGTCTTTTCTATCGTTTGTTTAAATTCACTGGTAATGAGTGAAGCAGGAACTACTTTCTCAATCCGCTGAACACTTACGTTATAATTATCTGTCATAAATCAACACAACCTAACCGATAAAAGGAAGAGGGATATAATTGAATACCCTCTTCCTATCAAAAAGACTAGAAGACATTCTGGAAGGGAATTTAAAAACTGCTGTTAATAGATAGCTGACTAAAAAGACTTATACTGTTTACTATTAGTATTTAACAGCGCCATTAGCAGTTAATGACTTGTAACCCATCTTGTCGAGCCATTCTGGCATGGTTAAGTCTTCCATGATTTCCATATCCTTATCTGGTGTCAAGATAGAACCACCAGGAATGGAATCAACTGGCATTGAAACATAAGGAGCAACCGTAATTGCGTTACCGATTTGTCCTGGTTCCATCATTGTGTGAGCAAAGCCGATCCATGAACTCTTGAATGAAGTATTAGCATCTTGACCACACTCTGCAATTGACTTAGCGATTGCCTTCCGACGACCCTTAAGGTATTCAATCAGTTCGTCTTCATTAGGAGTTTCCCAAACCCCAGCATCTTCAATAAACATGCTGGAATCCTTTGAAGGATCCTTAGCAAATGAAAGAGCGATTGCTGACCATACACCATATCCTTGACCGGGCTTCATGTCTGAATCATTCATTGGCCGTTCTGCAGTAACACCCTTGTTAGCACAAACAATGAATGAACCTGGAGCTGGATAGTGACGACGATCATCGTTTACACCAAAGTATTCAACTAAAGCATCTTGTAATGGCTTAGCATCGTAAATTGGTAATTCACTGCCATCCCATTGCTTTTCAGTAAAGAGTGGTTCAGCTTTATCAACTTCAGGGTTTCTCAACAGGTCATAACCAATACAGTGACCCTGAGGACCAGTAAATGATGAAGCAGTAGTCATGTTAATTTGACCAATGTAAGCATTCTTAGTTTCGGCACGGTCGTATGAAACAATACCATCTAAGACATCATCATCAGTCTTGTCACGGACACCAGCATCAACTTTCAAACCAGTTACATAACCGTTACCAAGATTTCCTGGTTCCATGTAACCACGACTCCATTGCTTGTATGGACTAATTGCAATACGGTCAACGCCAAGCTTATTAAGTTTCGTATCTAATTCGGACATAATTAGACCTCCATTAATTAAAACAAAAGTTACAACAATAGCAACGAACGAAAGCGCTTCCTATTCCTTACAAGCCTCAGTATATATATATATATATGTCAATAGGAAACGGGAAATTTGTTGAAAAAATTGCAATTTTTAAAATAATTAACTTCAAAATTTAAAAGAAAAAAGACGCCAAAATTTTAATTTTGACGCCTTTTACAGCCATATTATTGTTTTCTATTTTTTAATTAAGCACACAAATTTAATCTTTAAGAGTTAGTGAACCAGATCGTAGACTCCATAAATAGCTACCACTAAAATAACTATTGCAAAAATCAATTCACCCTTAGTAAAGATTTTCTTACCATGTTGGTGGCGAGCCCACATATACAGTGGAATACCAACAGCGTAGAAAATAAATGAAATCAAAGTATATTTAATATTTGCAGAATATGCCATAAAAATAATATACAAGAATGCTAGGATCCCAATTGCCATCCCTGCACCACGATGGTGTTTTGTATTTGTAGGGAAGTCACCGTTTTCCTTACGACTAATCTTAATTAAGTACATTGAAGATAACAAGTAAGGTGGAACAGTCATAACTCCCACAATTGTTAGCAACATTTGATATGCACTTTCATCAAAGTGCGCAATTAAAATAATAATTTCAATCAAAACAGTCGCAATGATAATTGAAAATACTGGTTCACCCTTCTTCGAAACCTTAGCAAAAGCTCGTGGGAAAGAACCATCTTCCGCTGCTGCATGTTGTGGCAATTCAGCCAACATTTGAATCCAGGAAATCCAACTTGAGAAGACAGCAACTAATAATGCAATTGCAATTACGTCACGACCAATATTATTATGCCAGATATTAGTCAAAATGTAGGCAGTTGAAGGAGAGGTCATCTTTGCTAATTGACCATATGAATAGGCACCTAATGATAGCATCCCGACAAGTGCATACATCACTAAACAAATAACGAAACCAATAACGGTCGCAGGAGCAACCTGCTTAACATTCTTGGCCTTACCAGACATAACGACGGCCCCTTCAATTCCTCCAAAGAGCCACAGGGTTACCATCATTGTGTTCATTAACTGATGCATCACACTACCCATTGGTTTATCACTAACGGATGGAACACTGTGAGTAGCGTTCATATTAGTGGTAAATGTATGGATATTAAAGTGAAATAGCACAGAAACAAGGAAAACGATAACAACTGCTAACATAATTGCAGTAGCAATCTTTTGAACACCACTTGATACCTCAACCCCACGGAGAACCAGAGCGGTTATTGCCCAGGTAATAATTGAAGCACCAATAACTGATGGCCAGTTATTACCACCTGTAAAAGTTCCTGGGAAGAAGTAGTCTAAGGTACTCATAACCAAGACAGCATATGCAGCATTAGCAGCACACTCACAAACAAAGTATGCCCATGCACTAAAGAATCCGGTAAAAGAGCCGAAACCAACTTGAGCATATTTATAAAGACCGGCAGTTAAATCTGGTTTAACATCACTTAAAATAACAAACATTTCAGCAATGAACCAAATACCAATACCAGTAATAATCCAGGAGAGGAACTGAGCAGTAACCCCAGCTTCCATCGACATATTCTTTGGTAAGTCAAAAACTCCTGAACCGACCATTGCACTAACACAAAGTGCAATCAAACCAACAAGCCCCATCTTTTCAGCTTGTTTATTCCCATCGGCCATTTTGTACACATCCCTCACATCGTATTTGTAAGGAATAGGAATATGCACAATGTTCAAATTCAATATATCACTTGTATATTGATTGTTCAATAAAATATTAACCGCTATCATAAGTTAATAATAGTCTTAACAACCACGATCCTGCTCAAACATAATTATTCATTTTTCAAAAAGTATGCTACACTTGTTACTGTTATTTCATGGCGGTATTGGTGAAGTTTGGTTAACACACCGGTTTGTGGGTCCGGCACGCGT
>ENA-UOJG01000340-UOJG01000340.1-human-gut-metagenome-genome-assembly--contig:-C47-NODE-340-length-68520-cov-60.898722_pt1 | contig 68520 bp, 52 predicted proteins | sample MGYA00242340_ERZ723887 | MGnify/ENA metagenome assembly ERZ723887 | reverse complement strand
GCTTCAACAAATGGAGGATTCCCTATGACTATATCGAAGCCCTCTTTTGAGGGTCGATTTAGTAATACTTGAAAATTAATGATATATACCATATTTTTCCCAGCCTTTTTGTTGACAATTTGTTGGTATGTGTAGTCCTGTATAAACAAGGTAACGATATAACGTTGACTTTGATATTCTTAATGTTTTAGCAATAAAGATTTTCTCAGTTCCCTTAGATAATTCTTTGACGATGTAATCATGTCTATTGGCGCATTGCGGATTTAGTCTACAACGAAAACCACGGTGATGTCCAAGTATTGTACCTTCTGCTTTTTTTCTTGCTAAAGCCTCTTTTGTTCGTTGGCTTATTAGGTTACGTTCAATCTCTGCTGATAGACCGAATGCAAAGGCAAGAACTTTACTCTGTATATCTTTTCCTAATCGGTAATTATCTTTTATGGTCCAAACATGGCATTCTTTTGTCATACATATGTTGAGTATTTCCATAATCATAAATAGATTACGTCCTAAACGAGATAATTCAGCGCAAATAATTAAATCGTTTTTTTTAATACGTTTCAATAATTTTCCTAATTCACGCTTATTATATGATTTAGTACCGCTGATAGTTTCTTCAATCCAACCATTAATTACAAGCTTTTTGCGCTTACAAAAATTGTTTATTTCGAAACGTTGATTTTCTACTGTCTGTTTATCACTACTTACTCTGATGTATCCGTAAATCATAACTTTTAATTTTTAATATAAATAACATATAATAAAGGAACTTTTTATGTAAAAGATTATACTTTTGTCAAAAAAATAATTAATTTATAATCACTATTTGAATTAGAAATGGTTAAAATATCAATAATTTGTATTCTGAAGATCTTTCTTGAACTTACATATTATTGTATATTCATACAATTCTAATGTTTTTGTGTTTTGGAGAAATAGATATATGAGAAAGATGTATCGAACGTTTATTAAGTCTTGTAAGGACTATAGTTTTCTATGCATGAGCTTAATTATGATATTTCAGCCGTATGGACAAGATTTAAGTTCGTTTATTCTGAAAAAGTAACTATCTAAGAAGACTAAAAGACAACCATAAGTGATATGCAAAATATAATGGTCCAATAGGCTATTTTGTTATTCTTAGGATAATATAGGAAAGCAATCAGAACGGATATAAGTGAGAAAATTTCTAATGTTACAGGGAATGGAGTAAAATAAATATTTCTCTATTTAAATGACTTGACTTGGTGAAATCTATAGGAGATAGTTTTATTCGTATAACTTTTTTTCAAAATAATTGCATATTAAAGCTGATAATCAGTATGCGTGTTTGAACAAAGATAGTATATGACAATAAATAATTTGCTGAACGTCAAATCCCGTGATGAACTGCGCGAATGGCTGATGCATAATCATGATAAGGAGCCGGAATGTTGGGTTGTGGTGAAACGTGGAAGACCTGTTGACGACGGCACGTTCTGGTATATAGATGCTGTAGAAGAGGCTATGTGCTTCGGATGGATAGACAGCACGACAAAGAAGCTGGCAGACGGGGTGACGGCACAGAGACTGTGCCCGAGAAAGCCGCGCAGCAACTGGTCGGAACTGAACAAGGAAAGATGTCGCAGGATGGAACGGCTCGGACTGATGACAGATGCCGGCAGAGCCGTGTTGCCGGATATGACGGACAAGGGCTTTGTGATAGACGATGATGTAATGAAAGAATTGAAGTCGGACCCTGTAGTGTGGCATAATTTCTGCCGACTGCCCGAGCTGTATAAGCGTGTGCGCATTGACACCATCCAGATAAAGAAACGTCAGCCCGAGCTGTTCAGAAAGCGGCTTGACAAATTTATAGAAAACACCCGAAAAGGCGTTCTTTATGGTGAGTGGAACGATAACGGCAGACTGCTGATGTAATCAGCGTATGTTTCCTTATATGAGCATAAAAAGTTTAGCAAATATCATCCGCAATACAGAAAAAATCTATAACTTTGTCATCGTTGGTTATTGTTCGTATTTTGCAATAAAGTTGCAGTCTTCTCTGAGTATCTAATATATGCATTGGCGTTCGTACTGTCAAATTCTAACCTTAAATTTGCAAATATGAAGTTGAAAGATAAACGATTTATTATATTCGAAGGCACAATGTCGTGTTTTATCTTCATTGTTGGTATAATTTATGTTTTATGCGGATTTGGCGAATTGTTTGGTGTGGCTGAATATTTCTTTTTGTTTTTGCCATCGCACATTCTTGCAGGAATACCTACGTGGCTTGTATGTAAAAATGATTATTGGGCAAATCTTACAATATGGCAAATCGTATTTTCTTTTATCATTTCATTACTTATACTTTTATTCTTTATGCAAGGCGAGTATATACTGTTCTTGGCCATTATGATCTTTTTCGTTACCAATATATTTTCCATGTTTCTAATTCCTTTTTATTGTTTACTGTATGGAATAATTATAAACAAGGGTAAGAAGAGTAAAAAAGCTATGGATGGAATAATGAAATAGATTTTATTTATACTTATCAATTCATGAATATATATTCGTGAAAGCATTCTAAGAAATTAGTTAGAAATAAAGAAACAATGAAAGATAAAATTTTACTTACATTATTACTTAGTATTGTCGCCATATATTGTAGTGGTCAGTCTTTTCTTGTCAAATACCCCAAATTGACAGACCGTAATTTGGGAGAGTTTTTCAAGGATTGGGAAACTTATTCAGATAGCGTTTCTTCTTGTAATATCATTAAAGACAGCATATTGTCTGATGTTGTAAATAGAGAACTTGCAGCGTTTAAGGATGAAAACAAAAGGCAAAACAGTATAATTTCGCAATATATAGTTTTTCCTCGAACAATTGAAGTTGAACGATATTGTTTAGATGTGGATACGATAATGGCAAAATCCTCCCAAGGCTTTCCGGTATATATACCTGACATGAAAAGAGAGCAATATTCAGTTGACACAATAACTCCTGACATCCCACGAGGCGGACTGTATTTAACCCCTGGTATAAGAAAGGTATTATCGGAATTTGCAGGCGGACTTAAAAAGGAAAATGTAATTACGGAGATAAATAAAAGTAATGTCAAAAAGTTGAAAAAATACATACCTGTGGCTTATGGACATTGGAGCGGCTATTGGTGGTTTGTGTCTTTCCCTATAATTAACGGTATTTGTTATTCGGACAATCTGATAGCAATTATGAGGAGAACAAGTTGGTGTACTGGCGATGTAATATGGTATGTAAAAGAAAATGGTAAATTTGTCAGAAGACTACAGCCTGTATCTGCATGGATTGAATGATGATTATTAGCAGATTGTATAATTATCAGAATGTTAGGCACTATAAAATATTTTCCATTTACACAAAATATTTTATAGTGCCAAAAGACAGTGAATCTATAGTCTAAAATACTTTTCAACCATATTCTTGAGCTGATTCAATGACAGATTTGCTATTCCAATCGATTCTATAAGTGAAAACTCTTCTTTATTCTTGCTTATAACAAACTTATGTTCATGACCATCTATTTCGGCAAGCAAATGGAAATTTCCCTTATACGCCTGTTCAATACGGACATTCTTTATAATATGCCCTTTTATGACAAATTCGTATATTGCAGGAGCCACTTTCTGTAACTCTCCCCATGATTTCAAATGGTCAGATATAGTGGTTTCAACACGTCCTATCCGTTGTTCTGCAACACCATATTTAGAGGCAACCGCACGAAATTGTCTTATGGCATTAACTATATCACGTATTATTGCATCAGGTCTACGTATTCCATTATCTTTAGCAAACTGAATAATATCATCCCGTGTTATATCCCTAAGTTTTGCCCTGATATACATACAATGGTCTTCATTAGGCAAGAATCCTCCATTGTCAAATATATAAGTTACATCGTATGCAGGAGATATACGCCAAGTACCATCCTCACTCATTACAAATGAAAAATTCTTATTATGGTCATCCGTATTGTTTGCCAATACATTAAAGACCATCCTGCGGAATACTTCAGAACAATCTGTTTCTGGCAAATGGAGCTTCCGGCATACTGTAATCAATTGTTCGTAACTGTCTGCATCGGGGCTAATAGCAGCTAAAGTTTGTGTATGAATCTTTTTCCCGTTATTACGGTCAAAGCGTTTTGTCATGAAATGATTATTTCCATCTACCTGATAGAGTCTTGAAGGCATCATATTTATTCCTGCCATTGTAGCAAGTTCATAATAAGACATCTCCAATTCAGCTGAACTGTATTGTGAATTACCAAATTTGATCAGATAGTAATCAAAGTCCTCCAATCCTGAAATCTGTCCGCTACGAATTTCACCATTATTTCGATTGATGGCAATAATTGCCTTAGGTTGACGGCCACCGGCTGAAGTGCCAACCGTAAGCAATGATTGCATTGTTACGGACTCTTCAGGTTGGATGCTGGCATTTTCTCTTTCTGAGAATATGCGTTCTGCTAAATTAGCCAATGATTTGATATCTATTTTTTCAGCCTTTCGCTCTCTTGAAATATCGGGTAAAAATTCTAAAGCTCCCATTCCACGTTTTCCTATAAATGAGAGTTTATCAAGAGGGGTAATATCTGCATTTGACAGGTGGTTTTGTTGACGCCATAAATCAAAAAGTTGATTACCCCATGCATCAGGTAACGAATCGGCTAAAAATGCCGGTAATTTTTGATAAATCTTAGCTTCTTCTCCCCATACAGGTATAAGTCCCCTTGCTCCATCCACGGGTGCTACTAATGGAGAAATATTGAGACCTTTCTTCAGAAAGGACGGATTATACATAAAATATGATAACCTACGTCTGGCATCCCAAGCCAATCTGCCAACTTCCTCATCCCAAAGGATTACTTTTAACGACTGTACCATAAGTTTATGTTATTTAGAGTGTCTGACACGTTGCGCCTTTTTATCATCCTTACGCATCAGATAAGGAGATTCAGGCAACTCAGGAAGAAGGTTGTCTATCGTGTTAATCTGACCGACTACTTTCAGCAACAAGATAAATGTTGACAACGAAATATTGCCTGCAGTACCATTTTCAAATTTGTGTATGGTTGTAAGGCCAATGCCTGACTGCTCTGAAACATCTTTCTGAGTAAGATTGCAACGGATTCTATATTCTTTGAATCTGTTGCCTAATAGCCTTACAAGCTCAGGCGTAGAGTATTCATAAAAGTCTACCATATTATTCTTGTTTATATATCATTATGATGATAGTTATGCTTGTTTTTAGTTGTTAATCTTCAACATTGTGAATGTTATAAACGCAAAGCTATGCAATTTTTGAGAATAAAACTAATTTTTTTGAAAAAACTTTATCATTAAATTATATGACAGATTGTAATTCTTAGATTTTCGGCTTGTTTTTATCCAAATTTCATTATATTTGTATTGAAGTTTTGGCTGCAAAAAATCGGAATAGTACGAAGTACAAGAATATATATGTAATCATTGATTTTCAGAGAGTTGAGTTTACAGTAATTTCTTTTCCTATTTTCAAAATGACTACTCGCACCAATTAATTTAGAAAGTGCCGAATATCATAATTGTGAATATACTGCATCGGATATTGAAAACAAATTTACTGTAACTATCACTCCTATGGAGCGTATTGAGACTCCAGCACGTAAGATGTAATCAGTTGATGTTTCTCTATATGAGTGTCAAAAAAGTTCTGCAAAAGGCATCCGCAATACAGAAAGATTCTATAATTTTGTATTCTATTATTATTTGTTTAAAACATTGAGCTAATCCGGCAGAACGGATTTCCGTTATATGCGAAAATAACTATAGTAAACGCAATTTGGTGTATTACCGCAAATTATATTTGCATATCAAGAATCAGGAGATTGTGAACGCACGTGTTCACAATCTGATATGATAAAACATCAGACGTATCATGAACGAGGTAGAGCCGGAAGCAAGGAGAATGTATCTGAAGAAGGATTCAGAGCAGATATAGAGCGTAAGGACTTTAAGCTGTAATATAAAAAATGTGAGTTAAATACAAATAACCGCACGTGGATAAAACTGATAAGATCACAATTTAAAGGCAATCATGCGTTGCTGGGGCATATGTATAAAATTATAATGACATGAGAATATTTATCGCAATACGATTTACTGAAGCATTCAAGTCTTCAATATTGGATGCGCAGGACGGACTGAAGGAATATGGAGTAAAAGGCAACTATACGCAGCCGGAGAACCTGCATCTTACGTTGGCATTTATCGGCGAGACGGAAAGAGTGGAGGAGATAAAGGCAGCTGTTGATGCCGTTAAGTTTGAGCCGTTTGTAATCAGAACGGGCAAGATGGGATGCTTTAACGGCAGAAGCAGGGTGGTGTGGCTCGGCATTGAATGTGAGGACAAGGTGAAGGCTATAGCGCAGCAGCTGAGACGCAATCTTGACCAACGCGGCATTGACTATGCAAAAGGCAAGTTCAGTCCGCATATCACCCTTGTACGCCAGCCGTCGGAAATGCCTCTTGACATCGACGTGGAGAGCGAAAGCATGACTGTAAGCAAGATTTATGTAATGAAGTCGGAACGGATCAATGGCCGGCTCGTTTATACGGCTTTGTAATTGATTGATGATAAGTCAGCACAACTGAGTCTGAAGAATAGAGAGGGAGTTTTGTAATATTAAAATTACGAACTGATTCATAATTATAATTTGATTGCAGTTACAGGTTGAATTTTGAAAATAGTTAAAGTTATTATGAAACTTAGACGCATAATATTATTTTATTTTGTATGCCTCGCAGGTGTTGTCAGTGCATTTGCCGCAAACGGCCATGAGATAAGATTTATTTATTGTTCTGACCTTCACTACGGAATAAAACGACAGTTTAGAGGAGATAAGGTTGATGCCTATAAGGTCATTGGCGAGATGGTGAAGTCGTTTTATCTGCTCAATAAAACAGATTTGCCCTCTGACGGAGGAGTAGGTGAGGGAACAAAGTTTGGCGAGCCGGATTTTGTTGTGTGTACGGGCGATATATCGAACAGAATGCATGATGGGGTGTGGCAGGCATGCAGATCATGGAGGCAGTTTGAAAAAGACTGGATAGAAACACTCGGATGTCCCATATATCTCGTTCCCGGTAATCATGACATATCAAATGCCATAGGATATCCGAAGACTCTTACACCTGCCAAGGATGAAACAATTGCTATAGAAATATACAATCATAACATGCCGGAATTTGGCAGTCGGAAAATTTCGTCTTTTGATTATACAGCCAATAAAGTTCATTACACTTTTATAAAAGACAATCTCCGGTTTGCCTTTGTGGGGATATGGCCGGACGGCTTTATGCGTTGTTGGTTAGACAGCATATTTAAAGACGACCCGGCAACATCCACAATACTCTTCGCACATGATCCGGTTGAGGCTGATGCCAAACACTTTACAAATCCTAACTTTCCGTATGACATAAACAGTAAGGATAAATTTGAAAACCTGTTGGGCGATACGTGTAGCGTAAATGCCATTGACATGAGGCCTGTTGGCAACTGGAACAGGCTGGAGAGGTTTGTAATGTCTCATCCTCAGATAAAGGCATATTTCCACGGAGACTGCAACTATAATGAATTTTATGACTGGAAGGGCACGGAGGGAAGCATATCCTTGCCTGTGTTCAGGGTTGACTCGCCGATGAAGGGAGAGTTGTCGGCAGACGATGAAAGCCTGCTTTCATATCAGGTGGTATGCATAGATACAGAAAGCCGGGTCATAACAGTGAGGGAATGTCTTTGGAACAAGAATGGTAAGACTTCTGTAAATTGGGGCAAGATGAGGAGCATTTCATATTGATGATGTCAGGTGATGACCTTATGGTTATTTATCTTTGATAAAAGCAGGTTTTAACCTATCATACGCGTGAAAGATTATTGTTGCAGATATCTGCCGCTTCTGACAAAATCAACAAGCAGCTGTTCGTATTCTGCTTCGCCCTGAATGTAATATTTACGGCTGACACGCTGAAACTTCTCGTATATCTTTTCGGCCTTGCTGCTGTCTGCTTCGTGTATCATGGCGAGGGCGTATTGAACGCGCAGGGCTGAAGGACGGAAGACAGACTGCAATTGCAGGTATTTGCTGATTGACTTGTCCAGCAGCCTGTTGATGTCTTCGGGATAGTGGGGACGTATCAGCGTGAGGTAAATGCGCTCCAAGGTCAGTTCGTTGCGGTAGATAGTAACCATCCGGCTCATGTGCGGCTCGGCACGCTGCATGATGGCATTGGCCTTGCCGAAGTCCATGTGCAGCATGGCTAACGATAAGTCGGACGAAAGTGCCATGACGTGTATGGGGTTGCTGAAGTTGATGTCGCGGTCGTCGCACATGTATGTCATGGCCTCAAGCCGTGATGTGTCGTTCTGCATAAGATAACCGATGAGGCGCATGGAGCGCAGAAACACCATCGTGGAAAACTCGTCTTTGTGAAGATTGAGCATGTTGAGACCGTCGTTGGGCAGTCCGGCCAGCTTGTTCGGGATGCCGTTCATGACAATGAGATACAGTCCGGAGATGATGATGCACAGCAGAAAGACCGTTGTGACGAGCGAATGATGTGCAGACGGCATGAACATAATGACAGATGCAATCACCGTGAGCAGAAGGTTGGCCAACACGCCGCCTGCATTATATAGGGCTATGCCGAAGGGCGTGTCGCCGTTTTCGGGCGGCAGCATAAGACACTGGCCTGCGGCTCCGGCCATGCTGAAGCGTGACAGGCGGAAACGGCCGTCGCGACGGCTCAGGACAACGCCCATAATCATAAACGACAGAAACTTCCAGCCGCGCGCCATGGCAGCAAGCATGTGGCCTGCTTCGTGGATGACGATGTGTATGATGAAAGATAAGATGAAGAATATCGCCGCCAGGAGTATCGTGAGAAACACGTCGGCGGCTGATATGTCGGCATGAAGCGCAGGCTTGATGATTTTGCCTATGACGAAACCAACCCCGAAGCCTATGGCTATTCCGCCAATAAATAATGCTGCTATGCGTAATGTCTTGTGAAGAAATGTCTTTTTTATGTTTCCCATGTTTCAGTGTATATTCTTTTGTCTGACTTATTTCGTTTGCGGCTCTGTTGCATAAGAGCCATTGTTTCAGTGATGCTGACGGCACCGGCATCTTATGATGCTGCAAAGATAGCGTAATAAATTTAAGAAATAAAACAGAAAACGAAACTTTTGTACAGCAGTAACAGTGATTTAATGTAAATTGGTCATTAGGCCACACATAGTTTTATCTATTTTGTGCATTAATGTTTTCAGGCCATCTTATTGTTTCTATTGGCGCAAGGCACCATCAGCAGATTTATTGCCTACCAGAAGTATGAAAGCCAAAGATTTTGCGGCAGAGATGACATCTGTTAATTGGCCCCCGATTCTCGCATTTTAACATGTGTTGTTACTGTGTTACAAACACTCTCCAGCTGCCATCCTTCTCGCCTCGTTCAACGTATTTTTTCTGTATGAGTTGATCGAGCAGTTTCTGAATGGCTGTGATGCTGATGCCTGTAATTTCTTTCATGTCAGCCAAGGTAAGTGTCGGTTCAGTTTGCATAGCATTCAGAATCTTTGTGTAATTTGGGGTTCGGAATGCAATGCGTTCACCATCATACCACCACACATTTTCATTTCTTTCGCTAATAAACAATACATCGTTATAAACCTCTGTTGCAACCAAATCTCTGAAATATTTCAAAAAAGGACGGATATCCTTAATTTCAGCGTGAGCACCATCACTAGGGACAGGCCCAACTTCGAGATCTGTTTGATGCAGAGCCTCCAGATACTCACTCTTCTTGCGGCTGCGAACAACGACCATCGGGTAATTATGGCGAGTTAGGATAAAGTTTGTCATCAGTCGGGCAATACGGCCATTTCCATCTTCAAAGGGATGAATGCGTATATAACGGTAATGGAATAACGCTGCCAACTCTACAGGTGAGAGTTTTCCTTCTTGCTCAGCCTTGTTATACCAATCTACCAGGTCTGCCATTAGGTAGGGAGTCTCTTCCGGCGAAGCATACTCAAACCTGTCGCCGTATCTTGTAATGACACTATTTGGCCTAGTCTTATACTGACCAGCGTGTATTACATAACTTGTCTGCACGCCACCAGGAAGATTACGAAATACCGTGTAATCTTCACGAAGTAGAGTTTTGTGTAATGTTCTGATAAAACTTTGAGTCAAAGGAGTCTCTTTCACTCTTGCTTCCTCTGTCATCATACGAAGTCCAACGTTGCTTGCTGTCATCTCTTGTACGTCACGCACATCAGCCTCGCCAATCACTTTACCAAAGAGCAACAAAATTTCCGTCTGACCATAGGTCAGTGTATTACCCTCAATGTGGTTACTGTTGTAATTGAAGTCAACTGTAAAACGACGGCTAAGCCTCTCCCTGTCCTTATCAGACAATGGTTGCAGCTCTTGCCATGCAGCCAATGCTTTCTTGATATTTAGGTATCTCATACGCCTCAAAATTTATTATCATGATTGCAAATATATAAAAAACTTTGAATATGGTTATATATATACAACCTTTTCATGCTTTTTGCGACATGTCGAATAGTAAAATTGGAGATTTATCGCTCCAATACCCAATTATGTCTATTGGCTTTATTTTGTTCCTTATCTAAAATTATGGATTTGGAATAGCAGGCAAAACAGCCGAACTCATTCCATAATAGCCCAATAGTAAAAAAGCAAGAAGCTGCTTAAAAACAATCGATTGTCAGATCGCACATCTTTTATCAATTTTGTGCATTAACGTTTTCAGCTTGGTATGTTGTTTGCTTTTTCTTGACATAACCCGCTATATCAAGAAAAATCTTATGAAAATCCGCTTAATGTAAAGCCAAAGCGCCATGTGGTTTTTATTCGCAAGCACTACGTTTGGTATTGTGCCGGCTGATTTGCAATCTGCCGGAATTGAGTATCAGAACCGAAGGTCAGCGCAGCTAATTTTTTAATCCGATTACTTCCTATTTCTTGTAGTAAAACATTGACTTGACTAACGTCGAACTTCGTTTTCAGTGCAGCTAATTATGAAACGCTGTTCGGCGTTAGCCAATTATAAAAGTGTCTGCAAAAAATTGACGAAGAACCGCTCAATGTAAAAAAATACAGACCGGATTCTTATAACGATTTGGATTTAATGTAAACCTAAACTCGGCATAAGAAAAACGTGTCAGCGGCATAAATGTACAGGCAAGAATGTTGACTGTAGTTGACAGCCATAAATACCGGCCTGTTTGCCAATAAAAACTGTGCCGTTTCCGCATCAAAAGTGGCCTGTTTTTAGACCGTAAACGATAGGTTAATGATTTGAAACATATACGCATTGTTTTGCTTACAGTTTTCTTTATGGAGATTCTTTCTCTGATTGTTTCTTAACGAAGAATATGTGTTTTCCTTTCAGTTTTTTTTGTCTTTAAATTCTATGAGGCTTTTTATGCAGGCTTATATGGATGAGAACATTTGTGGCAGTTTTGTTTTATTGCCGTCAGAAAATAAGTACGGATGTTTTTGATGAAGAATAAAAAAATATTATCTTTGCAGTTAGACAAGTAAGGGCAGCAAACCCGTACATGTCATAACGGCGTGCTGAAAGGCTTACGGCATTATGCCGGACAAAAACGGCAGCATGCAGTTGACAAAAAGGGGCGGGGGATGGACAGATGTACTAAGGAGCAGCGGCACAAAAACATGGCCGCCATACATTCGGCAAACACAAAGCCGGAGATGATAGTCAGGAAGTATCTGTTTTCACGCGGATTCAGATACAGGCTGAATCATCCACGCCTGCCGGGACATCCAGACATAGTGCTGCGCAAATATCGCACGTGCATCTTTGTGAACGGCTGTTTCTGGCATGGACATGAAGGGTGCAAGTATTTCAAGATGCCAAAGAGCAACGTTGACTTCTGGGCAGCCAAGATAAACCGCAACAGGCAGCGCGACAAAAGGGTGCAGCAGGAGCTGGCCGCAATGGGATGGCACTGCATGACAGTGTGGGAGTGTGAGCTGAAGACAGACAGGCGTGAACAGACGCTGACGTCGCTCGAATACACCTTGAACCATATATATCTGTGCGACCGCACCGTGAGATACTCTCTGCCGGAAGACGACTGCGGCATGATGGCTGCAGAGGCCGGGCCTGGATATGGGGCGGAGGATGATGACGAGATGCCGATTATATAACGTATGAAATTAACAATCAAACCCGAAACAAGAAAATAAATCTTTATAACTGTATGAGTTAAAAAACTAAATAGCTTACGTTTTAAGTGTAGAATTTGCTAAATTTGCGGCAGAAACAAGTATTGTGTAGATGAAAGATTTTGCGGCTATAGATTTTGAGACGGCCAACGGCGAACGCAGTTCGGTGTGCAGCGTGGGCGTGGTGGTTGTGCGTGACGGTGAGATTGCCGATACGTTCTACTCGCTTATACAGCCCGAGCCAAACTATTACACCTATTGGTGCAGCAGAGTGCATGGTCTGACGCGCGAAGATACCGAAGAGGCACCGGTGTTCAGCGAGGTGTGGAAGCAGGTGGAGCCGCTCATTGAGGGGCTGCCGCTGGTGGCCCATAACAAAGGCTTTGACGAGGGTTGCCTAAAGGCCGCGTTCAAGGTGTATCAGATGGATTATCCCGACTACTGCTTTTACGATACCCTTGCCGCTGCCCGCAAGGCTTTTCCCTGTGCAGAGAATCATCAGCTGCATACAGTTGCTGCCCTTTGCGGCTACGACCTCACGATGCACCACAATGCTCTTGCTGATGCCGAGGCCTGTGCATGGATTGCAAGAGAAATATTGTGATGCTGCAATGTTGTGGCACATATACTGAGAATGAATAAAAGACGGAGTAAGAAAACAAGTCGAGTGTGTAATTGCTAAACAAAGAAGAAAAATGAAACCTATTGTAGCCATAGGAGATGTTCACGGTCTTGAAAAATGGAGAAGCATAGTTGATGAGCACGAAGACTGCACAATCGTGTTTCTGGGTGACTATCTTGATCCGTATGAATACATTACGCGCAGGCAACAGCTGGACAACCTGCGTGACATCATAGAACTTAAGAAGCGGCGCATGGACGACGTGGTGCTGCTTCTTGGCAACCATGACCTGCATTATTTCTGCGACAGGGCCCTGCCCGGCTCGCGCTACGACTTTCAGATAGAGAGGTTTGCCGAGGCTATGTTCAACGCCAACATAGAGCTGTTTCAGTATGCCTATCAGCAGGGCAACCGGATATTTACGCATGCCGGCATACAGCACAGCTGGTTTGTAGACGACTTTAAGGGCGACCTTACTCAGCCTATAGCGCATCAGCTGAATAATCCCGAGTCAGTCCAGTTTAACGCCATGTTGCGCCTTGGGCATGCCAGGGGAGGACGCATAGGCAAAATCGGAGGAATATTCTGGGCAGACATAAGCGAACTGACCGACCCGCTGCATGGATATACGCAGATCGTTGGCCACAACCGCGTTGACGACATTACGGAGCGCTGCGGATATAATGACAACAAGATAATCTTCTGCGACTGTCTGCGCAACGGCAAATATTATTATGAGGAATGAGGCTGTAGGCCGTATGAGGCGGTTTTCATGCCTATACAGACAGGCTGTATAGTGTATACAGTATGGGTACAGCCTGAATTTCTCACTTGACATGGATTAAAAACATATAATTCATCGAAAAATTTTTGCTGCTTATGCTGCGGTTTGGCATAAGTGGCATTTATTTTTGCACAAAAATTAAATAACTTCGTATGATACTTTCAAACACATATATAAAAAATGAGTCAGCATTAAGAAAATATTTTTTAGGAAATATAAGACTTAATTGGACTTTTGGTTAGGTGATGTCATGGTGTAATTTCTTGATTTCAGACAATATAGGCTGGATAATGATGCCGTTGAGGCAGTTTCTGTGATTATATCCGTATGTTGCGGAGCTTTGTTATTTGCATAATGATAAGCTTATGCTTAGAAGAAGCGATAGGTTTTGTTTTGGGGTAAGATATTGTTTGCAATCGAAAGAAATGGGTGGGCTGTGGGTTTTTGTTTCTTATGAATAAGCATGTTTGGCGTACACAGGCAGCTGTGTTGTCTGCATGGTTGTGGGCACGGGCATGTTGCGGTTTACATTTTTTGTACGTTGCGGCTTGTAGCTTGGCGTATAAATAATAAATAGCTGGCTGTTGTTGATGCTGTGTTGCCGGTGTCAGCCGTTATTGTTACGGCTGATGTCGGTTGTGTATTGATATTAGAACCAAAAAATAAATAGACAATTAATTATGACAAAAGACCTATTCGACAAGTATATATGGCTTGTTGATGTAATTTACCGCTCGCGAAAAATAACGTTTGAGGAAATCAATGAGCGGTGGCTCAGGTCGAGCCTGAGCGACGGGCAGGACATACCTTTAAGGACATTCCATAACTGGCGTGCGGCCATAGAACAGATTTTCGACATAAACATTGAATGCAACAGAAAAGGAGGCTACTATTATTACATCGAGAATGTAGACGACCTGGAAAACAACGGGCTGCGAAACTGGCTGCTGAACACCTTTTCGGTTAATAATCTGCTTGTAGACGGGCATAACCTCAACAAGCGCATACTGTTTGAATATATGCCTTCGGACAAAGTGCATCTCGAAAAGATTCTTGAAGCCATGCGCGACGGCCATGAGGCACGGCTCGAATATAGGTGTTACTGGTGTGAAGAGACTGGATATTATACTTTTAGACCTTATTGCGTAAAGTTGTTCAAGCAGCATTGGTATGCAGTGGGGCAGTGTGTCGAATGCGGTTCGGTACGCACATTTGCGTTAGACCATATAATAGATATGCACATCACCGACAAGGAGTTTGTCTATCCCAAGGACTTTAATCCGGAGAAGTTTTTTGAAGACAGCTTCGGCATAGTTATAAGTGACGACAATCCGGTAAAAATCCGCCTGAAGGTGTATGGCATGCATGCGTCGTATATGCGCTCCCAACCTTTGCATCATTCGCAGCAGGAAGTTGAGACTGCCGAAGGTTACTCGGTGTTTGAGTATTATATGCGCCCTACGTGCGACCTGATACAGGAGATATTGTCGCGCGGCTCGGATGTAGAGGTGGTATCGCCCGAAAGTTTCCGTAAAAAAGTTGCTGAGGTGATACGCAGGATGGCCGGAAGATACGATGATAATTCATAATTCACAATTCATAATTCACAATTCATATATTTATAATTGGCTACGCCGAACGACGTTTCACAATTAGCTAACGTTGAACCTCGTTTCATAATTGGATTAAACCGAACTGCGTTAGCTAATTATGAATATATGAATTGTGAATTATGAATTGTTCATCGCATTCTTCTTTCGATTTGTATTCACGTTTCGTTTTAAAATTGTATCTTTGTCAGCGGATTCGCGATGAATATACAGGAAATATCTGATTTATATGCCAAGTCGCCGCAGGTTGCGGCACTGGTCAGGTTGCTGGAAGACAAGTCAGTTCCGACCGTTTTCCTGCAGGGACTTGTTGCGTCGGCCGCTCCAATGATGTTTGCGTCGGCCGCACGCCGTGTCAGTCCTATGTGTCTTTTTGTTCTTAACGATGCCGAGGAGGCCGGCTATTTTTATCACGACCTTACACAGATTATGGGCAACGCAGATGTGCTGTTTTTCCCCTCGTCTTATCGGCGTCAGGTGAAGTACGGACAGCGCGATCCGGCCAGCGAGATATTGCGCACCGAGGTGCTCAGCCGCTTGTCGGCGCCGCTTGAGGGCCATCCTCTTTATGTGGTTACATGTCCTGAGGCGTTGAGCGAGCTTGTAGTGTCGCGCAAGAAACTTGACGAACGCACATTGCTGCTGCGCACAGGCGACACGCACGACGTTATACAACTGGAAAGAACGCTGCGCGACTTTGGCTTCACAGAGGTTGACTATGTTTACGAGCCGGGCCAGTTTGCCCTGCGCGGAAGCATTCTCGACGTGTTCTCCTATAGCAGCGAATATCCTTTCCGTATCGACTTTTTCGGTGATGAAATCGACTCTATACGCACCTTTGAAGTGCAGAGCCAGTTGTCGCGCGATAAGCGCGAGCGCATAGAGATAGTGCCTGAACTGGCAACGCTGACCGACGAGAAAGTGTCGTTCATGCGCTTTCTGCCTGAAGACACCATCATTGTGGCTAAAGACATTCTGTATGTGCGCGACGTTATAGACCGCACCTATCATGACGGCTTTTCGCAGCAGGCTAAGAAAGAACGTCTCGAGGGACTGACCGAGATGGAGCAGCAGGCAGTGATGAAGGAGCTTAGGGCCGACTCCATGCTGATAAGCGGAGCACGCTTTATGACCGATGCTTCTGGTTTCAGACGTATGGAGATGGGCACCAAGCCGACGGGCACACCGGCGGCAACGCTGAAGTTTGACATGACGCCTCAGCCGCTGTTCCATAAGAACTTCGACCTGCTGACAAAGGCTCTTGAGGACTATATGCTGCGGGGATATAAACTCTATATCCTTGCCGACAGCGCCAAGCAGAACGAACGCCTGAAAGACATCTTCACCACGCTGGCAGACGAAGGCAAAGCCGGAAGGATAGAGTTCTTGCCTGTTGACAAGACTCTGCATGAAGGATTTGCCGACAACAGTATGCCGGCATGCTTCTTTACCGACCATCAGATATTCGACCGCTTCCACAAATACAGTCTGCGCTCTGACGCCGCACGCAGCGGCAAGATGGCGCTCACCATGAAAGAGTTGCAGGAGATGGATCCGGGCGACTATATCGTGCATGTGGATTTCGGCATCGGGCGCTTTGCCGGACTGGTGCGTGTGCCGGCAGGCAACAGCTATCAGGAGGTGATACGCATCATTTATCAGAACAACGACAAGGTGGACGTGAGCATTCACTCGCTCTACAAAATATCAAAATACAAGCGCCGCGACAGCGAGACTCCGCCACGCCTGAGCACACTCGGCACAGGTGCATGGGACAGGCTGAAGGAGCGCACCAAGAAGAAGATAAAGGACATTGCGCGCGACCTTATAAAGCTATATGCGGCGCGCCGACACGAACAGGGCTATGCCTTCAGTGCCGACTCGTTTATGCAGCATGAGCTTGAAGCCAGTTTTATATATGAGGACACGCCCGACCAGCTGAAGGCCACTAACGATGTTAAGGCCGACATGGAGAGCCGCAGGCCTATGGACAGGCTTGTTTGCGGTGATGTAGGCTTTGGCAAGACCGAGGTGGCAGTGCGTGCGGCCTTCAAGGCTGCGTGCGACTCTAAGCAGGTGGCTGTTCTTGTGCCCACCACTGTTCTGGCTTATCAGCACTATCAGACGTTCTCAAAGCGACTGAAGGATTTTCCAGTGCGTGTTGATTATCTGTCGCGCGCACGCAGCGCAAAGAAGACCCGTGAGGTGCTGGCCGACCTTGCCGACGGCAAGATTGACATCATTGTCGGCACGCACAAGCTGATAGGCAAGAGCGTGAAGTTTAAAGACCTAGGACTGCTCATAATAGACGAGGAGCAGAAGTTTGGTGTGGCAACAAAGGAGAAGCTGCGCAAGATGAAAGTGAACGTAGACACGCTGACCATGTCGGCAACGCCGATACCGCGCACGCTGCAGTTCTCGCTGATGGGTGCGCGCGACATGAGTATAATGCAGACTCCGCCGCCCAACCGCTATCCTATATGCACCGAGCTGCACACCTTTGACAAGGAAGTGATAGCCGATGCAATAAACTTTGAGATGAGCCGCAACGGACAGGTGTATTTCGTTAACGACCGCATAAGTAACCTGCCTGAGCTTGCCGCCATGATACGTAAGTATGTGCCCGACGCGCGTGTGGCCATCGGTCACGGACAGATGAAGCCCGAGGAACTCGAGAAGATCATAATGGACTTCATGAACTATGAATACGACGTGCTGCTGTCTACCACCATCGTTGAGAACGGCATTGACATAAGCAACGCCAACACCATAATTATCAACGATGCTCACCGCTTCGGACTGTCTGACCTTCATCAGATGCGAGGCCGTGTCGGACGTGGCAACCGCAAGGCATTCTGTTATCTGCTTGCTCCGCCTAAGTCGGTACTTACGCAGGAGGCCCGTCGCCGGCTTGAGGCTCTCGAGACGTTCTCTGAACTTGGCAGCGGATTTAACCTGTCGATGCAGGACCTCGACATCCGCGGAGCCGGCAATTTGCTTGGAGCCGAGCAGAGCGGATTTATGGAAGACCTTGGATATGAGACATATCAGAAGATATTGAATCAGGCCGTAACCGAGCTGAAGAACGATGAGTTCAGCGATATGTATGAGGACGAGATGGCCGAGGGCAAGACATTTACGGGCGACGACTTTGTTGAGGACTGCGCCATTGAGAGCGACCTTGAGATGTATCTGCCCGACCAGTATGTACCCAGCAGCAGCGAACGTATGCTCCTTTACCGTGAGCTTGACAACATTCAGACTGATGCCGACCTAGACGCTTACCGTTCTCGTCTTGTCGACCGTTTCGGTCCTGTGCCTCACGAGGGCGAAGAACTTATGCATGTTGTTCCGCTGAGGCGTATAGGCAAGCGTCTTGGCTGTGAGAAGATTATCCTGCGTCAGGGACAGATGCGCATGCAGTTTGTGAGCAACCCCATGAGCGCATATTATCGCAGCAACGTGTTCGACACAGTCTTAAACTATATCGGTCATAATCCGCGGACATGCAATCTGAAGGAAGTGGCCGGCAAGCGCATGATGATGGTTACGGGTATTAATACCGTTGGAGAAGCCGTAAAAAAACTGCGTGAGATAGAAGGGTTTAAGTGAAGAACTAAGAGTGAAGAACGAAGAATTCAATAGCTTTGCCGTATAGATTTTATTGGCAATTACTATGCATTTGAATTGACTAACGTCGAGCACTGTTTCTTTGTTCTTCACTCTTCATTCTTCACTTTATTTATTCTGTGTTTCATTGTTCTCAGTGCGCTGTATGATATGCCGGTGGTTAGCATAATTTCGTCGTTGGTTTTGCCTTTGTTAATCATTATCAGCAGGAAAATGTTATACGGAGTCAGCTTTTTGTAGTTACGCTCTATACTTTCTATGGTTTTAGGGTCTATAGTCCTATAATATTCAATCACGGCCTCATAGTCGTCCTTCTTCCATGTTATGGTCTTACCTCCTTTTTCCAGTTCATCGTAAAGCGTGCGTCCGTGGCCGAGAATAGTCATTCTCCTTTCTTTCAGACTCTCAATTTTCTTGTTCAGTTTCTCTATTTCCTTTTCGTTCTTGTCTTTCTCCTTGTCGAGTTCGCTTATCTTCTGTCTGTATTGTTCCGTCGTTCTGCTTATGTCTTCAATTTCTCGTTTTGTTGCATTAATTCTTCGGCGGTGATATGTCAGCATGGTTATCATTACAGCCGCAGCCAAAACCATTACGGCTGATATGGCAATCACGAGCCTGTTTTGGGCTTGCGCATCAGCCGCCTTTCTTTCGGCATTGTTTTGCAGACTGAGCATGTGTTCTGTCTGCTGCTTAGTCTTTATGCTGTCTTTTGTGGCCAAAGCCCTTTCTTCAAGTTCAGACGCCTCTTTATATTTTCCCTCTTCTTTTTTAAGGTCAGCCATCCACAACAGCACTTCTGCCTTAAGTTCAAGTTCGTTAGTGTTTAGTGCGTCGTTCAGCAGTTGCCATGCCTTCCGGTTCTCTCCTCTTTCAAAATAAATTGAGCCAATGATATAATATGCGTGCGCATTTGGCTTAATTTCCAAAGACTTTTTCGCATAACGGATAGCTTCGTCATACATGTTTTTGTTGATGAAACTTATACTTATATTTGTCAATATTTCAGCAATATGTTCATTGTTATTCAAATATTTTAAATAAGGAATTATTTTTTTTGAATATACTATGCTGCTGTCAACTTCTTCAATACGATTAAAAGCTAAATTAATCTTATTCATTGACAAGGCGACAAGAATTTTGTTGTTAGCTTTTCGGGCTGTTTGAAGAGCCTTTTTTGCATAGCTTAGTCCGGTTTGATAATTGCCGGTGTCGATATTTATAAAAGATAAGTTGATGTATATTTTCGTAATGAAGTTAAGGTCGCTTGTTCCTTTGGCCAAGTGTTCCGCTTTTTTTATTAAGTTTATGCCTTCGCTTTTGTTTCCCCTCTGATAGCATGTTATGCCTTTATAATAATATGCCTTGGCCAGTAAAATCTTGTTGTTGCTTTCTTCATAGAACCTTATGCTTTCATTAATCAAGGAGTCTGAATCGGTTTGTTTGTCGAGACAAAAATTTGCTTGCGTCATCAGCAAGTCATAATATGCTTTGTTTTCTTCGTTTAGCCTTTTGACATTTATGTCCGACAGGTTATTCATGGCAAGTTCATATTTCTCCTTTTCAAGCAGTCTTTCTATTTCCGACAGCTTTTCATGTGTGTCGTTGTCGTTACTGCAATTTGTTAATATTAAAACGGATAAAATAAGGCAGAGTATAATTTTTGTCATTGCTTCAGAATTTTGATTAAAGGTATGAAAATAATACCAATCGAGCAAGAAAAATGAACGTTTTATTGTTGCATCGTGTTACATTTTTAGTTTGACAAACTCTCTAATACAGGTGCTAAAGTGTTGATGCATAATGCTTTATGCCTAAATTAAAAATGTAACACACCCGAAAAGATAAGCCGAAAAAGTTTGGATGTAATTTTGGATAACACTAATTTTGGAAGTAACGAAATTATTAAAATAAGTATTATGAAAAAAATCATCATGTTATTTATGCTTTTGGCTGTAATGACATCAGCCGGGGCGCAGAACGCATCAAATGCGGAAAAGTTTTACGACAGATTGTTGACTGATTTTGCAGTTGTTAGCGGAACTAAGTGTAATGGCGTCACGCTGCTTTCGCCAAGTGTAAATTTAGGCTATAAGGTTATTCCGCGTATGTCTTTGTTTCTACACACGGAAACGCTGTATGGGCATTATGACGAACAGAAAAACTACGCAAGGACACAAACTCTTGGAGGTGGAGTGGGGTATACTTTATGTAAAGCAGATGCCGTGGCTCTCGAAGTGCGTGGCACGGTGGCAGCAGGACTAAGTTCTGAATGGAAAAATGTTACATACGATGCCGGGCTTATGCTGAAGATTGGGCGTGGAAAAATACACATGAACGTCGGTGTGGGATTCCGCCATATCAGTTCGCGTACAGCCGGCATAGACAATTATAATGGTGCCAACTTCATATTGGGCTTCGGTATTTAGGTTTGCTTAAGGTGCTAAAAGACCGGTTTTTGAAAAAAGACACTGAAAATCGTAACTAAATTACATTGTTTTGCTTAACGTATGCCTGAAAATATAATATTGTTAATGTGGACTGTAAGCAAAATCATGCGTAAATGTTTTAAATCATTAACCTATCGTTTATGCATCGTAACTCGGCCACTTTTACATCAAAAGTGGCCGAGTTTTTAGTCGTAATCCTATGACTTTTTTATGCTATCCATAAGGTTATGATAAAACTGAGAATTTATAATTAAATTATATGCATAAGGCGGTTTGAGTTTAAGCTTTTAGCCACAGCTGTCTTATGATAAAAAACTCCCCGTAAGCACCCTGCTGTGCTTACGGGGAATAGAATATGATAATAAAGATTTTGTTATTCAGCCGTCTTCTTCATAAACTTTCTTACAGGTCTGTCGGCGTTGTTGCTGCCGTCAGCACGTGTTGAAGGCGAGTAGTCAGGATAAGAGTAGCCATACCAGCTGTCCCAGCCCCATTCGAAGTCACCCCAGTTAGGTGATGACGTCTTGCGCAGCCTGAACTGCATTGGGTCGCCATATTCGCCTATGATAGTTCCGCTGAACCAGCTTTCAGATAGCGAGTAGTCGTATATTGTGAAGTAGGTGTCGTCCTCGCGTGAGTAAATTTCGATGTTGCGGTTGTTCACTCTCCATTCTATGTGGCTTGCGAAATAGTCCCACGGAGCATCACTGTAATAGTCAATCCAGTAGCCTGTGCCCGAAGCATACTCGTAAGGATCCTTGTCGAAGGCCAGGATTGAGTAAGAAGAGTAGTAGGTGTGTCCGTTCCACTCGCTCGTTACGTACATGTCGCCTTCCCAAACGCCCCACAGTGTGTCGGCTATGTATTCGTCGTCGTCGCAGCTTACGAATGTCAATGACATGGCTGCCATCATTATCATAGCAAGGATAGATGTAAACTTTTTCATAATATATCGCTTTAAATTATTAATATTCTGTTTCGCTGTTTTAAATATTCTGTTGCAAATATAATTCATTGTGTCTGCCTGTGCAAGCATAAATCCATATTGTTTTTAGGAAATTCCCTATTTTTATGTTACCAAAAGCCTATTTTCATAGATGAATCGTGCCGTGAGAGACGCGCAGAAGTAAGGGCGCGATAACGGCAGAAGGCTTTATAGGCCGGTGTAGAGCGAGATAGTGGGGAGTAAGTTTTTAAAGCTCCGTTTAATTTAGTATCTTTGCATTCGTGCAGAATAATAAACAGACTGAAGGATGAAAAACAAGAAACACTTGATTATGGCAGCAGCTCTTATGGCTGCCCCGGTGTGCGCACAGGCGCAGGCCGTACACGAAACAATGAAGGTGAACATTGAGCGCGGGCGCATTGATGCCGTTACGGGCATAGTATATTCGCAGATAACATCGGCATCAGACAACCGCACGCTGCAGATGACTTTACTCGTGCCGTGTACGGACAAGCCAAAACCGGCCATAATATATTATCCCGGCGGCGGATTTCTTTCGGCAGCACACGACAGATATGTAGAGATGCGCATGGCTCTGGCTGAGGCCGGCTTTGTGGTGGCATCAGTAGAGTATCGCACCGTGCCCGACATGTTTCCGGCTTTGCTGGTCGACGGCAAGTCGGCCGTCCGCTATCTTCGTGCCCATGCCCGTCAGTTTGGCATCGACCCTCAGCGCATAGGCGTGATAGGCGATTCGGCAGGAGGCTATCTTGCGCAGATGGTAGGTGTTACGGGCGGCGACAAGGAATATGATCAGGGCGACTATCTCGACCAGAGTTCGGATGTGCAGGCCGCAGTGACAATTTATGGCATAAGCAACCTGATGAACATAGGCGAGGGGTATTCAAAGGAGATACAGGACATACACGCATCGAAGGCTGTTACCGAGGCGCTGCTCGTTCACGGAACGGCGTTTGCCTCTTATCCGGGCGCAAGCATTCTTAGCGACACGGCAAAGGCCATGAAGGCAAGTCCGATGGGGCATATACGCAAGGATTTGCCTCCGTTCCTGATAATGCACGGCACGGCAGACGCACTGGTGTCGCCTGTGCAGAGCAGGCAGCTGTATGACGCGCTGAAGAAAGCAGACAACGACGTAAGTTATGTAGAGGTTGAAGATGCCGGGCATGGCGACATGTACTGGTTTCAGCAGCCTGTCATCGACCGCGTGGTTAGATGGTTTAAGGAGAAACTTGCAGAAAAATAATATTTTGTGAATTAAGAAAATCAAAGGGGGCGTTTTTTGAGTGCATCAAAAAACGTCCCCTTTGATTGTTTATGGTGTCTTTGTTAGGATGATAATCAACGAGACAAACGTTCCGGCTGATTTGCGCGGGTGTTGTTGTGTGTAGCGAGAATCTGCCGGAATTAAATATAACAACCAAAATCAGAGCGGCTAATTTTCTGATCTATCGCCAGCTCATAAACAATTTTGTAGTTTCGGCATCATGATGGTCGAAGAACAGACTTTTGCCTGTGTCGAGTGTGGCTATCTCTGCCATTTCCTCGTCTGTAAGTTCAAAGTCGAAGATGTCGAGATTCTGCTCCATGCGCTCTATGTGAACAGACTTCGGTATTATTATAACGCCACGCTGAATCAGCCAGCGCAATGCAATCTGTGCCACGCTCTTGCCGTGACTGTTGCCTGTCTTTGTGAGAGTTTCGTTGCTGAACAGATTGTTGCGGCCTTCCGCAAGCGGACCCCATGACATGATGTGTGTGCCGAACTCTTCCATTATCTTCTGTGCTTCAGTCTGCTGATTGAACACATGCGTCTCAACCTGATTGACCGCAGGCACAATGTCGACGTTGCTGGCCAGGTCGATAAAGTGGTCGGGATAAAAGTTGCTCACGCCTATGGCGCGCAGCTTGCCCTCTCTGTAGGCATCCTCGAGTGCCCTGTAGGCTCCGTAGCGGTCGCAGAATGGCTGATGAAGAAGCATCAGGTCGATGTAGTCGGTCTGCAGTTTGCGCAGACTCTCGTCTATCGATGCTTTTGCCTTTTCGTAGCCGTAGTTGGATATCCACACCTTGCTCACGATGAAAATGTCCGACCGGTTAATTCCGTTGCTCTTCACGGCACGTCCCACGCCTTCCTCGTTGTGGTAGGCCTGTGCCGTGTCAATCATCCTGTAGCCTGTTTTCAGTGCGTCGCTCACGCAACGTTCACATTCGTCGGGCGAAACCTGATATACGCCGTAGCCTATCTGTGGCATCTCTATTCCGTTGTTCAGTTTTATTGTCTTCATGTTACCTTCGTTTTTATGTTTAGCAAAATGTTTCTTTCACTTTGCAAAGTTAGCAATAAATAACTGTGTGTAGAGGATATGGATTACGGATAGATTAACCACTTTTACAGACTTTTTTAGTCACTCTTTGAGACGTCGGCTGCAGAGTCGTTTCTGCTGTACCTGCCGGCAACGTGAAGGCATGCGCTGCCTATGGCCTTTGCCTCTCGGTTATTGCCACCTTTATCACTCCGTCAAGCCTGTTTTCAAACGTGCGGTAAGCCTCTTCAATCTCGTTTAGCGGATAGCGGTGGGTTATCAGCGGGGTGGTGTCGATGCAGCCTTCGGATATCAGACGCAGAATTTCGTCGCAGTCGCAACCGTCAACGCCGCCTGTCTTGAACGTAAGGTTCTTGCCGTACATGTCGGGCAGCGGCAGTGTCTGCGGCTTGTCGTAAAGAGCCACAACGGTAACTATTGCATTGGGGCGTGCGCATCGCCATGCCAGTTCGAAAGTGTCGTCGGCTCCTGCCACTTCAATCACTCTGTCGGCGCCGCCGTGACTGCTGTTGGCTCTTACAAAGGCTTCGGCGTCTTCGGGCTTGGTTACGAGTACATCGGGATAATGACTTCGTACAAAACGGATGCGCTCGTCCGACTTCTCGCAGACGATTATGCGCCGTGGCTTATGGAGCATGGCGCACAGCAGGGTGCATATGCCTGTCGGACCGGCACCTATTATCATTACTGTGTCGTCTGATGTAATTTCGGATATGCGTGCTGCCCAGAATCCTGTGGCAAGTATGTCGCCTGTGAAGAGTGCCTGCTCGTCTGTTACGTTGTCGGGTATGCGGTTGAGTCCGTTGTCGGCGTGCGGCACTCTTACATATTCGGCCTGTCCGCCGTCTATTCGGCAACCTAACGCCCAGCCTCCGTCGGGGTCTTCGCAGTTGTTCACGTAGCCGTGCTTGCAGAAGAAACATTCGCCGCAGAACGTTTCAACGTTCACCGTAACGCGGTCGCCCGGCTTAACGTTTCTTACTTCAGCTCCCACCTGTTCAACTATGCCCACCATTTCGTGGCCAACGGTTATGCCTGGCACGGCCCTCGGCACGCTGCCGTGCTTTATGTGCAGGTCGCTTGTGCAGATGCTTCCGAGGGTTACGCGCACAATGGCGTCGCGCGCGTCTTTAATTTGCGGCACGGGCTTTTCTTTAAGTTCAAACCGTCCGCGCTCTATGTATGTGTATGCTAACATCGTTTTGCTTGGTTTTATGGTTATATTAAATATGTTTCGGTATGTAATGAGTTAGGGTAAAACCCTGATTGCCGCATTGCTGGCCACAGGTTATTCCTCTTTAGCATTGAAGAAGGCGTCGAGCACTTCGGCAAATATGTCGCCTGGCGATATGCTGTCAAACAGCTGCATGCATGTGCGCAGCTTCAGTACATCTATTTGTGAGCCCATAAGTCTTCGTATTGTGGTGCGGCCTTTGTGTTTGAGCAGTGCGGCTGATATTTCGCGCAGTCGCGCTCCGAGCAGCGGGTGTGCCAGATATGCGCGTGCTTCGCCGGTGCCGTCGAGTCCGTAATATTCAGAGTTGTAGCTGTGCCCAAGACCTTTCTGCTGCGGAAATATGTACCATATCCAGTGGCTACGCTTGCCTCCGCTGCGTATTTCGCTAAGTGCTGTTGCATATTCAGTTTCCTGTGCATCGACGAATCTTTGCAGATTATATTCATTTTCGTTCATGGTATTATGGTTTATTTGGTTTGTATGTCTTGTTCCTTGTTTTTGGAATGCTATGCGCGGGGTGCCGTCGGAAACGTAAATAGTGCCGCATCTTATGAATCCTTCTTTCTCCAGGATGCTGATCATCGTGGAGTTAAGTTCGTGAGTGTCCACCCTCAGGTTGCCTTTGTCAAGGGCAAACCTTATGGCAAGCAGTGCTATGCCGCCTACGCTGCCGTCAGACGCAAGTCGGTGTATCACGTTATAAGGCTCGTCGTCGGGCCATTGACCGTTGTATATCTTGGCATAAGTAGGCTCGGGCGACGGGCGCATGCAGAAGCATGCCACAATGCGGCCGTTGAGGCATATCAGATAGAAACACCCGTCGGCAACATCACTCGCCACGGTCTGTTTCTGCGGATAGCCGTTAGTCCACTGCACGTTGTTGCCATTGCGGCGCATATATTGCCGCGCCTTGTCGAATATATTATTTATCTGTGGCCACAGATTTTCAAATTCCTCTTTGCGGCACAGCTTTATCTGTGGTCTTGTGTCTTTTGTAACGGCAGGGCCGTCGTGTTTAGCATATTGTTTCATATCAGGCTTTTGGCACATATAGTTTTTTTAATGACATACAAAGATAGTGAAAGGCGAGAGCAAAGTCAAATAAAAGACGCAGTTTTTTGAATTTTGTCTTGGCCGAGCCGCCTCCTATCTTATTTAAAGATAGTGAAAGGCGAGAGCAAAGTCAAATAAAAAGCGCAGTTTTTTGAGTTTTGTCATAGCTGCGCCGCCTTATTTTTAGTATGCCTGCCGTCGTTTGTAAATATTCCTGTATTACGGAAACAGATATAAAGGTATTTTTGACTTTGTGCAATTACATAAATATTTCAAAAAACTTCTTCAAAGGATGTGGGATATTCAAAACTTTTGTGTAAGTTTGCAGAAGATAAAAATATCATGCCAAAAGTTTACTGATAAACAGTTGTCGCAGCGTTTGGCATAAAGTTTGTAGAAGATTTTATATATAAACCGATAAAAACAAAAGATGAAAACAGTTTATGATTTCACTGTCAAGGACAGAAAAGGAAAAGACGTATCGTTAAAGGAGTATTCCAACGAGGTGCTGCTGATTGTAAACACAGCAACAAAGTGCGGATTCACACCGCAGTATGAGGAGTTGGAGAAACTTTATGAAAAATATCACAGCCAGGGATTTGAGATTCTCGATTTCCCCTGCAACCAGTTCGGACAGCAGGCTCCGGGCACAGACGAGTCTATACATGAGTTCTGCAAGCTGAACTATGGCACAGAGTTCCCCCGCTTTAAGAAACTGAAGGTCAACGGAGAAGACGCAGATCCTCTGTACAAATATCTTACAAGCCAGAAGGGCTTTGCCGGATGGGACATGAGCCATCCTATAGCTCCGATTCTTGACGATATGCTGTCAAAGGCAGATCCCGACTATAAGAGCAAGGCCGACATCAAGTGGAACTTCACAAAGTTCCTTGTTGCCAAGAACGGTGTAGTTGTGGCACGTTTCGAGCCTACAGAGAAGATAGAGAACATAGAGAAGCAGATTGAAGAACTGTTGAAGAAATAAAAACATATACATTCATATTTGTATAAGATGAAATGAAAAGCCAATGATATAGCGCGGTGCAACCTTATGGGGCATGGTGGTGTATTGTTGGCTTTTCTTTGTCTTTTAAAAAAACTATAAATTAATATGGAAAACGCAGAGAGAGTGAGCTGCCTTATCATAGGCAGCGGTCCGGCAGGATATACGGCTGCGATATATGCAGCACGTGCTAACCTGAATCCGGTAGAGTATTGCGGTCTGCAGGTTGGCGGACAGCTGACACAGACTACAGTGATAGAGAATTTCCCCGGCTATCCCGAGGGTGTTGACGGCAATCAGATGATGTTGGATTTGAGGCAGCAGGCAGAGCGCTTCGGTACAGACATGCGCGACGGCGTTATCGTTAAGGCCGACCTGAGCGAGGCTCCTTACAAGCTGACAACAGACGACGGACATGTTATTGCTGCCGACACTGTAATCATTGCCACAGGTGCTTCGGCAAAATATCTCGGACTGGCTGACGAGGAGAAATATAAGGGTGAAGGCGTGTCTGCATGTGCCACATGCGACGGTTTCTTCTATCGCAAGAAGGTTGTTGCCGTTGTTGGCGGCGGCGACACAGCATGCGAGGAGGCTCTTTATCTTGCAAGTCTTGCAAAGAAGGTTTACATGATTGTGCGCAAGCCGTTCCTGCGTGCATCAGAGGTTATGCAGCGCCGTGTAAAGGAGGCTGAGAACATAGAGATTCTGTTTGAGCACAACACACTTGGCCTTTACGGTGAGAACGGTGTTGAGGGTGCTCACCTCGTTAAGCGCAAGGGCGAACCCGACGAGGAGAAATACGATCTGCCTATCGACGGCTTCTTCCTTGCTATCGGTCACAAGCCTAACAGCGATGTGTTCAAAGAGTGGCTCGACCTCGACGAGATAGGATATATCAAGACCATAGGCAATACTCCTTGCACCAATGTGCCCGGCGTATTTGCTGCCGGCGACGTTGCCGATCCTCACTATCGTCAGGCAATCACAGCAGCTGCAAGCGGTTGCCGTGCGGCAATAGAGGCTAAGAATTATCTTCAGGAGCATCCGTCTCACTGATAGACGTTTGCTGGCTTGAATTAGAAATAAAGCGGAGTATGAGCGCGTATGATTTTTCATGTCGTTCATACTCTTTTTTGTATTGTGCCGGATATTAGTAGATAAGTCTTTTCAAAGCTTGTGTTATTCGGTATATGCAGGCTTTATTCTGACAAAATGGCGGTAATCCGAATATAGAAAATAAATCGGCGAGCCCGAAATATCTGATTTGCTCAAAAATAATCACTTGTTTGCAACAGAAAACTCGGCCACTTTTGCATCAAAAGTGGCCGAGTTTTGACTCATAAACAATAGGCTAATGATTTGAAACCTATGGATGTGGTTTAGCTTAGCTTATAGTCTTTATTGAAATTGGCTGTATTTTATCTAACTTTTAATAAAAATACGTCTATTACTTTCTGATTTTTTTAGTTTAAATGCAATTAAACTTTTGTTGCCCGTAAAAACAAAATAAGTGGATATGGAGTTGAACTCAAAAAAGAGCAATTGGGCTGATTTATATATTCTGTATTATAAATTGCCGTTTATAAATTCATGCAGCTCAGTTATTTTACAGAAAAGCGTTTAAATTCAAAGATTTTGTAAAGATACTTTATTGAGATAAAAAACATATTCGTGTATAGTCCGTAACGTTTGCATGCCTTAACGTCTTCTTTCGTAATCAGTATTCTGTTCTTGATGCTTTTAGTGCTGACGCCGCCGGTTCGCATCGTTACAAAATCCTTTTTAAGGTACTTTGTCCTAATCTGGTATTTATGAAATAGCCTGACCATCATGTCATAGTCAGATGCTATTTTATAATCTAACGAATAATTGCCGCATTTCTCATAAACTTCACGTTTTACGTAAAATGACGGATGTGCGGGCATAAAGCCGAAGCGCAGCCAAAATGGCTTGAACATGGCAGACGAATAATACCTTACAATTTTGTCGGGGTTGCTTCCGTCGATGAAATGTATGTCTCCGTAGACAGCATCTAATTTGTTGTCAGCAAAAGCCTTTACTACATTCTCTATGATGTCATCTGATGTGAAATAGTCGTCTGAGTTGAGAATGCCGACGATGTCTCCCGAACTTTTGCTGATGCCTTTGTTCATTGCATCGTATATACCTTTGTCTTTTTCTGACAGATAATGCAGCCTGCCGTTAAAGCGTTCCTGATATTTTTTTATTATGTCTAATGTCCTGTCGGACGAATTCCCGTCAATAATCCAATATTCAATGTTAGGATATGTCTGGCTTAATACAGATTCTATCGTGCTTGCAACCGTTTTGGCACTATTATATGTAGTTGTTATTATTGATACTTTAATCATTTTCTGTATATTAGGCAAGTTTTATCATGACAGGCTCAATTGTCTGCAGTTAAGCCATCTCTAAATTAAATGCGAAGTTAATCAAAATAAATATTTTGAGCAAATTTTTGAATATTTTAGATGTAACAAAACATCATTGCGGTTGTCCGTCACAGTTTTATGAGGCCTTTGCATATCGCATACCGGAAATTTATTTTGTCTTTTAACGACGAGGTGCTTTTTCTTGCTGTTGACGAACTGTTGTGCCCATGTCTTCTGAACAGAATAAGACTTTGGGGTATGAAGCATACATTAAATTTGAATGCTGCGACATTTCCAAGCCAGATGTCATGCATAGGGGTGTCTTCCGGAAATGGTATGGCAGCGTCTAGCAGTTCTTTTCTGAAAGCCATGCAACAGCCAAGATATCCGTTCTTTAGAAGCAGGTTATACCATTTCCCGTATTTTGTGTTGTTGAGCCTGAAAAAAGAAGATGAAGTCTCCTTTAAATCACCGTCGGTTACTGTTGCATCGCTGACAACACAACAATAATCTTTAAGATATTTCATACATGTAGAAACTTTTCCCTCTTTCCATACATCATCCTGGTCGGCAAGGAAGATGTAGTCTCCTTTAGCATGTTTCAGTGCCTGCTCAAAATTTTTTGTGGGTGAACCCATGCCGGGCCCGTCAATAATTTTTATTCTGCCGTCATTTAATTCCTCAATTATATTTCTTGTATTATCCTTAGAATTATCATCCGATACGATTATCTCATCGGCGGGGGCTAATTGTTCCAGTATGGAAGTCAATTGTTGTTTTATGAATTTTTCACCGTTGTATGTGGCTATGCAGACTGAAATCATGGCAACTTTATTTCTTTATTATACTTTTGACTAATATTTTGAACGTTTCTGTTGTCTTACATCTTACAGAGAGGGCTATAGTATGTTTTAAGACAAGATACGATATCCTGGCTTTTGTATATATGCTTCTGGTCTCGAAGTTGGCAGCATTTTGGCAATATTTCTTAAAGCGGCTGATAAGTTTTGCTTTGTCTTCAGAGTTATTCGAAAAGTCTTGTATGCATTCGATGTTTAATACGATGAAGTTTTTAGTGACTCTTTTTAGTCTTTCAATAAATTGAAAATCAGAAAAGTCGAGGCTTACGTCTTCTTTATATCCGCCCGCTTTAATAAAGTCGGCGACTTTTATCAGCATCCCGCTGTTTATAATGTCATATTCTTTAATTTTATGCATGCCTGGTTTTATGCATGTCGTCTGTTTCCAAATACACGATCTGACAGGTGACAGAAATCTGTCGCCTGATATCTTGTGTATGGGTACGAACAGACTGCAGTCAGGGTTCTCCGTCAAAGCCTTTTGATATTCAGCCATTGCTTCCGGAGGAAATGTCGTATCTTGGTCTGATAACAAAATCCATTCGTATCCGTGTTGTCTGGCATACCTTGCTGCTTCGTTGTAATGTACGGATAGTCCTGGATTGGACGGGTTCCAGAAATATTCGTATTTCCCATTAGGGAGATCTATCTTTTCGTATTGTTTTGTCTGCGAGTTGTCAAAAACAAGCAAACAGCTTATGTTGTCTATATTATTTTTTATTAATGTATTGTATACGTTGCAGCTGGTTAATTTCGACCCATAAATCACCACTACAACGGCAATTGATGCAGGATTGTTGTTTCTTGTAAATTTATCCATCTTTCATCACTCCTTATTATAGCTCAAATTGATGTGACAAATAAAGATAAGTACGGTCATCTGTATGATTGATGACAAACCCTGGAATATCTGTTCGTCAACAAACTGGGTAACTAATAATGTAAAAATATAGGCATATAGATACATCATCAGGTTGTTGCCTGTTTTTGAATATTTGTATATTGCGCCAATAATTAATCCATCAATCAAGGCAAATACAAAAATTCCGGTAAACCCAAAGTCCTTGAAGTATGAAGACATTATTGTATATACGTTAGTTGGCAAAGGCGTTGTACAGAATTCCTGAACGATAGGGGGAGGGGTGTTTATGTTGAATCCGAGTGATTCAAAAAGTCCATAGAAGAAGCGAAGAGTTACTTCACCCCATTGGGTAGACGAACATGGAGACAGTTGTCCAAATGCGATGATAGATGTTACAGAATAAATTATCAGCAAGTCTCCAATAACCTCGGCATCTGTTTCGGTGTCTGAGCTTCCTCTTAGAATAAACATCAGCGGTACCAATGCAATAAGAAACACTGATCCCCAAAATATAGGCTTTAATGATATTCTTCCTTTCTCATAAAGCAGATAAAGGCTCGTAAATATGTACATGAACAATGTCATCTTTCCCATTGTCGCAATAAAGAAGAGAAAGCAGAGCGATATGACAAGCAACATGCGCCATTTCCTTATTTTGCTGCGGCATATTTCTATGATTAGCAGAGTATTTATGACGTATACAAAATATTTTACAATGCCAAGCTGGTTCTCTTCAGGGTTGACAGCCTGTTCTCTTAACGTGTAGAACAGGCCTTCGGGCGAACCGAGCATAAATGCATGTTGCACAGCTTTATATACGGCCATAGGAACAAGAATCAGCGTAATTAATGTTATTATGTCAACATTCTTTTCGCATACTTTCCATGGGCTTTTTTTATATGAAGGGAAAACTACAAAGGTGACGGCGGATGTAATGACAAAGGTAAATACCCAAATGGTTAAGCCATATACAAATTGTTCAGAAACAGCATACAGCTCCTTATGAACAAAAGTATAGAGCGTAAGAATTATAATCCATACAATCAGAGTTGTATTCCATGGTGAGAATATCTGACGTTTTGGAAGATAAGAGCAGAATCTGGGTGACAGCAGGAAAAAAGACAGCATTCCTGCGAACACAAATATTAATATTATTATGTTTGTCAACATTTTGCCTTTATTTACTTATTCCATATTCCCGTTGCTTTATTGTTTGCCAGCTTTTCAAACTGAATCTTATTGCATATAGTGCATATCAGATTAACGGATATCAGTGCACTGATGATGCCGTAAAGACCAAATCTGTTGCCTAAGAATATAGCCAACGGGATGTATATTATAGCTTCTAACGCTGTTATTATTGTAATCAGACGTATTTTTCCTATTCCGAAGAGGATGTTAGAGTAACATGTGCTGTAAATAAGTACACACATATATATTGCCATTAATGCAGACAGCAGATATCCTATTTCAACTTTACCGCCAATCCATATTTTATAGATGAATTCAGATGATGCGAGCATCAGTATCAGAAGAACGAGAAACGCCAGCATTATTTTATTCATCTTATTCATCATGTTGTTTATCCATTTCCAGTCATTCTTTGTATACGCATCAGTTGTTGCAGACCAGAGCGGTGCGGTGATGATTGTAAACACCATTATCGTCAGACTGAAGTATTTGTATGAAATCTGGTATGGCGTAACTTCTGCCGGAGATAATATGCGCGTAATCAGTACGTTTGAAGAGGCAAATATTATCAGACCTGATATCTGAACAATGAAGAACAATATTCCTAGTGAGAACAGTTCTTTAAGCTCTGTTTTATCAAACAGCCTGAATGAAGGCCTTAGATATTTGTATCTGCAAAATGTCAGCGGATACGAAATCAGGTAGACCATCAGGGGCGACAATGTGTAGATGCAGGCCACGTCGAATAATGTGAGCTTATATATTAGCGACAAAACAAATATGCAGATCAGTGCCAGCGTCTGGCCGGAAACAACGAGAAGATTGTTTATTGCCGGAAGTTGAAGCCCAAGATAGACATTTCCGATAAATTTGAAGATAAATGTTATGCCTACAAATACAATGGAAATAACAAATATACCCTCTAAGTTAGGTACTGTAGCGCTGTTTATGTTCAATAGCGAATGAAGGTCAATATTGTGAATTATTATTCTTAAAATGAGAACAATGGGTATTACAATAATGATCAGCATCATGAATGTTGTGCTGACAAGCCTTCTGGCTTTTTCCTTGTCGCCTTTTGCTAATGCTTCTGCAAGCTTATTTCTGAGTCCGTTTCCCAGGCCTATGTCAAATTGGTCTATCCATAACAAAATGGAATTGATGGTAAGCCAAATTCCATATTCGTATTGGTTCAGACAATTTAATGTAATGGGCACGAGCAATAATTGAACAATGCAGTTCCAGCCTTTTATAAGTATGGAACCGGCAATGTTCTTTTTTATTAAAGCTGTGCGTTCATTACCATTAAATATTTTTTTTGAAAACATAGACAGATGTTCCTATGAATGTTAGAATCATACAGAACGCAACAAACACCATGCGTTTGGGGCCTGTAGGCTTAAGTGGCACAGATGCCGACTGTAGTGTAGTGAACGCAGGCGTCCTTTCCTGTAATTTCGCTTTCGCAAGTTGAAGCTGCTGACTTATTTGCTGATAATTGTTGTACTGCAGCTGCATCTCATTTTCAAGGTCTTCCAGTTTTGCCTTGTAGCTTTCAAGCACCAAGTCCTGATTGGCATCAGAGAACACCGCATATACCTGTCTTGCACGTTCGTATTGTCTTTTAGCTTCTTGATACAGATTTTTTGTGTACTCCAGGTCTATACGTGCCTTGTTTGTTCTGTACTTTATGATGAACTGCTGCAGTTTTACCCTTGCAGAGTCTGCTATGGTGGCACAGATCAAAGGATCCTGATCCTCAACGTTTATAGTGATGACACTGGTCTTCTTGTCAACGCTACATTTAATCTTTTGCCCAACCAGTTTGGCTATGTCGTTTTGCTTCTTTGTCATTTTGAAAGGATTGACTTTCATTGCGCTAGCTCCGCCTTCAGCATCCTCGTCTTTAAACAAGTCTTTTGCAAAACCTATTATCTTTTCCCACCATGCTGATTTTTGGTACTTCTCAAGATATTCGTAATATGTAGTTTCTATTTTCCCGTCATTTGATTTTATTTTAATGGGGAACATGCTTGTCTGAAAGTCGGCAGATTCCATCAGGTCAGGATACAGTTCTGGCACAATGGCATCCTGATTTGCCATATTAGACATGTTTAGGCCGAAGCTCGACGCCAAGGCGCCAAGGCCACCTATATTTGGAGTGGTGGTTTCAGGTGCCAGTTTAACTTCACAGACATAGAATCTCGGAACACATAAAATTAAGAATGCACTTACAACAAATGCAACAGAAAGATTTATTATAAATAATTTCTTATGTGTCTTTATTCTGTTAAGAAGCTTTTTCAGGTCTATTTCCCTGAGCTTATATTCTATATTCTCAACCATTTTCTTTTATTTTTTACAATATATTTGCCAGTGTCGCAATCATTGTTGCTATTGATGCAACAGATGTTCCGATAGTCATCTTTTCAGCAATAGTCATCTTGTTGATTTCCTTTTCAGGTACAACAATCTCACATCCGGGCTTTGGTTTGGCATTTTGGCTAACCTTTGCAATAGTGCCGTTCATGTAAACAATGTATGTCTGGCTCTTCTTTGCCTTTTCGCTGAATCCGCCGGCCTGGTTAATGTAATATTTAGCCTTCTTGCCCTTCTGGAAACCTACGGTGTTAGGATACATCACAGCACCGTTTATCTTTACTGTTCCGTTATATTGCGGTACGATGATTTTGTCGCCTTCACGCAAAACGATATCTGCATCGCATCCGGGGTTGGCTAGGGCCTTGTCTAATTCTATTCCGACAGAATAGAACTCAGGTATTTCAAATTTCTTGATTTTCTCGCTGTCTTTAAGATCTATTTTCTTGTTTTCCTTAGCAGCTTCTATTTCCATCTGTTCTGCCTCTTCCTTGGCTTTTTTGAGCATGGCTTCCATACGTGCGCGTTCGCTCTCGTTCACCTTTCTTTCGAGGCGTGCACCTGCAACATAGCCACGGTCGTTAACGCCGCCGGCACTCTTTATAAGGTCGCTCAGACGCTGATTCTTCTTAGAGAGCGTATATGTACCGCTGAACATTACTTCGCCTTCAACGACAACATTCTGCTGCTTGTAATAGCCGGGACTCTTGCGGACATACACTTCGTCGAACGGCATGAGTTTGAAGCCGGGTGTGCCGTCAATCACAAAACCGTCTTTCAGGGCGAATGTGTAAGTGCGGGCAATGACTGAGTCGGTTGTCAGTGCCTTCGGGTTTACAATTCGTCTTGACACATCCACTTTTACTGTTGAGGCTGTCTGCTTTAAGCCTCCTGCCTGCAAGACGAAGTCCTCAAGGGTTTCGTTGTCGGCATATCTGTAAATACCCGGGTATTGCACCTCTCCGTGTATTGTGATAGTCTGTTCTTCCATCATCTCCTGTTTAGTCGGGATGAACAGCACGTCGTTGTTTTGTATAGGTATGTCAGGAACGGTGCCGTCCAATATGCCTTCAACGTCAACAGGAACGACCTCGAGTGTACGGTCTTTCTTCATCCTGTGCATTACGGCACGTGCAGTGAAGGCTTCTTCACGGAGACCGTCGGCGTGTTCGATAAGTGTTTTTACGCTGTTGATGTCGCCTCCTACCTGATACATTCCGGGACGGAACACGGCACCCTTGACCTCAACCATGTTAGAGAAGCGGGGCAGGATAGAGTCAACGCTTACAGAGTCCTCGTCTGCAAGATGGAATGCACTCATGTCAAATTCATCAACGTTGTAGACAGAATATTCTCTTCCTGTCTTTCTGACAATGCGTACAGATTTCTTATATGCATCTCCTGTAAATCCTCCGGCGTATTTCAGCAAGGTGCCAACGCTTTCGTTACGCTTCATTTCATAGTACATCGGCCTTTTCACCTTTCCGGTAATATTTACCAGGCAGTCGTAAGGACCAACGGAAATGACGTCGTTGTCGGCAAGTCTGACGTTGCCTGTGAGTTTTCCGTTCAGGATATAGTCATAGATGTCCACAACAGACACCAGTCGGTTATTTCTGTATACCTTGATGTTACGCATCGTACCTATATCGTTTGTACCGCCTGCCATATACAAGGCATGGAATACTGTTGCAAACGCAGGAAGAGTGTAGGTTCCAGGGTTTTTCACCTCACCCATCACGTTAATCATTATCGAACGTGTCTGACCAACAGTTAGCTTTATCTTCGAACTGCTGTATCTTGCTCCTAACGTAGAGCGCAGGCGTGCATTTGCCTGTGCCACGGTCAGACCGCTTACCTGTACGGGGCCGAAACCTTCTATTGTTACTTCTCCGTCGGGTGAAACGGTACTTTCTATAGTCTTTTGTGATGCGCCATATATGTCGATATAGACAGCGTCGCCCGGGCCTAAGATGTAATTCTGCGGGGTGGCGATGTTCATGTTGGGCTCGAACGTAAGGTCCTTGTTGTTGAAGATATCACGTCCGAACACTTTTTTCTTTCTTTTTTCTGCAAGGAGCTTTTCCAGCATGGCCGTTGTGTCAGGGATGAATGTGTTCAGTTCATCCTGCATCATCAGCCAGTCTTCGTTTGTCTCGTCATAGACAACTTCTTTTGATTTGCTCTTTTTCTTTTCTCTTGTATCTTTTATTCTGTATTGCGGTGATTCTTCGTCATCGTCGTTTTTGCTTGAGCCTTTCTTTCCGTTATTCTTTCTCTGGCGTCCGTTATCTTCTTCCGTGTCTTTGCTGCTTACGGTGCCAAGGCCTTTGTTCTTTGCCTGGCGTTCATATTTGTCTTTTACGCGCCTGATCTGTTCTATAGTTACGCCTTTCTGCATCAGTTTTGTTACAATCTGTGCCTGCGATGTGCCTTCGGCGTTTTCTTTCATTACAAATTTCAGTATCTGTTCGTCTGTCATTGACGATTGTGCTGTTGCATAACAAGGCAACAGCAGTGCGAATAAGAAAAGAATGATATATTTTTTCATATTAAATTAATTTCCACTTAAAATTTCTTGCCACTAATTATACTTGCGGCTGTACGCATTATTATGCTGAAGTCAAGCGCCAGCGAGCGGTTCTCGAGATAATGAATATCCATCTGCAGACGTTTCAGCATCTTTTCCATGCTGTCAGTATAGCCATTATATAATGTCGCCTCGGATGTCAGTCCGGGCCTCATTTCATATATTAGCACATACGAATTGTCTATTTCCATTATCTGGTCGATATAGTACTTGCGTTCAGGGCGTGGTCCTACGAGCGACATGTCGCCGATAAGCACGTTCCAGAGCTGCGGCAGCTCGTCAAGATGATGCTCTCTTAAAAACCTTTCGGTTTTGGTCGAGTTGCTGTCATCACATTTAGCCACCAGCTGTGGTTTGTCCTCAGCCTTGCTGAGAGTTCTGAATTTATATATGGTAAACGGCTTGCCTCTGTATCCTATGCGTTCTTGCGAGAATATTGCAGGTCCGTTCTTTTGTCTTTTGAGCATTATATATATAATGAGGAACAATGGTGATAATATAATCAGTCCTAAAAAGGCTGATATAAAGTCGAAAGCCCTTTTTATTGCCCTTTGTGTAGCATTCATAGCATCATGGCTGCAGTTTATGCAGTCCGCCTCTTTCGTATAGACGTTGTTCACCTTCTAAAAAATATTGTTTCTCTATAATAACCCCAAATATTCAAATTTGTTGCAAAGGTAACACAAATAATTTGAAAAAAATGTTAGTTGCTCTCTGATTATTGAAAAAATAGCCATAAATTTGCGTATTCTTACAGAAAGAGTTATCTTTGCACAGATAAAACGTAGCTCCGGCACGTTTGGCAGATTGGGGTTGACCGGATTTGACAGCGGGTTGGAATGGTACGTAAGCACGCGGAGCGTCGTCTGTTGGCTCCTAAATCTCAGCGGTCAAAAATTTATCTGGCGAAAACAAATACGCTCTCGCTGCCTAATCGAAGCATAGTAGATTATCGGCTTAATCCAGTCACAAGGTGACAGGACGAGACACTGCTCGAAAGCTGTTGTTCCGAAGCGTTTCGGTAAAGCGGTGCGGTTAAATCGGAAATAGTCTTGTGCGGCCCCGCACTCAAGATGAAGTTTTAGGGGATAAGGTTGCAGTTGGTGGTCCGGGTCTTGCTGCAGCTCGAAAACCGAAGGCCGGAATAAGCGTGTAGAAAGCGTATGGTTTCCCTGTTTGGACGAGGGTTCGAATCCCTCCAGCTCCACACAAAAGGCGGTGTAAGCTTATTACGCCGCCTTTTTGTTTACTTTACGGCATATCTGTAATCTTTCCTGAACTTGCAGATTTAGTATGAAAATCTCTGTTTTGTCCTGATTTCATGTGTTTTATGGTGATGAATCATGTGCATGAAACAAATATTAATGTATTGGTGACGAATAGTGGGGCGCTAATTGATTATAGTTTTTACCTTTGTACTCGGTACAGGTCTTTTACGGCATAAGCCATAAGCGGATGGTGCATATCTATGGCGAAGACCTATGCATGGACATGAAAAACTTTAATATTCTGATATATAGAGATATGAAAAAAACTAAAATTAGCTGCATTCTTGCGTCTGCATTGCTTGCCTTTTCGGCACAGACAGCCGGCGCTCAAACTGCAAGTGCCGCAAAGGCGCCTGCCACTGTTGCCCATACGGCATTGTTCGATTATTTCAGTTATAGTGGAGATGACGACATCTATAAGAAAGTGAAGCTCGAAGGCGAGGGCGGATTCTACAATCCGATACTTCCCGGATGGTATTCTGATCCGAGCATCTGCCGTGTCGGCGACGACTACTTTATGGTAACTTCAAGCTTCTCTTATTATCCCGGAGTGCCGTTGTTCCACAGCAAGGACCTCGTGAACTGGAAGCAGATCAGCTATATCCTCGACCGTCCGTCGCAGTTGCCTCTTGCTGGTCAGAAGGTTTCAGCAGGTATCTTTGCTCCTGCAATATCGTATAATCCTCACAACAAGACCTTTTATATGATAACCACAAACGTGGGGTGGGGCAACTTCTTCGTTAAGACAAAAGATCCGTTCGGCTCATGGTCGGAGCCAATCCGTCTGCCTGATGTAAAAGGCATAGACCCCTCATTCTTCTTTGACGACGACGGTAAGGCCTATATCGTAAACAATGACGAGCCCGAAGGCAAGGCTGAATACGACGGCCACAGGGCTATCCGCGTGCGCGAATTTGACGTAAATACCGACAAGACTGTTGGTCCTGAGAAGATTCTCGTGAACAAGGGCGTGCATCCGGAAGACAAGCCGATATGGATTGAGGGTCCTCATATGTATAAGATTAACGGCAAATATTTCCTGATGTCGGCCGAAGGCGGCACCAGCGACATGCACTCAGAAGTGATTTTCAGAAGCGACAGCCCGTTTGGACCTTTCGTTCCTGCCAAGAAGAATCCTATACTTACTCAGCGCGATCTTGATCCTAACCGTATAGACCCTGTTACATGTGCAGGTCATGCCGACCTCGTGCAGACTCCTTCCGGCGACTGGTGGGCTGTGTTCCTTGCATGCCGTCCTTGTGAGGGCAAGTTTGAGAATCTTGGACGTGAGACATTCCTCCTGCCTGTAAGCTGGACTGACGAAGGTTTCCCGCTCATACTTGAACAGGGAAAAACCGTGCCTATGACAGGCAATGTAAAGGGAGCTGTACGCGGAAAGAACGTAACCTTCGGTAATTTTGCATACAACGACGATTTCTCTGAAAAGACACTGCCGCTCGACTGGTTCTCGCTTCGCGGTCCTGTTGACTCTATCTGCAGCACAAATGCCGTGCCCGGTTATCTGTCAATGAAGTGCGTTGAGACCACAACTGCCGAGAAAGCCGTTCCGGCATACGTAGGCCGCCGCATACAGCATCATAAGTTTGAGTGCTCTTCACGTCTGGTATTCGAGCCTCAGACCGTAAACGAGCGCGCAGGCATGCTGCTCTTCAAGGACGAGACACATCAGTATCTGCTTTGCGTTGCCAAGACGTCAGCAGGCAAGGCCGTTGAACTTAGAAAGACTGCTGACGGAGGCAAAGACGAAATATTGGCAAGTTCGGCTCTCGCAAAGGCCGACAAGGACATACGCCTGAAGATTGTTTCACGCGGTCTGACGTTCGACTTCTATTATGCAGTGGGCAAAGGCGAATGGAAACTGCTGAAGAACAACGTAGACGCCGGCTTCCTGTCGACACGCAACGCCGGCGGATTCACAGGCACCACAATCGGCCTGTATGCCACACGCGGATAATACATAATGGTAAAGGCAGTGCAGTCCGGATGCATTCTGGCATGCTTGAAACAGCCGGGGCACTGCCTGCCTTATACAAATAATGGTCTGGTCTACAGACTGAAACAACACATTGACAGCCTTACAGACTGTTTCTGAAGGATGCATGTTGAAGATAAATGCGTCAAGTCTAAAATCGGTCATTGTCTTACTTCTATCTGCAGATTGAGGTTTCCGGCAGTCTTATTGCTTTCTGTTGGCGTCTTGCCGTCTGCCTTTTCTTGACATTGCCCGCAGTGTTTGCGGAGGATCAAACGGCAGCCAGCTAAATGTCAAAACGACAATAAGGCTGGATTAAAATAACCGATTTGGCTTAAAATATGCGAAACATTAACCAAAATAGAAACATTCTGTGAAAATTGTCAGCATAAATAACGTTACAAATCAAATCTGTTTACGTTCTTTCTTTAAAAGAAACATAACAATGGACAGATACGCAAAATCTTTATTATCATTAATTTTAATGTTGCCGGTGTTCGCCAACGGGGCTGATGCCGGCAACACTATTGTAGTGCCAGAGAAAGAGAACGTAGGAGCAGCTGCAATGCCTGCCGACATAGCTCCTGTAGACGAAGCGCCCTTCAAGCAGAAGAAGATAAGGCGCCCCGAATTTCCCGACCGCCGCGAAACCGTGGGCAAGGCCGACGTTTCGGCATCGGGCAAGATAACTCCTGCAATCAATGAAAAGATAGAACGCCTCTCTAAACGTGGCGGCGGCACCGTGGTTGTGCCTGCCGGCAAGTGGTATTCAGGCAGAATAGAACTGAAGAGCAACGTGGAGCTTCGCCTGGATGAAGGTGCCGTGATAGAGTTCTCGGGCGAGGTGGACGACTATCAGCCTGCCGTGTTCACGCGTCATGAGGGCGTCGAGGTTATGGGTGCCGGTGCGTTTATATATGCCAACGGTGCAAAGAACATAGCCCTTACGGGCAAAGGCGTGATTATGGGGCCGCCGATGGACGTGCCCATGCGCAAGTTCCCTAACGGCAAAAGCGTAGTTGAGAACGACATCGACTACCGTATGCCCGTCAAAGAGCGCCTGTGCGACGGCAAGGAAGGCCGCACGTTCTACCGCCCCAAGTCGTTTTCGCCCATCAACTGCAAGAACGTGCTCGTTGAGGGCGTAACCTTCGAGCGCAGTCTTCTGTGGAACGTTAATCCCGTTTATTGTGAGAACGTGATAATAAGAGGCATAACCGTAAACTCTACAGACGTGCCGAGCGGCGACGGCATAGACATCTCTTCATGCAAGAACGTGCTTATAGAATACTCTACGCTCAACTGCGGCGACGACTGCTTCACGCTGAAGGCCGGACGATGCGAAGACGGACTGCGCGTCAACCGTCCTACGGAGAACGTGCTCATACGCTACTGTCTCGCCAAGGACGGTCACGGAGGCATCACCTGCGGCAGCGAGACGGCAGGAGGCATACGCCGTGTGTATCTTCACGACTGCGTGTTCTACGGCACACGCACTGGCTTCCGCTTCAAGACAAGGCGCAACCGCGGCGGAACCGTTGAAGACATCACCTATGAGAACATAAGACTGGTTAACGTGCGCGAGGCTTTCACGTGGGATTTGCTCGGTTCGAAGATGTATATGGGTGAACTTGCGCGCCGCTATCCGCCGCTCGACATCACTCCGCTTACGCCTACGGTTAAGGACATAACCATACGCAACTTCATAGTTGAGTCGGCCGACAGGCTAATGACCGTCAACGGCATACCAGAGATTCCGTGTTCTGGCGTGCTACTTGAGAACGGCAGTGTCAGGACCAACAGGATAATAAAGACGCTCAACGATGCCGACGGACTGATGCTGCGCAACATGGAGATACAGGCTACTGACAACACAATGGTGATAGACGACAGCCGCAACGTGCTCTTCGACAATGTTACGTTCTATGTGCCCGACGGCGCGCTCAACATGGACATAAAGGGCAGCAAGGCTTCGGGCATAGTCATCCGCAGCAATGGTGCAGACGTGGTCTGCAAGCCGGGAATGAACAAACTTTAGTGTTTTGTTTTTATATATTTTAATTCTGTTTAAACATAGTGACTGAAACGCTCATGCAGGCTTGGCTCCTGTGTGAGCGTTACTTTTTTATCCTAAATCGGCCAATTATTATCCGCAGGATTTTTGTTTTTATATTGAGCATGCTTCTGTCAGAGTTTTAGTGTGTATTGACGGTATGCCATTCTTTGGCAAGTGTTGGTTTATGATTGGGACATTTGAATATTGATAAGTGTAAGCATATTGAGGCTTATGCCGTTCATAATGATATTTTGCCTTTGTATGGATTTTCAGACAAAATAGAAAATATGTGTCCGATAATATGCCGCTTTTGTGCGTCCGGCAGCATCCCGGTCTGCAAAATGCCGCCTTTCGTGTTGCCGTTTGTGGCCTTTCGTATCCTAATATGCCACCTTTTGCCATGCGTTATACCTTATATCATGAGTGAATTTAGAGGCAAAATGCCGCTGTTTTTGTGTCAGAATAATGCACACTGATGCTCTTAGGCGTGCCAACATGTTGCAGTATAGCAGTTTACGCTTGCACACAAAAACAGCAGAATTTTACGCCCTGCTGAAAGAAATTTTAGAATAGCAAGATTCTGGAGCGTTGACTGAAATCACAATGTAAGCACCGTGTCCGCCGTGCCGGCAATATGTCAGCATGCACAGACCGTTGTCGCACACCATTTTTATAATGTTTTTTCATGGGTGTGCTGATGCTCTCCGTGTGTAGAGACATCACGGTTGCGTATGTCGTTTTCTGCTGATGTTATGATTTTCCTTTGCTTCCTTGATGCGGTCGCGTATGTGGCTGAATTGTTTTAGTATACTGATTTTTATTTGATTTCAGGCCCTCCTGTTGCGCTTCGTCCTGAATCTTAACTTTGTTGTCCTGCTCCTTGGGCCGCCGTCCGCGCAGCGTCATTCTCTTGTCGGTGTCCTATTTGTTTATCTTGCTTTCGTCCATCGACTTCTCCAGATAGTCGAGCCCTTTGTTTGTGCAGCACCCGCGCATGTAGACAGTTATGAAGGTGTGGAATATCTCCTTCAGCGAATACTTGCGGTACATCTTTGTCTGCATTACATAGTTCATGGCGGCGTCGCTCATCTTGTGCACGATGTCATAGTTGATGTCGCCCCTGAAGAATCCGTGCTCTATGCCTTTCTTCATGAAGAGGTACGAGTTGGCGCGCTGCCTCTCGTTATACTCTTGCAGAAAAGCTACAATCTTAGAGTATTTCTGCGTTTCGAGAAAGAAGCGCGGATTGATGGTTCCCAGGTCTCTCAGCTTGGCTTTAAGGAAGAAGGCTATGACGTCCATCTCGTTGTCCGTCTTTTCGGCATACTCCTGCAGCTGCTTGGTCATCTTCTCAGAGTCGTGCTTTACACACTCGTAAAGCAGGTCTTCCTTGTTGCTGTAAATCTCATACAGGGTGCGTTTGGATATTCCCATTTCCGTGGCAATATCGTCCATCTTCACAGCCCTAATTCCCTTCTGTTTGAAGAGCTGCATCGACGTTTCGAGTATCCTTGTTTTCAGATTTTCACGATAAACTGTTATGTTGCCTGTTTTGCGCATAAACACTATTCTTATTTTATTTGCAAAGTTAATAATTTTTCTAAAAAAACTATTTGCTTTCCTTTATTTTTATTACATTTGCATGACTTTTCATGATAAAGTGAAATGGTTATAAGGTAAAAGACAATACAAAATAAGATAACAGAAAACGCCTATGGTAAACATAACAAAAGAGGCCGCTCTTGCATATCACAAGAACGGGAAACCCGGAAAAATAGAAGTTAAACCGACAAAGCCCTATAGTACGCAAACCGACCTTAGTCTGGCCTATTCGCCGGGCGTTGCGTTTCCGTGCCTTGAGATACAGAAAACTCCCGATGACGCATATAAATACACCGCCAAGGGCAACCTTGTTGCCGTGATAAGCAACGGCACCGCCGTGCTCGGTCTGGGCGACATTGGAGCCATGAGCGGCAAGCCCGTCATGGAGGGCAAGGGACTCTTGTTTAAGATTTATGGCGGCATCGACGTGTTCGACATTGAGGTTGACGAAAAAGACCCCGAAAAGTTCTGCGAGGCTGTAGAGAAGATAGCCCCCACGTTCGGCGGCATCAACCTTGAAGACATAAAGGCTCCTGAATGTTTCTACATCGAAGAGCGACTGAAGCGCACGCTCGACATCCCCGTGATGCACGACGACCAGCACGGCACGGCCATCATATCTGCCGCCGGACTGAAGAACGCTCTCGAGGTGAACGGCAAGGACATATCAAAGGTTAAGATTGTTGTCAACGGAGCAGGTGCGGCAGCCATATCATGCACAAAGCTGTATATGGCTCTCGGCGCAAAGCGCGAGAACATTGTGATGCTCGATTCTAAGGGCGTTATCACCAGCGACCGTGAGAACCTTACGGAGCAGAAGAAGCTCTTTGCTACCGACCGCCGCGACGTGCATACACTCGAGGAGGCTGTCAAGGGAGCCGACGTGTTTGTCGGTCTTTCCAAGGGCAACGTGCTCACTCAGGACATGGTAAGGTCTATGGCCGACCAGCCCATTGTGTTCGCCCTGGCTAACCCCGTGCCCGAGATCTCTTATGAGGAAGCCATGGCCAGCCGTCCCGACGTGCTCATGTCTACCGGCCGTTCTGACTATCCTAACCAGATTAACAACGTTATCGGCTTCCCGTATATCTTCAGAGGCGCTCTCGACGTTCATGCCTCTGCCATAAACGAGGAGATGAAACTTGCCGCCGTCCACGCCATTGCCAACCTGGCAAAGCAGCCTGTGCCCGATGTCGTTAACGACGCATATCAGGTAAACAACCTTACTTTCGGTCCGTCTTACTTCATTCCGAAACCTGTCGACCCGCGCCTCATCACCGAAGTGTCGGCAGCCGTTGCCAAGGCAGCCATAGAGAGTGGGGTGGCACGCACCACGATAACCGACTGGGACGAATACAAGAACCATCTGCGCGAGATGCTCGGACAGGAAACCAAGCTCACGCAGAAACTATATGATACAGCACGCAAGCACCCGCAGCGCGTTGTCTTCGCCGAAGGCATACACCCTACGATGCTCAAGGCTGCCGTACAGGCAAGGAACGAGGGCATCTGCCAGCCTATCCTGCTGGGCAACGACGAGCGCATAATGAAGCTTGCCAAGGAACTCGACCTTAATCTCGACGGCATAGAGATAGTAAATCTGCGCCACGACAACCAGAACGACCGCCGTGAGCGCTATGCACGCATACTTGCCGAGAAGCGCAAACGCCAGGGCTACACATTCCAGGAAGCCAACGACAAGATGTTTGAGCGCAACTATTTCGGTATGATGATGGTTGAGACCGGCGAGGCCGACGCCTTCATCACGGGTCTTTACACCAAGTATTCAAACACCATCAAGGTGGCAAAGGAGGTTATCGGCATACAGCCCGGATACAACCATTTCGGCACGATGCATATCATCAACTCCAAGAAGGGTGTGTTCTACATGGCCGACACGCTTATCAACCGCCATCCTGACAAGGACGTGCTCGTAGACATTGCACGTCTGAGCGCAATGACTGTAAGATTCTTCAACGAAGAGCCGAGGATAGCCATGATAAGCTATTCAAACTTCGGTTCCGATGAGATAGGCAGTCCGGCTCAGGTTCATGCTGCCGTTGAGGCTATGCAGACACGTTATCCTGACCTGGCCATCGACGGCGAGATGCAGGTAAACTTTGCTCTCGACAACAAGCTGCGCGACGCCAAGTATCCGTTCTCGCGCCTTAAGGGCAAGGATGTCAACACGCTTGTGTTCCCTAACCTCAGCAGTGCCAACAACGCATACAAGCTGTTGCGTGCAATGAATTCTGACGCAGAGATTATCGGTCCTATCCAGATGGGTCTTAACAAGCCTATACACTTCACCGACTTCGAGTGCAGCGTACGCGATGTTGTCAACATCACTGCCGTGGCCGTTATCGACGCTTACGTGCAGAAGATAAAGGAGAACAGACAATAACGGCGCAGCTGCCTGCGATATAACATTATGTATGACGGCTCCAATGATGTAACGACATGTCATCGGAGCCGTCGTCCGTTTTACCCCAAATCCTGATTGCTGATTTGGGCTTATGCCTCATGTCAGGGCAACGCCATGCCTGGCGGCTTTAACTGAATGAGGTGTGTATAATATAAAAAGTGTGAAAAACTTTATCTTTCATGTCACTGACGGCCTTGTCATACGTCTCTGACAATAGAAACAAATGACATAATTAACAACAAAACGACACTATTATGAAAAAGCTGTTTATTCTGGCACTGGCAGCAATGTTCTGCATGGCCGGCTTTGCCAAAAGCACACAAGAGGTAATCAACGAAATCACAAAGTCTACAGGTGCGCAGGCCATAACGCTCAGCAAGGACCTTATTGCTGCGCAGGCTGCCGCTATGCCTGAAAATGTCAAGGCTCTCTTGTCTAATCTTGACGGCGGCACTCTCGTCCTGCTGTCTGAGGGCACCGACGAGCAGATAAAGACATTCAACGACAGGGTGGGAGAGATAGACTCTGAAGCTTATGAAGCTATGGCTTCGTTCGTTGACGAGTCAGACACCATAAAAGTATTCGGCAAGTGTGAGGGCGACTATGTTACCGAACTTTTCATCGCTTTTTCGGATGATGAAGATTGTGCCCTTATCGACGTTACCGGCAAGATAAGCAAGGAGGACGCCATGAAGCTCTTGAACAAAGACATGCTGCAGCAGATTCTTTAACCGTAAACAGGTCATTGCTCCGCATATTCTTCAGCAAGTAGACGGCTGAAAGCATGAATGCACAAAACAGATAATGCTGTGTGCGGGCTAATAACCTATTTGTGTTTTAAGTTAAAGAAAGGTTTATATAAAAACGGACAAATGCCGGCTGTTGTGCCTGTGCATTTGTCCGTTTCCTTTTTATTGTCAAGGCATCATAGCTTTTTGTATGTCTTCATTGTGTGCGGCGTCGCTGCCGCATCCTCATGCTTCTTACAGTCTTATAATCTGCTTCACGCCCTTCACGTTGCGCAGCTTCTTTATCAGTTGTTCCAGTTTCGATGTGTCCTCCACGTTTACCACGAGGTTACCGCGGAACAGTCCGTCGTTGCTGTCAATGTTTATGCTGCGCATCATGATGTTCTCTTCTTTCGATATAATGCTCGTTATGTTGTTCACGATGCCTATGTCGTCGTTTCCTATAATCTTCAGCGTGATAGAGTATTGCGATTTGCCCTTTCCGCTCCACATCGCCTTCACCACTCTGTAGCCGAATCGCTTTCTCAGTTCGGGTGCATTGGGGCAGTCGGTGCGGTGAATCTTTATTCCGCCGTTCACGGTTACAAATCCGAATACATCGTCGCCGTATATCGGGTGGCAGCATTTCGACAGCGTATAGTCCACACCTTTAAGGTTCTGGTCAATCACCAGCACGTCGTCGTTCGAGTAGGCAATCTCCTCGTTTGGATTCTCAAAGCTAAACTCTTTCGCACTTCTTGCCGGAGCAGTAGGTGCGGTGTTGTTGTCGAACATCAGCACCTGCTGATACGTTTCTATTGTCTGGTTCACGTCGAGGCTTCCGTCAGCCATGTCTTTGTAGAAGTCGTTTGCCTCCTTATATCCCAGTTTCTTTATCAGGTGCGACACGGCACTCTCGTCAAAGTCGATCTTTCGGTTTTTCAGTCTGCGTTCAAACATCTCCTTTGCATACGCTCCGTCTTTCACCATAAGGTCTTTTATGGCCATTCTTATCTTCGACTTTGCGCGGCTTGTCTTCACGATGTTCACCCAGTCCTGTTTCGGCTTTTGCGTGCTCGACGTCATAATCTCCACCTGGTCGCCGTTTTTCAGTATGTATCTGAATGTAACCGCCTTGTTGTTTATCCTTGCTCCCGTGCAGTGGTTGCCTATGTTAGAGTGTATGCGGTAGGCAAAGTCGAGCACGGTGGCTCCTTTCGGAAACTTCATAAGGTCGCCTTTGGGCGTAAATACAAACACCTCGTCCTCATAAAGATCCATCTTAAACTGGTCTATCACCTGCAGGTCGTCCTTGTTCTCCAGCGCCGTCCTTATGCTGTTGAGCCATTCGTCAAGTCCGCTTTCGCCCTTCACACCCTTGTATCTCCAGTGGGCAGCCAGTCCTCTTTCTGCCACCTCGTCCATGCGCTCTGTGCGTATCTGCACCTCCACCCATTTGTTTTCAGGTCCGAGCACGGTTATGTGCAGACTCTCGTATCCGTTCGACTTAGGCACGCTCAGCCAGTCGCGCATACGTTTCGGGTTAGGCTGATACATGTTTGTTATTATGGCGAACACCTGCCAGCACTGCATCTTCTCCAGTTCAGCCGGCGAGTAGAGTATTATTCTTATTGCAAACAGGTCGTATATGCCTTCAAAGCCGCATTGCTGCTTCTTCATCTTCTGCCAGATGCTGTGAATGCTCTTTGTGCGTCCCTTCATGTGAAACTTCAGTCCGGCCTCTTTCAGCTTCTTATCTATAGGCGTTATGAACTTTTCTATATAAGCGTCGCGGCTTTTCTTTGTCTCGTTGAGTTTCGCCTTTATCATGTAGTAGGCGTCGTGCTCAAGATATTTCAGGCTCAGGTCTTCCAGCTCGCTTTTCAGCTTATACAGTCCCAGTTTGTGTGCCAGCGGGGCATACAGATAGCTTGCTTCCTCGCTCACCTTCATCTTTGCCTCCGTGTTCGTGGTGTCCCTTATCTGCCTCATCAGGTTTACCCTGTCGGCAATCATTATCAGTATCACCCTCATGTCCTCGGCAAACGACAGCAGCAGGTTTCTGAAGTTTTCGCTCTCTATCACCGGATTCTTCTTATACAGTTCCTGTATGCTTCTGAGTCCGTGAATTATGGTAGATACGTTTTTTCCGAAGTTCTTTTCTATTTCCTCAAGCGAGTTGTCGTTTTCAGCCACGCTTGTATATAGAAGTATGGCCATCACGCCGTCGCGCTTCAGTCCAATCTCGCTTACGGCAATCTGTGCGGTCTGCAGACTCAGCAGTATGGGGTTCATTCCAAACACATCGCGCTGTATAAGGTCGTTTTCGAGAGCGGTTTTCAGATGCTTGAAGACGTTTTTCTCGTCTTCTCTTTTCAGCATGCCGTGTGCGTTCTCGCGCAGTCCGCGTATTATGTTTACAATGTCGTTTCTCTCTTTTTTGGTAAAGAACAGTTTTTCAGCCATATCCTTCTTGTATGTTAAGGGCATTGCCGCCTGTTGGCGTCTGCCGTTGATGAATCTATCGTTTAAATGTCCGGCTTTGGCTTGTCTTCCATGTTTCAGCATGCGTGCCGGCGTGTATGCTTACAGGTTAATAATGCCTTTGCACGGCAACTTTTCATGGTCTGCCGGAGTACATTGTTATGCAAACTTACACATTTTTCCTGATATTTTCGGATGTTCTTTCAAATAAATTAAATAATAAGGCATTTCTGACAATAAGTAATAACTTTTTAATATCTAAAGTTATGTTTTTTAAGAAAAAAACTATATATTTGTAACTGATTTACTGAAACCTTATAAAATTATAATACTTATGTTATCACCAGAAGACTTAAAGCAGATTGCCGAAAAAGGCATAACCGAAGAACAAGTAGCAACCCAACTCGAAGAGTTTAAAAAAGGCTTTCCTTTCCTGAAGCTCGAGGCAGCAGCAGGCATAGGCCGTGGCGTCATTGCTCCTGCCGACAGTGAGCGTGCCGACTATATCGCAAAGTGGGAAGCCTATAAGGCAGAAGGCAAGAAGATCGTAAAGTTTGTTCCTGCCAGTGGAGCTGCCAGCCGTATGTTCAAGGATATGTTCGCTTTTCTCGGCGCTGACTATGACGAACCGCGTACTGACTTCGAAAAGAAATTCTTCGACAACATAGAGAAGTTTGCTTTCTATGATGAGCTTAACGCAGCTTGCGTAAAGAATGAGGGCAAGGACATTGCTGCCCTTGTTGCTGCCGGCAACTACAAGGCTGTTGTTGCCAATATGCTCGAGTCTAGGGGCCTTAACTACGGACAGCTGCCTAAGGGCCTGCTGCTCTTCCACAGATATGAAGACGGCGTGCGCACTCCTCTCGAGGAGCATCTTGTTGAGGGAGCATTATATGCGTCAAGCGCAGGCGAGGCTAACGTTCACTTCACCGTAAGCCATGAGCATAAGGATCTGTTTGAGAAGAAGGTGGCTGAGAAGAAAGACAAATATGTTGCCAAGTTCGGCATCAACTACAATATCTCTTTCTCTGAGCAGAAGCCCAGCACCGACACTATTGCCGCTAACCCGGACAACACTCCGTTCCGCAATGCCGACGGCTCTCTGTTGTTCCGTCCCGGAGGTCATGGTGCTCTCATCCAGAATCTTAACGACATCGACGCCGACGTAATCTTTGTAAAGAACATCGACAACGTTGTGCCCGACCGTCTTAAGAACGACACCGTAACCTACAAGCAGCTCATTGCCGGAATTCTTGTAACGTTGCAGGAAAAGGTGTTCAGCTATCTGCGCCTGCTCGACAGCGGCGAGTATAGCAATTCACAGATTGAAGAAATCATACGTTTCGTTCAGAACGATCTGTGCTGCCGCAAGCCAGACATCAAGAATCTTGAGGATGCCGACCTCGTTATCTATCTGCGCTCAAAGCTCAACCGTCCTATCCGTGTCTGCGGAGTTGTAAAGAACGTTGGCGAGCCGGGCGGAGGTCCGTTCCTTACTTACAATCAGGACGGCACCATCAGTCTGCAGATACTTGAGAGCAGCCAGATTGACAAGAGCAACACCGAATACATGAAGATGTTCACTGAGGGTACACACTTCAATCCCGTTGACCTCGTTTGTGCAGTTAAAAATTATAAGGGCGAGCCGTTCAATCTGCCTGACTATGTTGACAAGACAACAGGATTTATCAGCAGCAAGAGCAAGAACGGCAAGGAGCTGAAGGCTCTCGAGTTGCCGGGCTTGTGGAATGGTGCTATGAGCAACTGGAACACAGTGTTCGTAGAAGTTCCTCTGTCAACATTCAACCCCGTAAAGACCGTCAACGACCTTCTGCGCGAGCAGCATCAATAAGATAAAAATAGAGAATTGGGATTTTTTACATGCCCAATTCTCTATTTTTCTTTCTTCATTATATAATATATTTTTGTTTTATAATTAGCTTTGCTGAACTACGTTTCATAATTAGCTTCGCTGAACTATGCTTGCGCTTAGTGCCTTGCGTCAATAAAAACAAAAAGGCGGACTGAAAATCACAATACATTTGGATTTTTCGTTTTTCACTTTTAACTTTTCATTTTCGTAAGACGCACTACGTTGCTATTGTTCCGGCTGATTTGCAATCTGCCGGAATTGAGTATAAGGATCTCATGATCCGCTTAAAGTACCGCTGTATTACGAAAGTGAATAATGAAAAATTTAATGCTATGTTTGCATTAAAAGTATAAGATGATGCTAAATAGGAAGTAATCGGATTAAATAAATCCTTATACTCAATTCCGGCAGATTGCAAATCAGCCGGCACATTAGTCTTGTTGGTTATTATTGATCGTAATATATTGAAAAAATCTACAAGGCATTTGACTTTAACTCCTAGAACTACCTTAACTACTATAACTACCAGAGTTAAGAAGATATGAAAGCAAGCACTACGTTTGGTAATGTTCCGGCGGATCTGCGCTCCGCCGGAATTGAGTATAAGGATCTCCTGATCCGATTACTTCCTATTTTGTTATTGCATCATTTATACTTCACTTTAATCAGCGGTACTTTTAGCAGATCAAAAATTAGCTGCGCTGACCTTCGGTTCTGATATTCATTTCCGACCGATTTTTCGCTGTGCTCAACAACTCGTGCAAATCAGCCGGCACATTAGCCTTGTTGGTTCTTGTCGTACGCACTACGTTAGCATTTGGATTTTTCACTCTTCACTCTTAACTCTTCACTTCCGTCAGGCGTTTTTCACTTTTAATTTTTCATTTTTAATTAGCTAACGCTGAACTTCGTTTGCGCTTTTGCGCCGGCTCTTCCTGATGCCATGTCTGATATATACAATATTCCGGTCGCTTTGTCCCTTGCATTAAATTCTATGTAGTAGATATCTTCAAGGTCGTAGCCGGATTTTGAAGAGTCCCAAGACATTGAGCCAGAGCCTTTGCCTACGGTTTTCAGTTCTTCTCTATAATATTTGTCGCCGTTTGCCGTTTTCACTTTACATGTAATGCCCAGTGTGTATGTGCCTTCCTTCTTTAAATTATAGTCAAGGTTATAATACTTTGTCAGCGTAGGCGTAATGGTCAGTATATAATTCTTTCCCGGTGTCTCAACCGATGTCTCTTCATAATATATTATTTTGTTGCCCGTCTTGTGATACGGTCTTATGTAATATGTTGTGCCGCGTTTCAGCGTTGTTCCGCTGTTGCCGATAATCCGTGAAAAACCGTTCAGACATTCATCATTCTCATTCATCTTTATTATTGCGTTTTCAATAGTGGGTTTGGGTGATGTTCCAATGCAGAATCCTGTTTTGTCAGGCAGTCCTGTTGTGCTGTTCTTTGTCAGCCCCACGGCTATACATGGTCTTTCACCGTCCTGCACAAAGTTTACTTTTGTTTTCAGTGCCTTTGATGTTACCACGTTTTCAGAGCTGCCTTCGTCATCTCCGTCGTCGTTACCTTCACTGTTGCCTATGCAGATGTCAATCAGAGTCTTGTCTGGCAGTTCATCGCTGTCAATTTTGAAATACCACAGGTCGTCTTTCTTTACCGTTGTCAGCAGACCGTTAACAAGCGTCTTATATTGCGTTGTAACCTTGGCATATCCCTGGTTTCCCGACACAAAGTTAAGTTCCATGTCATATTGGTGCCATGGGTCGCTCCATCCTTCAGGGTCTGGCGATGCCTGATAATACATCACCGTCATGCTTACCGTCGCCTTGCTCTGGCTCGTTTTTACGTATGCATATTTCGTTACGCCTATCATCTGCACAGCCGAATAGCTCAGCACGTTTGGCGTACCTTGCTTGTCTACATACAATGCCATGGCCCTGTATAGTTTTCCTTCATATTCATAATAGAACTTCAGTTCGTGTCCGTTCAGGTTTTCTAAAGCCATGTCCTCATATGTTCCGTCTGTAGTGCCGTCTTCGTCGCTGTCACTTCCGCATCCTGTTGTGCATAATGCCACGCACACCATCATCATGTACGTAATAAGTTTTGATGTAAATTCTTTCATGGTGTTTTTCTTATATTCCACGTTTTATCGTGGGTTATCATTCTCTTTAATAATTCTTACAAAACATTTTTTGCAAAGATAATGTCTGTTTGTTCGTCAATGACGATTTTGTCGTTTAATTTATGTTAAATGTCTACATATAGACATATTTTCCAGTTGACCATAAATCGTCAGTTTGTATACAGTCGCTTTTTATTTGCTTATGTCTTTGCTTTTTTCCTGAAAAGCTATATATTTGCATTGCTTAAAAAATAATTAACCTTAATCAAATGTTATGAACGCTTACAGCTATTCTTGCCGCACATTCATGTCCGTTTCGTCTCTTATGTCATCTTTGCGCCCTTCACGCATGCCCTTGCGTCTTGCCTTATTCTTTGTCTTGCTGTCATTCTCGTCTCAGCTACGTTCCGCCTTGCCCGAGCGTACCGCTGCTAACGTCAGCAAGTATGCTGACATCTGCAAGCGCAACATCTATAAGGAGATGCGCGGAATGTATCGCGAGGCTGGCGGCTCACTTAAATATAAGTTTCTTGCTCCCGGCAGCAGTCAGTATCTCGACATGCTTTGGGACTGGGACTCATGGCTCAGCAACGTGGCTCTCAGGCAGATTCTTCTCGACAACGGCACGCCTAAAGACAGCATTCAGGCACTCGACTATGAGCGCGGCTGTGTGCTCAATTCGTTGAGCTATTGCGGCATGGACGGCTGGATACCTATATGGATAGAGCGCAACGCACCTTCACGCGAAGAGATGCTCAAGAAGCGTAATCCCTGGAAGTCGAATATGCACAAGCCAACGCTGGCTCAGCATGCAGCCTTTATCGTCAGGACAATGAACGGAGATGCTGAGTGGCTGCGCGACGATTTCTATTATTTGCAGGCCTTTGTGTCTAAATATATGAACTTCCACCGCCATAAGGCTACAGGTCTTCTTTATTGGGAAACTGATGAGGCTATAGGAGTAGACAACGATCCCAGCACGTTTTATCGTCCCCACGAAAGTTCCGGTTCAATATTCCTCAACGCCCTTATGTATAAGGAACTGCAGGCCATGGCCTACATCGCCCGATGTCTCAGTTTGGGCGAGATAGCGGCTCTGTATGATAAAGAGGCAGCCGACTTGAAGTCGAAGATACAGGAGCACTGTTGGGACCCGCGCGACAAGTTTTTTTACAGCGTCGACCTCAATTTGTTGCCTGTCGAGAAGCCGTCCATCAGCGGTCTTAATCCCGGCGACCTCTATCTGCATGTCGGTCAGCCGCGTAATTACGACTGCCTTATCCAGCGTTTCAGCGTGTGGAGTGGCTTTATGTCCATGTGGGCAGGCATAGCTACGCCGTCTCAGGCTGCCGACATAGTCCGTCTTCATTATCGTGACACCACGTCGTTCAATGCCCCTGCCGGCATCCGTTCACTGTCTCCGTTAGAGAAGATGTATAATCTTCGTGCCAGCGGTAATCCTTCGTCATGGCAGGGACCAATATGGATTAATGTCAACTACCTCGTTTTCCGTGGTCTTCTTAACTATGGCTACACCGCTGAAGCCCGTGAGTTGGCTGAAAAGACCATTATCCTGCTTGGCCGCGACTTCGAGCGCTTCGGTGCGTTACATGAGTATTACCTGCCTGAAAACGGAGAGCCGGTGCTCAATAAAGGCTTCCAGAATTGGAACTTCTTAGTCTTAAACATGATAGCCTGGCTAGAAGGCCGCCCCACCATTTCCGAATTTTAATCGTATAGCATTTTAAGTGAAGAGCAGGCGCAAAAGCGCAATTAAAGAGTGAAAAATTAAAAGTGAAAAAACATGCGCTAATATTATTGGTAGTTACAGGAGTTATCGCTCACTAAGGTGAGCTAGTAGTTAGAGTCAAATGCCTTGTTGATTCTTTTCATAACTTCATAATCACTACGTTTGGTAATGTTCCGGCGGATCTTTGTTTCGCCAATTGTATTGTGCCGGCGGATTTGTGCTTTCGAGTCGGGAGTTAAAGTAGTTATAGGAGTTATCACTCACTAATGTGAGCTAGGAGCATATTTAAGTGAAGAACGAAGAGTGAAAAATCCAAATGCAAACGTATTGCTTACAAGTAGAAACCACAATACATTTGGATTTTTCACTTTTCACTTTTAACTTTTCACTTTTGTAAGACGCACTACGTTGCCATTGTACCGGCGGATCTGTGCTTTCAAGTCGGGAGTTAAAGTAGTTACAGGAGTTATCGCTTACTAATGTGAGCTAGGAGTTAGAGTCATATGCCTTGTTGATTCTTATCATAACTTCATAATCACTACGTTTGGTAATGTTCCGGCTGATTTGCAATCTGCCGGAATTGAGTATAAGGATCTCCTGATCCGCTAAAGTACCGCTATATTATAAAAGTGAATAATGAAAAACGAAGTTCGACGTTAATCAATTTAATGTTTTACTACAAGAAATAGGAAGTAATCGGATCATAGATCCTTATATTTAATTCCGGCCGATTGCAAATCAGCCGGCACATTAGCTTTGTTGGTTCTTATCGCACGCACTACGCGATTGCAAATCAGCCGGCACATTAGTGAACGTAGTGCTTATGAGGTCAGGATAAGAATCTACAATGCATTTGACTCTAACTCTCACTTGCACGACAATTAATTTCATTGATTGTCGGCTGCGCTCGGCATAACCAAATATAATTTGCTTCTGCTCTCGCTTGCACGACAATTGCAGATCTGCCGGCACAATAGCCTTGTTGTTTTTTTTCGCACGCACTACGTTGCCATTGTTCCGGCTGATTTGCAATCTGCCGGAATATAATATAAGGATCTTTGATCCGCTTAAAGTACCGCTATATTATGAAAGTGAATAATGACAAAGGAAGTTCGACGTTAGTCAATTCAATATTTTACTACAAGAAATAGGAAGTAATCGGATCAAAAATTAGCTACGCTGACCTTCGGTTCTTATATTTAATTCCGGCCGATTGCAAATCAGCCGGCACATTAGCGAACGTAGTGCTTATGATGTCAGGATAAGAATCCACAATGCATTTGACTTTAACTCTCACTTGCACGACAATAGCAAATCAGCTGGCACATTAGCTTTGTTGGTTCTTGTCGCAAGCACTATGCGAAATTATGATAAGAATCCACAAAGCATATGACTTTAACTCCTTTAACTACTCTAACTCCTTTAACTACCGAGAAACAAAAGCCTCCCCACGGGGGAGGTTTGGTGGGGCTTTCACTTCCTCCTTGTAATCACCTTTCCCGGTATCACGGTCAGTTTCATTGTGCCGTTTTCTTCTATTGCCACTTTCATATATCTGGCCTTTTCCACCACCTTTCCGTCAACTTCCATTACGCCCCATTGTCTCGGACTGTCCTCAAAGGCACAGAGCTTGCCTATCGGCGGCATTATCATTCTGTATTTCGGCGGCACTACGACTCTGTCGCCCGACTTCAGTCCCCATTTCGTTCCGCTCTTAAATGGTTGTGCGTCGGTTATCCTTTCCAGTCTTTTCAGCCTTTGTTCCTGTTCCTCTTGTTCCTTTCTCAGTCTCTTTTCCGCAGCCCTTGCGCAGGCTTCCGTCTTCAGTCTTTTTAGCTGGGCTTCCATGTCGTCCTTTCCGTCTATCCGTTCAGGTGTCATGCCTTTAGCCATGTGATAGAAGCGTCCTTCTTTGTCAGCCGCTATAATACTTCCGTCAGCCAGTCTGCCGCAACACCAGTATGCTCTTTCCTCGTCACCTTCAATCACGCATGCCGATGTCTCGTAGCCCGTGCTAAGCGTCAGCGCTGCCTTGCGGCACGTCTCCGGCACGTTGCTGTCAGGTATTTCCAGATAAAAGCCGCGCCATGCCAGTTCGCCGCGTCCTATGCCTTGAGCGTTCACATACACATCCTTAGTCCTGCTGTATAGCGTTCTGCCCATCTTCAGCATCTCCACGCCTCCGAATACCATCACCTCCGGCTTCTCCCTGTACAGTCTGTTTGTCCTTATGTCAATATAAAACGTCTTGCATCCGTTGTCTTTCACCTCAACGAAGTCGTTCTTCACAAACCTCATGCCGCTGTATCTGTCGATTCTCATCATCACATTACCGTCGCCGTCAACCACGCCAACGCGCATGTCGCCGAATCTCACGGCAGCCATGTTGTCCTTTATGTCAAACACCTTCGCATATTGCGCCTTCGCCGTTATCTTCCTGCCGCGTTTCAGGCCCCATGTTCCGCTCCGTTTGTCCTTGTATGCCGTCAGTGCCTTAGCCTCCGTCTCGTCTCCGTCTTTGGCTTTCTCTATATATGTCAGCAGCCTTTCGTGGTTCATCACCACTTCCATATCGTCCTGTCCTATATCCTCTTCGTCAGCAGTCCGTGCCGTCGCAGCCAGTTGCCTGCCACGCCTTTCCGTCTCTGCCTTTCCCGTCATCCTGCCTTCAAACATAGCCTGCCAGTCGCGTTCCCTTGTCGGCAGTCCGAACACACGATACAGCCCCACGTTGTCTATCAGCATGCACGCATCCTTGCCCTTGCTCATTCTCAGTCCGCGGCCCACCTGCTGCAGATATTTTGCCAGCGACAGGGTAGGGCGGCCCATCTGCACAAACTCCACGTCAGGACAGTCGAAGCCCTCGCTGAACACGTCAACGTTCACCATCACCTTTATCTTTCCCGCCTTAAAGTCGTCCACCAAGGCTTTACGTGTAGCCCGCGGCGTCTTGCTGTCTATCGCCACTGCCTTCACGCCCCGTCTGCTGTAGTATTCCGCAATGTTCCTGGCGTGTTCAATGCTTATGGCATACACAATGCCCTTTTTGCCGTCTGCATAGCGTTTCATGGCGTCATACAGTCTTTCGATGCTCGTCTGCCTGTTCAGCTTCTCGTTCATCTCCTTTATCTGGTAGTCGCCGTCGGTGCCCCGTCTTTTCAGATCGTTTATCAGTCTCTGTTCCTCGCTCTCACGTCTTATCGACACATAGTCGAACACCGACAGATAGCCGCGTCTTACAAACTCCGCAATGCTCCATCCCGATATCAGCTTGTCAAACAGATCCGTAAATCCCTTGCCGTTCATTCTGCATGGCGTGGCCGTCATTCCCAGCTTCTTAGCCTCCGGGTATCTTCGCCACAGTTCGGCGTAAGTGTCAGCCAGCGCATGGTGAGCCTCGTCTATCACTATCAGACTCGGCATCTCGTCCTTCACGTCCTCCCAGTGTCTCGCCAGCCATTGTATCGACAACACGTGGATCTTACTGGCGTAAGACAATTGAGAATTGATAATGGATAATGGAAAATTATGATTTGCCTTGTGCTTATTTATAGGCGTTGAACAACGTTTGTCACAGTCTAATTGTGAAACATCGTTCGGTTTAACCCAATTATGCCTTATGAAACGTAGTTCAGCGTTAGCTAATTGTGAAACATCGTTCGGTTTAACCCAATTATGAAACGTAGTTCGGTTTAACCCAATTATAAATTGTGAATTATGAATTATGAATTGATTTACCGTTTCCTTTATCTGTTCCACCAGTTCCCGTCTGTGTGCAACAATCCACACGCTACGCGTCCGTCCAGTCGTTTCGTTTTTATCGCTTAGTTCTTCATTCACGAGTGCAGCCAATACTCTCGTCTTGCCGGTGCCTGTAGGCATCTGCACCATCAAGCTCTTGCATCTTTGCCATTCGTCAATGATGCGAGCCATTATGTCCGTCTGATAGTCGCGTAAGTAAGCCACAGATTATGGAAGTGGTTGTTAGAAGTTAAAGGAGTTAAAGTAGTTACAGGAGTTAGAGTCAAATGCCTTGTAGATTATTATCATGACTTCAAATAGTGCGTGCGACAAGGACCAACAAGGCTAATGTTCCGGCTGATTTGCACGAGTTGTTGAGCGCAGCGAAAAATCGGCCGGAATTGAGTATAAGAACCGAAGGTCAGCGCAGCTAATTTTTTAATCCGATTACTTCCTATTTGACATCACCGCAGTGCTTGCGACAAGGACCAGCAAGACTAATGTTCCGGCGGATCTGTGCTCCGCCGGAATTGAGTATAAGGATCTATGATCCGATTACTTCCTATTTGACATCACCTCATACTTTTAATGCAAACATAGCATTAAATTTGTCATTACTCACTTTTATAATACAGCGGTATTTTAAACGGATCAGGAGATCCTAATATTCAATTCCGGCGGAGCGCAGATCCGCCGGCACATTAAAATCTAATGCTAATGTAGTGCGTGCGACAAGGACCAACAAGGCTAATGTTCCGGCTGATTTGCACGAGTTGTTGAGCGCAGCGAAAAATCGGCCGGAATTGAGTATAAGAACCGAAGGTCAGCGCAGCTAATTTTTTAATCCGATTACTTTCTATTTGACATCACCTCATACTTTTAATGCAAACTTAGTATTAGATTTTTCATTACTCACTTCATAAGGAAGCGGTATTTTTAGCGGATCATAGATCCTAATATTCAATTCCGGCGGAGCGCAGATCCGCCGGAACATTACCAAACGTAGTGATTATGAAGTTATGATAAGAATCAACAATGCATATGACTCTAACTCCTAGCTCACATTAGTGAGCGATAACTTCTTTAACTACTTTAACTCCAAATGATAATCCCCATAAAGCGAATGTTTTTTCACTTAAACTTTTATCCTTTCGTCGCAATGTTCCACAAGAACAGCGTGTTGCCTATAATATATCTTCTCCACATTCTCTTAGGCTCTTTCAGCAGTCTGTAGGCCCATTCCAGTCCATGCTCCTGCCACCACATCGGAGCACGTGCCACAGTGCCTGCAAAGAAGTCGAACACTGCGCCTATCGTTCCTACGTGGCAGTGTATGTTAAGCTCGTTCCAGTGTGAGTAAGTCCATTTCTCCTGTTTCGGTGCCGTCATGCCTATCCACAGCAAGTCGGGGTTAGCCTTGTTTATAGCCTCTATTATGGCGTCGTTGTCTTCTTTGCTGAACTCTGGCTTATATGGTGGCGAATACGTCTCCACTGTTATGTTAGGGTAGTCCACGGCAGCCCTTTTCTTTATCAGGCTCAGCACCTTTTCGCTGCTGCCCATAAAGAAGCATTTGCCGCCCTTGCGGTTCAGCTTGTCCATCTCAAACACAAACAGATCCCATCCCGCTATGCGCTCTTTAGGCTGCGACTTAGCCTTCAGCCATTTGCAAGCCTTCACTATGCTCACTCCGTCAGGAATAAGCACGTCGCCTTTTGTCAGGGCCTCTGCAAACAGCTTGTCCTTCAGGGCTGTGTTATAAGAGTGAGCGTTAATTGTGTTTATCAGCAGTTTGCCCTCAGGCAATTTGCAAAGTGCATCTCTGCTCTCCTGTATAGTGAGCGTCTTTAGTCTTATCATAGTGTTTATTTGTTATGCTATTCTAGTTTTACATTTTATCCCTCTGACTGTAGGGACATACCACGGTGTGTCCTAATGTAACGTCGTGATTAATTATAAGTTATCTGTTCAAGCTTCGTATTTGCGAAACTTGAAAGTGAAGATATGTCGTCTGATGACAATAAAATTCAAAAAGCAGCGTTTTTAAATCCAAACAGCCATTAGAATTTATTTCGTAGCCAAGCACAAGCACGAAACTTTGTCAAAGTCTCACACAACATGAAAAAGTTCTACATAGATAAAGTATATAATGCGTATATAGGTCTTGATGCCAAACAGCGTAAGGACCTTATTCGTCAATTAAATTCGCTTGATATACCTGTAACAAAGATTGAAGCCTATACCTATCCTGAGGCTCCCGGCATCAGGCATCTTTTCTTTTATCTAAAAGGCAACAAACAGCCAGTGCCTTATTTCCTTTTAGAGGAAGAACAATTAGAAAAGATACAAGAACAAATTAATTCTTACTTAAAATAACTTGTTCATCCAATCATTTCTTGATACAAGCTGCCAATTTGATTATTTATTGTATCAATGTTAAATGTTGTATTGGCAAGGTTTACAGATTCTTTTATAATCTTGTTTCTTAACTCATTGTCGTCAATAAGCCTTTGCATGTTTTCTGCCAATTTATCTATGTCTCCGGCATTAAACAGCAGCATGTTTTCACCATCTACAGCGATGTCAGGAATGCCGCCTACAGGAGTTGTTATCACAGGCAGTCCGTAAGCCCATGCATCAAGCACAGCCATTGGGAACCCTTCTGCATAACTAGGCAGACAGAAAATCTCTGATTCTTTAAAAGCCTTGTCTTTTGCATCACCGCTAACCCAGCCTAAGAATACGGTTTGACTTTCTATTCCTAAGCTTTTAGCCAGTTCTTCGCCTTGCTTAACTTCACCATTTCCGGCAAAAACTATTTTCCAGTCAGGATATTTATTTGCTATTTTGGCAAATGCTTTTATCATATCGGCATATCCTTTTCTGGCATTTACTGTTCCTGCATATAATATCTGTTTTTTCTTCTGATATGTCTTGTATGACACCTCTGATGTACATGGATTATAAACAACTCTTACTTTGTCTCCTAAATCAAAAGCGTCATTAACATACTTCTTCCATAATTGCGATAACACTATCACGCAATCAGCTTTACCAAACAGATATTTGTACACGCCTTTATGTTTGCTGTTAATTGTTGTATCTGGCGAAAAAGCATGAAAGTGCACAATTACTTTCTTACCAAACAGTTTAGCAAAAGGCATAAACAGACATTTCCTTATAGCTGAAGGTGGTTCACTCATATGTATGTGCACCAATTTACAAAACGGAAGCAAACATATAAACGTGAGCCAGCCTTTTATCAGATACAATATCTTCCATCCGGCACCCTTGTCTATATGTGTTTCTATCCATTTGCAATGATATTCTTGCCACTGCTTGCCTTTTTTATGGGCATTAACCACGGATGTTATACCACCGCGAGTTTTGTTAGAGGTTGCAATGATTAGAACTTTATTCATTATTTCTTAATTCAGATATCTTGTTATTGTAAATTAAATCTAAACATTTAGAATATCTTTCAGGATTATGATATTTTTCAATCCTTTCTAAACATTTTTGAGATTTTTCTGTAATCTCATCTTTATGTAATAAAACATATTCTAATGTTTCATAAAGTCCTTTTGACAGAACATCATAAAACAAGTCTTGTTCTTTTCTTGTGTTGTGTATAGGGTTGTTTAATCTGTTTACAGGTACCTTTATCAGCCATCCAACGCTATTGTCATTTGTTTCTGTTAAAGCTCTTAATGATGTTGATATAACAGGCGTTCCGCATGCTTGGCATTCTATAACAGAATATCCGTAAGTGTCCATCCATGTTGGCAACAATGCCACATCAGATTGTTTTATTTTTTCTATAACCTCATTGTTAGGCAGAAACTCATGATATTCTATCCATGATAAATTATCATTAATAAGTTTCTTGGCATCTTCTATATCATGATCTGTTCTAAGGTATTTTACCTCGTCAACTCTTAAATCGCTTATTAAAATCAACTTAAAATTATACTTCTTTCTTAATTCAGCAAGTACTTGAACCGTTTCTCTGCCACCTTTTCTAAAATAATCCCGTCCGACATATATAAACGTAAAATCATTTGATTTTTTTGTATGATTTATTTTATCAGTAATTGATTTTACTATTAAATCTTGAGGAGGATATAGCGTAATTAATTTCTTTTCTATCTTTGCTTTATATTCAGGAAATTGATTTAATATTTCCAATTGAATACTCCGTGAACATTCACTTAGTGCAAGAAGTCCACGACAATTTGGCAAAGATAAATAATGTAATGCTCTTCTCACATATTGATTGTTTTTTATTGATGATAAATCAGCATTGGGACTTTCTACACATCTTATTACCTCTAAAGGCCATGGAACGCCAGATTCAACACCGACAACCCAAGGCGTTTTCTTTGAATAATTAATCGTATTAAAGAAATGATATAAATCGCAGCCTGTAGGTAATATGGCTCTATAATCATAAAATAGCTTTGAAGCTTGTTCTTCTGGTGACATTTTCAGTTTTCCTATTGTACGTAAAAACCATAAATGAGCATTTCTCCATAAATAATAATTATAGAAACGTATATCTTTATATGTAGCATTAGGTAATTTATTTAGAAATAGCCTCTTTGCTGCGTAGTTTTTTGACAAAATTCCTATTTTCATAAAACTATTTATTTATTCTTATAATCTTTGCTGGGATACCAGCAACAACTGCATTATCAGGTATATCTTTGGTCACAACAGAATTTGCACCTATAACAACATTATTACCTAGAGTTACAGATCCTATAATTTTAGCATCTATACCTAAATAACAATTATCACCAAGTATTGTAAGACCTTCATCTTCTATTTCTGATTTATTACCAAAGACGACGCCAGGCAACAATGTACAATTTTTACCGATTTTTACTTTTGGGCCAATATGAATAAAACCTCCTGCATGATATATTCTAAATCCTGGACCGACAGTATTAGGATATATCGTAAAGCGAAGTTTAAAGCCTAATCGTTTATATTTCAACCAATGGTACAGAAATAGTATTTTTGAGCGTTTGGTATTTTTATAATACTCCACATATCTTAAGTGTTTGATATAATGATATATATACCATACTTCATTATGTAGGATTTTGTCTTTTATGTTTGGTTTTTTATTACTGAATCTTTTTAAATCTTCAGATAAATAATAATTTAAATCTTGTTTAGATTTTATCATTGCTTTTTAATTTTATGTTTTATATATGTTGCGATTTTCAGATAAAGTTTAAGTGCATAATAGTTATTTATAATTAATGATATTCGAAGAGGTAAAGATAAACAAGTTTGATATTTTTTGTCAAGTTGATTTATCTTTTTATTTATCCATAAATAGTACTCCTTGTTATTATTTCTACATGCATTAATACGCGATCCACTATAAACTTTAATTTTACCTTTATTTAGCGCATATGTAAAGCATTCATTTTTATCTTTGAAAAACTCAGTAAGAATATCCATAGTGGTTAATATTTGTTTTTCCTTTTCTTCAGAGAATGTAAAACAATACGAAGACTGATTTTGGCAATTGTAATGATATAATAAGTCATGCACAAAATCTATTTTTTTTGACAGATATGTTAATTTTGGTATTATTTGATAATCCTCACCCATATTAATACCATCTTTAACGGAAATATGGTTATTTTTATATAAAGATGATCTTATTAAACGCCCCCATATCGTAAATAGTGTTTCTCTTTCAAGAATTGCTAATGTTAAATTCTTGGCACTTTCTATTTCTACATGTCTTAATGAAGTGTTGTAATTTTTACAATGTTTAATAGCGTCAAAGTTTACTATATCCGCATCATTTTCTTTCTGCTTTTCTACACAAAGTCTTACACAATCGTTATCAATCCAATCATCACTGTCAACATGCATCAAGAACTCTCCTTTCACGGCATCAACGGCTGTGTTTCTTGCAGAGCCCAACCCACGATTCTTTTTATGTTTGATAATTCGAACATAAGGCTTTCTGTTTGGATATTTTTCAATAACAGATTCCAGTATTTCAACACTCTTGTCCGGTGTGCAATCATCGACAAAAATATATTCAATGTTTTGGTAAGTTTGTTCAAATAAACTTATTGCACATCGTTCTATATATTTTTCCACCCCATATATTGGGATACAAATCGATACCATATATATATTATCATTCATTATGATTCTCTTTATTTTTTATATATGAAATAATCTCAGGATATTTATCTATATCAAATTTACGGGCAAAAAACAATTAGATGATAATATCAATTTCTTATCATATTCTATATCTTGCCCCCATATATATGGCCATCCTCTATTCCAGTCAATAAGACGCATGCATCCTTCAAATTCATTCTCTTTGTTGTAAATATTTTTTTTGAAGGGAGAATTCCATAAAAGTGTTTGTAGAAATATTTCATCACAGCAACGCGTATGTTGATAATACTTAATAATATTATTTTTCCTTTCCACAATATATTTACAGAAATCTTGAGTTATACTTACCCAATTTGGTCCTTTTTTCAATTCTATATTTATTCTATGTTTATAGAATAAATTAATTATTGATTCTGTTAATATCCTCAGAGAAGAAATAATAAGTTTTGTAATTAAATTATTGTTTTTATAATGTTTAGTTAATATATGATATTTTAAAACATATTTTTCTAGAGACTTAGATGTTGTTGGTGAAAAGCCTACAAATTCAATGTTGGGATGTAGATTGATAAAATTATGAATATAGTCATTACTCTTTATGGGAAGGTCTACTCCAGAAATTAAATGAAAACAGTTATAATCTCCGTTTCTTAATGCAGTTTCAAAAAGTAAAATCTCTGTTTCTATTTGGCTTACATCTCCCCATCTAACGTCAATTCTATTTTTCAGGATATTTAAGCCAGCAAATTTTGTATATAAATGAGGAAAGCATCTAACCTTTTTATCAATATGAACATAAATATCATTACGTTTATCATCTAATAAATCCAATAATAGTTGTAATTGATCGAATTTATTATGTGCAATTATCAGAAATGCGTGCTTATTAAACATATTGTATTATTGTTTCTGGGAATTCATTATAGCAGTTTTCAAAAAATCTTTTGATGTGTTTATAAATTTTTCAAGTTTATTCTCTACTTGATTCGTGTAAGGACTTGTAATTTCTAATTCAGGATTTTCGTTATTATTGAAAATTAGATTTCTTGTCAATCCAATGTCTTCCAATACATCTTTGATTCTACAATCTCCTGTATTAGGAGAAATTGCAGTAAATGGTTTACGAAAGATCAAAGAAAACATTGTACCATGAAATGAACTTGTTATTATATAAGAAGCATGTTCAAACAACCAAAGAAAATCTTTTGGACCGATGCCCTTTATAAACTTATATTTGCCTTTATATCTAAACTTGCTATCACCTATAACAACAATTGGCAAGCCTGTTTCCTTTTGTATCTGTTCTAGAATATTACTTAATGCTGGATATGGGTTAAATGCATACATCATTATATATACTAATATATAATTTCCTTTGATATCTAGTTTGGATTCGGATGCAATTTCAGAATAATCTTCCTTAGATAGCAATAATGTAGGATCACACGTATTACATAAAACAATGTTTTTAGGAAGCTCTAAATCTCTGATTATGTCAACTGCGCTTTTTTCTCTTACACCAATATATTTATAATCTGATAATCGTTTTTTTATTGATGATTTATAGCGGTTGTCTATTTTGTTGTTTGAAAAACATGCAGAAAAAGCAATCTTAGGCTTATTTTGAGGGACGAAACACAAATAAAAATTAGGATCGTTTTTTACAGTTTTTGTATTCCAAACCTGATCACTTCCTGTTATATAGATATCATATAAAGGTGGATTTTCACTTAATGAAGTTACATTTGTATAGTGTTGAACAGACAGATTAAAATATTCTTTTTGAAACTCGAGGAATTTATGAGTATATTCATATTTTTTCTCAAACATATAATCAAGTATTATACGGACATACCCTCTTATCTTTTTAATTAATCTTTTTCGTTCATGGTGAAATGAATTAGGAAAGATATAATCAATAATTTCTATCTGGTGCCCTGTTTCTTTCTGTAAATAATATTGTAAGGCATAAGCTTGCAAAGCAGTTCCAAAATTAACAAGTCTGTGGATTGTTATTATTCCGATACGCATGATTTTGATGGTTGAATTTAT
>ENA-UOJG01000334-UOJG01000334.1-human-gut-metagenome-genome-assembly--contig:-C47-NODE-334-length-69177-cov-9.570846_pt1 | contig 69177 bp, 62 predicted proteins | sample MGYA00242340_ERZ723887 | MGnify/ENA metagenome assembly ERZ723887 | reverse complement strand
AGTAGGCGCGGGTGTGGGGGCGCGCAGCCCCCACCCAGTTCCGCGGAAAGGCTTCCGCAAAAAAGCAAACAGAAAGCCCCCGCAGGCGGCCAGCCCGCAAAAAAGCACGCCCCCACAGCCCGCAAAAAAGCAAACAGAAACCCCCCGCGGGCGGCCCAGCCGGCAAAAAATCAGACCCCCCAGCCCGCAAAAAAAGCAAACAAAAACCCCTGCGGGCAGCACAACCCGCAGGGCAAGGGGGCGCGTAGCCCCCTTTAATCAATCACCCGCTCGTCGTTGAGCTTCTTGACCATGGCCACGGCCTCCTCGAAGGAAACCGTGCCCAGGTTCTCGCCCTTGCGGTTGCGGATGGTCACGGTGCGGTTTTCCGCCTCGCGGTCGCCCAGCACAAACATATAGGGGATCTTCATCATCTGCGCCTCGCGCACCTTGAAGCCGATCTTCTCGTTGCGCAGGTCCAGCTCGGGGCGCAGCCCGGCGGCCTCGAGCATATCCGCAATTTCATGCGCGGCCTCGTCGCTGCGGGAGGTGATGGTCAGAACCTTCACCTGAACCGGCGCCAGCCACGTGGGGAACGCGCCGCCGAAGTGCTCGACCAGAATACCGATGAAGCGCTCGATGGAGCCGAACACCACGCGGTGAATCATCACGGGGCGGTGCTTTTCGCCGTCCGCGCCGGTATAGGTCAAGTCGAAGCGCTCGGGCAGGTTCATGTCCAGCTGGATGGTGCCGCACTGCCAGGTACGGCCCAGACAGTCCGTCAGGTGGAAGTCGATCTTCGGGCCGTAGAACGCGCCGTCGCCCTCGTTGACCACGTAATCCACGCCCAGCTCGTCCAGCGCGCCCTGGAGGCCGTTGGTCGCCATCTCCCACATCTCGTCCGTTCCGATGGAATCCTCCGGGCGGGTGGACAGCTCCACATGGTAGGGGAAGCCGAAGCGGGTGTAGACCTCGTTGATGAGGGTATACACGCCCTTGATTTCGTCCTTGATCTGCTCGGGGGTCATGAAGATGTGCGCGTCGTCCTGCGTGAAGCAGCGCACGCGCATGAGGCCGTGCAGCGCGCCGCTCTTCTCGTGGCGGTGCACCAGGCCCAGCTCGCCGGAGCGGATGGGCAGGTCGCGGTAGCTCCACAGCCTGCGCTGGTAGACGAGGATGCCGCCCGGGCAGTTCATCGGCTTGATGGCGAAATCCGTATCGTCAATCTTGGTGGTGTACATGTTCTCCTTGTAGTGATCCCAGTGGCCGCTGCGCTCCCACAGGCCGCGGTTGAGCATGATGGGCGTCTTGATTTCCTCATAGCCCGCCTTGCGGTGAATCTCATGCCAGTAGTCCTCGAGGATGTTGCGCAGGATCATTCCCTTGGGATAGAAGAACGGGAAGCCCGGGCCCTCGTCGCGGATGTCGAACAAATCCAGCTCGCGGCCCAGCTTGCGGTGGTCGCGCTTCTTGGCCTCCTCGATGCGGTCAAGGTGCTCCTGAAGCTGCTCCTTGGTGGGGAAGGCGGTGGCGTAGATGCGGCAGAGCATTTTGTTGTGCTCGTCGCCGCGCCAGTAGGCGCCCGCCACATGGGTGAGCTTGAACGCCTTGATATAGCTCAGGTTCGGCAGGTGGGGGCCGACGCACAGGTCGGTGAAGTCGCCCATCTCATAGAAGGAGAGCTCCTCGTCCTCGGGCAGGTCCTCAATCAGCTGCACCTTGTAGGGCTCCTCGCGGCCCTGCATGTAGGCGATGGCCTCGGCGCGGGGCAAGGTGTAGCGGCGCGGGCGGATGCTCTTCTTCGCGCAGTGCTGCATTTCCTTCTCGATCTTCGCCAAGTCCTCCATGGTGAAGGGGGTTTCGGTATCGAAGTCGTAGTAGAAGCCGTCCGCGATGGCGGGGCCGATGGCCAGCTTGGCCTGCGGGAACAGGTGCTTGACGGCCATCGCCATCAGGTGGCTGGCCGAATGGAAGAACACCTTGCGGCCCTCGGGGTCGTCGAAGGTGACGGGGGCGACGGTCTGGGACGCCTCGATGGGATGGAACAGATCGACCATCGTGCCGTCCTCCAGCTTCACCGCCAGATACTTCTTGAAATCGTCGGGCATCTGCGCCTTGATGAGGTCGCCGACGGAGGTATTCTCCGCCACCTCGTAGGGCTTGTCAAACATCGTTAGGATCATGGGTTTGGTCTCCTTCCTTTCTCTCGGGGACGAAAAAACCCGCCCCCACATTCTCTGCGGGGGCGGGCAACATGCATTTGCTCGCGGTTCCACCCTGCTTGAAGGCGCGCGGCCTCCACTCATTGATAGCGCCATATCGCGCGCCAGGCGACCCTGTCGGCGGGTGGTGTCCATACGCTTTGGGCATACGCCGCTTTCAGCCGGCGGCGGCGTTCTCTTTCATGCCTTTCAGGCGCGGCGCGTCCCACGTCATTCAGGATGGGTTCAATATAGCACCGCGCGGGCCGGATGTCAAGAGGCAACTGGTTTGCATCGGGCGCGGCAACCTCCGTTACCTTGCGCGCCCCTTTCCCCGCCTTTCAAAGTCCTCGTCGATGCGCTTCTTCCAGTCCGCGTCGAGTGGCGCGCTGCACCGAACCGCACAGATTGCCTCGTTTAGAACCTCATAGTTGAGCCGGGTTCCTTCGCTGTCGGAATGGTAGTTCACGGCGCGGTCCTGGCCGATGCCAAAGCTCCTTGCCGTTTCCACCGCGTCAATGTTCGCCCCCAGGAACAGGAACTCCCATCCGTACCTGGCCTTTTGCCGCTCGATCATCTCCTTCACCTGATCGCTGCGGTAACGGCGGCTTGCATTCTCCATGCCGTCCGTTGTGATCACAAACAGGGTATGCTCCGGCACATCCTCGTCCCGGGCATATTTATGGACGTTCCCGATATGGTGGATGGCCCCGCCGATGGCGTCCAAAAGGGCGGTGCAGCCGCGCACGGCGTAGTCCCGGCCCGTCATGGGCCGAATCCGCTCAACGGCTACCCGGTCGTGGATAACCTCGCTGGCGGTGTCGAAAAGGACGGTGGAAACGAGGGCTTCCCCCTCGGCCCGCTTCTGTTTTTCAATCATGGCGTTAAAGCCGCCGATGGTGTCCGCCTCAAGGCCGCTCATGGAGCCGCTGCGGTCAAGAATGAATACGATCTCCGTCAGGTTCTTTCTCATGCTGCCTGCCTCCGTATCAAAAAAATATGGCTGTCAGGGGGTTTCCCTTACAGCCATAGCATAACGCAAAGCAAAGCCGGTTTGGTCGCCTGGCAGGCGACAATGAAGGGGCCGCCTTACGCGCCCAGCAGGCTCTGATCAAAGGCAAACAGCGCCTCGTTGATTTCGAAGATATTGTAGTTCCCGCGCTCGATGAAAAACTCGATAATGATGTCAAACTTATTGCTGTGGGACAGCGCAAAGCCGGCCTTCATAAGCATATCCCGCGTTTCCTCCAAGGAAAGCTCCAGGGCGATGGCAAAGGCGATGACCGTAGGCTTCGACGGCTTGTAGCGTTTATCGCTGCGAATCTTTGAAAAAAGCTTTCGGTCGATGTTTGCTTTCTTATAGCACTGGGCGTCGGTCATGCCGGATTCGTCAATTTTCCTAAGCAGCATTTCGGAAAAGCTCTCGTCAAGCTGCCTGACGGCTTCGTCCAGGGAGCGCGTCCCTTGCGGGGCGGCCGCCATGGGCGCGGGCATAAGCGGCTGGGGCGCCTTTCCGGCTTGCTTTTGCGCCGCGTCGGGCAGGCGGGCCTTTTTCCAGAACACATCCATGCGGCGCAGGTTCTCGGCATAGCCGTCGGTATGCGCCTGCGCATACCGGTCGTCTATGTATTCCTCGATATCCGCAAACAGCTTCCCGCTGATCTGGTACGCTTTTTGATCAAAGATCACCAGGTACACCGTCATCTCATTTTGAAGAAGGAACTCGCCAATGGCGTCGATGGCCGCCCGCAGCGCCTGGTCCTTCGGATAGCCGTAAACGCCGGATGAGATGAGGGGGAAGGCCACCGACCTGCACCTTGCCGCTTTTGCCAGCCCAAGCGAGCTGCGGTAGCAGGAAACCAGCTTCTCCCGCTCCCCATGAAGGCCGTCCTGCCAGCGCGGGCCCACGGTGTGAATCACGTATTTGCAGGGCAGCCTGTATGCGCGCGTCAGCTTTGCGCTGCCGGTTTCGCAGCCGCCAAGCCTGCGGCATTCGGCCAGCAGCCCGGGCCCCGCGGCCCGGTGGATGCAGCCGTCCACGCCGCCGCCGCCAAGCAGCGAAGGGTTCGCGGCGTTCACAATCGCGTCCACCTTCATTTGGGTGATATCGTTCCTGACAATCTGTAACGGCATAGCCGCCTCCTTGCTTTTTCGGAAGAATGGAAGGCTGCCCAAGCGGCTTTACAGCGTCCATTGCGCAAACCGGCTGGCGCTGGACCCCGGCGCTTTTGGATGCGGCGGCGGTTGCGCGCCGCCCCAATGCGCCCGCCCGGTTTTAGCCGTTGGGAAAGGATCGGGCTTTTGAGCTGTTCGCCTGGCCGCCCGCTGCGGCGCGCCGGCGGCATGGGCAATTTCCATCTCCAAGGGCATCTGGGCAAAGTATACCATTTCAGCGGGCGGCGGGCAAGCCTTTTTGCTGCGGGAGGATGCGCCTTTGGTACAGAAAAAAACGCCCCGCGGGATATTCCCGCGGAGCGTTCAGCGCCTTACGGTTTTGCCCGGCGCAAAGCCTCACCCATAACGCCGCCTACGTCGCCACAGCCGTGCGATCATCCACGCCATGAACGCGCCAGCCAGCACGCCTGCGCTGTCCAGGGCGATATCCCGCCAGGAGCCCAGGCGCGAGCTTACAAACAGCTGATGCAGCTCGTCGCTGGCGGCGTAGAGCGTGCCGGCAAGCCAGGCGGCCCCCGCCGCGCAGGGCAGCGCGTAGGCGTTTGCCAGCCAGAAGGTCCAAAAGCCCAGCCAGGCGTATTCCAAAAAGTGCGCGCCTTTGCGCACCAGCAGCTGCACCGTTTCGTAAAGCCGCGTTTGCTCGGAAGCCGAAAAGGTGGGATAGTCCGGCCGGATTACCGCGATGATGGCCCTGGCGACGCGCCCGCTGGCGCTCCATGACGCATTTCCCTCCTGGGCGGAAAACAGGAAGATCACCGCCATGGTTCCCAGCACAATCAGCCACAGCAGCGCGCATACCCAGCCGGGCTGCCGCCGCGCCCCCGCAAGCGGGCTCATCGCTTGGATACCACAACGCCGCCGGTTTTCCAAATGCTGCGGGCGGGCACGGAGCCGCGCACGCAGCTTAGCGGATAGATGTTGCTTTCCCGGCCAATCACCGTGCCGGGGTTAAGCACGCTGTTGCAGCCAACCTCCACATAGTCGCCAAGCATGGCGCCAAATTTTTTCAGGCCCGTTTCCAGGCGGCCGGTTTCATCCCGTACCGTAACCAGCGTTTTATCCGATTTTACGTTGGAGGTGATGGAGCCTGCCCCCATGTGCGCCTTATAGCCCAGGATGCTATCGCCCACATAGTTATAGTGCGGCGTTTGCACGCCGTCGAACAGGATCACGTTTTTTAGCTCCACGGAGTTGCCCACCACGCAGCCCTCGCCCACCAGCGCCGAGCCGCGGATGAACGCGCAATGGCGCACCTCGGTTTTGGGCCCGATGATGCAGGGCGCGCCCAGATAGGCCGTGGGCGCGACCACGGCGGTTTCATGCACCCATACCTGGGGCGCGGGCTGCGCATAGCCCTTTGCCTCCAGCGCAGGGCCCAGCGCCAAAATCAGCTCCTTAATGCCGCCCAGCGCCTCCCACGGATAGGTAAACTGTGAAAGATACGCCCCTGCCAGCGTATGAGTAAGGTCAAAAAGCTCCTGAATTTTCAGCATTGCCGGTTTCTCCTCCCTTGGCGGTTTCCCACCGCCGGTAGCTTGCCCAATGGCTGGCAGGGCTATCACGCGTCAGTCCCGCCTGAACAGGTCGCGGGTGTACACCTTTTGGTATACGTCGTCCAAGCAGGAATCATACCTGTTGGCAATAATGGCGTCGCTCTGGGTTTTAAACGCCTGCAAGTCGTTTATGACGGCGCTGCCAAAGAAGGTGCTTCCGTCAGGCAGCGTGGGCTCGTAGATGATCACCGTCGCGCCCTTGGCCTTCACGCGCTTCATCACGCCCTGGATGCTGCTTTGGCGGAAGTTATCGCTGCCCATTTTCATGGTAAGCCGGTACACGCCGATGGTCACCTGCTTTTCGCGCGCGGCGTTCCACTCGCTGCTGCCGGTATAGTAGCCCGCCTTTTGAAGCACGCGGTCGGAAATAAAATCCTTGCGGGTGCGGTTGGCCTCCACAATGGCCTCGATCAGGTTTTCGGGCACATCCTCATAATTCGCCAACAGCTGCTTGGTATCCTTCGGCAGGCAGTAGCCGCCGTAGCCAAAGGAGGGGTTATTATAAAAATCGCCGATGCGCGGGTCCAGGCACACGCCCTGGATAATCTTTCCGCTATCCAGCCCCTTGATTTCGGCATAGGTATCCAGCTCGTTAAAGTAGCTTACGCGCAGCGCCAAATAGGTATTAGCGAACAGCTTTACGGCCTCGGCCTCGGTAAAGCCCATAAAGAGGGTGTCGATATCCTTTTTGAGGGCCCCCTCCTGAAGCAGCGCCGCGAAGGTATGGGCCGCCTCGGTCAGCCGGGCGTCGTCCAAATCCGTGCCTACGATGATGCGGCTGGGGTACAGGTTGTCATACAGGGCCTTGCTTTCCCTTAAAAACTCGGGGCTGAAAAGGATATTGCGGGTGTGCAGCTTTTCCCGCACGCTTTTGGTATATCCCACCGGAATGGTGGATTTAATCACCATAACAGCCTTGGGGTTTACGGCCGTTACCTGGCGGATGACGCTTTCCACCGCCGAGGTATCAAAATAATTGCGGTGGCTATCGTAATTGGTGGGCGCGGCGATGATCACAAAATCCGCGTCCCGGTAGGCTTCGTTGCCATCCAGCGTGGCGGTGAGGTCCAGCTCCTTTTCCGCCAGGTATTTTTCAATATATTCATCCTGAATGGGGGACTGCCTGCGATTGATCATTTCCACCTTTTCAGGCACGATATCCACCGCCGTGACATGGTGATGCTGCGAAAGCAGCGTTGCGATGGAAAGGCCTACGTAGCCGGTACCGGCGACTGCAATATTCAAATTCCCGTGCTCCTTTCTATTCAAAGGAACCACCGCCTTCTTACAAAGCTTTGCGCAGGGCCGTACGCATGCGCGCTTTTTCGGACAGTAGTTCTTTTTCGTCAAGCCAGATAGAAATCCCTGTACCACTCCGCGAATTTCCTCAACCCCTGCGTAAGGCTGGTGGAAGGTTTAAATCCAAAATCCCGCTCCAACGCCGTTACATCGGCATAGGTTACGGGCACGTCGCCCGGCTGCATGGGAACAAGCTCCTTGTGCGCTTCAAAATCATAATCCGCGGGAAGAACCCCGGCGCGGATTAGCTCCTGCTGCAAAATATCCACAAAATCCAGCAGGTTTTCTGGCTTGTTATTGCCGATGTTATAAACCGCATACGGCGGCAAAGGTAGGCCGTCTACGCCGGCGGCTTTTTCGGGCGCGTGCTGCATTACCTTTAGAATGCCAGTAACAATATCGTCTATATAAGTAAAATCCCGCTGGCAGTTCCCATAGTTGAATATTTGAATTTTCTCACCCTTTAAAAGCTTGTTTGTAAAGCCAAAATACGCCATATCAGGCCTGCCGGCGGGCCCATAAACGGTAAAGAAACGCAGCCCGGTCGCGGGAATGTTATACAGTTTGGAATAGGCATGGGCCAGCAGCTCGTTGCTTTTTTTGGTAGCCGCATATAGGCTGACGGGATGATCTACCGGATCCTCCGTGGAAAACGGCACTTTTTTGTTTCCACCATAGACGCTGGAGGAGGAGGCGTACACCAGATGCTCTACCGGATGATGGCGGCAGGCCTCCAAAATGTTATAAAACCCGATAATATTGCTTTCGATATATACATCCGGATTGGCAATGGAATAGCGCACGCCGGCCTGGGCGGCAAGGTTGATGACAACGTCAAATGAATATTGCGCAAAAAGCGTTTCAATCAACGGCTTATCGGCCAGATTGCCTTTGATAAAGACCCACTTTGCCCCGGGCTTTGCCTTTGCCTGCGCCTCAATTTTGTTTAGACGGTATTCCTTGATGGACACATCGTAATACTCATTCATATTATCCAGGCCAACAACGGTTACGGCCTCTACGGTTCGCAGCAATTCCAAAACCAGGTTGGAGCCAATGAATCCGGCTGCGCCGGTGACAAGGAGGGTTTTGGCACCTAGATTTACATTCTTATCAAACATATTCTACCTCGTATAGTAGTTTTAAATCCTGGTTTCAATTAAAGCCGAGCAACTATACGTCTTTTTTGCAATAATCGAAATAATATTTTATGAAAAATAGCAAACCCGATATTGCATAGGAAATAACACTTGCAATAGCAGCGCCAAAAGCCCCATAGTTAGGAATTAGCAGCCAACTGGCAATGATATTTGCCACAATTGCAAGCAATAATAACCCCATAACCGATTTGGGTTTGCCTTGGTTCACATAAATCGGATGGATAAGCTTGAAAGGTATCATTGTTATAACGCCGGCAAATAACGTTAGGCATACGCTATAGCAGATCACATATTCTTCTCCATATGCAATTTGTAGAAACCATTTCCCAAGCAATGCAAATCCAAGGAAAATGCATATACATAGAAGAGCGTTTGTTACGATATACTTTAGTACAAAGTGGTTATCATTGTCCCTTGCAGATTTGTTGTAAATCAGTTCTTTGAATGCATCTGGTATAATCCACATCATGCTGGAAAGGGAGTAGGCAACACCATAAATGCCAATCTCTATATCACCGCTTTTCATCCAGTTTAGCATAAATACATCAATATTGTAATTACAGGAAATTAAGATTGCCATTACCGCAGTTGGAAGCCCGATCTTAAGCACTTTCTTGATGATATCCAGGTTTAATGTTTTAATGTTGAACAGAAGGTAATGATTATGTATGGTCAGCATTGCAATTTCATATGTATATTTCAAAATCAATAGCGCAAGAATAATGTACAAATTTCCAGGAGCAATTCGTATCGCAACCAGGTTCAAAACAATATAAAAAACAATAGAGGATAAAAGTATATAATTTCTACTTTTAATATCATCGATCAGAGCTATAAAACTAATCTGGCCATTACAAATCGTTGCGGTAGCTAAAAATACAATGGTAGTAATATTTATAGCCATTTTTGCGAGAAAAGAAAAAATACCAATGATGAATAGCACACCTGTTTGAAGCCATATCACAGTAGATATAATTTCTTTTGCCTTTTCTTTACCATGTTCTCTATTTATAAAAGGATAAGCATAACAAATACCGGCATTTATGAACAGTTGAATAAAACTGGAATAATTTAGAATAGTTGTATATTGTCCCTTCAATTCAAGTCCTAGTGAACGATTAATTAATATGCTTGAAAGAAAATTTAAACTGACGGTTAGGATTCTGACAAATATCGTAGAAGAAAAGAAATGGCGTATGCTTTTCATCGAATTATTTCCTCAGTATAAAAGGTTGACCTACAAAGAGTTTATTATATATTGCGTCAGCGTTTACTAGATCTGAGTACTGAGATAAATCTCTTTGCTTTATAATACGATAGGAGCTTCCTACTACAACGGAGAATGCAGGGATGTCACCATATATACATGTGCCAGCTCCTATAACAGCTCCTTCGCCAATATGACAACCAGGACATACCGTTACATTAGCACCAATCCAAACATTTTTCTCGAATAGGATCGGACGGTCGTTCATTACTCTATCAAAAGGTACGCTTTGCAAATCGCTGGAATTATAATTATGTGAACCGCCAATAAAAACGCATCTTGGTCCAATCATGCAGCCAGACATAATATGGATTTCTGATGCTGCGTCCATATAAACGCCTCTGCCGATAAAAACATCATCATCAATATAGATGTGATGACTATTTCCAAATACGCACTCAGAAGCATTAATCCTTACGTTATTGCCCAATTTGCCAAATTGAATTTTTTTTAACCCAAAGTAAAGATACAGGCTATTTTTTTCAGTGTTTATCCATGCTTGATGTATCATCTTTTTCATACTTGGTCAACATCCCTTGCTTGATTTTCTCTCTTACTATAAAAGAATAAATGATGGGAATGTAGAAAATGCATATGCTGGAATAGGATACCATCATCCAATCGAGAATTAAGCTGGAAACCAGTAACCCTGCCATTGTCATGGCTTCTATACGACTCTTCTTTTTCCATTTGCGATAAGAGGATAGATTCCAGACATGCGGAAAATAGTAAAATGCGGCAACAAATATCCCCATATTGCAGAGGAGCTCGGTCACGTTACAATGCGAATAAGCATAGTACGTGGATGTCCTAGCAGCAAAATAATTCATTCCTCCGCCGAATAGCGGGTGTTCGCGCCAAAATTGAAATCCTTCTTGAATCATTGTGATTCGGGCTGCGGTCGAATTTGAATAATGGGCCCTACCTAACTTAAACCCAAATTGCCCCAGCATATCAACAATTCTATAGCCTATAATATTATAAAAAAAGTCCACAGAGAAGATTAGGAATAAAAATAAACTGCTTATTAAAACGATTCCTATTCCACCAATGGCTTTATTCCTTGAACAGATATAAAGGATACCTACATCTATTAATAATAAAACCAAAGCTTGTTTTGAACCTGTTGCTAATATAAGGAGGGACAAAAGTATGCCGATCACCAAATAAAGCTTTCGTCTTTTTAATCCATAAAATGTAAAGATAAAAATGGATAAAATGCCAAAACTAGAACCTACTGTGTTTACGTTTCCGGAAAGAGAATCCCCTATTCTGCCATCTTCTCTAATAACGGATTGTCCAGCGAGCATTTCCAGCATTAGAATGGCCATGCATATTACGGAAATAATCGCCATGCATCTTGCAATCAGCTCTCCTTGTTTTTCCCAAGTCATAAGCCGTTTCATTGCATAATAAAGAAGCAAGCACTGTAAATATGCTATGGCAAATCTATCAGCATTAAATGCGCCATTACGTAAAAAGAAAGTGCCATATACCATGAAAATCGCAAAAATTAAAGTAATCCATATTAAAAATGGATGAACTTTTATCTTAAAGGCTTGATATTGTATATAATGCCAAATACATATTATCCCGGCTAGTACATTCATCAGAACAAAAGGAAGTATTGTGCTAAGCGTATAAAAGCAAATAGTACTAACACCAATTAAAATTAGGGCTATTTCTAAGGATACTATTTTTAATTTTATTTTATTATGAATGCGCACATTAAATTCCTCTTACTATAAAATCTTCCCATTCATCATAAATTCGATCTTTATCAAAGTTCCTGATGTTTCTGGGGGCCCTTGCGGAAAGCGTTTTGGCAAATTCGTCATTGCAGATTACTTTTTTAATAGCTTTTGCCAGTGCCTGCGTATCATTGCACGGTACAATCAAGCCATCAAATCCATTATTAATAATCTCCCTTGCGCCGCCGGGACGGCAATCTGTGGAGATGCATGGTAAGCCCAATGCCATTGCTTCAATTAGCGCGTTCGGCAGGCCTTCATAATCTGAAGATAGAACAAATAATGCCGCCGTTCGAATACGATCAAATATATCGGCGCAGCTACCTTTTAAAAACACCCTGTTTTTAAGATCTAGCCTTGTAATCTGCTCTTGCAGCGCATCCCGTAATTCTCCATCGCCATAAATTTCAAGCGTATAATCCGGGATTTCATCGGCTATTTGCGCAAAGGCATTGATAAGTAGCTTATGGTTTTTTTGCGGATGCAGCCTGCCTACGGATACAATTCGCTTATCTCTTTGCCCTAAGAAGGGGCAAATTTCATTTGGAACCGATACCGCGTTATGGATAATCACAGATTTCTTCTGAATTGCTTCATCAAAATAGTTTTTGGCGCCTTCGGATTGAAAAACAAATCCATCAATATGGGGTAACGCCCAGTTCCGTATAACCTTCAATAGCTTGCTGTATTCTTTATCGCCAGGATCCCCTCTTTCAGCATAAATTATTTTTCCGTATTTATGTTTGCCCATCCCAACTGTAAAATAAGCGGATTGCAGCCAAAAATGTATACTGACATCAGGATTTATTTCCTGTAAGGCTTTTTTATATTTGAAAAAACGCTGTAAAATAACGGCCTTGCCCCGGCTGCTATCAGATAGGTCGATTAATTTCACCTTGTCCGAAATATTGTATTTAAGATTACAAGCGGCAAGCGATAATAGATAGACCTCATGCCCTTTTTCTGAAAGAGCATTTGCCAGCATTGTTAGCTGCCTTTCAGCTCCGCCGCGTCCATGCAGATATCCAACACATGCTATTTTCATTCTTTGAGTTCTCACCTTTTCTCCTGCTATTTCAGAATGAATCTATGAAAGCTATTTGCTAGAAAAAAGCTTTGCACTTTTCAATATAATAAAACGGAGAAACCCAGCCGGATAACACAAATGGAGCGAGAAGCCTTGCTTTATGGCTCATATGTTTATAATCGATGCGGTTCGCTGTATCAAGTTCAGCCTTCATCTCCTGGATTCTTTGTTTTGCCTTGTTGATACCCTCCCGCTTTGAATACTTTTGCATGATTCTATCCACTGAAATAATGCAGGCTGTTAAAATAAACGCGTTGATCGTATCGGCATATTGCTTATATAGCCCAAGTTCCGTTAGTTGGTCTTTCAAGAAAAGGGAAGCCGCGCCCCAGGGATCATCCGTGTGCGTTTGGGATAGACTTCCCTGATGAACGCAATAGTTATATACAGGTATATCAATAAAGGAGATTGTATTCGCGTAATAGATAGCTTGGAAGCTATAAATGGCTTCCTCGCCAACGCTATGATTGGAATACCGGATTGAATACCTATCCAGCATCGCTTTGCTTACTGCTTTCCGAACGCCGCCCCATGGAAATTTTCCTGTCATTTGCTCTCGTAAAATTTGGTCCTTTCCTTTGCCCGCGCTTGCAGACATTCTCTCAACACAAAGGCGCTTTCCCGCCTCATTTCTGCGGTTCACATCAATAAAAACCACGTCCTGGCGATGCGTCGAAAGCAGCTGAAAATAATCCTTCTCTATATAATCATCAGAATCAATAAAAACCAGATAGTCGCCCCGGGCTTCATCAATTCCCGCATTTCTGGCCATGCCAGCCCCGCTATTGCTTTGATGCAGAACCTTGATTCTGCTATCATGCTGCGCATATGCATTTAGAATGGATAAGGAACGATCTGTAGAGCCGTCGTCAACGGCAATTAATTCCCAATCGGCATAGGTTTGAGCCAATACGCTGTCCAGACAGCGCTTGATGGATTTTTCTGCATTATAAACCGGCACGATAGCCGATAGTATCATTTTGAACCGACCTTCCACTATTTCCTCAAAAAAGCCTTATATACCCACTGCTGCATGCGTACCGGCATCACAAACAGTATCGTTTGCGCAACCGCCACAATGGCGAAATCCTTAAAGTCCGCATACCCCATTTGCCAGAACCTTCGGATGGTTTCAATATAGGTTTTGGTGTTTTCCCAGCTTTTTCTTCTTTTTGCCAGGGCGGAATTGGAGCGGAACCATAAAAGGGATTCCCCAATGTTTTCGCATTTGCAGCCCGCGTATAGCATCCGCCCGAATAAATCTACATCCTGATTCCTTCTCAAGTCGCTATATCCGTGATTTTCAAGTACTTTGCTCCTGCGGTACATTACTGCGGGATGATTAAAAGCGGAGCGCCTTTTGGCAAACGCGTATATAGCGTCAGAGTCACACGGGACCTTTCTTGTGCACAGTATGGTTTCAGGGGTTTGATCAAATTCATCAACCCAGGCGCCTACAATGGCAAGCTCCGGCTTTTCCGCAAAGCGCTTTAGCTGCGCTTCACAGCGCTGCGGCTTTGAAATATCGTCGGTATCCATTCGGGCAACCAGGTCGTTCCTACAGCAACGAAGCCCACGGTTTAAAGAAGTGCCAAGGCCTAAATTTTTTTCATTTACAACGATTTTAAAAACGCCGGGATAGCCGCTTGTATACTCCTCCATTACGGCATACAATTCCTTTGTGAGGGGGCCGTCCTCAACAATAACGATCTCGTCCGGTTTTATGGTTTGATCAAGCATGCTTTGAATTGCCAAGCGAAGGTAGGCTGGATTCTCTTTTTGATATAGCGACATTAAAACACTATATTTTTCCATCTTTTCATTCCTAGCTATCAAGCAGAATGCTTGCGGCGTTCTGCTTTTCATCGTATTCCAGTTTGCTTACTTTGCCCGTTCTGAGCAAATGATCCCCAAAATCCTCGGCTGTTGCCATTCCCTCATAACTGATGCTTTCGGTTTTAAGCACCTTTTTTACCGTGCAAAGGACGATTTTTATATCTTCAACAAAGCTTACCTTTTTGATGTATTGCAAATCATACTGTAACTTTTCTTCCCACTCTATACCGTTGCGCCCATTAATCTGCGCAAGCCCCGATAGCCCTGGGCGCACTGTATGCCGCCGCCGCTGCTCGGCCGTCATAAACACCATGTCCCGCACAAGCTGCGGCCTGGGCCCGATTACGGACATATCCCCCTTGAGGATATTCAACGCCTCGGGCAATTCGTCCAGGCTTGTGGCCCTCAACCATTTGCCAAAGCCTGTAAGCCTTTGGCCGTCGGGAAGCAGCTTTCCGCTTTCGTCCCGCTCGTTCGTCATGGTGCGGAATTTATACAGCGTAAAAATACGCTCTTTTCCCGTATGGCGGTCAATAAGCCCGGGCCGCTTTTGCTTAAAAAGCACCGGGCGGCCAAGCTTAATCCGCACCAGGAGGGCTATCAGGGCGTAAAGCCAGCAGAAGGCAATCAGCGCGACGCTGGCGCAGAGGATATCCAGCAAGCGCTTACCGTATTTTTTGTACATATCTGCCACCCTATTCGAAGCAGGCTCTTACAATCTCGATGATACGGTCCTGTTCTTCGACCGTCATTTTGTTATCCGAAGGCAGGCACAAGCCACGCTGAAAGATATCCGCTCCCACATCTCTTTCAGTCCATTCAATATAGGCGTCTGAACGTCCGCGGCCGTTGCCTTCTGCAGTAACAAATGGACTCATGCGGTACATTGGCTGCATATGCATGGGCTTCCAAATCGGCCGCCCTTCAGCATTTAACCTCGCAAGCGCTTCAAGTATCTCGGTTGGACAGCTCTTGCCAGGCTCCGGCTTGTAGACTGCCTGATGCTCATCCCGGGCCTGAGGGCACAGGGCCTGCTCGTCAATCAGCAGGCATGAAAGCCAAAAATTTGGTTCGGAACAGTCCAGATAGGGATTCATTGACACTGGCAGGCCTTCAAATCCCTTTTTATAGCGCGCATAAATCGCCCTTTTTTGCGCGATATGTTCTTCCAAATGGGGCCATTGGCCGCGCACAACACCCGCGATTACGTTGCTCATGCGGTAGTTGTAGCCAACCTCCTCATGTTGATACCAGGAGGCGTTGTTGCGGCTTTGGGTGCTCCATTTGCGCGCCTTGTTCGCGGCTTCTGGATCATCCGTTAAAAGCATGCCGCCGGCAGAGCCGGTAATAATCTTGTTCCCATTATATGAAATAGCGTTATATTTGCCGAAGGTTCCTGTCTGCCGCCCCTTGTAGGTTGCGCCTAGGGATTCAGCCGCATCCTCAATGAGCACGGCCCCATGCCTTTCCGCGACCTCCCGGATGCGATCCAATTGGGCGGGGGTGCCATAGAGATTTGCCACCACGACGGTTGTAATATCAGGATGAAGCTCGAACGCCTTTTCAAGCGCCGCGGGATCCATGTTCCAGGATTCCCGCTCGGAATCGATGAAAATCTGTTCGCCGCCTTCATAGAGCACGGGATTGACGGTGGCCGAGAAGGTCATATCCGAGCACGCAACCTTAACGCCCGGGCCTACGCCGGCCAGCTTCATACATAAATGGAGGGACGCCGTGCCCGTGGAGAGCGCCACGGCGTATTTGCAGCCAAGTTTTTTGGCGGCTATGCGCTCAACCTCTGTAATATTTTCTCCCACGGTGGACATCCAGTTCAGCTCATATGCCTCGGTCATATAGGCCAACTCCTCGCCGTGCATGGTGGGGGAAGAAAGCCAGACCTTTTTCTCGAGTGGCTTTATCGCTTTTCTGCTGAACATCTCTCTATCTGCTCCAATCCTCGTATAACCAAATTGAGCGAACCTTCGCAGGTTGCAATTTTCGGCTGAGCGCCCCGAAAGGCTGCTCGCCTTTGCTCACGCGCTCCCTGCCAGCCGCATCTCCGCCGCCTGAACCGCCGCGGCGTTAACTTCCTCAGGGTCGTGGAAGGTGGATACCGCCTGCTTTAGCGCCTCTTTGACGGCGCTATCATCCCCGGTCGCCAGGGCTTGGCTAAGCAAGCGCAGCTTCTCCTCGATACGCCTGGGCTCCTTGGGTTTGTCACGTTCGATAAAGATCATGCTGTTTTCCGTCGTATCCAGCTCCTCGGACTTGATAAGCAGCTCCTCATACAGCTTTTCGCCGGGCCTAAGCCCCGTTTCCACAATATCGATGTCCCTGTAAGGCACATAGCCGCTTAGGCGAATCATGTTTTCGGCCAGCTCCAGTATTTTTACGGGCTTGCCCATATCCAGCACGTACAGCTCGCCGTTTTTGGCCATCGCGCCGGATTGCAGCACCAGCTGGCTGGCCTCCGGAATGGTCATAAAATAGCGGATGATGCGCTTGTCCGTAAGGGTGATGGGGCCGCCGTTCATAATCTGCCGCTTGAACAGCGGGATAACGGAGCCGTTGGAGCCAAGCACGTTGCCAAAGCGCGTGGCGCTGAAGGAGGTACGGCTGCCGGTGCGGCTTTGCACGATCATTTCGCACATGCGCTTGGTCGCGCCCATTACGTTGGTGGGGTTAACCGCCTTGTCCGTGGAGATCATGATAAATTTCACCGCGCCGTATTGCTCCGCGGTATTTACCATATTCAGCGTGCCAAACACGTTGTTTTTCACGGCCTCGGCGCAGTTGTGCTCCATCAGCGGCACGTGCTTGTGCGCGGCGGCGTGCAAAACAATCTCGGGCCGGTATTGGTCGAAGATGCGCTCGAGCTGCTGCTTGTCCTGCACGGAGGCGATCTCCACCCGCAAATCGAGCCGGTCGCCGTAGGCGATGTGCAGCTCCTGCTGGATGTCGTAAGCGCCGTTTTCGTAAATATCCAGCACAATCAGCTGGCGCGGGGCCATTTTGGCGATCTGGCGGCACAGTTCGCTGCCGATGGAGCCGCCCCCGCCTGAAATCAGCACCACCCGGTCGCGGTAAAAGGCCTTCGTCTTTTCGTCCGCCAGGTGCACGCTCTGGCGGAACAGCAATTCCTCGATATCAAATTCCCGAAGCTGGCGCTTGCCGTTATCCACAACCTGCGTAAGGGGATAATCATACACCTTGAGCTTGCAGCCCGTTTGGCGGTATCGCTCGTAAAGGGCCTTTTTGCGCTCGCCGTCCATCTGCGGCAGCGCGAATACGATCTCCTGCACGGGGAAGGCCGCCAGGCGCTCCAGCGTCGCGTCGGATTCGTGCAGCACCTCAATGCCCAGGATCTCGCGGCCAGCCTTTTCCCTGTCGGCGTCGATAAAGCAGCAGGGCTGATAGGCGGCCATGGGGTTGTTGAGCAGCTCCTCGGCCAGCAGCACGCCCACGCGTCCGGCCCCCACGATGGCAATGCGAATCCTGCGCGGCTGCACATTGGCCAGCGGCTCGCATTCGCCCGCTACCCGCTTGAAAAGCGATGTGGCGGCGGGCCGGCCCCCGCGCACGCTGCTGTCATACAGGAACTGGTAAACGAAGCGCAGCGCCAGCGTGCATAGCAGATTCAACGCAACAATAGCCAGCGTGCGCATAAAGGTGATTTGCATGTCGTTTGGCACAAGGCGGGTGGCGGCTACGCACACCCAGCCCGCCGCAAAATCCAATAGCATCATGCGCAGATAGGCCGCCGTGTTGGCAAAGCGCCAGATCTGCCGGTAAATGCCGCCTATGCAGCGCAGGCTCATAACCGCGGCCAAACCAATGCCGATTTGAAACAGCGTGCCGCGCAGCGACAGCGTGCGTACCGCGCTTGGGAAGAAAATAAGCAAAAAGAAATCCACCGCAAGCAGCGAAAGCACATCCAGGCCGATGAGCAGCCAGCTGCGCTTTGAAATGCGCCTGGCGTTTCCGGCGTCGTGTTGAAGCGTTTTGAATGCCATTCCGGCTTAGCCCCCTATGCCGTTTTGAGCCGCCTGTCCGTTTCCAGCAGGTAGCCCAGGAAAAGGAAAAACAGAAAATTGAGGATGCTGTATGTATCCACGAACAGGTAGTGCTCCGTCAGGCCGCATAGAAACAGCGGCAGCGGAATCAGCGTCAATAGCTTCTCCGCGGCCGCTGCCGTCTTGCTTTTAAGGATGCGGGCCATGGCCCCAAACATTTTTATGGTAAACCAGGCCGCCGCAAGCAGCCCGGGCAGCCCCGTCAGCATCAGGGTTTGCAGATAGGAATTATGCATATGGGTAAACCATTCATAAGTGGCATACCGGTTGACCACATGCATCATTTCCAACTCGTCAAAGCCCTTGACAAGCGCTTGGGGATGATGCTTGATAATCAAAGGAACCGAGGTGAAGAGGGGAAGCCTTCCATTAAGATTGGTAATTTTATAAAAAAAAGAACGTGCTGCAGTGCTGTCTGGGTCAATACTAGATATTTTTTGGGAAATCACCCTCGTCAACGGCCCAAACCCCGCCACAACCGCCACAAGCAGCGCCGCCGCGCCCGCAAGGAGAAGCGTGCGCATGCGCCTGCGGGAAAGGTTCAGCCGCGAAAGCAGGATCATCGCCGCCAGCACCAGCGTAAAGGCGAATACCACAAAGGCCGTGCGCGAGGTCGTAAGCACAATGCCGGCGGTAAAGACGCCCAGGCAAAGCAGCGCGGGCGCAAGGAAAAGGGGCTTCCAATGCGCGCTAAGCAGGTACAGCGTCATAAAAAACCCGGCCAGGCTTATAAACGCGGTAAAATAGGGGTGCTGGCTCAGGATGATCAGCCGGGATTCCTTCATGCCAAACTCGCTTTGGAAGAAGGGGATTACAATCAACCGGCCCAGAAGGGCGGAAACCAGCGCCAGGCCCACCAGGGCCGCAAGCGTAGCCGTAAGCCCAAGCGCGAGGGCGTCCAGGGCCCTGCGATCCTTCGCGTCGCGCAGCACGTGCGCAAAGGGAAGGGCCAGGCCGTAGGTGGCGCTCAGCGATATCAGCCTGTAACGGTTGTAGCTGTATTGCAGGTAATGGTCGCCGTTGAGCATGCGGGTAAGGGCATACCAGCCCACAAAAAACAGGCCCAGCAAGTAGAGCCTGTTTCCCCGGTAATCGCCCCGGTACATGGAAACGCCAATCAGCGCATACACAGGCGCCGCGCAGTAATTCTGCATCACCGCGTGGCCGCGGTCGTATGTTAAAAGGCCGCCAAGCATCACCAGCGCGGTTAGCGCGGCTGTAAAAATACGCGCGCCCCGCAGCCGGCTTTCGCCGCGCCCCGGTTGAAGTTCTTGCATCTGTGTGTGAATTCCCTTCCCAACGGTTTATTCCGCGCCCTGGGCAGGGGCCTTCAGGCAGTCGTAGGACAGCCAAAGGTACTTGGTTCCGCCCAGAATATCCAGCTCGATACGCGCGGTCTGCTTGCGCCGGTCCATTTGAACCACCCTACCGTGGAACGCCTTGAACAGGCCGTCCACAATTTCCACCCGGTCGCCCAGCCTGACCGCCTGGAGCACGCCAATCAGGCCGCCGTGCCGCCAAAGCCAGTCCGCAAACTGCCTGTCCGGCCCGGCAAGCACGGCGCTTCCGCCCCGGTTTTCGTATCTGAGCAGGCGGATTACGCTTTGCAGGCCGCCAAGCGCGGCCTGGGCGGCGGGATCCAAAGCCGGGGAGTATACGAATACATACCCCGGCAGCAGCGGCGCGTAAAGATCCTCCCATTGCGTTCCACGCCGAAGGCGCTTGTGCTTGCGGGGATAAATCGCCCGGCCTATGCCTTTATCCTCAACGGCCCGCACAACCGCCGCCTCGTGCCCGGTCAGGCAGAACAGGCAGCGAACCTCGGCATAGTCCTCCATGCGCTTCTCCTTCCGTAAAAGGGCATAGCTTCGCCTCCGCCTTTTTGGCAAGGCGGTAAACGGCGCCGCTATGTCCATCCCTCCGCTGCCACCACGCAATACACTGTGACTGGCTTGTCGGAACGGTTGTTGCGCCCGGGGCGCATTCCCTTTCCTTCCCGCGTCTGCTGGATTCGCTGGCGTTTTGCTTCGCCTCCAAAAAATGTGCGGCAAAACACCAAACGTTTAAAAGTGGATAAATTTACCTACCCATCCACTCTACATATTATAGCATAACTCAATTTCTTCGTCAAGCGCGGCCCCTGTTTCCACGGCGGTTTTGGCGTGAAAATGAATAAATTTCCTGTAAAAACTGCTCGAAACGGCATGCCCTTAAAGCAGGGCGGCCCGGTAGATCAGGTTGATAAACAGCCCGGCCACCCAAAGGCCCATCAAAAGCCACTTGAGCGTGGTTGCGGCGCTGGCCGCCTTTAGCGTGCCTGTAAGCCGCCTTTGGGGGTACGCCCCCAGCGCGCGCAGAAGCAGCAGGTTCTCCAGCGTGTCCGCCGCGCCGCGCAGGCAGGCGAGCGCATACATGGCATGGCGCAGGGGCGCAAGCACGCCCGTGTTGTGCGTAACAACCAGCATCACCAGCCCAAAGGAGGCAATAAACCCAAAGTCCGTCAGCCAGAAGCGCCTGAGCAAGCCCTTTCCCTGCGGGCCGGCCTTGTCAAAGGAGGCAAACGCCTGTTCTGGCGTGTAACGGAAAAGCATATCCAGGCACTGAAAATCCGCGTCCAGGGCGCGCAGGGCGGGCACGCCGCCCTTGGCGCGCCACATGGCCCAGTAGCACGCGGCTGTGCCCAACGCGCCCACGATGGCCGCCGCTATCCACAGCCCGGCGCTCATTTGCAGGGCTCCATATTCACGCCCAGGCGCGTACAGGGCACGCGCCCGGCCAGCAGGTCGCCAATGTGGTAGCGCGCATGGCCTATGACCACGTTGGCGCCGTGCTCCACCGCGCGCATGGCAAAGGCCAGCTTGGCCCGCGCGCCGTTGGCCCCGCTGCGGCTGGCCCCGCTGCAATGCCCCATGAGCCCGGTCACCTTGGCGCGCACCTCCTCCAGGCTGCCGCCGGTGACCAGCCTTACCAGGGTGGAGGGATCGTCGCGGTTTAGGTAGATGCCGTCCGTGCTGGTGAGCAGGATGAGGTTTTTGGCGCCTACCAGCTGCGCGACCACCTCGGCGGTTTCATCGTTATCCACGCATTCCACCACCGCGGCCCCTTCCGCGCGGCGGCTGGCAAGCTCCATCTTGCGCACCTCCTCGTCGCTTACGGGGTCGTTGTAATTGATGATGGGAATCACGCCCTGCTGGGCCGCGCGTTTGAGCAGGCTTAGGATGTGCTCCCGGCGGGGCGCGTCGTTAAAGTGCGTGTGCTCCACCAGCACCTGCCTCACGCCGTATTCCGGACGGATGAACTGCCGGTAGGCGTTCATGAGGATGGTTTGTCCCTGGGCGGCATAATCCGCCTTGTCCTGCTCGGTTACGCCGCCCAGCTCGTGGCCTGTGCGGTGCATGTAATCCAGGCGGCCAATCTCCGTAGCGCCGCTGGTAACCAGAATCATGCCCGGGCGCAGGTCCCCGCCCAGCCTTTGAAAGATGTTGTAGTCAATGGCGTTGTCCTCCTTCTGAATCAGCGCCATGCTTCCGATTTTTACCACCAAATCCAGCTCGCCCATGGCTGTTTCCTCCTTCATAAGCCGCCTTAGCCCTCGGGCTGCCCGGTCAGCACATTCATCCAGGTTTTCTTTTTGAAATGCGGAATCCCTACCGCCATTTTCACCGCTTCCTCCAGGAAGGTGCAGGCATACACCCATTCCAGCGGCCACTTGAGCGCCAGCGCCGCGATGCCGGTGCTGGTTACGCCCACAACCCACAGCGTGCCCACGTCCAAAACCAGGCTGAACAGCGTATCGCCGCCGGAGCGCAGCACGCCCACCACGTTGATGGTGTTGAACGCCCGAAACCAGATGGTTAGCCCGCCCAGCAGCAAAATCAGCTCCGCCTTGTCCCGCACCTCCTGGGAAAGGCCGGAAAAGACGGCCACCAGCGGCCCGCGCGCGGCGATCACAGCCGCGCCCAGCACCACGCCGGCCGCCATGGCGCCCACCATGAGCCGCTTGGCGTACAGGTACGCCTTATCGCGCTCGCCCGCGCCCAGCGCCTTGCCCACAATAATGGCCGTGGCGTTCATCAGGGCGAAGATGGCCACCCACACCAAATCGTTGATGGTGTTGCAAACGCCCATGGTAGCCACCGCCGCGTCGCCCATGCGGCCATAGAATACGCTGTACATGGTGGTGCCCGTGGCCCACAGCCCCTCGTTAAAGATGACGGGCACCACGGTTTTGGCAAAGCGCTTCCTAAACGCGCGGTCACGGCACAGCCATTCGCCGGGGCGGGCCCCGGCGGGCAAGCGCATGCCGTAGGCAAAGGCCATGTTCATCGCCATGGACGCCGCCGCGCTGACGACCGTGGCCAGCGCCGCGCCCCGAACGCCCATGGCCGGGAAACCAAGCTTGCCGAAGATGAGGGCGTAATTGAGCACCGTATTGGTTAGGATGCTCACAAACCCGGACAGCATGGGCAGATAGGTTTTTTCCGCCGCCTTGATGGTGGCGGCGTACACGCTGTCCACCGCCGTAAACAGGTAGCCAAAGGCCACGATGCGCAGATACGCAACCGCCAGCTCATAGCTTTCGCCCTGGGGCAGGAACAGCGATATCAGCTGGCGGGGGAACAGAAGCGCCGCGCTCATGAACACCGCCGCCACGATTGCGACAAAGCCCATGGACAGGCCCATGGCGCAGCGCATGTGCTTTACATCCCGCGCGCCCCAGTATTGGCTTAGGAAAATCGCGCCGCCCGTGCACGTGCCAAAGGTAAACAGGTTAAACATAAAGGTGACGCGGTTGGCCTGCGTTACGGCGGAATACGCCGCGTCGCCCAGGCCGCTCACCATCAGGCCGTCCACAATGTGCAGCGAGGCGGCCACCAGCTGCTGAATCACCATGGGCAGCGCCACCAAAAACACGTTGCGCGCAAAGGGCCTGTCCCAGGTAAGGCATTCCTTTAAAAAGCGCAGCGCCCGATGGGGCGCGCGCAAAAGCTTTTGCATCATAAGCCTCTTTCTTCCCGCGTTGCGTTAGGGAATATAGAATTGATAAAAGTAAGCGAACCCGTTTTCGCCGTAGAGCAGGCAATCCACGTTGGGATCCACCTTCTCGCGCAGGTAGCTTAGCAGGCGGTTGGGCGGCGGGTCCACCACGGCGGTGGCGAACAGCACATCCTCGCGCAGGAAGGTTTCCGCCTGGAAATGCGCAAGGTCGATACCGTAAGCCGCAAACTGCTTCGCCGATTCCGGCGAGCGCAGGTTCCAGCCGCCCCACAGGGTTACGTTGTGCGGCAGGCCCTCGCTCACATCCGGAAACAAATCCCTGCTGCACAGCAGCGTAAGGTCGTGAATGATGAACATGTCCCCGTTGTACAGGGCGTATTCCATCAGGTCGGCGTTGGGGTCGCCAAGCTCGGCGGCGGCAGCCTCGTCAGGAAGAAGGCGGGGCGCCTCCGCGCATAGGGAAAAGCCGCAGAACACCGCGAGCACGCACACAAGCGCCGCAAACGCGCGCTTCCCGCCCCGCTCCCGGCAGCCCGCCGCGCGCAGGAAAACGGCCAGCAGCAACATTTCCGCCGGCAAAAGCATAAGCAGCGCGGCGCGCAGGGGCATGCGGCCCAGCACCATGGAAAGGTACATGGCCATAAGCCCCGCTGCCGCCAGGGTAAGGCCCGCCGCGCCCAGCAGCCAGCCGCGCCTGCCCCGGCCCGCCAACGCAGCGGCCAGCAGGCTCATCAGCGCCAGCGCGGCGGCGGCAAGCATGGCGGCATGCTGGGGCTGGCTGCCCTCCCACAGCGCGCTTACCACGCCGGACGCGCGCGTGAAAAGGCCCGTCAGGCTGTTATCCCGCGCGTCGAGGGCGTACCCGGCAAGGGTGCGCATGGCCTCAGTGGAGATGCTTTCGTCCAGGAAGAACCAGTCTGACCCCACCAGCAAAGCCGTGTTGGGGCTCCAGCCCACCGCCTCCAGCGCTTCCCCGGGCAGGTTGTCAATGCCGTACTGATCCAAAAGGAGGGTTCGTACCTCCTGCCAGGCCAGGTAGTCCGCGTCGCCGCATCGCGCAGTTTCAGCCGCGCGCCAGCCAAGCATGCCGCCCAGCGCCACCGCGGCTACGAGCAGGGAAACCAGCATGGGCCTGGCGGCGCGCTTCGAGGCTCCGCCAAGGCCGTATTCCGTACAGAACACAAACACAAACGCGACCCCGCAAAACGCCAAAACGGGCGCAAGCGCGTCCTGCCGGAGGGCGTAGGCCAGCACGGCAAGCAGCGTGGCAAGCAGCATGCCGCGAACCACGACGGCGGGCTTGTCATGCTCCAGGCTCATGATCTGCATAGCCGCCGCCGCGCCAAGGATGGCCGCCGTTTGCGTAAAGGTGACGCGCACGCAGTAGGGAAACACAAACAGCAGCCAACCTACCAGCGCCAGCAGCGAGCCGCTTGCCAGCCCCGCCCCCGTTTTAAGGGCGCATTGAATCATGCTTTTTTGAAGCACAACGCTGCCCAAAAACAGCAGCCCCACCTGAAACACGGAAAACCACGCGACCGTGGGGAACCGCAGGGCAAGCCAGTGGATGGGCCGCGCCAGCAGCCCGTGGACGAAGATGTGAAAGCTGGCGGGCGTGCCGGTTTCAAAGCCCATAAAGCTGCGCAGGATGGCAACGTCGTCGTTTTGAGAATAGCGCCAGTCAAAAAACAGCGCGATCAGGGCGAACAGAGCCGCGCTCATGCCCAGGCCAATCAGCCAGGCCAGGCGGCGGTTGCGAGCGTGCATGCGGTAGCCTCCCTTAAGGAATGTAAAACTGGAAGAAGTAGGCAAAGCCGTTTTCCCCATAAATCATGTAATCCACGTTGGGGTCCACCTTCTCGCGCAGGTAGCTAAGGAGCTGGTTGGGCGGCGGGTCCACTACGCCGCAGGCAAACAGCACATCCTCGCGCAAAAAGGTAGCGGGGTCAAAATGCAATAGATCGATGCCATAGTTGGCAAACTGGCGAACGCTGTACGCCGAGCGCAGCCCCCAGCCGCCCCACAGGCTTACGTTGTGCGGCACGCCCTCGCTGAAATCAGGGAAAAGATCCATGCCGCCTGCCAGCGTGAGGTCATGGATGATAAACATATCCTCCTCGCCAAGGGCGTAGCTGTACAGGTCGTCCACGCTGGCGGCGTTTTCCTGGGGATGCGTCCATTCATAATGGAAGCCTGGAAGGGCCGTGCATACATACCAGCCGGACAGGCAAACCAGCGCGGCCAGCGCGGCATAGGAAAGCGCCCTCGCGCCGCGGCCCTCCAGGCATGCGGGCAGCAGGGCCGCCAATGCCGCCGCCAATGGCAACAGCGCTTGCAGCGCCGCGCGCAGCGGCATTCTGCCCTTGCACACGGCCAGGTAGGCAAGCAGCGCGGCCGCCAGCAATACCATGCCCGCCAGCGCAAAGCCAAGCCAGCCGCGTTTTCCGCGCGCGCTTAACGCCGCCCCTAGGGCGCAGGCCGCAAGCAGCGCCAAAAGCAGCCAAAGCTGCGGCACAAAGCCGGGGTTATCCCTTGGGAAACACGTAACGATCTCTGCGGCGTTGCTTAGCCACGACTGCATGGAGGCCATGGGCGTTGTTGCCACATAGCGGTTAAGCTGCTCAAACGCCTCGGTGGAGATGCTTTCGTCCAGGAAGAACCATTGCGAGCCCACCAGCGCCGCGGTGTTGGGGCTCCAGCCCACTTTGTCAAATTCCTCCTGTGGAATGCCTGCGAAGCCGTACCGGTCCATCAAAGGCTCCGTCGCGGCCTGCCAGGCCAGGTAGTCCTGCGCGCCGTTTGCGCGGATTTCCCATTCGCGCCAGCCCAGAAGGCCGCCAAGCGCCACCGCCGCAATCAGCAGGAAAATAAACAGGGGCCGCGCGCCGCGCCTTTTCCGTTTTCCCAGCCCGTAATACCGGCCAAGAACATATGCAAACGCCACGCCGCAAAACGCCAGCGCCGGCAAAAGGACGATCTGCCGCAGCGCATAGGCCAGCGCCACAAGCGCCAGCGCGCCGCACAGGCCGCGTATCACCTCGCCCTGCGCGGCGTTTTCATAATCGATGCAAAGCGTTTGAAGCACGGCGGAGGCGGCCAGAAGCGCCGCCGTCTGCGTAAAGGTGACGCGCACAATCCACGGCAGCACAAAGGCCGCGCCAAAGGCAAGCGCCGCCACGGCGCCCTGCCACATTGGCCGCCCGTGCTTTAAAAAGCACTGCGCAATTCCCTTTATGCACACGCTGCCCGATACGAACAAAAGCGCAAGCTGCAGCCAGCTATACCACGCTACGCCCGGCCACAGGCGGCTGAACGCGTACAGGGGCCAGGCCAAAAGCCCGTGCAGGTAGATGTGAAAATGGATAGGCTCGCCTGTTTCATATCCCAGAAAGGGGCGCATGATGCCCGCGTCGTCATTGGCGGCATAGTAAGGGCCCAGCCATAGGAAGGCGACGGCGAAAAACGCCGCCATGACGCCCATGGCGAGGGGCCAGCACAGCATACGCTTGCGTTTCATGCCGCCTTCCTCCCGTTTTCGGTTTCGTTTTGCCCGTCGGCGATTTCAATCAGGTAGGGCGGGCGGCGGCGCGAGGCGTCAAACGTGCGCCACAGGTACGCGCCCAAAAGGCCCAGGGTGAGCATGATCACGCCAAAGCTTAGCAGCTGGAAGATGAACATCATGGTCCAGCCGGTTACGTCGATGCGGCCGGTGAGCTTGCTGATAAGCGCGTCCAGCGCCCACACAAGCGAAACGAGCACCGAAACCGCGCCCAACCCCGTAACAATGGAAACGGGCAGCGTGGAAAAGCTAAACAGCGTATCCGCCACCAGGCGGATCTTCTTTTTAAGGGTCCAGCGGCTTTTGCCAATTTTGCGCTCCCGGCGCACATAGGTGACCACGCCCGTTTTGAAGCCGCTCCACAAAAGCTGGCCGTTGAGGGCGCTGTTGGGCTCGTCCATGCGCCTGAGCACCTCGATGACCTTACGGTCCGCCAAAAACACGTCGAACCCCTTTTTGGGCATGTTGGGCAGGGCGAATTTGCGGGTCATGGCGTAATACGCGTCGGCAAAAAACTCCTGCGCCCTACTTTCCTCGCGGCCCTCGCGCACGGCCAGCACCACGTTGTTGCCGCTTTGCCAGCTTTTGTACATATCCAGCAGCATTTCGGTGGGCTCCTGCAAATCGGCGGCCTTCACCACGGCGCAGTCGCCGGTGGCGTTGTTCAGCCCGCACAAAACCGCCGCGTCGCTGCCAAAGTTGCGCGACAGCTTAAACAGGCGGATGCGGCTGTCCCGCCTTGCTAAATCCTGCATCACGGCGTAGCTGTTATCGCCGCTGCCGTCGTCCACCAGCAAAAGCTCCACCTCAAAATCAGCCTTATCCAGGATCTTTTCCTTGAGGTCGGCATACAGGGGCGGCAGGTTTTCGGCGTTGTAATACACGGGAATGACGATGCTAAGCTTGGGCATTGCCCGTAACCTCCCTTACAAAGGCGTCGTAATCGCGAATGTATTCCCGCGCGTCATAGGGCTCGTTGGAGAGCACCAGCAGCACCGAATCCGGCGAGAAATCGTACATATCCTTCCAGACCATCCTGGGCAGGTACAGCCCCGTGTGCGGCCTGTTGATGGAAAACACCGCCTCGTTGCCAAAGCCGTCGCGCACGCGCACCTTGCTTTGCCCCGATACGTTGATGAGCACAAACTCGCTGCGGCGGTTGGCGTGGCGGCCGCGCACCACGTCCGCGTCGCTGCCGTAGATGTAAAAGATGCGCTTGATCTCAAAGGGGATATCCTTAAGCCCTTCCACCACCACCAGGTGGCCCCGCTCGTCGCCGTGCTGGGGAAACTCCAGCATGCGCACAGAATCGTTCATCATGGGGTTATGCCTCCCGATAGAATTTGGTATAGATGCGGTTGAGGGAATGCAGGCAGCCGTACCCCTCCTTGTTTTGGATAAGCCCAACGTTGAGCACGCGGCCCCGGTCGTGCGTGCTGGTGCCAAAGCTCACGCGGGACGCGCCCAGGATAAGGCCCCGGCGGATAACCGCGTCATACAGGAAGGCGGAGGGCACATAGCCCTTCACGGCCGGGTCGGTTGCCAGGTACTGGGTGTGCAGCACATTGGCCTGGGCGAAGAAAAACAGGCACGCGCCCGCGACCATGCGGCCCTGCGGATCGTACACGCCAAGGAAGGATACCTCGTCCTTCAAGCGCGCGCTTTGGAAGTCCCACAGCTCGTGCAGGGTATGCACGGGCTTTGCGTCAAACTTTTGCAGGTTCAGGCACAAAAGATCGTAAAACGCGGCCAGCTGCTCGCGGGTTTCAATCGGGCGCGCCTCCAGCCCGGCCTTTTGGCATTTTTTCAGGTCGTAGCGCTTGTTAAAGCTGTACGCCGCGTTAAGCGCCTCGTGGCTTTGGCCCGCTATGGGCAGGTAGGCGGCGATCTCCAGCTCGTCGGTATAGCCGGCGTGGTAGAGGGCGTATTGCAGCGCGTCCGTGGGCAGGGTGCAAAACAGGTCGCTGGTAAGCTTGAGCTCCGCCGCGCCATAGCCCTGCGCCTGCCAGTACGCATCCAGCTGCTCTACCAGCGCCGTCAGCTTGGGCGCGCGCAGCAGCGCGGGCGAAAGCACCGGGCCGCCAAACGTGCTGCCCGGGTGGGAGCGAAGCATTTTCACGCCGTTTACTGCCTGCGCGGCGGCGGGGCATACGCCCACCAGCTCGCTGCCGTTGAAAATCATCAGGGACGCATCCTCAAAGCGGCCCTCGGGGTGATAGCTCAAAAACCGGCGCGTGTGCAAAAACGTGCCGTTCATGGAGCCCTCCATCACAAAGCGGTCCCATTTTCCGGCGTATTCGGGCCGATAGGGGGTTAGGGTAAGCGTTTCCATAGCTCTCCTTTATGGGCGGAAGCCGTTGATGGTATCGATCACGCGGCTTTGCTCCTCAAGCGTGATGCCGTTGAACATGGGCAGGCTTAGCACCTCGCGCGCGTTGCGCTCCGCGATGGGGAACGCGCCCTCGCGCAGGCCCAGGTAGCGGTAGGCCTCGCTCAAATGCGGCGGGATGGGGTAATGCACCTCGCTGCCCACGCCATGCGCCGCCAGGTGGGCGCGCAGCGCGTCGCGGTGCGGCGTATGGATAACGAACTGGTGCCACGTGGGCGTTACGCCGGGGCGCACCCTGGGCAGGGCCAGGTACGCCGTATCAAGCCCCTCCAGATAGCGTTGGGCAATTTGGCGGCGCTCGGCGTTAAGCGCGTCCAGAAAATCCAGCTTTACGTTTAGCAGCCCGGCCTGCAATTCATCCAGGCGGCTGTTGGTGCCCACAACCTCGTTTTGGTACTTCACGCGGCTGCCATAGTTGCGAAAAGCGCGGCAGCGCCCGGCGAGCGCCTCGTCATTGGTGACGATGCAGCCGCCGTCGCCAAAGGCCCCCAGGCCCTTGGTGGGGTAGAAGCTGAAGCAGCCGATATCGCCGAAGGAGCCGGTCTGTTTGCCCTCAAACAGGGTTCCGTGGCTCTGCGCGCAGTCCTCCACCAGCCTAAGGCCATGGCGCTTGGCGATTGCACAGATTTTGGCCATATCGCAGCTTTGGCCAAACAGGTGCACCGCCAGGATGGCCCGGGTGCGCGGGGTGATCGCCGCCTCGATTTGGTCCGCGTCAATGTTGTCGTACACATCCGGCTCCACAAACACGGGCGCGGCCCCATTGATGGTAATGCCCATCACGCAGGCGATGTAGGCGTTGGCGCACACGATCACCTCGTCGCCGGGGCCGATGCCAAGCAGGCGGAAAGCGATCCACAGCGCGTCCAGGCCGCTGGCCAGGCCCACGCAGCATTTGGCCCCAATATAGGCGGCAAAGCGCTCCTCAAAGGCGCTTACCTCCCTGCCAAGCACGTACCAGCCGCTTCTGAGCACCTCCAGCGCCTTTTGCTCGTAGGCCTGGGCGTGCAGCTGGAAGGGACGCTTCAAGTCGTTTGCGGGTATTGTAATGGGCTGCGCCATAGGCTAGCCTCCTTAATGTGTATTTCCTTTTCATTATAATGGTTCCGAAGGGATTGTCAACACGGGCCGGGTAAGGTACAATCAGAAGGAGCGCGCCCCAAACGGGGCCGCGGGGAGGACCTTTATGGAACGGTTAAAGCGCCGTTGGGCGCAGTTGATGGAAAAGCCCCTGCTTGCAAAGCTGTGGCAGTTTGTGAAATTTGGGATTGTGGGCGTGAGCAACACGCTCATTTCCCTGTGCGTGTACGAGGCCTGCGTGCACCTTCTGGGCCTGCACTACCTGGCCGCCAACCTGATTGGCCTTTGCATCAGCGTGGTCAACGCCTATTACTGGAACAACCGCTGCGTATTTGGCGAAGGGGAAAAGCGCACCTTTTGGCAGCACGCGGGCATGTACCTGCGCTCGCTGGCTGCCTACGGCGGCGCCTTCGTACTGGATTCGCTGCTGCTGGTTTTTTGGGTGGAGGCCGTTCATACCGGCGAAACCGTCGCGCCGGTGCTGAACCTGTTTGTTACCATCCCGCTGAATTTTCTGGTGAACAAATACTGGACCTTTCGCAAGCGGTAAGGCAGGCAGTGGGAAAATCTACATACGCTTAATTTGTGTGTTGACAGATTTCTAACGAATGGGTACACTGTATGTATGGCCGTATGGTATAAGGAAAAAAACTGTTTCTACCCAGAAGTCCCATCAAATTTGAAGGAGGCAACCATTTATGAGGAAACCCAAGGTATTGCTCAGCCTGATGCTGGCGCTTGCGCTGCTTGTAAGCGTGGTTCCGGCCCTGGGCGAGTCCCTGGCGGACGGTACGTACACCGGTTCCGGCAAGGGCATGCATTCCAACATTGCCGTTACCGTAACCGTAGCGGATGGCAAAATCAGCAGCGTAACCGTGGACAGCCACGACGAAACCCCCGGCGTGTCCGATCCCGCCGTGGAGCAGATTCCCCAGGCGATCGTTGCGGCGGGAACGCCGGACGTGGACGCCGTGGCGGGCGCGACCCTTACCTCCAACGGCATCATTGAGGCCGTGAAGAACGCCTTGAACGGCGTTGCCGCGGACGAACAGCCCGTGGCGCTTGCCATTGAGCCGGACATGATTGTTGTGGGCTCCGGCATGGCGGGCCTGGTGGCTACCGCGCGCGGCGTGGAGCTGGGGCTGAATGTGCTGGTATTGGAGGAGAGCGTGCGCACGGGCGGCTGCATCCACTATGCGGGCGGCACCGTGAGCGGCGCGGGCTTTAAAATTCAGAAGGAGAACGGCGTAGAGGATACGCCCGAGGCCTTCTATGCCGATATCGTGGCCCTAGGCGGCGAGGGCGAGTACAACGTGGAGCTGGCCAAGACCCATACCGAGCGTTCCGGCAGCGCCATTGACTGGCTGGACGAGGACCTGGGCGTGGACTTTGGCGACCGCGGCCTTGTGGGCGGCGCGTATACCGCCATGCAGACCCTGCGCGTGACCCGCGCGCTGGGCTCCTACTCCATGGGCGCGGCCAACGCTTACCTGGAGCCGCTCAACGCCAGGCTGGAGCAGGCGGTTGCCGATGGCAAGGCGCAGATTATGTTCAACACCCGCGTGACCGAGCTGCTGGTTGAGGACGGCAAGGCCGTTGGCGTAAAGGCCGGCGAGCGCGAGTTCCGCGCCCCAAGCGTGGTGCTGGCCACCGGCGGCTACTCCTACAACGAGGAGCTTTTGAAGCTGGCCGGCTTTGAAAACGTGATCTCCTGCGCGCCCTCTACCTCCAACGGCTCCGGCTTCCTGCTGGCAAAGGCCCTGGGCGGCGTGTATGACAACATGGACGAGATTGTGAACTACTACGGCGGCGGCATCCCCACCGACGGCTTTGACATGTATTACCAGGTCAACAACAAGTATCCCGGCCTGATCTATGTCAACCTGGACGGCGACCGCGTTGGCGCGGAGGAATCCGCCAAGAGCGCCATGTGGCACGGCGCGCGTGAAAGCAAGCTGCTGGCCGTAATCTCCGGCAACATGATCGATAAGGAGCAGGCCTTCATCAAGTACAGCATGATCAACAAAAACGTGCTGGAAAACAACGGCTGGGACAAGCTGGACGAGCTGGCCGAAGCCGGCAACTGCGTATACAAGGCCGAAACCCTTGAGGAGCTGGCCGAGCTGACCGGCGCCAAGAACCTGCCCGCCACCGTGGAAGCCTACAACAAGGACGTGGCCGCCGGTGCGGACAGCGCCTTTGGCCGCGCCCCTGAAAGCATGCTGCCCCTGGAAAGCGGCCCGTACTATGCCGTTGTAACCGTGCCCTACGTATGGTCCGGCACCTCCGGCGGCGTGCGCGTCAACGGCCAGGGCTACCTGCAGCTTGAGGACGGCGCCGTGATCGAGGGCCTTTCCCTTGCGGGCGAGATCCTTGGCCCCAGCAACATCCTGGGCAAGATCAACTTTGGCGGCATCAACCACTCCATGTGCGCTACCTGGGGCATCATCGCCGCAGAAAACGCCGCCGCCAACAAATAGCAGGGGGTGACCCCCTGCACCCCCGGACTGCGCCCCCTTTGGGGGGCGCAGCGCGCTGCGCGGGGTGGATGCGTGTAGAGCAAATACGCCAGACGGCAAAAGGGCCGTCTGGCTTTTTTCCGCCGGGCCGCAAAAGGGCGGCCCGGCTTTGCGGGTGTTGGGGGTGTGGGCGCGTTGCGCTTCGCGCCGCGCGGCTATTTCTTGCCCATTGCAGCGTTCATTTTGGCGATTTTTTTGCGCAGGGCCAGGTACTGCGCCAGCCAGATGAACACGAAGATACCCAGGAACACGGCCGCGTAGGCAAGCGCGCCCATCAGGCTATGCTCCATCCAGTGGCACACGTAGGCGGTGGGCAGCAGGGATGCGGCGGCGGCCGCCAGGTACAGCAGCGTTTGCTTGAGCAGGCTCCAGCGGTCAATCTCCCAGATTACGGAGGCGGCGGCGTAGCCCGCGCCCGTAAGGGCTGTGAGCGCAGCTTGCAGCGCCGCGGCGTTTAATTCGCCCAGCTGTGCCGCGAACGCGGGCACGCAGGGGAAGAACGCGCCCCCGCCCACGATATAGGAGATACAAAGGGTGATTACGTGGCCGATGGCTATGCCCAGCGGCGCGCCCAACAGCGCGCGCCGGAGGGCTTGCTTTGCATGGTGGTTCATATGGGTTGCTCCTTTCAAATACCCAGCGCGTCCTTGATTTTGCTTACATACCGGCGGGAAGCGTAGGTTTTGCTGCCGTCCTTGAACACCGCGCACACGGTGCCGGCTAGGCTCAGGTCAAAGCGCCGCACCTGCGTTAGATTTACAATTTCGGAATGCGAGATACGCATAAAAATTTGCTTGTCCAGCCGTTCCTCCACCTCGTACAGGCGCAGGCGCAGCGTGTATTCCCCCGTTTCCGTAACGCAGTACACGCGCTGGCTGGCTGCGTAAATGCGCATGATGCGCGCCGGCTCGATCAATTCCGCCGCGCCGTCGCGGAAGCCTGCCAGCAGGTTGGGCCGCCCCGCGCGCAGGCTGCGGATTAGCGCGTCCAATTCCGGCGTGACCTCGGCGGCTATCACAACCAGCCGCGGTTCCGCGCAGCCGGGTTCCAGCCTGATATCCACCCTCATGTTTGCTCACCTCCTGATAGCAGGATAGCATACTGCAAGCGCCCATGCCATATCCGGCGGCATAATCGGTCGTTTACGGCGCGCGGACGGCGCAAAAGGGTTCTTTCGCGGGGTGAAGGGGGCTCAGCCCCCTTCCGGGGTTTGGGGCAGGGCCCCAAGTCCCCGCGCCGCAGCGCGCCCCCAGGCGAGCAACGCGGCAGCCCGGCAGGGCTGGCGCTGCGGCTTTAGGCAGTTGCCGCCCTCGGCCAGCCGCACGGCTAAGGGCCCCCGGCTTTCGCCAGGGGCCCCATGCAATCAAAGAAGCGCGTATTTGAAATGGTTTTATCCGCTGTTGCCCGGCTGGCAACGCCTTATCCGTTCGCCTGATCGGGCGTATAGCTTAGGTAGTACAGCACCCTGGCGTTGGGCTCCACTTGCAGGGTAAGCTGGCATACGGCCTGGCCCTCGCTGTCGCTGAGCACGCCGTCCAGCAGGCGTACCTTGCCTGCGCGCACATCCGCCGTGGCGCGGCCCGCCTTCCAGGTTTGGCCTGGCACCAGCGCCGTCATAAAGGCGCTGATGTAGCCGTCCACGCTATCGGTAAAGGTGCGGTGCGTATAGGAGGTATCCGTAAAGCTAAGGCCGGAAAGGGCGCGCGTACCGTCGTATTCCAGCAGGTAGCCGTCCCTGGAAAAGCGCAGCACAATGGGCAGCGAATCCAGCGAGGTGCGGGCCTCCACGCGCCATTGCGCGCCCGACCGGGAAGCGGTGAAGGCATAGGCGGCCGTATCCTCGCCAATAAAGGGGCTTTCCAAAAAGCGCCGCGCGCAGGCGATGGCCTCGTCCCCGTTTTCCAGGGGCGCGGCGGCGGCCGTCCAGCTTACGGTGGGAATATCGCGTACCGTGGGCAGGGGCTCGCTTTCGCTGGTGGCAAAGGACACCAGCAGCACGGCCGCGGCCGCCAGCGAGCCGATAGCCACCGCCCACCGGCTGCCCCGCACGCAGCGGATGATCGCCGTAATGCGCTGCCTTAGATGCTTGCCAGTGAGCGTTGCGCCCGTGGCGTGAAGCCAGGGCGCGTTTCCGCCCCGCCCGGCGGTGCTTACAATGGCGTTGGCATAGGCAAGGCGGTCAATATCCTGCAATTTGGCGGTCACGCGGTCGTCGCAGGCCATTTCGCAATCCACCTTGCTTAGGTAGGCGGCCAGCCACACCAGCGGGTTGAACCAATGCAGGGCGCAGCACAGGTTGCGCACCAGGCTCCAAAAGGGGTCGTGCGTGCGCCGGTGGCACAGCTCATGCGCCAGCACAAGCGATATATGCTCCTTGGGCACATCCAGCGGCAGGGCGATAAAGGGCCGTATAATGCCCACCAGGCAGGCCCTGCTTAGCCGGTCCACGTAATACACGGGCGGGGGCGCAATGCGGTAACGCTGGCACAGCGCCTCAAACTGCGCAAGCTCGCCGCCGTCCAGCGGGCGCACGCGGTCATGCTTGACGCGCTTGAGGAAGCGCAGGTTGTGAGCGATCATCCACGCGCCCACGCCTATGGCTACGCCAATCCACAGGATAAGCACCCATTTGCCCGTGTAGCCGCCGCGCGTTTGCGCCGCGAAGGTGCGCAGCGGGCTGCTCTCCCCGTCCGAAAGGAGTGAGGCCATGTCATACCCCGCGTCTATCACGCGCTGGCGCACCTGATCGGCCACGGGGCGGGCCGCCACATCCACCGACAGCCCGGGCCGAAACTCGTCCATAACGGGATTGGGCAGGGAAAGCGGCAATAGCAGCCTGAGCGCCACCACCAGCCAGGCCGCGTAGATGGCGCGGCTTCCCAAGCGGTCGCGCAGCAGGGCGCGCACCGCGATTACCAGCAAAATCAACGCGCTGCCAATCACCGTTGCTTCCAGCAAGTAGTTGAAGATGGTCATGCTTCGCATGAGGACATCCTCCCTTCAGCAGTTGGGCCGTGCGTTTCCCAAAACGCACCTATATTCTATAAGACGCACGAGAAACGGCTTTTGGTTCATCCGTTCCGTTTTTTTGTTGTTTTTTGTCAGCCGCCCTGGCAAGAACCGCCTCCAGCGCGCCAAGCTCCTCACCGCTTCGCTCCCCGCAATCCACAAGCTGGCTCACCAGCAGCGGGGCCCGGCCCCCAAAAAGCCGGTTTCGGGGGACAGGGCGCGGGTGAAATCCATCATAGTTTGCGGGCTTTTGTCCCACAGGCGCAGCATAATCTTCCATTCGGCCTCGGTCAGGCGCGCGGGCGTATCGGGCAAGGCCCCTTTCCTCCCTTTGGCTGTTAACGCGGGAATCGAATCCTATTGTACGTATGTTTGCCTTGAAAGTCAATTCGCACCGTAATACAGATTTTGCTAAGAAATGCGTCGCATGCGCCCGATTTGGTTGACGAACCGATTAAACCATGGTAGACTGAGCGCGACCAATTTTGGAAAGGAAGCACTAAGCGCATGCAGCTACTCAATCAAATCCTGCGCGGCGCCGTTATTGGCGTAGCCAATATCATCCCCGGCGTTTCCGGCGGCACAATGATGGTGTCCATGGGCGTGTATGATACGCTTATCCACTGTATCACCCACCTGTTTAGCGAGTTTAAGCAGAGCGTCAAAACCCTGCTGCCTTACGCCATCGGCATGCTGGTGGGCATTGTGGCGCTAGCCAGCGTGCTCAAATTCCTGTTCGCCAATTATGCCCTGCCCACCTCAACGGCCTTTATCGGCCTTATTTTGGGCGGCTTAAACCCCTTGCTTCGCAAGATCAACAAAAAGAAGCTCAACTGGGTATCCCTGGCGGTGTTTGTGCTGTTTTTTGCGGGCATTATCGCCCTGGCCCTCACCGGCGACGTAAGCAACCCCGAAAGCCTTACCCTGGACATGGGCCAGGTGATCATCCTTGTGGTGATGGGCGCGGTTGCGGCGGCTACCATGATTATCCCCGGCGTGTCCGGCAGCATGGTTTTGATGCTGCTGGGCTATTATACCCCCGTGCTCAACGCCGTGGACGCGCTCAAAAACGCCGTGTTCTCCTTTGATGTTGGCGCGATGGCCAACCCCTTCTTCACGCTTTTGCCCTTTGGCGTGGGCGTGGTGCTGGGCATCTTTGGCGTAGCAAAGCTGATTGAGTGGCTGCTTGCCCGCTTCCCCACCCAAACGTATTGCGGGGTGCTGGGGCTGGTGGTTTCCTCGCCCATCGCCATTTTGCTGCGCACGGACATGACGGGCGTAAACTGGATCATCATCCTGATCAGCCTGATCACCTTTGCGCTGGGCTTTGTGGCCGCCATGCTTCTGGCCCGCGGCAGCGGCGAGGAAGCGCCCAAGGCGTAAGAATTCCATAAATCAAGCGCGGCCGGCATGCTTCACCGCATGCCGGCCGCGTTTTATTAGGGCGAAAATAACCCAGCGCGCCACGGGCAGCCCTCCGAGAACCAAAGAACCCACGAAAACGTCCAGGGATAGGCCTCGCCATCCTCGGCTAGCTCGCGCATGGGCGCGAAGAGCAGATGAACGTCGTCAAAGCAGATCACATGGGTAACGCGCTTTTCCCTGAGAAACGCGCGCAGGGCCTGCGCATCCTCAAGCTGCGGCGTGGGCAGCTCAAAGCGCGTTGGCGCGAAGGCGTAGCGCAAATCCTTGATAAAATCGGAGCTGACCTCCAGCCCCACCAGCGCGCACGCATCCGGGATTTCCGCCAGCGATTCGGCCCAATCGTGATCCATACGCACGGAGGCCTCTGCGCCCAGGGCGCGATCGTGCTGGATATAGCGCTTGGGAATCAGGCTTTCGGCCATGGCGCTCCAGTTTGTGCCAAGCGCCGCGGTTACGGCAAGCGCCGCAAGGCAGGCGGCGGGCCAGGGACCCGTCCTGCGCGCGGCCTCTCCGGCCAGGATACGCGCGGCCAGCATGGCAAACCCCAGCACGATGGGCGTCATATAGCGCTCCATCAGCAGGATCATTTTGTCGCGGTGGGCCTGGGTATATACCTCGGTTTCCCAGTAAAACACCGTAAAAAACGAGGCGTACTGCATCAAAACATACCCTGCCGCGGCCAGCGCCATCACAATGGCCGCACGCCGCTTCTCCCGCCCGTTACCAAAGGGCAATAGCAGCAGCGCCACGGGCAGGACGCACCATACAAGCAGCGGTATGCGCACGGGCGCGCTGGTCATATCGTTCATTTCGCCGGTATAAGCGTTGAGAAAGGCGTGCCCTATGGCGTCGGCCACGCCGTCGCCGCCGGCGGGCGGCACGTAAGCGCCGCGGAGCATTTGCCCAAGCGTGTCCATGAGGTTGGTTGTGTGCATGCCGCCCAGACCCTGCGCGCGGCAAAAGCCCAGCCACGCGCCCAGCGTAACCAGCGGCGCAAGCCAGCACAGCGCCACGCGCGCGCGCCCCTGCGCGCGGCAGCGGCCCAGGACGGCCATCATAACCATGGCTATCACCGCAAACACAACCCCGATCTGCTTGATCAAAACCAGGCCGCACAGGCCCAGGGCCACGGCCAGCAGGCCGGGGCCGTCCCGGCGGTTCAGCTCATAGATGCGCACGAGCGTGTATCCAAAGCAGGCCGCCAGAGCCGTATCCACGCTCAAAACGGCATAGCAGGTGCTGTTGGCCCACGCGGGCAGCGCGAGCAGCGCCGCCGTGGCAAGGGGCGCAAGCCATACCCGTTTCCAGCGCATGCGGCCCACAAGCGGCAGCAAAAACGCCGCGTAGCAGCTAAACAGCGTCGCGTACAGCGCGGGCTCGCTCCACTCGCCCAGGGCGTGCAGCACCCACCATTGCAGCACCTGCATACCGGGCAGGTAGCCGCCGAAGGTGGGGTTCAAGTGATGCGCCCCGTCCAGGAAGCCGTTATAGGCCCATAGGGATTTGGGCATAAGCGCCCAGTGCGCCACGTCGTCGCGCCACCACACAACCATGGGCTGGCAGGCATAGGCATACAGCGCCACAGCCGCGCCAAAGCACAAAAGGCCCGGCGTAAGCGCATAGGCCGCAAGGCGCCTCCCAAGCTCGCGGGGCGTAAGCCTGCGCGCAAGCAGCGCATAAGCCGCAAGCGCGGCCACGCCCAAAAGCGCCGCCACGGCCACGCCGTCCATCCAGAATAGGCGGCGCGGCATGGCCAAAAGCGTAAGCAGCAGCATCAGCGCGCACACGGCGGGCGCAAGCGCCTGCTCAAAGCGCCTGCGCGCGCATACGCAAACCGCGCACACCGTAATGAAAAAGGCCGTGAATTGCAGCATAACGCCCTCCTAGCGCTCCAGGGCGTCCAGGTAGGAGCGCAGCCTGGCGATATCCCCATCCAGGTAGCAATAGCCCGTCATGCCCACGCTTTGCGCGCCGTCGATGTTAGCCTGCAAATCGTCGATAAACAGGCATTCCTCGGGCGCGAGCCGGAACTTTTCTAACAGGCGCAGATAGATGGCGGGGTCGGGCTTCAAAAGCTTTTCCTCGGCGGAAACCAATACCCCGCTGAAGCGCTCCAGATGCTTGATTTTATAGGAAAAATCGTGGAAGCAGTAGCCCGCGTTGCTAAGGATGTACAGGCGGTAGCCCTTGTCCAGCAGCTCGCCGGTAAGGGTATCCATGCCGCTTTTGGGGTACAGGCCGTCCACATGCCAGTCCTTCAGGATTTCCGCCGCCAGGGCCTTAAGCTCCGGCGTTTCCAGCCGGGCCTGCGCCAGGGGCAGGTATTCCTTTTCCGTCATCAGGCCGCCGTCGATCATCTGCTTCCATTGGGGGTGCCAAAACAGCTCGTCGCACAGGCGCTGGGCGACGGCCCGGTCGCCCGCGTGGCGCAGGCAGGGCAGCAGCGGGTCGTGGTCCAAAAGCACCATGCCCATATCGCATACGATATTGCGAATCATCAGTCGCTTCCTCCTTCGTGATTCATCAGCTCATACATAAAAATGGCCGCGGCCACCGCCGCGTTCAGCGATTCCGCGCCCCCGCGCATGGGCAGGCGGTAGCGGTGCGTTGCGGCCTGTACGGCCTTGGGGCTTAGCCCCGCGCCCTCGTTGCCAATGAGCACGCACATCTTGCGCGGAAGGGGCCCGCGGCTGTAAAATGGCTCGCCGTCCAGCGCGGCGGCAATGGTGGCGTAGCCGCGCGCGGCCAGCGCCTGCGCTGCCTGGGCCGCGTCCGGCACGGCGCACAGGGGCACGCGGAACACGCTGCCCATTGTGGCCCTAAGCGCCTTGGGCCCAAACGCGTCCGCGCAGCCGGGCGTGAGGATGCAGCCGTCAAAGCCCGCCGCGTCCAGCGTGCGCAGCACCGTGCCCACATTGCCGGGATCCTGCACGTTTTCCAGAAGCACCAGCTTGTCGCCAAGCGCGTTAAGCGCCCGCTGCGGCGGCAGCTTGCACACGGCGGCCACGCCCTGCGGCGTTTTCACCTGCGATATGGCAGAGAGCACGTGCGTCGGCACGGCGTAGAGCTGCGTATGCGCCCCGGCCCTCGCAAGCAGGGGCGCGTATTCTTCCGCGCGCGCCTCGTCCACAAACAATGCCTCCACGGCGTCCGGGCACATGGCGAGCGCCTCGCCCACCATGTGCTCGCCGTCCAGAAGGCACGCGCCCCGCGCCGTCCGCTCCCGGGCCGAGCTTAGCGCGCGCGCCGCTTGCACCACGGGGTTTTTGAGGCTGGTCAGCGCTTTCATCACATGCGCTCCGGGGCTTCCATGCCAATCAAATACAGGCCGGTTTTGACGGTATCCTTCACGGCGCGGGTCAGGCGCACGCGCGCCTCGCGCACGCCCGCGTCCTCATCCAGGATGCGGTTTTCATAGTAGAACTTGTTGTAGGCCTTGCACAGCTCGGTTACCGCGCGGGTGATGATGCTGGGCTCGTAGCGGTTGGCGGCCTCGCGTACCGTTTCCGGGAAGCGGCTTAGCTGCCTAAGCAGCTCCTGGGCAAAATCGTCGCCCAAGGCGCCGTAATCCGGCTGGGCGGCGGGCAGGCCTTCGGCCTTGCGCAGGGCGGAGCAGCAGCGCGCGTGGGTGTACTGCACATAGGGCCCGGTTTCACCGTCGAAGCTAAGCGCGCGCTCCCAGCTAAAATCAATATCCTTGATGCGATTGTTCTGCAAATCGGCGTACACCACGGCGCCGATGCCCACCTGGCGGGCCACCTCGTCCTTGTTTTCCAGGTCGGGGCTTTTTTCCTCGATGATGGCGCGGGCCTTTTCAATGGCGCTGTTGAGCAGGTCCTCCAAAAATACCACGTGGCCCTTGCGGGTGGCCAGCGCCTGGCCCTCGTAGGAGATCATGCCAAAGGCCACGTGCACCAGGTCCTTGGCCCAGGCGTAGCCCATCTTTTCCACAACCTTGAACCACTGGCGGAAGTGAAGGTCCTGCTGGTAGGCCACCACGTACAGGCATTTATCAAAGTCGTACTCGTCCTTGCGCCATAGGGCGGCGGCGATATCGCGGGTGGCGTAAAGGGTCGCGCCGTCCTTTTTCAGGATCAGGCAGGGGGGCATGCCGGTGGTTTCCTCGTCCAAATCCACAATGGAAGCGCCGTCGCTTACGGTGAGCAGGTTCTTCTCCCTAAGCTCGTCAAGCACCCGGCCCATCTTATCGTTGAAGAAGGCCTCGCCGTTGTAGCTGTCAAAGGTTACGCCAAGCAGGTCGTACACGCGCTGGGTATCGCGCAGGGTAAGCTCCTTAAACCAGGTGAACAGGCCCATGGCCTCTGCGTCGCCATCCTCAATGGCCTTGAACCAGCGGCGGCCCTCGTCCTCCAGGGCGGGGTTGGCCTCGGCCTCCTCGTGGAAGCGCACGTACAGGCGGGTGAGCGCCTCCACGCCGTCGCGCTCCACCTCCGCTTTATCGCCCCAGAGCTTGTAGGCGCAAATCAGCTTGCCAAACTGGGTGCCCCAGTCGCCCAGGTAGTTGATGGCGACGGTTCGATAGCCCAAAAAGTCATAGATGCGGCGCAGGCTCTGGCCGATCATGGTGGTGCTCAAATGGCCGATGTGAAAGCGCTTGGCGATGTTGATGGAGGAAAAGTCCAGGCAGATGGTTTTGCCCTTGCCCTCCTCGCCCGCGCCGTAACGCTCGCCCTGGGCAAGCACGGCTTCCAGCGTTTTTTGGGCAAAGTTGCCGCGGTTGAGGAAAAAATTGAGGTACCCGCCCTGCTGCCTGGCCTCGCACAGCTCCTTTGCATCGATGGCCTGGGCCAGCCCGGCGGCGATCTGCGGCGGCCCCATGTGCAGGGCGCGGCTTAGCTTAAAGCAGGGGAAGGCGTAATCGCCCATTTCCTTTTCCGGCGGGATTTCCAAAAAGCCCGCGATTTCGCCGGGGCCGGGCAGGCCCTCCGCGCCGGGATGCCGGCTTTGAATGGCCTGGTAAATCAGTTGGGCAAGGCTTTGCTTCGTATCCATTTGTCAAAGACTCCCTTCGGTTTGTGTATGGGGTTGGGCGGCAAAGCGCAACCCGCGCTTCCATTTGCCGCGGCAGTAAAAGAAAATGCTCATGCCGCAGCCCGCCAGCCATGCCACCAGCAGCGAGCCGTACAGGCACATGGGGTCGCCGGCCGGGTTTTGGGGCGAGCGGGTGAGATAGGCCCACAGGTAGGCTAACGGCATGCGGATTCCCACAGTTGTGATCACGCTGATCCACATGGGGATGACGGTATCGCCCGCGCCGCGCATAACGCCTTGCAGCGTTTGCGTAACCGCGAAAGCGATATAGCCCACCGCCAGGATGCGCAGCATGCCCACGCCCATTTGCACGATCTCCCCGGTTTGGGTAAATACGCGCATGAGGTTTTGGCCAAACAGGAGGATGAGGCCCACCAGCACCGTGGCCGTGCCCACCGCCAGCATAAGCGTGTCCCTGGCCCCGCGGCGCACGCGCTCCAACTGGCGCGCGCCCACATTTTGCCCGGTGAAGGTGGTGGCGGCCACGCCAAAGGTGAAGTTGGGCATCATGGCAAAGCCGTCCACGCGCATGACAGCCGTAACCGCCGTAACCACGTTGGGCCCCAGCGAGTTTGTAAGCGACTGCACCAGGATGCTGGACAGGGAAAAGATCATCTGCGTCATGCCGGCGGGCAGGCCCAGGCGCACGATGCGGCCGGTGATGGGCCTGTCCAGGCGCAGGGTGGAGCGGTTCATATCGATGGTATCGCGCATGCGGTACAGCTTGCGCAGGCACAGCACCGCCGATATGCCCTGCGCAAGAATGGTGGCCCAGGCCACGCCGTCGGTGGTCATGCCAAGCAGGGTGATAAAGGCGATATCCAGCACAATGTTCAGCCCCGAGGCCACCAGCAGGTAGATCAGCGGGCTTACGCTGTCGCCCAGGCCGCGCAGCACGCCGCTTAAAATGCTGTACATGGCCATGCCCGTGATGCCCAGCATGATGATGATAAGATAGTCCGAGGCCATATCCAGCATGTTTTCCGGCGTGGAAAGCAGCTGAAGCAGCGGGCGCGAGCAGGTAACGCCAATCACGGTCATCACAACGCCGCTAAGCAGGGTGAGGATCACCGTAGCGCCCACGGCGCGGCTAAGGCCCTCCCGGTCGCGCGCGCCAAAGTACTGCGATACCACAATGGTAGCGCCCGTGGAAATGCCCATGAACAATACGATCATCAAATTGATAACCGGCCCCGCCAGGCCCACGGCTCCCAACGCCGCGTCGCCCACGTAGCGGCCCACCACAATGGCGTCCACCGTGTTGTACAGCTGCTGCGCCAGATTGCCCAGCAGCAGGGGAATGGCAAACAGCGTAATCCCCGTAAGGGGCTTGCCCTGCGTAAGGTCGCGCGGCCCAAACAAGGCTTGGAGTTTTTCAAGCATGCTAAATCCTTTCAGGGAAATGGGGATGCGGGAGGACGCGCCTCCCACGCCCTATGGCGAAGGGCTTTGCCTTCGCAATCCCGTGGCTGCCCGCGCGCTGCGCGGGCAAGGCGATGACGAAGCGCAGGGTGAAGGGGCTCCATGGAGCCGTTAGGGGTGCAGGATGGTGCCCATCGTATCCCCCGCGAGCACCTTGAGCACGTTTTCCGGGGGCTCCAGGCCAAACACGCGCACAAGGGGGAAGGCGTTTTCCCTAAGCATAATGAAGGCCGCCGCGTCCATCACGCGCAGGTCGCGCCCGGAGGCCTCGGCATAGGTGATTTCGGGAATGAGGGTGGCGGACGGGTCGGCGTGCGGGTCGGCGGTATATACGCCGTCTATGTTTTTGGCCATGAGGATGGCGTCGCATTCCAGCTCGATGGCGCGCAGCACCACGGCGCTGTCCGTGGAAAAGCAGGGGTTGCCCAGCCCGCAGGCCAGGAACACAATGTACCCGGCCGCAAGGAAGTCGATCGCGCGAACGGTGTTGTAGCTTTCAGCGAAGCGGGGAATATCCACGCCGCTCATCACAACGGCCTTTGCGCCCATGTGGGAAAGCGTGTCGCGCATGTACAGGCAGTTTTGCAGGGTGCCCAGCATGCCCATTTGGTCGGCCGCCACGGCGCCCATGCGCATGGCCGCGCCGCGGCGGCCGCGCCACACGTTGCCGCCGCCGATTACCACGGCCAGCTCCACGCCCGTTTGCTGAATGCTTAGCAGCATACGGGCTGTTTCCTCAAATTTTTCATGGCAGAAGCCCTTGCCGTCAACGCCCAGGGCCTCGCCGCTCAGTTTCAAAATCACGCGCTTCAGGGAAGCCGCCATGGTATCCCATCCTTTCCTGTACATGCAAAGAAAAAAGGCACGCAGGCAAAGCCCGCGTGCCACAAGGTCAATGCCTGACCATTCACATCAGGTGTGAGAGAAGCTTACTTCTTGGCGGCCATCTGCGCCGCGATTTCCTCGGCAAAGTTGTCCTGACGCTTCTCGATGCCCTCGCCGCGCTCGAAGCGCTCGAAACGCACCACGTCCACGTTCGCGCCAATTTCCTTGGCTACCTCGCCCATCAGCTTCACGATGGACTTGTCCCCGTCCTTTACGAAGGGCTGCTCGAGCAGGCACACTTCCTTGTAGTACTTCTCGATGCGGCCCTCTACCATCTTGTCCACGATCTTTTCGGGCTTGCCTTCGTTAAGGGCCTGGGCGCGCAGGATTTCGCGCTCCTTGTTAAGGGCGGCGGTGGGAACCTCGTCCTTGCGCACGTAGGAGGGCTTGGCCGCGGCAATTTGCAGGGCCACGTCATGGTAGAAGGTGCGGAACGCGTCGGCCTGGAAGGTGGCGGGCGCGTCGTTGTTCACCTGCAAAAGCACGCCGATTTTGCCGCCCATGTGGATGTAGGATTCCACAACGCCGGTGTTGGTTTCGTAGCGGGCGAAGCGGCGGATGGAGATTTTTTCGCCGATGGACACGGTAGCGTCGCTCACCAGGTCGGTGATGGTTTTGGATTCGTCATCCACAAACTTCTGGCCCATCAGGGCGTCGACATCGGCGGGGTTGGCAACCGCCACATGCTTGGCGATGTTCTTGCAGAAGTTTTTGAAATTATCGGTATTGGCCACGAAATCGGTTTCGCAGTTAACCTCCACAATCGCGCCGACGGTCTTGTCCTCGGTTACGTAGTCGATAACCGCGCCCTCGGCGGCGATGCGGCCGGCCTTCTTGGCGGCGGCGGCAAGGCCCTTCTCGCGCAGCCACTCGATGGCCTTTTCCATAACGCCCTCGGCCTCCACAAGCGCCTTCTTGCAGTCCATCATACCGGCCTGGGTCATTTCACGCAGCTCTTTGACCATTTGCGAAGTGATGTTCGCCATTTCAAATCTCTCCTTACTGGTAATGAAGGGTGGGGAAGGGAGGGCCCAAAGCCCTCCCCATAAAGCTGTGTTATTCCTCTACCTTGGCGGCTTCTTCCTCGGGGGCGGCCTCGCCCTCGGCGTCCTGCTCGCCCTGGCGGCCCTCAAGCACGGCGTCGGCCAGCTTGCCGGCAATCAGCTTCACGGCGCGGATGGCGTCGTCGTTGCCGGGGATAACGTAATCGATCTCGTCAGGATCGCAGTTGGTGTCCACGATGGCCACAATCGGGATGCCCAGGGCGCGGGCCTCGCTCACGGCGATGTGCTCCTTGCGGGGGTCCACAATAAACAGCGCGCCGGGCAGCTTCTTCATTTCGCGGATGCCGCCCAGGTTGGCCTCGAGCTTTTCACGCTCGTGCTGCAGCTTGATAACTTCCTTCTTGGGCAGCACGTCAAACTGGCCCTGCTGCTCCATCTTGTCAATCTGGTTCAGGCGCTCCACGCGGGTGCGGATGGTGCGGAAGTTGGTGAGCATGCCGCCCAGCCAGCGGTTGTTCACATAGAACATGTTGCAGCGCTGCGCCTCGGAGGCGATGGACTCCTGCGCCTGCTTTTTGGTGCCTACAAACAGGATGCTTTTGCCCTCCATGGCCAGGTCGCGCACGAAATTGTAGGCTTCGTCGGCCTTGCGGACGGTCTTTTGCAGGTCGATGATGTAGATGCCGTTGCGCTCGGTAAAGATGTACTGGGCCATTTTGGGGTTCCAGCGGCGGGTCTGGTGACCGAAGTGCACGCCCGCTTCCAGGAGCTGTTTCATAGAGATAACTGCCATTTGGGTTTACCCTCCTTGTTTTTTCCACCCCCTGCGTTGGCCCGGGGCGGCCACCGCGCGCAGGCGCGGCACAATCGCCCGGTCTACAGGGGTGCGTAATCGGCTTGCAGTATACCACAAGCGGCTTTTGTTGGCAAGGGTTAGAAGGGGATTTTTCACAATTTCGCTGAAGACATGGCAAAACCCCGCCGCGCGTGCTATACTCGCGGTATGCTTCATTGCGTTCCGTTTTAGAAAGGAGGACCGCCCATGCCCGAGTACCGCCTTGTGGTTCCCGCGGAGCTGGAGGGCCGCACGGTGCGCCAGGCCGCCATGCACGGCCTTGGCATGAGCGGCGGGCAGTTCAAGCGCGCCAAGTTTCACGGCAGCATGCGCTTAAACGGCTTGCCCGTGCTGGCGGACGCGCGCGTGCACGCGGGCGACGCGCTCGCCCTGGCTGTGCCTGATAAGGAAAACACGCTGCCCCAGCCCTGGGCGGCGCCCCTTTCCATCCCCTTTGAGGACGATTGGTTCTGGATGGTGGATAAGCCTGCGCCCCTGCCCACGGCCTGCTCCAGCCGCCAGAGCGGCCCTACGCTGGAAAATGCGCTGTACGCCTGGGCGGGCTGCCCGGCGCAGTTTGTGTACCGCCCGGTAAACCGGCTGGACAAGGGCACCAGCGGCCTGATGCTGGCGGCCAAAAACGCGCATGCCCAGCACCTGTTGCAGCAGCTTTTGCACGGGCCGGATTTTGTGCGCGAATACCTGGCCGTGGTGGAGGGCGCGCCGCCCCGGGACGAGGGCGTGATCGACCTGCCCATCGCCAAGGAGGACGGGGCCACCGTGCGCCGCGTCGTTAGGCCGGATGGAAAGCCCGCGCGCACCCGTTACCGCGTGGAAGCGCGCGCAAACGGCCGCGCGCTGGTGCGCCTGCGCCTGGACACGGGGCGCACCCATCAGATACGCGTGCACATGGCCTATCTGGGCTGCCCCGTGGCGGGCGATTTCCTTTATGGCGGCGAGCTTGCCGCCCTGCCGGGCCGCTTTGCGCTGCACAGCGCGCGCCTGGGCGTGCGCCATCCCGTCACGGGGGAATGGGTGGAGCGCGAAAGCCCGCTGCCCCAGGCGCTTTGGGATCTTATGCGCTAGGCGGCGTATAGCCCTGGGCCAGCAGCCGCAGCGCCTCGCCGTGCAGCTTGTGCACCCAGCGCAGGCTAAAGTGCAGCCTATCGGCAATGTCCTGCCAGTCGTACCCGCACAGGTAGCGCAATTGCAGCACCGTGCGGTAGCGGTCGTCCTCCAGGGTTGCAATCAGCTTTTCCGCCCGGCTCGCCTTCGCGCGCAGCCGGGCGATTTCCTTTTGCAGCTCCTCGTGCACCTCAATCAGTTCCAATACATAGGTTTCCACCTTGCTGTGCCGGCTGGTGCCGCTTGTGCGCACGGCGTCCGCGCGGCCCGTGGCGCGCATGGCCATTTCCCGGTAGCGCTCCGCCCGGGCGCACAGCGCCTCGGCCCGCAGGTGGGCGTGGCGCACCTCGCGCAGCTCGTCCTTCAGGGTCATGCCTTCCTGCGTCAAACGTTCCTGTGTCATGGGCTCCTCCTTTATCATTCGTTCCTGTAAAACGCGTCCGGCCGCACCCGCATGGCCCGGCACAGGCGTTCATAGTCCGCGGTGGTGATGCGCCGCTTGCCCTGCAGCATCAGCGCAAGCTCGGTTTCCGTTACGCCCGCGCCCGCCGCCACCTGCGTTCGCTCAAGGCCGCGCCCCTCGATATAGGCGCGGATCCGTTGATACATCGGTACAGCTTGCATCGCTTTGTTCCCCCTTTTTTAAAAGTTCTATATTTCAGAACAACCAGATTATAGTTCCGTTATCTTGGAATGTCAATCCCAATAATTCTGAAATTCAGAACTTTTTCTTGACAAAAGTGCCTAAACCCCTATAATAAGCCCTGAGGTGATTGGCATGCTGGGCGATAGAATTCGCAAACGCAGAACTTTTTTGCATATGACGCAGGAGGAGCTGGGGCGCAGGCTGGATATTGGCAAATCCTCCATTTCGGAGTGGGAGCACGGCAAGCGCAGCCCCTCCATTGACGACCTGGCCCAAATCGCGCGGGCGCTTTCCACCACGGAGGAATACCTGATGGGCTGGACGGAGGAGCCCGCGTCTGGAAGGGGCGTTTCCCTGCCGCATGCCGGGCTTATGCCCATTCAGGCGCGCCGCCGCGTGCCGGTGATTGGGGCCATCGCCTGCGGCGAGCCCATCTTCGCCCCCGGCGACGGCTGCGAGCAGGTGGAGGTGGAGGGCGACGTGGCGTGCGACTGCGCCATGTACTGCCGGGGCGATAGCATGACCGGCGCGCGCATCCACAATGGGGATATCGTGTTCATTCGCTTGCAGCCGGATGTGGAGGACGGGCAGATCGCCGCCGTGGCCCTGGACGATGAAATGACGCTTAAGCGCGTGTACAAGCTGCGCGACCTGGACGAGGAGGGCAACATCCGCTACCGCGTGGAGCTGCGCGCCGAAAACCCGCGCTATGCGCCCATCCGCATAGGCTTTGGCGGGGAAACGCGCAACGTTTCCATCATCGGCAGGGCGGTGGCGGTGCAGTTCCACGTATAAATTCCTTTTGCGCAGCCCTCGGGAATAAAGGGAAAGGAAATTTTGCCTTGGGCCAACCTTATTTGCGCTTTGCCCGTCATAATAGGCGGAACCCCCGTGGGGAACCGTTTTGCGCAAAACAACCGTGGAAGGGGCCGGCGGCCGCCGCCCTTCCCCGCGAAAGGAGAGATCGTGTGGATGCTGTAACATTCCAGCGCGAGGCCATGCGGCATGAGCGGCTTATGTACCATGTAAGCTATTCCATGCTGCAAAATAACGAGGACTGCGCCGACGCGGTGCAGGAGGCGTTGACCCGCGCCTGGCAAAAGAGGGGATCGCTGCGCAACGAGGACAGGTTCAGGCAATGGCTGATGAAAATTTTGGTCAATACCTGCAAGGACCTGCTTCGCAGGAGGCAGAAAGTGCGCTTCGTGCCCCTGGAGGACGAAGCAGCGGCCGTAGAGCCCCCATCTTCCCCCTTGCCGCTTAGGGAGGCCATCGACATGCTCAAGCCCGAGCTGCGGGTGGTTCTGGTTCTTCATTATATGGAGGGCTATTCCGTGGCCGATATGGCGGACGTGCTAAACCTGCCAACGGGCACGGTGAAATCGCGCATGAAAACCGCGCGCGAAAAACTGAGCATTCTACTCCAGGAGGAATGGGAGGGACAGGAATGAACGAGCAGAAATTGCAAGCGCTTTTCGCCGCGCATACCCAGGAGTTGCCCGAGGCGTTTCACCGCGCCATGACCCAAACCCTGGACGGCATTGTGGCCCAGGAGCGCATGGAACAGGCCCGTGGCGAGCGGCCCGCGCGCGCCCTGCGCCTGACCCGCCGCACGCTTGTGCTGGCGGCCCTGATCGCGCTGCTTGTGGCAACGGCGGCCGTGGCCGCGTACCACTGGCAGGTCTTTGACCTGATATGGCCCTTCTTCAGCTCCGGCGCGCCCAAGAACGCCGGCCAGGTGATGAAGTCCAACCTGCATCAGGAAACCGTGAACAATGTGGAAATTACCGTGAAGGAGGGCGGCTACGACGGCCGCACCCTCTACCTGCTGTATTCCTACCGCATGCTGGATGTGGACGTGCCGCTGGGCGAGCTTGGCGGGGAGGGAGGCATAGACAACGTGCCCGAGGAAGCCTTTGAAAGGCTGGACGCGCACGGCGTGGGCTGGTGGATTGACCATTTGTGGTTTAACGGCAGCGCCATTGATATGCCAAACAACTCCACCACGTCGTACAACGCCACGTCCGCCCCGGGCGAGATGGAGGTTTACGAATCCTGGCGGCTGGACAACGTAGGGCTGTTCCTGAACGGCGAGGTGGAGATATCCCTGCCCATTGGCAGAAAGCAGGCTTTGCAGGACTTCTCCTTCCAGAACCATCCTGAAAAGTACGATGAGAACGGCGCACTCAAGCTGCCCGAGGATGGCGTGGTCACCTTCACAATGAATGTGGACGCCATTCAGGGCCAGGTTATCACGGAACACCCCAATGTGGAAACCGTCACCCCAGAGGTAACCGCCAAGGTGACGGAGGTTGCCTTCTCCCCGCTGCTTACCTACATTACGCTGGGGCTTGAGGTAAACCCGGACGCGATGGCGGCCTTCATCGCCGAAAACGGCGAGGGCTACTGCGACGAGGAGGGAAGGCTCCTCTTCCCCTACGACGGCGGGCACGTGTTTGGCGACTACCTGCTTAGCTTGAGCCTGGTGGACGGCCAGGGCCGCGAGCTGTTCCCCGGCGTATATGGCGACAACGGATATGGAAACAAATGGGCCGAGTTCATCTACCCCTACATAGAGGACATGCCCGCTGAATTGTGGCTGGCCCCCGTGACGGATGGCCAGGCGGATATGACCTATGCCATCCGGGTAAGGTAAGGAAAAACGCATATGCCCCGCGCCCCGCAACGGAAGCACGCTTCCGGCTGCGGGGCGCTCAAGCCGTCGAAAAAGCTCGCCTGCGGCGATCTTTTCCGCCGAGGATTGCGCCGTTCGCCTACTCGCTGCGCTTGCCGGGCGGCGAACGGCGTAAGGAAACCTTGCTGCGCAAGGCTTCCGAAACTGACGCGCATGTCGTCAGTTTCGGAACAAGAGTTGGAGGGCTCAGGCCCTCCAAACCTCCCATAGGTTTATCGACAGGCCCCGCAACGGAAGCACGCTTCCGGCTGCGGGGCGCTTTGCTTTTGCATACCTTGTTAAAACGGTTCCGGCCTGGGACGGAATGTACAATTCGAACAAATTTGGAAGAAAAAATACATCATTTTGCTTGACAGGAATGTAAAATCGATGTAAAGTGAATATAGTGCATGTGGAACGTTCCACAACCGATCAATTCAATTACAGGAGGTATCTCAATGAAGAAACTGGTCTGTATCCTTCTCACCCTCGCGCTAACCCTGGGCTGCGCCAGCGCCATGGCGGCCGATCTGGTTATCTATTCCGCGCGCAACGAACGCCTCAACAACATCGTTATCCCTGGCTTTGAAAAGGCCACGGGCCTCACCGTGGAAATGATTACCGGCTCCACCGGCGAGGTGAACCAGCGCATCAAGGCTGAGGTGGAAAGCGGCAACGTGACCGTGGATATCCACTGGGCCGCGGACGAAACCATGCTCTCCGCCAACCGCGACCTGTTCCAGCCCTACGTTTCCAGCGAGAACGACGCGATGATGCCCCTGTTTAAGAACGACGGCTCCAACGTGTTTAACCCCGCCTTCGCCGAGCCCAACGTGATGATCGTAAACACCCAGAAGCTTGACGAGCTGGGCATCAAGGTGGAAGGCTATGCCGACCTGCTCCAGCCCGAGCTCAAGGGCAAGATTATCTCCGCCGATCCGGCCAACTCCTCCTCCGCCTTCCAGTGCCTCATCGGCATGCTCTACGGCATGGGCAACGGCGATCCCATGTCCCAGGAGGCGTGGGACTTTATCGACCAGTTCCTGGTAAACCTTGACGGCAAGGTAGCCTCCTCCTCCTCCCAGGTGTACAACGGCGTGGCCAACGGCGAATATTACGTGGGCCTGAGCTACGAGGATCCCTGCGTTGAGCTGGAAGCCGCCGGCGAGCAGCCCGTAAAGGTTGTGTACGCCAAGGAAGGCACCATCTTCCCGGGCCAGAGCGTGCAGATTGTAAAGAACGCCCCGCACCTGGAGGCCGCCCAGAAGTTTGTGGACTATGTGCTCAGCGAGGAAGTGCAGACCGCCGTTGCCGCGGAACTGAACCTGCGCCCCCTGCGCGCCGGCATCCCCACCAACGCAAAGATGGTTCCCAACGAGGAAATCAAGCTGTTTGACACGTACAGCGCCGCCTATATTGCCGAGCATAAGGCCGAAATCGTAAACACCTATGTGGAGCACGTGGAAATGATGATGGAGTAACGTTGTGCCAGGCGGCATAACCCATCCGTCCTGTTGGAGGGGGCTCCCGCGCGGGGCCCCCTCTCTGGCCGTCAAAAAAGGGCGGGGGTCAGGCCCCGTCCGGGGTTTGGGGGGGAGCCCCAAAGCCTTAGCCGCAGCGCTTTTTTGGAGCGCTGCGAGCGTTCGCAGGACGCAAAAAACGCGGTTTTTTCCCACTGGCAGGGGGTGCGGCAAGCTGAAAGCCCGCCTGCGGCTCGCCGGGCGGCAAAAGGCGTAAGGAAGCCTTGCTTTGCAGGGCTTCCGAGGCTGGCGCACATGCCGCCAGGCTCGGGTTTCCCTGGGAGGGCGCAGGCCCTCCAAACCTCCCGTTAGGGGTATCAACAGCCTGGGAGGGGGGCGCCCCGCGCAGCCCCCTCTGTACTTCATTATCAAAGAGGTGACAACCCATGAGTGTAGCCATTGAAGTGGATAACGTCGTTAAACGCTATGGTAATCACACGGTTATCAACGGCCTGTCGCTGAATATTCAGCCGGGCGAGTTCTTTACCCTGCTGGGCCCCTCCGGCTGCGGCAAAACCACGCTGCTGCGCATGATCATTGGCTTTAACACCATCGAGGGCGGCCAGATACGCGTGGATGGGCAGGTTGTGAACAACATTCCCACCAACCGCCGCAATATGGGCATGGTGTTCCAAAACTACGCCGTGTTCCCGCATATGAACGTGCGCGATAACGTGGCCTACGGCCTGCGCACCCGCAAGGTATCCAAGGCCCAGCGCCGCGCGCAGGCGGATGAAATGCTGCGCCTGGTGAAAATAGACCAGTATGCCGACCGCATGCCCGCCCAGCTTTCCGGCGGCCAGCAGCAGCGCGTGGCCCTGGCCCGCGCCATTGTGATTCACCCGGACGTGCTGCTGATGGATGAGCCGCTTTCCAACCTGGACGCGAAGCTGCGCGTGGAAATGCGAAACGTGATCAAGCGCATCCAGCGGCAAATCGGCATTACCACCGTGTACGTAACGCACGACCAGGAGGAGGCCCTTGCCATCTCCGACCGCATCGCCGTGATGCACGACGGCGTAATCCAGCAGATTGATACGCCCAAGCGTATTTATCAGCGCCCGGCCAATATCTTCGTAAGCACCTTCATTGGGCTTAGCAACGTGCTGAAGGCCCGCGTGCGCGGCGGCCAGGTGGACTTTGGCGACGGCTATCAGGTGGAGGGCGTATACCTTGCGCCTGAAAGCCGCGACGCCGGCGACGTGCTGGTGGCCGTGCGCCCCGAGGAGTTCCAGATTGCAGGCGCCTCGGCCCCGGGCATTCCCGCTACGGTTAAATCCAGCGTGTTCCTGGGCGTGAACCTGCACTATTTCCTGGAGGACCGCCAGGGCAACGAGCTGGAGGTTATCGCCCCGTCCGACCTGAGCGAGATCATCCCGGACGAAACGCCGGTGCGCCTACAGGTAGTCAAGGAAAAAATCAATATCTTTGACGCCTCCAGCCAGGCCACCCTCATCCGCGAGGGGGTATGAGCATGCGCCGCAAACACGCGCCCATCTGGACGTTCTTCACGCTGCTCATTTTGGCGATCTTCCTGATTTTTGTGGTATATCCCCTGATTTTGATCCTGTATAAATCAGTTATCAACCCGGCGGACAACAGCTTCACCCTTGAAAACTTTACCCGTTTTTTCACCCGCAAATACTATGTAAACACGCTTACCAACTCCTTTAAGGTCACGGTGGTGGCAACCCTTATCTCCGCCACGCTGGGGCTGCTGATGGCCTATGTGACCCGCCAGGTAAAAATTGCGGGCAGCAAGTGGCTCAACATCCTGATTGTGGTAAGCTACCTCTCGCCCCCGTTCATCGGCGCGTATGCGTGGATTCAGCTCCTGGGCCGCAACGGTGTGATCACGCAGGTGATCAACGCGCTGTTCCACATTGAATTTCCGGGCATTTACGGCTTTGCGGGCATTGTGCTGGTATTCTCGCTGCAATCCTTCCCGCTGGTGTATATGTACGTGTGCGGCGCGCTGGAAAACCTGGATAACTCCCTCAACGAGGCTGCCGAAAGCCTGGGCGCAAGCAACGTGCAGCGCGTAACCCACATCATCCTGCCGCTGGTGATGCCCACGGTGCTGGCCTCCGGCCTACTGGTGTTCATGCGCGTGTTCTCGGACTTTGGCACGCCCATGCTCATTGGCGAGGGCTACCGCACCTTCCCCGTGGTATTGTATAACCAGTTCATGGGCGAGGTAACCAACGACAGCTACTTTGCCGCCGCCCTGTGCGTGATTATTATGGCGATCACGCTGGTGTTCTTCTTCCTGCAAAGGTGGATTGCCAGGCGGCACAGCTATTCCATGAGCGCGCTCAAGCCTATGCAGCCGCGCAGGCCCAAGCTGGTTCCGCGCATCCTGTGCCATGCGTTTGTGTACCTTGTGGTGCTTTTGGCCATGCTGCCGCAAATCACGGTGATTGTAACCTCCTTCCTGAAGGAGTCCACCCCGGGCATCTTCACCAACGAGTTTTCGCTCGTCAATTACCAGACCATCTTCTCCAAAAACCCGCTGGTGATTTCCAACACCTATCTGTACGGCCTGGCGGCGATCGCCCTGGTGGTGGCGCTGGGCATTATGATATCCTACCTGGCGGTGCGCAAGCGCTCGGCGCTTACCTCCACGGTGGATACGCTTACCATGCTTCCCTATATCATCCCCGGCTCGGTTTTGGGCATCGCGTTCCTGTACGCGTTCGCCAAGCCGCCGCTGGCGCTTACGGGCACGGCGATGATCATTATCATTGCCCTTACGGTGCGCCGCATGCCCTATACCATCCGCTCCACCACGGCGATCATCGGGCAGATCAGCCCCAGCATTGAGGAAGCGTCCATCTCCCTTGGCGCATCCGAGCTGCGCTCCTTTGGGGAGATTATGGTGCCCATGATGCTGCCCGGCGTGCTTTCCGGCGCGATCATGAGCTGGGTCACGGTGATCAGCGAGCTGTCCTCCTCCATTATGCTGTACCGCGCCAGCACCCAAACGCTGACGGTTTCCATCTACACCGAGGTTATCCGCGACTGCTTTGGCAACGCGGCGGCCTATTCCACAGTGCTAACGGTCACATCGGTCATTTCGCTGCTGCTGTTCTTTAAGCTCACGGGCCGCAAGGATATTTCCGTATAAGCAAAACGGGCGGTGAAAAACACCCCAACCCCATGGCCCAATCCGCCTAACGCGATGGCAGGCGGATTGGGCCTTTGCCATGCTTTGCGATGCGCCTATGGGGCGAAGGGAAGCGGCTAAAGGGCGGATGGAGGCATTCCCGCGCCCAAGGGGGCATATCCTTTCCCGCAAGGGAGGTTATGCCCCATGGAACGCATCAGCCACCGCCTGATCATGCTCAAACCCATGCGCGCGGGCGCGGACGGCTATGCCCGGCTGCAAAGCGAGGGCGGCCGCACGCTTTTGCAGATTCACGCGCGCGGCCTTTCTGCCGGCAGCCTGCACGCCTATTGGTACGCGGGCGGGGGAGAGGCGCGCGACCTGGGCTCCGCCCGCGTGAACGCGCGCGGCGAGGCGGCCCTTACCGCCGAAGCGCCCGAGGACGGCCTGGCCCCCGAGCGCCTGAAGGCGTTGATTTTGGTAAGCGGCGGGGAGGAAGCCGCGCCGCTGCTCATAGGCCTGTGCGTGCAGCAAAGCGCAGGCAGCCTGCTGGACGCGAAGAACGCCGCGTTGGCGCTATGCGAGCGCCTTTCCCGCAGCAGGCGCAGCCGCGAGCGGCGGGAAGCGGCGTTTCCCACGCCGCAGGTAGCGGCCGCGGCAGCGCCCCGCGCGCCCGAAGAGAAGGCCCCCGCCTCCCGGGCGGCCGAACCGGCGGCTGCGGAGCCTGCCGCCCTGCGGGAGCCTGAAGCGGCGGTTCCCAGGCCCCAGCCCGCGTCGCTGCCCAGGGAGATTTTTTTGCCCGCCATCGACCCGCTGCCCTATGTCACGGCCCAAAGCAGGCGCGCGGGGGAGGGCGAGGCCGCGCCCCAGGCAAGCGGCGCGGACGGGCCCGCAAGCCCCGGGGGCGGCGAAGGGCGCGGCGAACCCGGGGAAGGCGCGATTCCGGCCCCTGCGCCGCCGCGGCGCGGCGCGCCCGCCGTGAACCGGCTGCGCCCGCTTGCATGGCCGCGCGGCTTTGACCGCCTGGCCGGGTATTTTGCCAAGGGCATGCCCTGCCGCCTGTTTGACCTGCCCGGCTGGCGCTTTGTAAACGCCGCCCAGGCGGGCGGGCCGCAGGGCCTATGGGTGGGCGCGCTGCGGCAGGACGGCCGCGTATGCGGCGTGGCCTACGCGCACCGGGGCCAAACGCCGCCGCCCGGCGGAAGGCCCTACCGCGCCGCGCGCGGGCTGGACGGCGAAACCTACCAGGTGCTGTGGCAAAAGGTGCATTAGGGCGCAGGGAAGCGCAAAAGCGCCCGGCTGGCCCTGCTTTGGGGCCGCCTCACGCCTTCGCGCAGCGGCAAACAAATCCGCTTCCAGGCAACGCCTGAAAGCGGATTGTCCCTTCGCTATTTCCACGCGGCCCGCCCTCGCGGCGGGCCCTTGGCGCCCGGCGGCTCAAGGCTTCTGCCCGGCGTTATCAAACAGCTCAAAATACATTTTCATATAGCGCACGCGGCCGTAGATGCCCTGGAACGGCAGCCGGTCGTATTTGAACACATACGGCTGCGAGGACAGGGGCTGCACCTTCACGTCGTCGCTGTCTGTCGCAAGGATGTATTCCTGCCTTTCCGCCATCTCCTGACGGAAGCGCGCCGCCTCGCCTGTAAGCAGGCACTTGGCCGCGTTTAGCGAGGAGGTGTTCATAATGGTAAAATCAAACGCGCCAAAGCCGGTGAAAAGAATCGCCAGCGCCAGAAGAAGCGCTGTAAAGCGGTTTCCCAGCGTATGCGCGGCTTGCAGGGCAAGCGCCGCCGGAGGGGTTTTGCGGCTTTGCAGCCAGCGGATGAGCGCGCCCTCCCAGTAGACCGCCGTGCCGATGGCGAATATCAGGAAGTAGAAATACAGCGCGTTGAGATAGCGCTCCGTATCGTACCCGGCATGGGTGTAAACGCCGGGCACAATGGCCGCGGAGAACAGCCCGTACAGCGATACAAACACCCAGAAGGGACGGCGGAAGGTGAAGCGGCTATCCCGCAGGGGCTGCCACAGCGCGGGCAGGATAAGCATAAGCGCGGCCAATAGCTGGGGCTTCATCCAACTGCCCGCCAGGTCAAAGGAATCCAGCGCCGATACGATAACGGCCTTGACCGGGTGCATGGGCGCGTCGTTCAGGCCCTGGCGCACCGCGTTGCCCGGCGCGGAGGCGCTTAGCGCCAGCGCAACAAGCAGGCCCGCCAGCGCGGCCGCGCTTTGCCAGCGGCAACGCTGGCGGCTTGAAAAGGCGTACAGCGCGACCATGCTTACAAGCACCAGCGCGCCCAGCATGGGCCCGTAAAAGCTGCCGCCCAGCAAAAAGCCGCACAGCGCTGCCAGCGCGCCGCGCACAAGGGCGCGCGCCCTGCTTTGCGGCGCAGCGCAGCGCAGCAGCAGGCCCAACAGCAGCGCCAAAAAGCACACCGTTACGGTGTATACGCCGCCGTTGTGCCAAAAGACGCTGTAACCGATGGCGGGCATAAATTGCAGCGTGAGCAGCATGACCGCGGCATACACAATCCAGAAGGTATCGCGGCTGGCCTTCAGGTGCAGGCACACCACGCCCTTGAGCAAATACCCGGCCGACAGGCATACCAGCGCCAGCGCGAACCAGTTGCTAAGGAAGTACAGCCGGATATCAAAAATCATGGGCGTGAGGCCAAAAATGGCCGTGGAAACAAAATCGCCCTGCCAGGTGAGATAGGTATCGTAGGTTTTTTGAAAAATCTGCCGCGCAACCTCCCATAGCGAGCCCGTTTGCACCCAGGCGGTGGCGGCGGGCAGCACAAAGCCGAAATCATCGTCCGCGGGATAGTTGTACGGGGCGATCGCAATCAGCGGAATGAGCGACGCAAGGAACAAAAGCATCATTCCCCGCGCCAGCGCGCGGCGGGAAACGCCGGTTTCGCACAGCCGCGCAAACAGCTTGGACATTGCAATGCGCCTCCTTTCCACTTGCTTTTTTGGCTCTTTAGGCTACCGTTTATTATAGCATATCGCGCGCCGGTGGAAAAGCTTGACTTTTCCTGCCTGGCCCGGTATGCTTTTAGCAGCATGGGAAGGAGGCGCGCCATGGAGCGTTTGCAAAAGAGAGGACTTTGGCATGCGGCGGCGTTTGCGCCGGTGCTGGCGCTGGCCGCCTATGCGGCCCTATGCACCAACCCGCATTATGATTTGAATGACGATGTGATTTTGCTGCGCGCCTTCGGCGGCATGGTGGGCGGAACCGCCGATGGCTTTCACTATATTGTGCATATCTTTTTAAGCGGGCTGCTGGGCGGCCTTACGGCGCTTTGCCCCGCCGTGCCGTGGTTTACGGTATACCAGCTTGCCCTGCTTGCCCTATCGGCCCTGGGCGTGATGTACGGGGCCATGGGCTGCGCGCGCAGGCTGGGCGCGCCCGTGCTGGGCGGCTGGCTTGCGGGCTGCGCCTATTTGGCGGCGTTTGTTGCGGAGCCCGCAACAAGCATTACGTATACATCCACCGTGGCGGTGGCGGGCGGCGCGTCCATATGGCTTTTGCTGGCGGTGGATTGGAACGGCGGCAAAAGGCTTTGGGGTGTGGCGCGGGCCGCCGCGCCCCTGCTTTTGGGCTATCTGCTCAGGTCCTATGCGGCTTTGCCCGCGCTGTGCCTGTGGCTGGGGGCCGCGCTGTGCATCGTATTGGTGAGCCGCATCTCCTGGAAACGGGTTCTGCCGCCGCTGCTGGCGGTCGCGCTGCTGTTTGCCGCTTTGGCGGGCGCGCAGCGCCTGGCGGAAACCGCGCCCGGCAATGCGGCGTATGTGCAATGGCAGCAGGCCAGAACGCAGGCCGTGGACTATGGCGGGCTGGCATCCGCCCCGGAGGAAACGGTTGAGGAGGCCGGCTGGTCCAGGGCGCTGTATGAGCTGGCGCTGGAGGGTTGCCTGATGGACGAGGGCGTTTCCCAGGAGGCGCTTAACGCCATTGGCCGGGAGCCGCTATCCTCCCCGGAGGAATGCGTGACTGCCATACGAACGCTGTTTCGCCGCAGCAGGGGCGCGTATTGGGCATGCGTGATGCTTGCGGACCTGTGCCTGGCCGCGTTCCTTTTGAGCGCGGCGCGCCGCCAAAACCGGCTGTGGAGCTGCCTGGCGCCCGTGGGCTGCGTGCTTGCAGCGGGGGCCATGCTGCTTGTTTTGGCTATGCGGGGCCGCCTGCCCGCCCGCGCGGCGCAAACGGCGCTCCTGCCCGCCGCGGCGCTGGCGGGGTGGCTGGCCCTGCGCGCGGCGGACGGCCTGCTTGTGGAGCGCGGCTGGCTTTTGCGGGGACGCGGAACCGCAAGGGCGCTTGCCGCCGCCCTTGCCTGCGTGGCGCTGGCCCTGCCCTGCGCGCGCACGGCGTGGAAAAACACCTACAATCCGCCCTCCGCGCGGGCGGAGGCGGCCTGCACCCGGCTGGAGCGCTACGCCCTTGCCAACGCGGAGCTGCTGCTGATTACGGACGGCAGCTTCGCCGTGGACCGCGCGCTGTTCCCGGATTGGAGCGCGGGCAAGCCCGCGAACCTGCTGCTGAACTGGGGCGGCTGGAATTACCACTCCGAGGGCTACCGCGCGGCGCTTGCCGGGTTTGGGTATGCGCACGATCATTTCCGCATGGAAAACCTGCTGGACGGGCCTGTGCGGCTGGTCACGGCGCAGGGCGCGCAGCCGTCCGCAGCGCTGCTTGCCGTTCTCACGGAGCGTATGGGCCGCGCCGTAACAGCGGAGCTGGCGGACAGCCAGCCCGGGTTTGACGTATACCGTTTTCAATAAACGCCATGCCGCCGTCAAGCGAAAAAGCAAGGAGAGAGCCCGAATGAAAAAGATTGGAGCGCTGGAGGCCGGCGGCACCAAGATGGTGCTGGCCGTTTACACCCAGGATGGAAGCGAGCTGGAACGCCTTACCCTGCCCACCGAAACGCCCGAAAAAACCATGCCGTCCATGATCGCCTTCTTCCGCGACCATGCGGTGGACGCGCTGGGCGTGGGCAGCTTTGGCCCGCTGGATTTGAACCCGGCCTCGCCCACGTATGGCTGCATCACCTCCACGCCCAAGCTGGCGTGGCGCGATTACCCGCTGCTGAGCGCCCTGCTGGACGGGCGCGATATCCCCGCCGGGATCGATACGGACGTGAACGCCGCGGTGATGGCCGAGTGCGAGCTGGGCGCGGCGCGCGGATGCCAAAGCGCGGTGTATATCACCGTGGGCACGGGCATTGGTGGGGGCGTGTATGTGAACGGGCAAACCGTGCATGGCCTGCTGCATCCCGAGGTGGGGCATATGCTTTTGCGCCCCCACCCGGACGACCCCAACCCCCATGGCGTGTGCCCCTATCACGACGGCTGCCTGGAGGGCCTGGCGGCGGGCCCGGCCATTGGCGCGCGCATAGGCGGCGACGCCCGAACGCTTGCGGACGGCCATCCCACGTTTGCGCTGGAGGCGTATTACCTGGCCCAAATGTGCGTAAACCTGATCGTTACCGTAAGCCCCGAGCGCATCCTCCTGGGCGGCGGGGTGATGCAGCGCGAATGCCTATTGCCCATGGTGAGGCAAAACACGCTTGAGCTGCTCAACGGCTATGTGCAATCCCCCATGATTACAAAGCGCATGGAGGAATACATCGTGGCCCCGGCGCTGTACCCGGTAAGCGGCCTGGTGGGCAGCTACCTGATTGGCAAGCGCGCGGCAGGAATGTAAAATGCGCCCCGCGGCGGTCATCCTATCGCCGCGGGGCGTTTTTTTGAACCTGTGGCATTACTGCTCCCGCACCGCGCGGGCGTGCTGCGCCTTGATGGCCGCCAGCTCGTCGGGATGCTGAATCACTTCCAGTGCGGTCAGCGCCAGCGCCTTGGCCCCCAGCGGGATGGAATCCAGGCCCTTGCGTGAGCAGGCCGCCGCCTTGAAGGCTTCGCTGTGCCCGGCCACTGCCTCGTCCGAAATGGTGATGTAGGGCTGGATGGTGGGCGCTACCTGCGAGATGTTGCCCACGTCGCTGGAGCCGATGGGCTCGTCCGGCTCGGGCGCTTCCACGCGCTGGCCGAGGCTTTCCATCACGCGGCAGTACACGTCGTCCAATAGCGGGGTGCGCACCATGTTTTCCACGCGGTTTTGGTAGAGCTGCATGCGGCCCTTTGCGCCGGTCATCAGCGCCGCGCCCTCCACGATGCGCTCCACCTTGGCATACACCTCGTCCATCGTGGGCGCGGACGCCGCGCGGAGATAGAACTTCGCATGGGCGTAATCCGGCACGGTGTTGGGCGCGTCGCCGCCCTTTACGATGATGCCGTGAATGCGCACGTCGCTGGTCAGGTGCTGGCGCAGCGCGTTGATGCCGTTATAGGTAAGAATCAGCGCGTCCAGCGCGTTCACGCCGTCCTGCGGCGCGCTGGCCGCATGCGCCGCCTTGCCCCAGAACTCGATGTCCACCGGCGCCACGCCCAGCAGCTTGGAGGTGCGCATGTGCGGGCCCGAGCTTGGATGGGCGCATAGCGCCACGTCCACGTCGTTAAGAAAGCCCTCGCGCACAAAGCTGCCCTTCGCGCTGCCGTTTTCTCCGCCTTCCTCGCCGGGGGTGCCGTATACGCGCACCTCGCCGCCAACCTCGTCGATCACCTGCTTGAGGGCCGCGCCCGCCAAGGACGACGTAGCGCCGAACAGGTTGTGGCCGCAGCCGTGCCCCAGGCCGCCGAGGGCGTCGTATTCCGCCAGAAACACGACGACGGGGCCGGGCTTGGCGGATTTATAGGCCGCCGTAAAGCCGGTGCGGTGCCCGGCCACGTCCAGCTTGACCTGGAACCCTTCCTTCTCCAGCTGCCTGGACAGGGTTTCGGAGGCGAAGAACTCGTAGTTGCTCACCTCGGGACGCGCGTGGATGTCCAGCGCGATCTGCTGGTAAACGCCCGCCTGCTTGTCCGCATAGGCGAGAATCGTATCACGAACGGACATGTCCATCCCCCTCTTTCGCTCAATGCCGCCTGCCAAACAGCGCGCGGTTGGTCGTGCGCTTGGCCAGCACGGAGCCGATGCCCTGAATGATGCAGACAAAAATCAAAAGCACGATCACGCAGACGTTCACGATGTCCTGATGGTTCTGATTCTGTCCGTAGTTGATGGCGAAGCTGCCGATGCCGCCCGCGCCAACCGCGCCCGCCATGGTGGTCAGGCCGATCATGCTGATGGCCGTGATGGTGGTCACACGGATGAGGTCCGGCACCGCCTCATGCAAATACACGCGGAAGATCAGCCCCATGGCGCCGCTGCCCATGCTGCGGGCGGCCTCCACCTTGCCGGGGTCTACGCCCGCGAGCGCGGCCTCCACCTGGCGGGTGAAGAACGGCACCGTGCCAAACACCAGCGGCACGATCGCGCCGGTTACGCCGATGGCCGTGCCTACCAGGAAGCGCGTGAAGGGAATCAGGAAGATCAGGAGGATAACAAAGGGAATGGCGCGGAACACGTTGATAACGATGTCCACGATTCGATACACGAGGCGATTCTGCCGGATGCCGTCCGGCTTTGTGACGGTCAAAAGCACGCCGAAGAAGAGCCCCAGAATGAACGAAATGATGCCCGCGATGAAAAACATTTGCAGCATCTGATCCAGGCTGGTAAAGAAGCGGGTGCGATAGGCGTATACGTTGGGCATGATCTGCTTGATGAAGTCCTCCATCAGTCCTGGCCTCCTTCGCTTAGAATCTCAACATCCACGCGGCTTTCCTGAAGGGACGCCAGCGCGCGGGCAACGTTGGCCTCTTCGCCGTCGATGATGGCGATCATGCCGCCAAGGGGCATGCCCTCCAAAATTTCGACGCTGGCCAGCACGATGTTGAGGTTGACGTTATACGTGCGCGATACCGAGGAAATCAGCGATTCGCCCACGCTGTCGCGGTTGAAGGTCAGGCGGATGAGCTTTTGCGAGCCGCTCACCTGAACCAGCTCGGAGCCGTCCTTCATCAGCTTATCCACCTTGCTAAGCGTAAACGCCGAGTTGACGAAGCGCCGGGTGATCTCCTCCCGGGGGTGGGAGAACACGTCGTAAACGCTGCCCTCCTCCACCACGCGGCCGTCCTCCATCACGGCCACGCGGTTGGCAATGGCCTTGATGACCGCCATCTCATGGGTGATGATGACGATGGTCAGCCCGAGCTTGCGGTTTAAGTCCTTAAGCAGGTTGAGGATGGACTCCGTCGCGTCCGGGTCCAGCGCGCTGGTGGCCTCGTCCGAAAGCAGCACCTTGGGGTTGTTGGCCAGGGCGCGCGCGATGGCTACGCGCTGCTTCTGCCCGCCGGAGAGCTGGGAGGGATAGCTGTTGATCTTATCGGTCAGGCCCACCAGCTCCAAAAGCTCCGTTACGCGCCTGCGGATGTCCTCCTTCGACCGCCCCGAGTATTTGAGCGGATAGGCGATGTTATCAAACACGGTGCTGCGGTCGAGAAGGTTGAAGTGCTGGAAAATCATACCGATTCCCCGCCTGAGCTGGCTTAGCTGCTTTTCCTTCATCTTTGCGCCGCCTCGGGTGAGGACGCCGCCGCGGATGGTGATTGTGCCGGAATCGCCCACGCTTAATTCGCCGGAATCGGGAACCTCCAACAGGTTGATCAGCCGCACCAGCGTTGATTTGCCCGCGCCCGAATAGCCGATGACGCCGTAGATTTCCCCGTCGGCGATGGACAGGCTCACATCCCGCACGGCCTCCACGTTGCCCGTTTTTAAGTAGAAGGTTTTGTTCAGATGGCTGATTTCGATCATGAAAGCGGATTCTCCTTCGCTGCGTCTTTTCTCGCACAAAGACCGGCGCTGCCGGCCATGCTGTGGTCAGGCGGCGCCGATCAAATTCATTTGTGTTGCTTACTCCAGCAGGCCGGCGGCCTCCTTGAGCGCGTCCAGAGAATCAAACTTCTTTGAATACAGGGACAGGGGAGCGATCAGCGTGTCGCCGATAGAGGTCAGCTCGTAGCCGTTGGCCGCGATTTCGCCGTTCAGATAGGCCTTGTGCTGGAAGGCGTTAAGGTCGATATCGCCGCTGTTGAGGGCCTCGTTGGGCAGGTTGTAGGCGTCAAATTCCACCAGCTCGATGTAAATGCCGGCCTCCTGCTCGTCCAGCACCTTCTGCACGGCCTTCCACTGGTCGTTGTTCGCGCCGCACACGCCAACCTTCACAACGGTCTTATCCGCCTTGTCGGATTCGTAGGCCACAATCGCGTCGGCTTCCTCTTTGGTGAGGGTGATAGTGGCGTCGTAGGGGAAGGCCGGGAAGAAGGCTTCCTGGTAGTTCACCAGCAGGAATTCGGCGACCAGCTGGGTGTTGTACGCGGCAACGATGGTCTTGTAGGTCTCGTTTTCGGCGTCGGCGGTACGCGCCGCGATGATGTTGACGTAGGGGTTATCGCCCTCTTCGCTCTGGCTTTCGATGATGAGCGCGTCGCGGGAGGGGATTAGGCCGACGGGAATGGCGTAGGTGCCATTGATGGTGCTGGCGGCGTAGTCGCCCAGCGTGGAGGGCAGGGTGTTGGCGGCCACGGGGGAAATTTCGATATCGTAGATATACTTGGTAACGTCTTTGATCTCGGGGCTATATCCCGCCGCGGGGTCAACCTCGATCAACCCGCCTACCTCCAAAAGCTTGATGGCGCGGGAGAGGTTGGTGCCGTCGTCGGGGATGCCGATGAGCTGGGTTTGCGCCAGCGCGGCGGAAGCGGCGAGTACGGTCAGTACGGCCAGGATCAAAGCCACGGTTTTCTTCGCAACGTTTTTCATAAATGGTACGCTCCTTTTCATCAATCAATCTCGGGAATGGGGATGAATGAACCGGCGCCGTTTTACACGGCCATCCACATTCGGTCAATCGCCCTGCCGATGCGCAACCGCATGAGGAACCACTCCTTACTTACAAAAAAATGGAGAGCAGCCATGCGCTGCCCTCCACCAACATTTAGGAAGCCCGTTACTACCGGCGGCAGGCGCATGGGAAACAAGAGCACATGCTCATGCACATGCCCATGCACATCATCATGCCGCGAGCCTGATATGCCATGACGCCTACCTCCTTTGGATAAGATTGGAGCGATTATACCACCCCTGTTTTCGCAAAGTCAATGGGCCTTTTGAGAAAATACATTTGAAAAACAAACGGTTCCACAAAGCGCCGCGATGAAACCAGCGAAGAGGACGGCCTTTTTCATGGATACAGGCAGGCCCCTTTTATGGTAAACAGCAGAAAATCCGCCCAGCATTACAACATGGCGGAAAAACGCCCCAGGTTGCGCGGCGGCGCGGGTTTGATTTGCTTTTCCATGCCGTTTCCAGTATAATACCTTTGCATTGCCCAATCAACCAACAGGGAAAGGCAGAGAAACATGGATATATTCAACTACCTGGAAGGCATGGCCGTACAGCACGGCCCCAGCGGGCATGAGGGCGAGGTAAGCCGGTGGCTTAAAGCCCAGTTTGAGCCGCTGTGCGATTCCGTAACCATTGACCCGCTTTACAATGTGATCGCCTTTAAAAAGGCCACCCTTCCCACCAGGGACGGCTCGCCCGCGCCCAAGGTGATGCTGGCCGCGCACCAGGACGAGATCGCCCTGATGGTGGCGGATATCCTGCCGGACGGCACGCTGCGCATGGGCCAGGTGGGCGGCGTGGACCCCCGCATCCTGCCCGCCTCCACGGTAACGGTGCACGCGCGCGGGGCCCAGGGCGGCTACCAAAAGCTTTTGGGCGTGGTGGGCGCTACCCCGCCCCATCTTTTGAGCGACGCGGACAGGCAGAACAACTATAAGCGCGAGGATTTGTTTGTGGATTTGGGCCTGCCCGTGGAAAAAGTGCGCGGCCTTGTGCATATCGGCGACCTGATTACCCTAAACGGCCCCGCTACCAAGCTTTTGAACGACCGCTGCGCCTCCAAAACCATGGACGACCGCGCCTGCGTGGCCTGCCTGCTGGAGGCGGCGGAGCGGCTGCAAAAGCTGAACCACATTTGCGATATCTACTTTGTGGCGACCTCGCAGGAGGAGGTTGGCTCCAAGGGCGCGGAGGTAGCGGCCTATACCATCGACCCCGACCTGGCCGTGGCGCTGGATGTGACCCATGCCACCATCCCCGCCAGCCGCCCGGATACCACCGTGCCGCTGGACGCGCCTGCCGCCACCTATGGCCCCTTTGTGCAGCACAAGCTGCTGGACAGGCTTAAGGACACGGCCCGCAGCCATGGCGTGAAGCTGAATACCGAGCTGGCCGAGCGCGCCACCTATACCGATTTGGACAATATCCAGATCGCCCGCTGCGGCGTGCCCTGCGTGCTGATAGACCTGCCGCTGAAATATATGCACACCACCGTGGAGCTGCTGGACACCAAGGTGATTTGCGAGTGCGGCAGGCTGCTGGCCCATTTCCTGGGCGACCTTGACGAAGGGTGGGACGACGGATTATGGAGCTGAAAACGCTTTGTGATATGCAGGGCATCAGCGGCCGCGAGGAGCTGGTGCGCATGGCCATCCACGCCGAGTGCGTGGAAAAGCTGGGCGCGGAAAACGTGACCATCGACCGCATGGGCAATGTGATCGCCCTCAAAAAGGGCCGGGATGCAAGCGCCCCGCGCGTGATGCTTTCCGCCCATATGGACGAGGTGGGCCTGATGGTGATTTCCGCCACGGACGACGGGCTGCTGCGCGTGCGCGCCATCGGCGGCATCGACCCGCGCGTGCTGGTGAGCAAGCGCGTGAAGGTGGGCTACGCCGCGCCGGACAAGGAGCCGCTCAACGGCGTGATCGGCGCGATGGCCATCCACCAGCAAACCGCCGAGGACCGCAAGCGCGTGCTGCCCATAGACCAGCTGTACGTGGATATTGGCGCGAAGGACAAGGACGAGGCCCTTTCCAAAGCGCCCGAGGGCACGCCTATCACCTTTGCCACCGCCTTTACGCCCTTTGGCGAGGGCATGGTGCTGGCCAAGGCCCTGGATGACCGCGTGGGCTGCTTTAACTTGCTGCGCCTGCTGGATTGCAGCCCGGCTGGCGACGCGGCCTTTGTGTTCACCTGCCAGGAGGAGGTGGGCTGCCGCGGCGCGACCGGCGCGGCCTTCCGCCTGCGCCCGGATATCGGCCTGGCGCTGGAGGGCACCACCGCCAACGATACCGGCGACGTGCCCGCCGCCCGCCAGGTGTGCCGCGCGGGGGAGGGCGTGGCCGTAAGCTTTATGGATAACGCCTCCATCGCCAACCCCGGGCTGTTTCGCGAGATGCTTGCGCTGGCAAAGGCGCGCGGCATCAGCCATCAGGTGAAAATGGGCACAAGCGGCGGCAACGAGGGCGGCGCTATGCAGCGCTCCCGCAGCGGCGCGCGCACCTGCGTGCTCAGCGTGCCCTGCCGCTACATCCACAGCGCGTCCACCGTGTGCGCCCAGTCGGATGTGGAGGCGCAGTACCAGCTTGCCAAGGCCTTTTTGGAGAAATAAGAAACGAGGTGCTTACACATGTTTGAATTGATAAAGCAAATGGTAAACCTCTACGGCGCGTCCGGCCGCGAGCATGGCGTGGCCGACGTCATCGAGGCCCTTGTGAAGGACAAGGTGGATACGGTCGCCCGCGACGCCATGGGCAACCTGATTTGCGAAAAGCGCGGCACGGACCCCAACGGCAAGCGCATTATGCTTAGCGCGCATATGGATCACATCGGCTTCATCGTTGTGGCGGCGGAGAAGGAAGGCTACCTGCGCGTGATGCCCGTGGGCGGAATCAGCCTGGCCGTGAGCCGCACCCGCCACGTCAGCTTTGAAAACGGCGTGCAGGGCGTAATTGTGCAGGAGCCCGTGCGCGAGGGCGAAACCCCCGCCATGAAGCATATGTTCATCGATATCGGCGCGGCGGACGAGGCGGAGGCCCTTTCCATGGTGCAGCTGGGCGATGTGGCCGTGTACGCCAACGATTGCTTCCGCCTGGGCGAGCACCGCGTGGCCGCCCCCGCCATGGACGACCGCGTGGCCTGTGCGCTGCTGGTAAGCGTACTGGAGGCCCTGCCCCAAACCCGCAATACCGTAATCGCCGTGTTCTCCACGCAGGAGGAGGTGGGGTGCCGCGGCGCCAAGACCGCCGCCTTTGCCGTGGAGCCCGACGTGGGCATCGCCCTGGACGTGACCGCCAACGGCGATACGCCTGAAACCAAGCAGCCCGCCGTGCGCCTGGGCGACGGCGCGGCGGTTAAGATTATGGACCGCGGCAGCATTTCCAACCCCGAGCTGGTGGAGGAGCTGCTGGCTGCGGGCGCGCGCGCAAATGTGAAAACGCAGCGCGAGGTGCTGCCCTTCGGCGGCACGGACGCAAGCGCCATCCAGCTCAGCCGCGGCGGCGTTCGGGTGTGCACGGTGAGCATTCCCTGCCGCTATGTGCACAGCGCGTGCGAGGTGATAGACCTGCGCGACGTGGAGGCCGCGAAGGCGCTGCTTGTGGAATACCTGAAGTAATGCCCCGCGCCAGGCCGGCGGAAAAGCTCGCCTACGGCGATCTTTTCCGCCGAGGATTGCGCCGTTCGCCTACTCG